>Ga0182739_1001410_pt1 | contig 25271 bp, 23 predicted proteins | sample eDN5th30CBELigBY_FD_128873 | JGI IMG/M metagenome (GOLD analysis project Ga0182739, IMG submission 128873) | Enriched backyard soil microbial communities from Emeryville, California, USA - eDNA 5th pass 30_C BE-Lig BY (version 2) (version 2) | ecosystem: Environmental > Terrestrial > Soil >... | reverse complement strand
TTTTGTAAGTAACCGTCATTACCTATTAAGTCTTTTATCTTTTCCGATATAATTTGGATATTGTGTTTTTGTAACTCTGTTTTACCTTCTTTAGATAATTGAACCCCATTCGTTAAGACAACCAAATCCTGGGACCAATTATAAACTAACTTAGTCAAATGCAGAACATGCTCTTCTTTTTCCGCAATAACTACTAATGGCTTATCTTTTTGCTCCCAGCCATCACAATACGGACAACTAAATAGACTCTTCCCATAAAACTTTCTTATACTTGGTATAGAAAATATCTCTTGAATACCGGTAGCGAGTATTATTTTTTCCGAAACAAATTCCTCACTAGTAGATGTTTTGACAGTAAATCGCTCATTACCGATATCCTTGATAATTTCAGTAACTGTTGCATTAAAATATGATACGGACGGGTAATTCTCCAACTCTTTTAACGCTATTTCTTTAAACACTTGTGGTTTTATTCCATCTCGAGTAATAAATCCATGCGACGCTTGTGTCACTCTATTCCTATTCGTTCCATCGTCAAATAATGCAATGTTTCTCCTAGCCCTACCTAAAGTTAAGCTAGCACTTACCCCAGAAGGACCTCCACCTATAATAATACAATCAAGGACATTCATTATTTTACCTCCGTATTGATTTCTTTTTTGAATTGTTATTTGCAAAAGAGAACTACAATATTTCCCACATCATAGATTTTCATTCTTAGACATTACTATGAAAAAAGTTACGTGTGTTTAGCGTCAACAGAAGATATAGCTGAGAATTCAAAATAAGTTATATCAAAAGAAAAAAATCACTTTCTTGTTATTTTTTAAATGACCTTATTTTATATCGATTTATTCAGTTTAATTCCAACTTTGCAAAATCTTCACAATGTGCTTAGTGTATGTAGGCAACACATTTGTAATAGAAGGTTTATTTGATTGGCTAGTTCTTCTCAAATTTGAGGACGTTATTAATTTGAAAGGGAATATTATATTTTTAACCAGAGCAAGCTTCGGAAAATCAACTTCCAAAAAAATTATTACTAAGTAGAACAGAGAGGTTGTTCCGAAAAGTTTTACTTTTTGGACCGCTTGTTAATTAATCTAAATTGGTAAGGTAATGAAGTAACCCTTAAACAATTTAACTTTATTCCACAATCATGGGCCAAGAATGTGCTCTGGGTTCTCAAATAATTGTAATTAAGCCGATTATAGTAAACATCTTTTCTTCGTGGTTTTTGAGAAGTTGTGCTATATTCAAAGGGTCAGGAGTGAGTTCATGAAAAAGTTTTTAACAATTACAACATTAGTTCTTGTTTTACTCGGAACAGCTGGCTATGCTGTGTGGCATTTTGGGACAAATATTGCTTCAGAAAAAATACTTGAAAAAGTAGAATCTACTTTGGATGACGAAAATCTAGTAGAAATAAAATCCTATATCGAGAACGATTCACAGGTTCAACAAATTGTAAGCGAGGCAGCAACTACAAATCCGGATACTCTTCCCTTCCAAACTAAGGAAGAAGCGACACGTGTGTTAATAAAAAAAGTGGGCGTTAATCGTCTACTTGAAATTCAAGAACAAGCGCAAGCCGGTTCAATTAATAAAGATGAATTATTATCCGAAATGGAAGGTAAACTGTCTGAAGATGAAATTTCTGCTTTAAAATATGTTTTATATAAGGAATTAAATAAATAAAATCTGCCATATAGACTCGATTCCTATTTAGTGGAATCGGGTTTTTTTCTTATGTGAGAGCTCTACTTGATAATATGGAAGAGAAATGGGAATAAGCGCTATTCCTTGCTATAGGAAAGCGCCAATTGTTGTAGATCCGTTATTCAACCTTGGATTTTTTATCTTTTCAAACTTTCATTTAGAAACATTATTTAAAACTACTATGTATAGTTCAATCATTTTCTATTTACTTATATATTAGATGATGACAAGAATAAATCTTAACATTACACTTCCTAAATTTTCAGTAGACTGAGAGAACCTAAATCTTAAATACGTCCATAACTAGTAAAATGTGATTTCCAGTAACTAGATTGAACAGATGCAATATTTACATTTGATCCACTGGCACTAATCATTTGACCCTTACCTAGATAAATGCCTACATGAGAAACACCAGGTTTATACGTATTACTGAAGAATACTAAATCCCCAACCTGTGGAGAAGTAACTTTTTTAGCCATATTATAATAGCCTGCTGCTGTGTTACGACTAATTGATTTTCCTGCATTTTTAAATACATAATAAACAAAACCAGAGCAATCAAAACCCGATGTTGTAGTTCCACCGAATACGTAAGGTACACCAAGATAATTCTTCGCTACACTTACCACTTTAGTATTGGTTGTTGATGTTGTAGTAGTAGATGCTGTACCATTAATCTTTAATTTTTGGCCAACTTTAATGAGTGTTGATTTCAAACCATTTAATTTCATAATTTCTGTGTATGTCGTACCATATTGTTTTGCTATACCTGATAATGTATCGTTGCTTTTCACGGTATATGTAGCTGCAGATGCACCAGATGCCGTTGAAAGTAATAAGGATGTACATAAAGTTAATGATGCTACAGTTTTTGCCAATTTATTCATAATAAAACTAAACCTCTTATATTTAATATTTTTGTGAAATTATTTCTTTGCCAGATAAATAGTACCAAAAAATATATTACATTTTTATTACATTAAGGTTAAATAAAAAAGTCTATACTACAACAAAACTATTACATGTTACATCACTCAAAACTTAGTTAGGGAGAAACTAATACAATAAATCGTTGTGATTTAAAAAACAAAATCATTACATTAATATCATTCATTTTAAAAAAATTGGACAAGAAAAAATACTGTATTACAACACAGGATTATAAAATTCAAAATATGTTCAGAAGTTTTCCTCCTTGTTCGATTTTTTTAGATGAACTTAATTTTAATAATTTAGCTTAAAAAGATAAAAATGTCTGTTAGCCCCAAATTACGACCTCCCTAATTTCGTATTACTCCTTTTGAAGCATTCTATCGCCTCTAATTACCAATTAAAATACCAAATTATAATATCTACGCGTTTTAAATAACAATCTAATTATGCTGAAATTAGGCCAAACAAAAACTCCCCCTTTAGGCACGAACCTTGTTTAATTGACGCTAGTATCTAAACTGTTAAAAAATCTCGTAAAACTCTCCCTTTTATAGGAGCCAGTTTACAAAAATACTATCTCAAATGAGAGAGTTAATAAAAAAATATATTCTGATGTATTAATAAAATAGTCTCCCACTTTAATAAAATAGAATTAAAGTGATTAATATTTTCAAAGACTGGATAGAATTGTGATATATAAAATATTTGTTGGAGGTTATTAACATGACTAAAATACAAGTTAAAGATATGAACATGATTGAAGGACACACTATTGAATGTAATGGAAATGTATGTTTTTGTGGGGAACGAATATTTTTCACTGAGGAAATGTTGCAAAATAACATCATCATAGTCGATACATCACGCGAAATGGAAATAGAAGAAGGTATAGTTACTAATCAGACAATTGAAATCCTTTATGCTAACGATCTCTATTCACAACAAATTTTGCTTTATCATGGACCAAATTTGAAAGATATGTTTGATAGTCTATTAAAGAAAGAGATTGCGACACAATTTACAGAAAATACAATCCAGAATTTCATGTTGAATATGGTAGCTCTTGCGGAGTCGAATATGACTTCAGTTGATTTATTTGATTACTATGAGGCAATTGAAGTAAAAGAGATTATTACAAGCAAAATCAACACTATCAAACAGTATTTAACAAATTAGTATAGTACACAACATTTACTTCACAAATTTTCTAATCGTTCTTCTTCCATCCATCTCGTCAGAACATCTTGACTATAAGATATGATATTCAGCTTATAAAAAAGCTACTTATACAATGCCTGATTTATTGCATTGTAAAGTAGCCTTAATCTAACACCTATTTAATTTACTAAATGCTTAGTTTGACACTTCGCCTTCAACCTGCATTTCATGATTAACTCGATTTCTGAAGAAGTATCCTATAAGTGCACCTATTAAACCAGTAATCAACCATCCAGCACCCGCTGTAAATAAAGGGATAAATGCAAATGTATTATTGATTTCCTCAACCATAAATTTAGCGTCTTTTAGTGCATCCAAAATGGCTACAACTGAAGTCCCTGTCATTGCCCCCACATAAACGCTTTGTGCACTATTAAACCATTTATCTGTAAAGGTAAGGATTATTAACGTAATTGCTATTGGATATAATAACATTAATACTGGTGATGCCATTGATAGTATTTTTGTTAGTCCAAAGTTTGTAAATACTACACCTAAAGAAGCAAAAATAATTAACCATCTTTTATAAGAGATTTTAGGAAGAATACGTGCAAAATATTCAGCTACTGCTGCTAAACAGGCTACATTTGTTGTAATACCTGTTAGGAAAATAACAATTCCAATTAAGTAAATACCTACTTGTCCAAACAATGTTTTAGATGCTAACGCAATAACTTCGCCACCATTCGCCATGTGCCCTATAGATTCTACGCTAGATACTCCAATCCAAGCCATAGAAACCTGTAAAGCAATTAACCCTATTACTGTAATAAGTCCAGCTTGGAAGAAAACCTTAGATATTTCTTTTTGACTCTTTAAATTTAATGATTCAATAGACTTAATGAAAATACCGCCAAAAACAAATGCAGCCAGTACATCCATTGTATAATAACCTTGCGTAAAACCTTTTAAAAAGGCAGCCATACTTGTTTCATATCCTGCATCTATTACTGGTGCTTGAGCATTACCCATAGGTGTGATAATAGACTTTGTTACAATAATAATTAAAAGTGCAGTGAATACAGGTGTAATTAGCTTTCCTAATCTATCAACAAACTTTGAAGTTTCCCATGATAAATATACTGTTAGTACTGTAAAAATAATAGAGAAAATCAATAAATACAATATGTGATTCGCTCCACTTGGGAATAATTGTCTTAATCCAATTTCATATACAACTGATGTTGTACGAGGAATTACATAAAAAGGTCCTAAGGCAAGAAATAGCAAAATAGAAAATACTAAAGAGAATTTTGGGGAAACTTTATTTGCTAGATTTTCTACTGTGCCTCCCCCTTTATTTAAAGCGACTATTGCAAGTAAAACCAATCCAACCCCTGTAATTAAGAAGCCTGCCATTGCAATCGGTGTATTTATTCCAGCCTGTTGACCCACCATAGGAGCAAATATTACATTTCCTGCCCCTAAAAACATCGCAAATAACATAAAGCCTATTAATAGAATGTGAATGAAAGATATTTTATTCGTCATAACCCAATCCCCTTTTTGTTATATTTGAATAATTAAACGACAAACCCTTCTGGATAAATGTCTGATGAATGAAGCATAAATTTATGCTCTCCTATAATCCAAGCGGAACCTTGAATAGTTGGAATAATTGCTTCATAATCTCCTACATTAGTTTTATCTAATATCTTTCCTATAAATTTTGAACCAATAATACTTTCCTGAATAATTGTTTCTCCTTCATCTAGTGAAAGTGTTGCCATTTTTGCACATGTCCCCGTTCCACATGGTGAACGATCAATTTGTTCATTCCCGAAAACAACAACATTTTTAAAATGATTGTCTGCAATTTTCTCTGAAATCTCTACCAAATCAACAGACTTAATTTCTTCAATGAATGGATGCTTAATTTCAATATTTGTATTGATGTATTTCCTAATAAGACTTGCGTATTTAATAATTTCTTGCTTATTATTCAAATCGATTTTAATGTTCAACTCGTTTGAATTTACTATTGCAAAGAAACTTCCTCCGAAGGCAATATCTAATTGAATTGGACCTAAGCCATCTACTTCAAGGTGTAAATCCTTATGTAGAACAAAAGCCGGAACATTTTTAAACTCCACAGATTCAACGTAATCACCGTTGTAATGAACGAAACATTCAATAATGCCTGATGGAGTGTCAACTAAAACCCTATCTTTTCTTTCTATCAATCCCCTATTTAAACACATTGTTACGGTACCTATTGTTCCGTGACCACACATATTTAGGTAAGATCCACTATCCATAAAAATTACACCGATATCACACTGTTTATTGGCGGGTTTAACTATAATTGCACCGAACATATCTTTATGACCACGTGGCTCATTCATTAGCAACTTTCTTATATGATCATAATTTTCCATAATAAAATTCTTCTTTTCCATCATCGTATTTCCTGTGATTTCTGGAAAACCATCTACAACGATACGAGTTACTTCTCCCACTGTATGTGTATCAATAGTCTTAATTTCGTATTTATAACTCCCCATATTTATTCCTCCTTTAGAATATTTTGGTTAATTTGGAATTAATAATATACACCATAAAACATAATTCTGAATTTTAAAAGACTTTTTTTTCTGAATATTAATATAATATTTTTTTATTTTTTCAAAATACCAATAATATCAAGCGTTTTGTAGATTGTTTTGTTATGTAAAAATATTTTTTGAAAAATTTTAGTAGTTTTATTTTTCTAAAAAGTGATATAATCGCCATCAAACGAAAATTATTTGCAATGGAGGAAGAAAAACTATGGCATTAAAAGACTTTTTTATTTACCTTTCAGAAAACCGTTTATTAAATTCCGCAGCTCAAAGATATGGTCTTAGACTGGGTGCACAAAGCGTAGTAGCAGGAGTTAGCATCGAAGAAACTGTTAAATCTATTAAAGAACTTAATAAACAAAATATTTCTTGCACAGTAGATAATCTGGGTGAATTTGTTTATGAGAAATCAGAGGCTATTGAAGCGAAGAATAAAATTTTAGAAGTAATTCAAGTTATTCATGATGAAAATTTAGATGCACACATTTCACTAAAACCATCTCAATTGGGATTAGATATTGAATACGAATTCTGTAAAGAGAATTTAAAAGAAATTGTTGCTCTTGCTCATCAATATAATATTTTTGTGAACTTTGATATGGAAGATTACGCTCGTCTACACAGCTCATTTGAATTACTTGAAGAGCTCAACAAAGAATTCGATAACATTGGTACAGTTATTCAAGCTTACTTTTTGGAATCAGAAGAGCTTATTGAGAAATACAAAGATTTTAGATTACGTATTGTAAAAGGCGCTTACAAAGAACCAGAGAATGTTGCTTATCAAACAAAATCAGAAATTGATAAAAACTATATAAAATTAATTGAATATCACCTACTAAACGGTAAATTTACTTCAATCGCTACACATGACCATAGAGTTATTAATCATGTAAAAGCTTTTGTTAAAAAGCATAATATCCCTAATGAGAAATTTGAATTCCAGATGCTTTATGGCTTCCGAAAAGAAATGCAATATGATCTTGCAAAAGAAGGTTTTAACTTCTGTACGTATTTACCATTTGGTAAAGACTGGTATGGTTATTTCATGAGAAGACTTGCGGAACGCCCACAAAACCTATCACTTGTTACAAAACAAGTATTTAATAAAAAGACCAATACAGCTATCGGTCTTGCAACAACTAGTTTTGTAATAGGTCGTTTATCTAAAAAATCTAAAAAAGTTAAACAATAAGGCTAGTCCCTTTCGTAAATAGAAAATGAAAAAGTCGATTTGTCACAAACAAGTGATACAAATCGACTTTTTATATTCAAAAACCTAAATGAAAAGGAGTCTATTCCTCCTGTTTATCAGATGAACTTCTTGATTCTGTGTATTTTCTGATTCTGTATTGTAAACTCTGTCTTTTAATTCCAAGTGCAGTTGCAGTTTTAGATACATTACCATCGAAAAGTTCCAAGGCCCTTGAAATATAGTAATCCTCAACCTCATTCATATATACATCTAGTGGCCTTAGTTCATTTTTATTCATGACAACAAAAATATCACTTTGAGCAATATCTTGATTCTCTGGCGACTCTATATTTTGTATTTTCCACTTGAAGTGGGCTGGCAACATATGAGCTTCCACCAAACTCTCAGTAGTTATTAACGAACTAATATCATCTAACAATACTTCTAACTCCTTTAAGTTACCAGGCCAATTGTAATTTAAAAATATTTCTTTCACCTCATCGGATAATCCACTAATAGCTGATCCATAACTTTCCCTATGTCGCTTAAAATAGTCTTCGACGAATGGCATGATATCTTCTTTACGATTTCGCAGTGCCGGGATGTAAATAGAAATATCTGAAAAGTGGCGATAAAGTGCCTTAGAAAGCTGTCCTTTTTGGATAAGGTCAAAAGGATCTTCACCAACACTTGCTATAAATATGTGATGATGATTTGTATGATTTTCTAATAATTCTACAATCTTCTCCTGTGCTTCCTTAGATAAATACTCAATTCGTTCAGCAAAAAATGTAATATTCTTTTTTTCAACAATATACTTTTCTAACTGACTTATCACCGACGCCTCATCACGTCTACAAATTAGCGTAATAAACATATCATTTTTGTCTTTAAGTTCATGATGAATCCCTTCAGCAATCATATCTATCCCTGTTCCAGATTCACCAACTAAGATAACAGGCATTCTACTATAGGCAACAATCTTCGCCTTTTCGATTACCTTTTTCATTTCAGTTGAGATCGCAGTGATAATTTCGAATGTAAGAGGTTCATTGTATCGTCTAAGTGGCTGATACATCATATATTCTTGTTGTGTAATGTCTCGTGCAAATTCTACCGCACCTACCAAGACATCTTGACTATATAACGGATAAATATTACTAATTAGAGTTACTTCTTGTCCTTTTTGATTCCAAAAAGTCTTTTTCTCATTCAAAATGGGTTGTTCATCTTGTAAAACTCTTAATAATCCTCCTTTCTCCGTATTAAATCCAACAATCTCAAGAGCTCTTCTTTTCTCGAATTCTTCATCACTAATACCTTGTAGCTCACGCATTTTTTTATTATAAATTATGAGTTTTCCAGTATTATCAACTACGCAGATTCCATTATCCCCTTTTTCAACTATAAATTTATAAATATCAAGTAATGTTTCGTGTTGCATATAGTGCCCCCTGTATTTATCTCTTAATAATAAGTGTACCACTAACAATATTAGTTTAAATATTTATAAAATTTAAATTTTTGTGTTGCAATGTGCCAAGAAGTATTGCATCATAATTAATATACAAAAACAATAAGTGCAAAATAATTATGCACCATAATACGATTGGAGGATTAATAATGATTAAATACAAGCATGAACCATTTATGGATTTTTCAGTAAAGGAAAATAAGGAAGCTTATGAAGAAGCACTTGCAAAAGTAGAAGCAGAATTAGGTGCTGACTACCCACTTATCATCGGTGGTGAACGTATTACAACAGAAGATAAGATTATTTCTTACAATCCAGCGAAGAAAACAGAAGTAATTGGCTCTGTATCAAAAGCTTCTAAAGAACTTGCAGAAAAAGCAATGCAAGTAGCAGATGAAACTTTCAAGACTTGGAAAAAGGTTAAGCCTGAGGTTCGTGCTGATGTTTTATTCAAAGCAGCTGCTATTATCCGTCGTCGTAAACATGAATTTTCAGCGCTTCTAACAAAAGAAGCAGGTAAACCTTGGAATGAAGCAGATGCTGATACTGCAGAAGCAATCGATTTTCTAGAATACTACGGTCGTCAAATGTTAGAACTAAAAGATGGTCGCAAAGTGGAAAGCCGTCCAAATGAATTTAACCGTTATGACTATATTCCACTAGGTATTGGTGTCATCATTTCACCTTGGAACTTCCCATTTGCAATTATGGCTGGTACGACAGTAGCTGCTGTTGTAACTGGTAATACGGTATTATTAAAACCGGCTTCAACAACGCCAGTTATTGCCTATAAATTTATCGAAGTATTAGAAGAAGCAGGTCTTCCAGCAGGTGTTGTTAACTACGTACCAGGTTCTGGTGCTGAAGTTGGTGACTACTTAGTAGACCATCCCAAAACTCGTTTTATCTCATTCACAGGTTCCCGTGATGTAGGTTTACGTATTAACCAACGTGCATCCGTCTTAAATGATGGTCAAATTTGGATTAAGCGTGTGATCGCCGAAATGGGTGGTAAAGATACAATTGTAGTAGACAAAGAAGCAGACTTAGAATTAGCAGCACAATCCATCGTGAAATCTGCATTCGGCTTCTCTGGTCAAAAATGTTCAGCATGTTCACGTGCAGTCATTGTAGAAGATGTTTATGATGAAGTGGTAGAACGTGTTACTAAACTAACAAAAGAATTAACAGTTGGAGACCCATCAGATCCATCTAACTTTATGGCTACTGTTATCGATGCAAATGCATTCAATAAAATTACAGAGTACATTGAAATTGGAAAAGGTGAAGGTCGTTTAGTTGCTGGTGGTACTGCTGATGATTCAGTAGGTTACTTTGTTCAACCAACCGTATTTGCTGATGTAGATCCATCTGCTCGTATTATGAAAGAAGAAATCTTCGGACCAGTTGTAGCCATTACAAAAGCAGCAACATTTGAAGAAGCAGTCGATATTGCGAATGATACTGAATACGGTTTAACAGGTGCAGTCATTACAAATAACCGTTCAAACTTAGAATATGCTCGTGAAGAATTCCATGTTGGAAATCTTTATTTCAACCGTGGTTGCACAGGTGCAATCGTAGGATACCAACCATTCGGTGGATTTAATATGTCAGGTACTGATTCAAAAGCTGGTGGTCCGGATTATTTAACATTGCATATGCAGGCGAAAACTACTTCAGAAGCTTTTTAATTACCAACTATATAATAGAAGAAACTCCTCAAAAAGGGCTCCTTAGTTTGGAGGAATTTGTACGCGGTGAATCTAGTCATTCTAGTATAGAGGTGATCTTTATTTTTGTAATAGCTAAGTATATTGACCAATGCGTAACTTTTTATGAATTCGAGTGCCAACAAGAGGCTATTGAATTTTACAATAAAATAGACGATACAAAAATTTTTACAACAATTGTTGATCCCCCTGCATTATCCCTAAAGAATCAAACTCAGGCAATCGTTGAAGAAACGACAAAAGTAGTAGCCTTGAGATAATAATTAAAAGACCTCACAAAGGTTAATTACAACTTTTGTGAGGTCTTTTAGCGGGAAAACTAATAAAATACGTGTTATAAAACTGCGCCCTATTCTGGAATAAAGGCCAACTTCTATTACCTGGTTTGTTGAATAACAATCTTTTGTCACGACTAAACCATAAAAAACAGTACTACAATTTTTAGACGTTTGTCTAACGATTGTAGTACTGTTCAAACTACTAAATAAAATATAACTTACTATAGAAGCAATCATGCTTTGGCATTAATTACAACCATCCTATTATCTTAGCAACATCACTATACCAAAGATTAGAATTAATTTAAGTACTTTGCAATTCTGGAGAATTAGCTATAACCGCTTCTTTCTTTGGGCGTATTAATAATGCAGCACAAACCCCGCAAACCATTAAAACAATTCCACAAATATAAAATGCTATATGGAAACCTGCTAATGTTGTATTAGCCATTTCAACTGCTTTCCCCGTAATGAATGGTCCAGCAATTCCACCTAATGATGTAATGGCCATAAACCACCCTTGAATTTTTCCTTGATGCTTCTTATCAACCAAATCAGATAAAATAGCTGGTCCTAATACTAATGTTAAACATCCGAAGCTTAAGCCAATGGATAAAAACGCAACTGTTAATATATTTGATGTAAACAGTGTTCCCAAAATATAAAAAACACCACTTAATGCTAAAACCGGTCCTAAAATAAATACACGACCTGTTAATATATTTTTTGTTTTGTAATAGATTTTATCTGACAGGAACGAGAAAAATAACTGTGAACAAGCAATTAAAATCCATGGTAATGAAACGACCCAACCTAAAACTGACTCATCAATTTGACGAACCGTTTCTAAATAATTTGGTAGCCAATTTAAGCCAATTGTAAATGACCAATATGTGCCAAATCCACATAGTGCAATAAAGAAGAAATTTTTAGATAGTAAAAACTCTTTGAAAGTACTTGTATTCGTTTTCTCTACAACGGCTATTGAACCAGCTTCCTCTTGCGCTGGTTCATTTTTAGAAAAAATTAACCAACCAATTGTCCAAATAATACCGACGATTCCCGTCGTAATAAACGCTGCGCGCCATCCATAACTCGTAATAATTCCAATCAAAATAGGGGCAGATACCGCTACGCCTACCGGACCACCAATCGATACGAGTGTTAAACCAATACCAAGTTTATTTTTAGGTAACCACTTAGCAGCTGCTGTCATTGCTAATGAATAGGAAGGTCCTTCTCCCGCACCTAAAATGATTCGTGTAATAACTAGATATACATAGTTTGATACGAATATTGTTGCAAATTGAACTAATGCCCAAACAATTGCCATTACAGCAATTACTTTACGAACACCAATTTTATCTGCAATACCACCTACAACAATCGCTGATAGAGAATATAAGAAAAAGAATGAACTCCCAACCAATCCCCACTGTGTCGCTGTTAATCCCAGTTCTTCCATTAATTGCGTAGAAGAAAATCCAATTATTGCTTTATCTGCGTTACTAATAATGGTTAAAAGAAATAACAACCCAATAATAACCCACGTTTTTAGTGAAAAACCTTTTTCCCTCCTCATTGCATCTCCCCCTTATTTGATAAAATTGTATTTATGAGCTCTTATATAAATTGTACTTTTGCATCTCCCAGTTCTGTAAAACGTACAGTAAATTCATCCCCTGGTTCAGCCACTACAGCTGCCGATAAGGCTCCAGATAAAACGATTTCCCCTGCCTTTAACGTTATACCATAGGCGTGCAATTTATTAGCAAGCCATGCTACACAAATAGCCGGATCCCCCAATACATCTGTCCCTTTTCCTTCATTCACAACTTCACCATTACGGAGTAGTTGCATTGTTACTTCTTTTAAATCTACAGCGTCTAGTTTCACTTGCTTCTCACCTAACACGTATAAACCGCACGAGGCATTGTCGGCAATCGTATCTGCCAATGTAATTTTCCAATCTTTAATACGACTATCTACGATTTCTATGGCTGCAATCACATAGTCTGTAGCTTGTCTTACATCTTCAGCAGTTACATTTGGCCCCACTAAATCCCTTTTTAAAACAAATGCAATTTCCCCTTCAATTTTTGGTTGGAATAATGATTTTAACGAAACTGTGCCATTATTCTCCACTTCCATTGATTGTAAAAGGTGACCATAATCAGGTTGGTCAACACCGAGTAATTGTTGCATCGCAATAGATGTTAAGCCAATCTTTTTCCCAGTAATTACATCGTTTGCTTCCACCTTTTGTGTAATACGTTCAAGTTGTACTGCATAAGCATCCTCGATTGATAAATCATTTACTTGCTCTGTTAAAGGAGCAATGGAATTACCTGTTGTTTCCGCTTCATTTAATAAATCAACTATAGTGGCAACGTTTGATTTTGTTATCATGTCCATTTCTCCTTAAAAAATGGAAAAACGAATAACTACTTCATTTTCCCATTTAAATTTATTGTTTAGTTTACAAGTTCAAATTCAACGACATTATTTAGGAAGTAGCTGATTAACACACGGTTAAAGTCTTCTACTTTTTCCCACTGAGGCCAGTGTCCAGCTGATTCAATAACTGCAAATTCACTACCTGGAATCATTTCTAATAACACTTTTCCTTCTTCTACTGTTGAAGTTGGATCGTGACTTGTCCAGCATAACAGTGTCGGTACAGAGATTTTGCTACACCATGATGGATCCCAAATAAACTTTTTACGCGCTTCAACATCTTGTAAGTAGACAATATGATGGATTGCTTCTTGATAAGATGGTTGTGTATAAATATCGTAACGTGCTTGAATTAATTCATCTGTTACTTGTGTTTTATCAAACATTAACCATTCTAAGCGTGTTTTCACATTTTCATAGCTCGCTTCTACTACAGCTTTTAATGTCGATGATTTTAACGCTTCCATTACCTCTGGCTTGCTTGTAACATTACCCGGTGTATTTAAAACTAACGAATGTACATATTCCGGATGCTCTGCCGCAAACCATGCCGCAACCCATCCACCTAATGATTCGCCTGATAAGTATACTTTTGTTAAACCTAGTGCATCTAACACATCTTTTAAATGTTCGCTATATACGTCAATCCCATATGGTTTATTTGGTTTATCTGTATAGCCATGTCCAATCATATCTATACAAATAACACGGAAATGTTTGCTTAACTCTGGGATATTGCGTGCATATGCTTCAATATGACCACCTGTTCCGTGTAACAGAACCATTGGCTCACCCTCACCAGCTTCTAATACACGTGTACGAATACCTGCTGCATCAACGAAGTATAATTTAAATGCCGTATTTGCTAAATCTGTCCAAATTGTCATTTTCATTCTCCTTTATTATTTATTAATTATAGTAAGCGCTAGACGATCTGCTCTGGTAGACCCCATTTACTTGCCTGCTCTAATGCCAACCATTCAATATATACTTCACCGTGTAATTCTTTCGGAATATGATGTAAACATGTAACGCTTCCTTTTGGCGATACAAACACATCGATTGGAAATTGAAGCCTTTGACTTTTTAGCATCACCTTATAACATCCACTCCCAGGAAGCATTGTATCTTCTAAAATTTTCAGCTCATACCCGATTAAATTCGCTTTACTAATGTAATGGTGACCTAAGAAATGTGGAATTTCATGAACCATTCTTTGTTTCAGTCGTTGCCGAATAGCTGTTGAGCTAATTTTTTCATTTTGATAGTTGATACAGCCAACTTCACTAACTGAAATAGCACCTTTCGAATAAAAAGGAATTTGGGAGAGCTTGCCACTTCCTTGAATCCCATAAGAGTAATCAAAACCAGCTACTGCATGCACAACTCCCAACTTCACTAAATACTCTTCGACAAAACATTGTGGTGTCAGACTTGCAAACGTTTTCGTGAAATCTATCAAATATAAAAAGTCAATTTCTAAATCTTGTAGCTTTTTCTTCTTTGTACAAGGTGTCATTAAATTTTCTACTTTACGTTTTCCATCTGAAAGAATATTGATTGGATGTGTTTTAAAACTCATCAAGGCTAAAGGAAGTTGGCGAGATTTTGCTTCAATCATAGCTGTTTCAATTACTTTTTGATGCCCGATATGGACACCATCAAAAAATCCGAGAGCAATTACACAGCTTTGTGCTTGTTGCTGAACAAACTTTAAATTTCTTTCATCAACTATGATCATCTCCACCGTTTCCTTCTCCCCTCTTCTCTTTCTTGTTATGCGTTAACTTCAGCCATTGTTGCCAATTGACGATACTTACCACTGAAGAACAATAACGGATCTTTATCTTCAAGATGTAAATCTACTACTTTACCAATGAATAATGTATGGTCACCTTCTACATGTTCAGATACCACTTCACATGCGATTTGAGCAATAGCTCCTTTTAAAACTGGTAGTTCAGCTAATGTTTCAAACTCTACTGACTCACCAGGCTTCCCAGCGAAATGACGTGAATAATGCTCTTGATCTTCTGCTAAAATATTTACTGTATATTTTTTGGATTGTGAAACTTTTTCTAAAAATTTTGCTTTATGTCCAATCGAAATGACGACAAGCTTCGGATCTAATGATACTGACATGAACCCGTTTGCTGTCATCCCATGGGTTTCTCCCTCATTTTCTGTTAAAAGAACTGTTACGCCTGTAGCAAACTTGCCCATTGCATCTCTAAATAAACGATCATCCACTGTTTTTTCCTCCTTATCCTCGAACACCACTTGAAAAGCCGAATAATTCTAAGCCGTATGCAGCGACAGAGTCTTCGAATAGTGCTGTTTTATGTGTTGCCACTGATAAAATATCGCGAATAAATAATTCAATTGGTCCACCTTTGTAAAGGGCCCCTCCGCCTAATGTTAATAATGCTCGTACCGCAATCTCAGTACACGTTTTAATAATGCTTGTACGAATTGCAAAGAATTCTCCACGTAAAAATTCATCATGCGGGATATTACGTGATTTCATTAGTAAATCAATATATTTATCCATTAAGGCATCTGCAGCATGATATTGCATATTCATTTCTGCAAATACGCGTTGACTACGTGGAGATTCGCTTTCACGTACACCATCCATTAATCGAACACGTTGCTCTGTTAACTTTTTAAATTCTTTTAAAATACGCTCCGCTCCACCTAGTGCAATTGCCGGGAATCCAAGATAAAATGTCGCATAGAATGGCGCATCATAGAATAAATAGTCTTTATCATAATCCGCTTCTGGTGGACGACTGAATTTATCTGCATGATCCAGACGTAAAATACGCTCTGTTGGAACGAACACATTGTTTACTTTTACTTGATTACTACCTGTTCCTCGAAGACCGAATGTATCCCAGTTTTTCACGATTTCTACTTGATCTTTGTAAAAAATAGGCATGATAACTTCTTTTTTATCACTATCATCTACATGGGCTGCTACTCCTAGCCCGATCCAGTCACTGTATAGCACACCGCTTGCAAAGTTCCATGTACCATTAATTATGTAACCGCCTTCAATTTTTTCAGCAGTACCTACCGCGGCGAAGACATCACAAATTAATCCACCTTGTTGAACAATTTCATCACGTGTGCTTTTTGGTAAATATGCTGGTAAAATATTGTGTAATGGGTATAAATACGTCAACCATCCAGCAGAGATATTATAGGAAGATACAGTTCTTACAATTTGTGCGAACTCTTTTAAACTTACTTGAGGCTCTCCGTATTCCTTTGGTAACATTAAACGTGTAATTTTCGAATCTTTTAATAATTGAACAACATTTTCCCCTATTGTCCCATCAATCTCAGCTTGTGCAGCTTGTTTTTCAGCTAATTTGCCAACTTCATGAGCTGAAGCTAATAACTCTTCAATTGTAGGTATTTTTTCTACTGTTTTTGTCATACTTTACCCCTCTCTTACTTCTTATGTAGTTTGTAACCTTTACTACTAAATCTTGTTATAAAACAGTTTGAACTTTAGTTCATATACATATATTATATTTTTTAGAATTTTCTCACTACAGCAAAAGTTGTCAGTATTTTTTGAAAAAGTGAACATATTTTGCTCATTTCTCATCACTATTTCAAAAAAAGCAGCTTAAAAACACCTTTTATTACTTAATAGCCAAATAAGTCTCTGTTATAATACTCCTAGTTTTCTCTATCAAAATAATCCTATAAAAGAAAAAAACCATGCTATTTCCATAGCATAGTTTAAGATTCTTATATCATTTTTAAATTCAGCTCTCCCGTAATAATCAATAATTTTAAAACTAGAAGTAAATGATACATAATTTCTGGATTGCGTATGTCTTTACCTAACTGTTCTTCGATATTTTGAATCCGATGACGCAAACCACTTAACGATAAATTTAGACTACTTCTTGTTTTCTCTAAATTACCACCATTTATTAGAAAAACATATAATGTTTTCAATAGCTCTATACTTTTCATATTTTCAAAGTCTTTTAAACCCTTTAAATCTTTTTCCGCTAAGCTTTTAACCCATTCTAACTCTTTGTCGTTGACTAATAAGCTAATAATTCCTAGATCTTCATAAAAGACAATATCTTTTGTAAAGGTTAATCGTAATGCCATAGTTGCTTCTTTAAATGCACCACCTGCACTCATTGGTGACTGTGTAGAGCTACTTACCCCAAATTGAATTTTTACATGTGGATACGCTTTTTCTAATTTTTCTTGAAAATGCTCTAGTTTTAATACTAATTGTTTGTCATTTTTTATTTCTGAAATTAAAAACGTGATTCTACCATCTCGATGCCCAATTAAAGCATGTATCTGTTGTTCGTGGAAATAGTTAAAAGAAAATTCCAATAATTGTTCTTGGATTTCAAATTTCTCATCAGTATTAGAATGATTCATTATACATTCACTCGTTACTATATAATAGGGCTTATTAAAGTTAATTCCTGCGAATAAACCTCGCTTGATCATTTCTTGTTCTGTAAGCGCTTTACTTAAAAGCTGTTCTAAAAAATTCCCTTTCATTCGTTCAAACGATTCAAATTGTGTACGCTCGTTTAATAAAATAATTGAAGCTGTGTTGACAAAACGTTCCAAAAATAAAATTTCATCTTCTTTAGGCATACGTCGTTTTTTATCATAAATAAAATAACACCAAGCTAATAATTGCCCCTTCACGACAATCGGCGCAATATATCGAATTTGCCGTTCTGTTTCTATTTGTTGAATTTTATTGAAGTTGATAGGGTGCTCGGACTTTCTACTATAAAAAGAAGTATTCTGTATGTAATCGTCAAATTCATCGTTTAAAAAATAATATTCCTTTTCCATTAAACCTGCATACGTTATTGTTCGATATTCTCTATCCTTTATGCAAATTGGAATCCCAATAATTTTACTAGCATCTTGACATAAATCAGCTAAATTTTTTCCTTGTAATAGTTCGTTTGATAATACATGTTGAAAGTCAGAAAGCTTCTTAATAAAATTACGTTGTTCTAATAATTGATCATAGGTGTATTGTAATTCCATTTCAATGGTCATCGGATTGGAGATATACTCCTGATTTTGCGATTCCATTTCCCATTGCCGTTGCGTTTTAATAATCCATGTACAGTTTGAATCTCCTTTAGCGGCACACGTTAATTCTTTCGCGATTAAGCGTTCATTAAATACCTCACTCATATAACCACTTGAATAGCCAGCTAAAGTAGAACAAATCGGCCGATTTGCTGGCCCAATCCATTTTAGATGTTCTTGTGCTTCATAGGAGCCAATCCACGTCCCTTGTCCTACTAAACTAATTAACTTCCCCTTTTCATCAAACTGTCCTTCACATTGATGAATAATACCTTCTATTTGACCATTTTCTATATGCATAAGTGGACCTTGCTTTACTAATTCCTCTATAGACATCCCTTGTTGTAACAGCTGTTTAGCGTCATGTATCCCCATTTCACAACCTAAACTAAATAACAAATTATAGGCCCGTTCTTGTCCTACGTTTTTTAATAATTGTTTTCGTAAAATTCCAAAGGTTGTAGCAGGCATTTTAATTTCTTTTATTTTATTTTGAAAATCACTTTTCTCTTCTTCATAGATAGAAAATTGCATGAAACTACTCCCCCTTCCCTATTGAAAATAAACCTTCTATTTTATCTAAAATAGAAGGTTTATTTCTTATTATCTTATAGGAGTAGCTAGTGCCTGTGCAACGTCTAAAATTAAATCTTCTTGTCCACCTACCGCTTTTTTCTTCCCAATTTCGATTAAAATATCACGTGAATCTACATTAAAGCGCTGTGCTGCATTTTGGGCATGCAATAGGAAGCTTGAATATACTCCCGCGTATCCTAATACTAAGCTATCTTTTGTAATTTCCTGAGGAGTTGGTAGAAGAGGTGCAATGACTTCTTCTGCTATATCCATCATTTTATATAAATCAATTCCTGTCTGGATTCCTAACTTTTCTAACACAGCAACTAACACTTCTGTTTGCGTATTTCCTGCTCCAGCGCCAAGACAACGAATACTTCCGTCAATGCGAGTAGCACCTTCCTCAATGGCCACTAACGTATTAGCCATGGCTAACGATAAATTATTGTGTGCATGGAATCCAATAGGTACTTGAAGTTCTTGTTTCAACGCTTTAATGCGTTCTCCAACTTGATGTGGCAATAATGCTCCGGCAGAATCAACAACATAGACACAATCAGCACCGCTATTTTCCATTAATTTCGCTTGCTCGACTAACGTCGCAGTATCTGCCATATGAGACATCATTAAAAATCCGACAGTTTCTAATCCTAAATTCTTGGCAAAGTGTAAATGTTGCTGTGCAACATCGGCTTCTGTAACATGTGTTGCCACACGTACTAATTTTGCACCAATATCTGCAGCTCGTTGAATTTCTTTCGTAGTAGCAATCCCTGGCAAGGACAGCACACTAATTTTTGAGAAAGTCGCATGCTCAACAGCTGCTTCAATTAATTTAAATTCATCTGTATGAGAAAAGCCATACTGAATGGAAGAACCACCTAATCCATCTCCATGCGATACTTCGATATATGGAACTTTTGCAGCATTTAATCCTTTGACAACATCGATTACTTGTTCTACTGTAAATTGATGACGTACTGCATGACTCCCATCACGTAAAGCTACTTCTGTAATAATCACTTCTTTTGTCATTACTTACTCCTCCTTAAACTGTTACACGTGCTTTTGCCCATTCTTCAGCTACTTTTACAGCTGCTGCTGTCATAATATCTAAGTTCCCTGCATACGGCGGTAAGTAATCGCCTGCACCTTCTACTTCAACAAAAATACTTACACGATTTTCTTCAATATAAGGCTTTTGTTTTAAACGATAGCCTGGTACATATTGTTGTACCTTTTGTACCATCTCTTCAATTGACGCAATTAATGCATCTTCATCTTCAATTGTACGATCCACTAAACAATGAATTGTATCACGCATTAAAATTGGTGGTTCAGCGGGATTTAAAATAATAATGGCTTTTCCTTCTTTAGCCCGTCCAACCGATTCGATTGCGCGAGATGTTGTTCGTGTAAATTCATCTATGTTGGCGCGTGTTCCCGGTCCAGCACTACGACTTGAAATTGTTGCTACAATTTCCGCATATTCTACGTTATATAATGTTGAAATGGCATATACCATTGGAATTGTTGCTTGTCCACCACATGTTACCATGTTGACATTATCCGCCTGAAGTTGTTCGTGTAAATTTACTGGCGGAATAACAGCTGGTCCAATTGCTGCCGGAGTTAAATCAATGATTTGCTTTCCAATTGCTTTTAATGCTTTTGCATGTTCAATGTGAGCATAAGCACTTGTCGCATCAAAAATAATATCTGCTAATTCAGGCTGTTGTAAGAAACCTTCTAAACCATTTGAAATCGTATGAAAGCCCGCCTCTTTTGCTTTACGCAAACCGTCTGAATTTGGATCAATCCCAATAACTGTTGTAAGTTCAATAACTGAAGAGCGCTGAAGCTTTTTCATTAAATCTGTACCGATATTTCCCGACCCTAAAATAGCTGCTTTTATTTTCTTCATATATAGAACACTTCTCCTTGATATAAATTTGACCTACCACAAATGTATGGTAGGTGATGAAAGAAATAGTTTGACTTTTAAAGCCAACATTAACTATTTGGTAAATTCTCTAAATGTTGTTTCATAAATATATCAAAATGCTCGCTTAAAATTTTCTTGGAAAGTTCAACATTTCTTTGTTTCATCGCCATAACTAACTCTTGATGATCTAGCAAAGATTGCTGAACATCCCAATTGAAGTAATCAAATAACTGTACCAAATAAAAATCATTTAATCCCCAAATTTGCAAAATATAGTCCGTAACTATAGGAGATTTTGCCATCATTACAATATGCGTGTGGAATTCACGATTGTAATGAAGATAATGAATTTTATCGTTTAATAAATTTGGTTTCTCCCTAGCAATATCCTGGAACATTTGAAACTGACGCATTTCTGATTCTGTTCCATTTTCAATTGCTAATTCAACACATAGCGTTTCAACTGCCGAACGTAATCGTAATACTTCGATTGCAGCAGTTTTAGAGTAAGGGATTACTTTACAACCATATTGCGGCACGATCTCTATAAACCCTTCTTTTTCAAGCATTTTTAATGCTTCCATAACAGGCCGTCGGGACACATCAAATTTTTCAATTAAACTATTTACATGAATTTTCTCATTAAATACCCACTGTCCTTGAATCAATTCCTCTTTTAACGCTTCATAAACTTGTGTTGATTTTAATGTATTTATTTTTCGCAATTGTTTATATAGTTGCACGATCTATGTCTACCTTCATTGAATATCGTTAATATTTATTAACTCAAAACTGAACTAATGTTTCAGTAGGCACTTCATGAATTATTTTGTTACTTTTTCTTTTAAGAAGTCTTTGCTTACTTCTGATAGATTTTTATAGAACGTATCTGGTACTTGTGACCCCCACCATAAACGCCCTTTATCGTTATACTCTTCTAATGTCCAACCAATTGGTGCTGCATCTAAATCACGTGCGTAATCATTTGCATAGATTTCAATACGATGTCCGTCTGGATCTGTAATGTATAGGAAGAATGCATTTGATACACCATGACGACCAGGGCCATACTCAATATGATCGCGATATCCAGCATCTGCTAATACATCTGCTGTACGAACAACACCTGATACACCATCAACAATAAATGCTACATGGTGAAGCGCAGGACGATTTGCCTTTACTAATGCCACATCATGTGTAAATGGTGCACGACGTGTCCATGCTGCAAATTTTTCATCGCCATCTTGGATGAATTCTGAAATACTGAAGTTTAGTCCTTCATTCCAATATTTTAATGCCTCATCTACACTTTCAACGCGGATATTCATATGGTCAATTTTAATAGGTGGTACACCATTGAATTGATGTGTATAGCGCATTGGTAAGGCTTTCATTTTACCGTTTTCATCACGTACATTAATTTGTTTTAAAGAATGATAGAATACAACATTATGACCATTTGGCTCTTTTACTTTTAAACAAGCTCCTAGACCTTCATGAATCCCTTCTTCTACCCAATCAGTTGCAATCCCTTTTTCATCATGCCATTCTTTTAATTCTTGTAAGTATTCGATTGAAGACACACGTAAACCGAAATTTGCTAAAGCCGGTTCTGCTTTTTCTGTTAAAATTAATGAATATTCATCAAACTCTTCAATTCCTCGTAAGTATAAGCTCTTCCCAATTTGTTTAGCTTCAATAAATCCTAATGTATTAACATAATATTTACGTGATACTTCTAAGTTTGTAACATATAGTTCAGCAAAGCCTAATCGTAAAATCATTTTTCCATACCCCACTTTTATGTAAATTATTATTTAACTGATGACACTAATATATTAGTGTCACAATAATGATGCTGAAGCTAATGACACTTCAACTGTTGGCATTTTTACTACTGTTTTTTGTCATATACCCCTTTCTTCATTCTTATATATTTTGTAACCCTTACTACTAAAACTTGTTATAAAACAGATTGAACTTTAGTTCATATACATATGTTATATTTTTTAGAATTTTCTCACTACAGCAAAGGTTGCTAGTTTTTTCCGTAAAAACAAACATATTCTGTCCATTTTCAATACTATTTTTAATTAATTGTGGGAAATGTAGGACAAATTCCTGGAAAAGGTTTGAACCATTATATTAAGATATGTATTTCTTTATTAAGGCTATTTTTTAAGTAAAGTTTGATTAAAATATCGAAATGAGTTGTATTCTATAACAAATATAAAAAGTCCATTTTGAAATAATTAATCAAAAATAGATTCTTATCTAGCCTAGTTTTATAAAAAACTTTATTATTTCTGTGATCCTATGCAGTTAAATTGCCAAAATAAATAAAGACGCGTTCATGAAGAAAAGGCACATTTCTTATGAAATGCGCCTAGACAAATATTTCTTTTATTAAAGAGGTCCTCTTGTTAGTTTAACAAATATTTTATACTACAAACTCGATATCAACTAAATATTACAATTAAGACAGCCACAAAAATAGCGGGAAGCATGTTACCAACATGGACCTTCAATAAACCAGATACATTACAGCCAATCCCCATTAATAAGATGCCTCCTACCGAAGATATAGCTAGAGTAATTTCACTTATTAAACTGTTGCTAATAGACAAACCAAGAACATAAGCCAATATCGTTATACAACCTTGATAGAACAATACAGGGATTGAGGCAAACAACACTCCTATGCCTAAAGAGGAAGTTAAAACGATAGCTGTCACGCCATCAAGCATTGATTTAAAGTACAGAATATCGTTATTGTCACTCAACCCACTATCAATAGGTCCTAGAACAGACATAGCCCCAGTGGAAAAAACTAACGTCGCACTAACAAACCCTGCAACAATGTTACCTCTAAATTTAGAACCTATTTTCTTCTCTATCCACTGGCCAACTTGATGTAGTCGATCTTCAATTCCTATGTATGTACCAATAACCACTCCTATAATAAGACTTACAATGAGAATTATTATATTTGATGTTTCCATAGCAAGTCTTAATCCTACCATTAGAGTAGTAAAACCAATGACCTGCATAATAGTGGTTTTAAGTTTTTCATTTATATTTCGAAAAAGGCACCCAAGCAGGGAGCCAAGAATAATTGAAAATACATTTACTACAGTTCCCCATAATATCATTATGATTTATCTTCTCCATCCCAGTAATTGTTTACTTTTCTAATTCCTTTTTGATATTTTCATTAATTTTAGAAATTACCTTCTTAAATACCGTTAAATCTTCTTCAGATAAACCATTTAATGCATTTCTATGTAATTCCTCATCAATAGGGATTAAATTCTCTGTTATTCCCTTTCCTTCTTCGGTTAAGAAAACTAAAGATGACCGTTTATCAGCTGGGTTAGGAGTTCTTTTAACCAAACCTCCTTTTTCCAACAACTCCAAGATTCTCGTGACGTTCCCTTGATCTTTTCCTACACGCTGCGTTAACTCTTTTATATTGATTCCATCTTGTTCATCCAACCTTTTTAGCAATGTCCATTGTTCAGTTGTAATTCCATATTGGCTAAATTTTTTGTTTAAAAGTAGAGTCAAATTACGTCCAGTATTATTGATGATAAAACCTATTGCGTCATCAAGCCTCAATGTAATCCCCCTTATCATTACACCGAAATATATATGTTATAACATATATGTTGTAACATGTATATTTTAACACTATTAAATTTATTTAATCAATCACTTTGAGTATATTTGTATCCTGTTCAAGAATCCTGGCCCAGATTATAGAATAAGAAAAAACCCTGTAGATCAACAGGGTTTTCATCAACCTATTTAATAAACGTCGGCTTTACTAATTTTCACCAGGTTTCTTGAAATTAGGTGTCTACATATGCAGTACTTCAAATAGCTCCCCTTAATCTACTAATTTACTAAATGTTTCATAAGCCCTTTGGGACAAATATTTAGCTGCTTCCCTCATTGCCATATCGGGTGTAATCGAATCATTCACTACTGATACAACCTCTTCAAAATGTTGAGCTAATATTTTTTTATCATGTTCATCAATACTACCCGAGATTAATACTGTAGGAATA
>Ga0182739_1001407_pt1 | contig 25305 bp, 25 predicted proteins | sample eDN5th30CBELigBY_FD_128873 | JGI IMG/M metagenome (GOLD analysis project Ga0182739, IMG submission 128873) | Enriched backyard soil microbial communities from Emeryville, California, USA - eDNA 5th pass 30_C BE-Lig BY (version 2) (version 2) | ecosystem: Environmental > Terrestrial > Soil >... | reverse complement strand
GACCACAGCCGTGGCCGGAAGTTGACGTCGAACGACACCGAGACCCCCCGATCTCGGCTCGCCCCGATCAGCGCGTCGACCATCCGCGCGGCGCTCGGGGAGATCGCCGCCGTGATGCCGGAGACGTGCACCCAGCCGGTGCCGTCGAGCGGAAGGCGGTCGACGTCGCCGGCATCCATGTGCGACGCCGCGGATCCGGAGCGGTAGTAGTGCATGAATGAGGAGCCGTCCGGATGGCTGTCCTTCACGTACATGCCGGTGACGTGACGCTCGTCGATCAGGACGCTCGAGACGTCGACCCCGCCGCGTGCGATGTCCGCGATCGCCCGGCGTCCGAACGGGTCGGCGCCGACGCGCGACGACCAGCCGACAGCGAGTCCCTGGGCGGCCAGATGCTGGGCGACGTTGCTCTCGGCCCCGCCCGTGTGCACGGCGAGCCGGGGGTCCTCCGCGGACGCCAGGTCGCCGATCGGATAGGTGACGGCGAGCGCCTCACCGACGCACAGGACGTCCACGGCGGCGTGCCCCCTCATTCGGCGACGGTGCCCGCGGACGAGTAGCCGAGCGCGTCGCTGATGCCGTGCCCGGCCCTCATGACGTGCTCGGACACCTCGCGCAGCCGCGGGACCGGCATCTCGAACTCGAGCGCGGAGACGCTGACGCCGCCGATGCCCGAGCCCGACGCGTCGAACACCGGCGCCCCCACGCAGCGCAGATTGGCCTCGTTCTCCCCGTTGTCGATCGCCCAGCCGCGCTGGCGCGTCGAGCGGAGATCCTCCAGGAGCGCCGCGATCGTCGTGTGGGTGGAGTCCGTCACACGCTCCATCCCGGTGCGCTTCACGATCTCGGCGACCCGCGTGTCGGGCACGGTCGCGAGGAACGCCTTGCCGATGGAGGTCGAGTGCAGGGGCACCATCCCGCCGACGCGGGAGCGCATCCGGTACGAGCCGAGTCCGTCGAGCTTGGCGGCGTACATCACGCTGTCGCCCTTGATGAGGCCGAAGTGCACCGTCATGCCCGTGGCGCGGCGCAGCTCCTCCAGGTGGGGTCTGGCCACCCTGCCGATCTCGCCGTCCTCGCGCAGGAGCCCGGCGATCGCGTGCATGCGCCGGCCGGGGACGTAGTGCTTGTCCTCGTCCTGGAACACCCATCCCGTGCTGACCAGCTCGTTCAGCACGCGGTGCGCTGTGCTGAACGAGAGATCGGTCGCCTTCGACAGGTCGGAGAGGCGATCGTTCGACAGCACCGCCTCGAGCATCGCCAGCCCCTTCGCCAGCGCGGATCGGGGCGCAGGGCCTTCCGTCATCGTCTTCCCCGTGTCATCGTCTCTCCCGTCGTGGAGCGCTCAGCGGATGCCGGTCAGCGGAGGTCGCTCACCGCGACGTGATCCATGTCATCGTAGGCCGCGTTCTCCCCCGCCGTCGCCCAGACGAAGCTGTACCCGCCGGTGCCGGCGCCGAAGTGCACCGACCAGCTCGGCGAGACGACGAGGTCGCGGTCGCTCAGGACGACGTGACGCGTCTGGTCGGGGCGGCCGAGCACATGGAAGACGCGGTCCTGCTCCGCGAGGTCGAAGTACAGGTAGCACTCGGTCCTGCGGTCGTGCGTGTGCGGCGGCATCGTGTTCCACGCGCTTCCGGCGTGGACGGTCGTGAACCCGAACGCGATGTTCGCGCTCGGCGTGCGCCCCTCGATGATGCACTGGTGCAGCGTCCGGCGGTTGGACGCCTCGGCCGAGCCGATCTCGACGATGTTCATGTCCTCCCGTGTGATGAGCGCGTGGGGGAGCTCCGTGTGCGCGACGGCGGTGAAGACGTAGAACGCCGCCGGGTCCGCGGGGTCGTCGGAGGAGAAGGTGACGTCCCTCGCGCCGCGGCCGAGGTACACCGCCTCGGCGTGACCGACCCGGAACTCGGTGCCCTCGGCGCGAACCACGCCCGGCGCGCCGATGTTGAGAATGCCGGCTTCACGCCGCTGCAGCGTGTGCTGCGCACGCACCTCGTCGGGCGTGGGCAGGGCGAGCGGGTCGCCCTGCGGGACGATCCCGAACGCGAGGATCCGGTCGTGGTGGAGGTACACCCCCTTCGCCTCGCCGGCCACGAACAGCTCGTCCGCGACGAAGGCGGCGCGAAGCTGCGCCGTGTCCATCGCGGCGACGGCCTCGGGGCTGTGGGCGTATCGGGTCTCGACGGTCATGGGGTCTGTTCTCTCTCTCGTTCGCTCATCATGTGTTTCGGCTGGCGGGGGCTCTCACGCAGGGTGAGTCTCCCGCCAGGCGGCGAGCGCCTCCATCGCGAGGCCCTGTCCCCACGGCTGCGGACGGTCGTCGCGGATGACCGAGTAGCCGAACGGGATGAGCTGCAGGATGGTGCCCGCGCTGACGCGCGTCAGTAGGCCGGAGTCGACGTACGCCATCGTGCCCAGGACGGCGCGCTCTCCCGCGTCGACGAACGCGGCGTGCTCCTGACCGCCCAGTCGCTCCTGGCCGAGGGTCGCCGCGGTCCTCAGGAGGGCGGCGCCGAGCCCGGCGGCGGCGGAGGTCTCGATGATGCCCCGCACCTCGGGCGCCGAGTCGACCAGCACATCCCAGACGCCGTGCTCCGGCTGCAGCGCGGCGACGGCGCGCAGGAGGGGGACGAGCCGCTCCGCCACCCGCTCATCGCCGGTCGCGGCGAGCAGGTCGGCGCCCGCGAGGGCGAACCAGGCGTTCGCGCGGCCCCAGTGGCAGTCGATGCGGACGCCGCCGTGCGTCCCGTGCACGAGGAGGTGGTTCCCCGGGTGCTGCAGGAGGTCGGCGTGACGCAGCCACTGCGCCACCGCCTCGTCCACGAGCTCGGGCCGCTCCAGCACCGATCCCATGCGCAGGAGGAACTGCCCGGCCATGTAGACGGTGTCGGCCCACACGCCGCCCGGCCAGTGCTCGAGCGCGCCGTTCGGGGCGCGCGTGGCCTCGGGCGCCGTCCGGTACCAGTCGAGGCAGGCGTCCAGGAGCGCGAGCCACCGGTCATCGGCGTGGAGCCGCTGCAGCTCGGCCAGGGCGGCCCCGGGCGCGAGGTTGTTCACGTGCTCCAGCACCGGCGCCGACGCGGCGTACGGCGCGTAGAACCCGGTCACCCAGTCGGGCGTCCGCTCGCCACGCGCTGCGGCGAGCCGATGCGACGCGAGCAGGCACACCCCCTCGCCCCAGAACCATCGATGCATGCCCTGCGCGGCGGTCGCCTCCTGCAGGGCGTCCTCGATCGCGCTCTGCCGCGCGGCGAACTCGTCCCTGCTCAGCGGCGGACGGAGCGGGGCGGCGAGCTCCGACGACGACAGGTCCTCACCGGCCATGCTCTGCAGCCACCTCCTTCGCGGCCGAGACCGCCTGCGCGACGGCGAGGCGCAACGACTGTCCCGCCCACTCCACGAGCGCCTCCGGCTCGCCGAACCGGAGCGTGACGGCGGGGTTGGCCAGATGCGGCTCCTCTTCTATGCGTCCGTCCTCGAACCCGGCGGGCAGCCCGTCGACGAGGAACGGGCCGTCGAAGGTCAGCTCGAGCGACGGCCGCCCCTCCTGCTCCCACCGCACACCGGGGTCGTCGGCACCCAGCGGGTTCCAGTCGATCCGGCTCTCGGCGAGCCCCTGCGCCCACGCGGCGAAGTCGCCGTCGACGGCGCGGCGCCCGACCACCGTGATCCAGGACGCGCCGCGCTCGCGCGGCAGCCACTCCTGCTGTGCCGTGTCGCCCGTGGTCGCCGCACGCACGCCGCCCGCGGTCGCGACGGCGACGTAGCCGTCGCCGCGCCGGCCGAACAGCCACGGACCCCGCTGCACGATCTCGTCGAACTGCGCCGTCGGGAACCAGAGGTGGGTCAGGCGGCGCGGATCGGTCGTCGTGAAGCGCTGCACGTGCACGAGCGCGCCGCCGTGCTGGTGCACACGCCCCAGCACGCGATGACCGGCCCAGCCGTTGGGGCGGGCCGCCGAGCCGGTGTCGGCGTTCGCGGGGTGTGTCACGAACACCTGCAGCTCTCGGCCGAGGGTCGCCCCCCACAGGTGCTCCTGCAGACCGGGGAGGCCGGACCGGTAGTCCTGCACGCTCGCGAGCATGACGTCCGGCGTGCGGTGGATGCGCAGATCCGAGCGGTACGGGCGGGCGAGCAGGTCGCGCTCGAACGCCAGCGCGCCACGGTACACCTGGCGGCCGTCCCACTCCTCCGGCTCGGTGCGCGCGAGCTCACGCACGACGGCGGGGATCTCGTACTTCCGCGCGAGGGCGAGCGCCGTCACAGGCAGGACCGCGTCGTTGAGCGTTCCGACCCCGCCGATGAGGCGCAGCAGCGGCGAGGTCTCCTCGTACCGGCTGCTGCGCAGCGTGTGGACGTACGACCGGCCGTGGGCGGCGCCGTGCACGCCTCGCCACGAGTTGCTCGTCAGGCTCACGAGGGTCTTGTCGAGCAGCGTCCTCGCCGGCACGGCGAGGCGCTCGTCCGCCGCGAGCTCGATGAGCGCCTCGAGGGCGTACGAGTCGATCGCGAGATAGGCGTTCGAGTCGAACTCGCTGAACCCGCCCTCGAGCTTGCGCGCGATCCAGGCCGCCGCGCGGGCACGCCCCTCGTCCGCGTGCTCGCGCCCGGTGCGGCCGTCCACCGTGAACCGCGCGTCGGGAAAGGCCTCGCCGGCGAGGGTCTCGGCGACGTGCCAGACGAACTGGTGGTTCTCGGTGAAGTAGCACATGGCATCGAGCCCCGGCTGGGTGATCCAGTACTTCATGGAGGTGAGCTCCGCCTGCACCTCGTCGCGCAGACCCTCCGCCCACTGGGAGGCCGGGATCCAGTGCCACGCGAACAGGAGCGCGATGACCTCGAAGTCGGCGCAGTCGCCCCGCGTCACGACACGGTGGCGCGCCGACGCGAGGTCGCGTGCCGTGACGACGGTCGACGGGTCGAGCGCGTGGCGCGCGAGCACTCCCGCGACGCCGACCTCGCGCACGTCCTCGCCGTCGGCCCCCACGTGGGCGAGCACATCGCGGCGCCACGCGTCGGGCGTGCCCTCGCTCACGAGGCGGCTGTCCTGCGGGAGGGCCGCGACGCGCAGCCGCACGGTCTGCGGGCACCGCGGGTCGGCCACACCCACCTCGATGATCGACTCCCCCGTGGAGAGCATCGAGGCGCCAGCGGACCGTGCGACGTCTGCGCCCTCGTCCTCTTCCTCGACGGCACCGGTCAGCGAGTACTCGGCCCGGCCCTGCGCATCGGCCTGCACCTGCTGCCACGCGCCGTCGCCGACGCGCACGCGCAGCCGGACGCCCGCGGGCGCCGTCAGCGTCGCGGTCTCGCCCTCCTGCGCCCAGCTCGGCGAGCCGATGCGCGAGAGCACCCCGTCGGCGAGACGCGCCGCCGTCTCGTCCGCCCCGGGGGAAAGGATGACGACCCGCACGGGCAGTCCGACCACCCGCAGGCGCGCGATGTGGCGCACCTCGCGGAACGCGACCTGCCACGTCGCCAGATGCACCGTCGTCGTCCGCGAGTGCAGGCGAAGGCGGACGCTGTGCACCTCGGGCTCCATGTACGACACCGTGCCGCCGCTGAGCACGAGCTCGCCGTCCACCCACAGGGCGAACGGCCCCGTCGTGTGCAGCTCGAACGTGCGCCACTCCGCCTGATCCACCTCCAGCACGGTGCTCGCGATCGACGCGCGGTACTCGGGCGTGAAGCAGAAGGCCGACCAGTCCAGGTAGCCGTCCCACCCTGTGCGCACGCGCCGCCACGATCCCTCGTGCTGGGCGCCGACGGCGGACCACGCGATCGGGCCGCCCTCGACGATCTCCGGCAGGAGCTGATCCGTGTCGAGCGGATGCGCGGCCAGCAGCCGCTCCTTGAACGGCCCCACGTCGGGACCCTGCGTCAGCACCCAGCGGCCGTCCTCGGCGCCCGCCTCTCCGTCGGAGAAGCGCCGGTGCTCTCCCCACGGGTCGCCGTCGGCCGCGAGGAAGCCGTCCAGGTCCTCGCACGGCAGCGCCCAGGCCGGGGAGACGAGCCAGTCGCGGACGGTGCCGTCGGGGTCGGTCACGTGAACGGTGCGCCCGGAGGGGGCGAGGAGGTGGGACATCATTCCCTTCTTCTGGGGTCGGGGGGATCTTCTGGGACGCTACTTGATGCCGGTGTTGGCGATGCCGGTCGCGATCTGCCTCTGGAAGAAGAGGAAGATCACGAGGACGGGGATCGTCGACACCACGCCCATCGCGAGGATGAGGTTGAACGGCACGGTGAGCTCGGCGTTGAAGCGGGCCAGCGCGACCGGGAGCGTGTAGACCGACTCGCTCTGGGCCACCACGAGCGGCCAGAGGAAGTCGCTCCATCGCCACATGACCGAGAAGATCGCGACGACCGCGAGCGCCGGCATGCACAGCGGGATGACGATCTGCGCGAACGTCCGGAACTCGCCCGAGCCGTCGACACGGGCCGCCTCGATCAGCTCGTCCGGGATCGAGAGCATGTACTGCCGCAGCAGGAAGACGCCGGTGGGCGTCGCCGCCGCGGGGATGATCATGCCCCACAGGGTGTTGACCAGTCCGAGCGAGGCCACCACCTGGTAGACGGGGATGAGGATCACCTGCAGCGGGATCATGATGGTCGCGAGGGTCAGCAGGAACAGCAGCGTCTTGCCGCGGAAGTTGTACTTGGCCAGCGCGTACGCCGCCATCGCGTTGATGACGAGGGTCAGCGCCGTGGCGACGACCGTGACGATCACGCTGTTGGACAGGTACTGCAGGAAGTTGAAGCGGCTGAGCGCCTCGACGTAGTTGGTCGGCAGCCACGACTCCGGAAGGAAGGTCGGAGGCCGCTGCGCGAGCTCGGTGGGCGTCTTGAAGGACCCGAGGAACATCCATAGCAGCGGAACGAGGCACGCCAGGGCTCCGCCGACGAGCACGACGACGCGCAGGACGTCGGAGACCCGCACGGTGCCGCCGCTGATCGAGGTCCACGTGCGCTTGGGCTGGACAGCGGTGACCGCTCTCGTCTGGCTCATACCGCTTCCCTTCTCCGGCTGATCAGCCAGTTGACGAGCGTCAGGGTGAAGACGGTGAGGAACAGCAGCACCCCGCCCGCGGTCGCGATGCCGTAGCGGATCGGCGACTGGAACCCGTTCTCGTAGATGTACTGGACCATGAGCGTCGTGGCCCCGACCGGACCGCCGCCGGTGAGCGTCCAGATGAAGTCGAAGGACTGGAACCCGTGGATCGTCGCGAGGACGACGACGACCACGATGCTCGGCTGCAGCAGCGGCACCGTGATGACGCGGAACTGCTGCCACCAGTTGGCGCCGTCCATCCGCGCCGCCTCGTACAGGGCGGGGTCGATCGCCTGGAGCCCGGCCAGCAGGATGAGCATGTAGAAGCCCATCTGCATCCAGATGCCCACGAGGATGATGGCCACCATCGCCCAGGTGTCGTCGACGAGCCAGGGAACGGCGGGGATGCCGAACCAGCCCAGCGCGGTGTTGACGAGGCCGTTCTGGCGCTCCAGCATCCAGTTCCAGATGAGACCCACCACGACGGGCGAGACGAGGACGGGGATGAAGAACACGGCGCGGAAGAACGTCTTGCCGCGGCGCTGCGCGTTCACGAGGGCCGCGGTCGCCAGGGCGACGAGCGTGCCCAGCACGACGAAGGCGACGGCGTAGATCACGGTGTTGCGCACGACGTCCCAGAACTCCGCGTCCGTGAGAATCTTGCGGTAGTTGTCCAGGCCCACCCAGCGGAACGTGCGCCCGTTGTTGGACTCGTACAGCGACATGTTGAAGCCGTTGAGCGCCGGGTAGATCGTGAACATGGCGAAGATCACCATGTTCGGGATGAGGAACAGGTAGGGGGCGAGCTTCATGCCCCACCCACCGCCCGTCCACCGCGTGAGCGGCGGGCGGGCGGTGGTGATCGTCGTCGTGGTCACGATGAGAGTTCAGCCACGAGGGCGTCGATCTTCTCGCTGAGGGACGTGAGGGCGGTGCGCAGGTCCGCCTGGCCGGCCACGACGACCGACAGGGCGTCGACGAGCTCGGTCGCGGCGGGGGAGAACGCCGGGTGGGCGTTGGCTGCGAAGCCCTCCTCCGGGGTGAGCAGGAGGTCGGCGAGGAACACGTCCATCGCGGCCTGCGTCGTCTCGTCGCCGTAGTCGACGCCGCTCTCGGAGAGGTCGGCCCTGGTCGGAAGCGCTCCGGCCGTCGTGACGAACGTCTCCTGGCTCTCGGCGTCGTTCATGAAGCGGATGAACTCGGCGGCCAGCGCCGGGTTCTCCGACTGCTTGAACGCCGCCATGAACTTGCCGCCCGGGAAGCCGCCGCACTGCGCGGCGCACGGGTTCGGGGCCACGGCCCAGTCGAACGTGGCGTCCTTCGAGAACTGCGCGACCTGCCAGTTGCCCGACAGGTAGATCGGGGTCTCGCCGGCGAGGAAGATCTCGTTGGCCCCCGCGTAGCGCGACCCCGAGCCGAGCCAGAAGTCGGCGGGCATGTCGTCGTCGGCCATGAGGTCGACCAGCGGCTGGAGCGCCTGCTCGGCCTTGTCGATGTCGAGGGCGTTGCCGTCGGCGTTCAGCATGTACGTGCCGTACTGGCTGAGGATCGTGGACAGGCGGTGGCCGGACTTGTCCATCGCGAACGCGTAGGGCGTGCCGGTCTTCTCCTTGACCTCCTCGGCCGCGGCGAGCATCTCGTCCCACGTCCACTTCTCGGGGATCTCGACGCCGGCCTTCTCGAAGAGCTCGGCGTTGACGAACGGGCCGTTCATCGTCAGGTCGCTCGGCACCGCGATCATGTCGTCGTCGGCGTTCTTCACGGCCTGCAGCGGACCGGGCAGGAACTCCGCCGAGTACGAGTCGCCGAGGTACGGGTCGAGCACGAGCAGATCGTCGCGGAAGTCGGTGAGGCTCGTCAGACGCGCGACGTCGGGCGCGTTGCCGCCGGAGAGGCGATTGAGCGTCGACGTCACGAGATCCGCGTAGGGCAGGATCTCCAGGTCGACGGTGACGTCGTACTTCTCCTCGAACTCGCCGATGAGCTGACGGGTGGCCTCCTCGTCGGGACCGTCCGTGAAGTACATATAGGTGAGCGTCTTCCCCGCGAAGTCCTCGGGGTTCGCCGTCTGGACCTCCTGCGGCGAATCGTCTTCGACCTGCCCGGGCGCGCAGCCGGCCACGAGAAGCGCTGATGCGCCGAGAGCCAGCGCCGCGAGAGTGCGCTTTCGCATGAGTGCCACGGATCCTCCTTGATTCGGTGAACGGGGCGACGGTTTCTGTCCCCACCGGTGACAACGATCAGTATTCTGTCCTAGACTTCCAGCAGATAGGAAATGATTTCCGATCTACGGAAAATGAAAGAGAGCAGTCATCCATGACCTTCACGGAGCTGTGGAGCACCCATCCCCAGGATCTCAGCACCCTGAACGGCGCAGACCTGCGCGAGCGATTCGTCGCCCCTCCTCTGTTCGCGCGGGGATCGTTCACCTTCGCGTACACGCACGACGACCGGCTCCTGATCGGCGGGATCGTGCTCGACGGCGGTGAGACGGCCCTCGACGCGCCGCCCGAGCTGAACGCCCCGGACCTCCTCGACCGGCGCGAGGTGGGGATCGTCTGCCTCGACGGCACCGCCCGCGTCACGAGCTCGGCCGGCGCGTTCGACCTCGGCCCCCACGACGTCCTGTACCTGCCGAAGGGAACCCGCGACATCGTCGTCGGCGGCACGGGAACGCTCTACCTGGTCTCCGCCCCCGCCCACTCCGTCCGCGACGCGGCCCTCGCCACGCGCGACGGCGTCGAGGCGCTGCGGCTCGGGTCGGCTGAGGGCGCGAACGACCGCACGATCCGCAAGTACATCCACGCCGACGGGATCGCCTCCGACCAGCTCGTGCTCGGCATCACGACGCTCGAGCCGGGCTCGGTGTGGAACACGATGCCCGCGCACACGCACAGCCGCCGCACCGAGATCTACCTCTACGACGGGCTCGGCGACGATCCGCTCGTGCACCTGATGGGGCGCCCCGACGACACGCGGCACCTGATCCTCCACGACCGGGATGCCGTCGTGTCGCCGCCCTGGTCCATCCACTCCGGATCGGCCACGGGCGCCTACAGCTTCGTGTGGGCCATGGCGGGCGAGAACATCGACTACACGGATGTCGTCGCCGTCGACCCGCAGGAGCTGCGATGAGCGCGCCGGTCACGGGACAGCGCGCCGACCTCGCCGCTCCCCTCCGCGGCCGCCGCGCGCTCGTGACGGGCGCCGGCTCAGGCATCGGCCTCGCCTGCGCTCGCGCCCTGGGGGAACGCGGCGCGGAGCTCGTGCTGCTCGGCCGCGCGTCCGTCGAACGCGGCGCGGATGAGCTGCGCGGCGAGGGCTTCACCGTGTCGACCGTCGCGTGCGACCTGTCCGACGTCGACGCGACGTCCCGCGTCGGTGCGGAGCTGGCATCCGGCGAGCCCATCGACATCCTCGTCAACAACGCAGGGATCATCCATCGCGAGCCCGCGGAGCGGCACGAGCGGGAGGACTGGCGGCGCGTCCTCGACGTCAACCTGAACTCCCCGTGGATGCTGACGCAGGCGGTCGGCGCCGCCATGGTCGAGCGCGGCTACGGACGCATCGTCACGATCGCCTCGCTGCTGTCGTTCCAGGGCGGGATCAACGTCGTCTCCTATGCGGCGAGCAAGCACGCGATCGTCGGGATGACCAAGACCCTCGCGAACGAGTGGGCGAGCCACGGGGTCACCGTGAACTGCGTGGCCCCCGGGTACGTGCGCACGGACAACACCGCCGCGCTGCGCGAGGACGAGGAGCGTGAGCGGGAGATCCGCGCCCGCATCCCCGCCGGGCGGTGGGCGGAGCCGAGCGACATCGGCGGCGCCGTCGCGTTCCTGAGCGGACCGGATGCGGCCTACGTCAACGGGCACGTCCTCGTCGTCGACGGCGGGTGGCTCGCCCGCTGAGGATCGGCGCGGCGCCCGCGAGCCCGTGGCGCTCGGGCCAGCTGCCAGCGGGTCAGTGGCCGAGGTGCCGGTCGGCGAAGTCGAGGTAGTGCCGCCAGTCCTCGGCGAGGATGTCGTGGCCGCCGGCGCGCCGGTGGTACCCGACGCTCGCCCCGACGGAGGTGCCGGGCAGCGGCGGCCGCTCGTCGGTGATCCCGGTCCGTCCGAACAGCTCGTACGCGTGGCCGGCCAGGCGCGCGGACAGGAACTCGCCGTCGGGATCGGCCCACAGATCCTCCGTCGCGCTCGCGACGTACACGGGACGCGGGGCGAGCAGCGCGAGCAGGTGATGCTGGTCCATCGGCAGCTCCGCCTCCCGACCGGCGAAACCCGCGAACACGGCGGGGAACCAGTGCGGGAACTGCGTCGTGATGCTCGCGATCGACTCGCCCACCGCGCGGCGGCTCAGCGACGCGCCCCCGCATCCGGAGTCGTTGCTGATCGCCATCGCGAACCGTTCGTCGGTCGCGGCCGCCCACAGCGCGGCCTTGCCGAGCCGCGAGTGCCCCAGTGCGACGACCCGGGCCGCATCGACTTCCGGCACGTCCTGCAGCAGATCGAGGATGCGCGACAATCCCCAGCTCCACGCCGCGATCGCGCCGGCCGTCCCGCGAGCGGCTGGTTCCTGCAGGGCGTGCGCGCCGTTGCTGAAGCCGTCGTCGACGTCGGGATCGAAGTCGCCGTAGGAGCAGGTGGCGACGGCATAGCCGCGGGAGACGATCTCCTCGAAGGGCCAGCGGCGCACCGACGTCCCGCGTGACGCCTCCGTCGCCCGGCCGCCGACGTAGCCGGCGTCGGGGTCATCGGCGTGCCAGCCCTCCGACAGCCAGACGCCGGCGTCGCGCGTCGTCCCGTGATTGCCGCAGAAGTTGAGGCTCGCGAAGGCGGGAACGGGACCCTGACGGTGCGCCGGCAGATAGAGGAGGACGTCGGCGGGGAGGCTGCCCTGCGGCGTCGACAGGACGATGCGGAACTGCCGGCGCTCCGCCAGGCCGTCGAGCGCGCCGGCATCCGTCTCCTCGCGCTCGATGCGCATCTCGACGGGGTCGGCGAACGTCATGCGTCCGTAGACCGACGCGGCGAACAGTGAGGTCAGCTCCTCACGGCGCACCCGCCAGGCGTCGACCGACGCGACGCGCGGACGCCCGGCGAGGTCGAGGACGTGAGGGACCGGCGAGGTCGTCGCATCCCAGGGGATGTTCTCGGACGCGGCGGAGACGCTCATGCGTCGAGCGTACGTGTCCTCGGGAGCTGGCCGCGGAGCTCAGCTCGGCAACGGCTCCGGCCGCTCCAGCCCGACGTACGGTGCAAGTCGGCGCTCGAACTCCGCGCGGTCGGCGGCCGGCAGCAGGCCGTTCGCTCCGTAGGTGAAGGAGATCGAGTTCGGGAGCCAGCCATACTCCTGCGGACCCTCGAACTCTTCGGCGAACCGACCGTCGTGGTCGAGGCTCATGTCCTGGATCGTGAACCACAGCCACTGGCCGGTCGGACCCGTGAGGCCTCCCGACACGATGACCGATTCCTCCGGCGTCAGCGCACCGTGGGAGTGGATCGCATCCTCCTCGGTCATCCACTCGGCGTCGTGGTCGAGCCGGAAGTCGGTGAAGCCGTGGCGGGACGCCACCGCTTCGATGACGTCCAGCGCCCGCTCCTTCTCCTCCCACGTCGCGGGGACGGAGGTCGCCTGACGGCTCTGCACGTTCAGGATGTGCAGCATCGACGTGCCGCCGTAGTAGTTCTGCGCGGGGAATGCGACATCCTCCCCGTTAGGCGCCGGCGCCGGCGCCCACTGCAGCCCGAGCTCGGCCGTCAGCTCATCCTCGATCTCGGTCAGCATCGCGCGACCGGCCGCCTCGCCCTCCTCGAGCGTCGGTCCCGCGAGCACCTCGGCGGGGTCGATCTCGGGGATGCCCGGATAGTCGCGCCAGAACACCTCTCGTTCGCCGTCGGCCGTCTTCTCGACCGTCACGACGCCCCTGGCATCCGCGGCGAGCAGGACGGCGAAGGCGGCAACGGGCGCACCGACCACGAGTGCACCGGTCCCGATGGCGATCGCGATGAGAACCCGCCGAGGAGTCAGCGATGCACGCCCGGCTCGGGCGCCCTCCGAGGCCGCCGCGCGAAATGCGCCCCAGACGACCTGTGCGCGAGGGATGCCGATCTCCTCGGCGCCGGCCAGGTCGGCGAGCCACTCCTCTCGTCGCGCGTCCCGCCGCGCTCGGGGAAGGAGGGTCACTGCCACCCGGACGAGTCGCTCCGCGGCGCTCATCCGGCGGTCCCGAACGCGAGCCTCGGCGACGGCGCGGCCACGGCATCCCTGCCTCGCGCCGCGATGACGGCGGCCGCCTCGACCCTCCCCTCGTCGGTCAGCCGGTAATAGCGACGACGAGGACCGGAATGGTCGGTGTCGCCTTCCCACTCACCGGTGATCCAGCCCAGGTCTTCGAGCCGGGAGAGGATCGGATACACGGTCCCCGGCGCGCGATCGACGACCTTCGCGAGCGCGAGACCCCAGACCGGCTCGGAGGAGCCGACGAGGACCCGTACGACATCCAGCGTGGGGGTCGTGATGCGCGTGAGCTTCGCCATGCGGCTTATTCTATATATGCAGAATAGGCCTGTCGGTCAGCGGCGGCCAGGGACGGAGAGCCGGCGCGGCTGCGCACGTGCGGACCTCATCACGGCGGCGCTACTCGCGCGGCCGTGATGGGCATCAGATAAAGGGCTCGTGCCGTCACGGTGTGCGATCATCTAAATGTCCGCACTTTACGGGAGGTAGCCGTGACGAGCACCGAGCACACCCTGCCGCAGAGGGCCTTCACAGGGCTTGATCGCGAGAGCTCCGTCCCCCTCTACGCGCAGGTCGCCGAGCGCTTCGAGGAACTCATCGCCGACGGCACCCTGCCCTCGGGCACGCGCCTCGAGAACGAGGTCGCGATGGGAGAGCGGTTTGGGCTGTCCCGGCCGACCATGCGCCGTGCGATCCAGGTGCTCGTAGACAAGGGCCTCTTGGTGCGTCGACGCGGCGTTGGCACCCAGGTCGTACACGGCTCGATCACTCGTCGCGCGGAACTCAGCAGCCTGTGGGACGACCTCGCCCAGGACAAGCGGAAGCCCGAGACACAGGTTCTGACCTACGAGACGCTGGAGCCGTCCGAGGCGCTCACCGCGCGACTTGGCGTTGAGGCCGAGCGGCCCGTCCTCCACATACGCCGCTTGCGGTCGGCGGACGGGGTCCCGATCGCGATCATGGAGAACCACCTGATCGAGGCGCCGGCCGTCGTCCGCGCCGAGCTCGAGCAGCGCGGTCTCTACGAGATGCTGCGGGAGCGCGGCTCCATCATGCGTGTCGCCCGCCAGTTTGTGAGCGCGCGGGCGGCGACCGGCGAGGAGGCGGGCCTCCTCGACATCCCGACGGGCAGTCCGGTGCTGGTCCTTGAGCGTACGGTGTACGACCAGTCGGGCCGGGTCGTCGAGGTCGGCACGACGCACTATCGCCCCGATCGGTACACGATCGAGTTCACACTGGTCGAGAAGTAGCCAGCTCGCGGATCTCGGCCTCGGTCGGCATCGCCGTCGAGCAGCCGCGCCTCGTGGCCACAAGCGCGCCGGCCGCGTTCGCGAAGCCGAGAGCGTCGGCGAGGTCCCAATGGCCCAGAATGCCGTGGCAGAGAGCACCGCCGAAGGCGTCGCCCGACCCGAGGCCGTTGGCGACCGTGACCGGGATCGGCTTGACGAAGACGCGCTCGTCTGCGGTCGCGGCGAGCACGCCCTCGGCCCCAAGCTTCACGATCACCAGACGCGCGCCGCCCGCGAGCAGCCGGTCCGCGGCCCCCTCCGCGGTAGCCGCGTCTGTCACGATGCGGCACTCTTCGACGTTGCCCACGAGCACCGTCGCCGTAGTGGCGACCGCCCGCGCGGCCGCGCCCGCCTCCTCCGGCGAGCTCCAGAACGCGGGCCGGTAGTCGAGGTCGAGGACGGTCTCGACCGTCGCGGGCCGAAGCCTGGCGGCACGCTCGTGCGCCGAGCGCCCCGGGCCGGCGGCCAGGCCGCTGAGCGACATCCACAGGATCGCGGCAGAGGACACAGCGCGCGCATCCAGGTCGTCCGCCTCGATCGCGGTGTCGACGCGGGGCGCTGGCCGGTAGATCGTCAGGGGGAAGGAGTCGGGCGGCGAGATCTCGGGGATCGCGACCGGCGTTACACCGCCGGGCACCGGCCGCACCTGACTCACGTCCACGCCCGCGGACTCCAACTCGGCGCGCGCGTAGCGCCCGAACGCATCGTCGCCGACGCGGGCGATCATACCCGCGCGGCGTCCGAGCCGCGCCGCCGCGATCGCGACATTGGCGGGGCTACCGCCCACGGCCTTGGCGAACGTGGTCGCGTCCTCGAGGGGCCCGTCCTGCTCCGGGTACAGGTCGACGAGGACCCGCCCCATGCTGAGGACATCGAGCGCGGTCATCAGCCGAGCCGCGGGTCGAGGACGATCTTCATACCCTCCCCAGCGCGGAGGGCGGCGATCACCGACTCCCAGTTGCGCAGCGGTTCGATGCCCGTGACGAGCGGGGCCAGGTCGACCAGGCCATCCTCGAGCAGCCGCATGGCCCGACGCCAGGACTCGGCGGTGGCGGCGAATCCGGAGGTCATCGTCAGCTCCTTGTAGAGCAGCTGGTCGAGCGGCACGGTGACGTCGCCGCCCGAGATCCCCACGGCGACGTACCGGCCGGCCTTCCGGACTGCGCCCAATGCGACTCGCACGCCGCCGGCGCTGCCCGAGCACTCGATGACGACATCGAACCCCGGCTCGACGACGCCGTCGGACGTGGCGAAGCCGAGCTGCGCCGCCATCTCGAGCCGGGCCGCGTCGGCGGGCAGGCCCGACACGAGCACCCGGGCCCCCATCGACCGCGCGACCTGCGCGCAGAGCAGCCCCATGGGTCCGGGTCCGATTACCAGCACCCGATCGCCGGCGCTGATCACGGGCGGATCGAGCAGGAGATGAGCGACGCAGGCGAGCGGCTCTGAGAGGGCGGCCTGTGCTAGAGGGACGTGGTCGGGGACGCGGTGCAGCAGCCGGACGGGAACGCGGACGCGCTCAGCGAACCCGCCATCGACGAACGATCCCATCGACGTCTTGTTATCGCACAGGTTCCGCTTGCCGCCCCGGCACAGATCGCAGTCACACACCTGGTGGTGCGTCTCGCACGCGACGCGTGCGCCTACCCAGGCGGGGTCGGCGTCTGAGCCCACCTCGATCACCACTCCGGCGACCTCGTGCCCCATGATCACAGGCGTCCGCGAGGGGTAACCGTCCTCGATCAGGTGCAGGTCGGTGCCGCAGACACCGGCCGCGTGCACCTCGACGATGGAGTCGGTGGGGCCGGGCACCGGCAGCGGCACCGTTCCGACTCCGACGCCGCCCTCACCTAGCCGGCTCTTGATCACCGCATTCATCTGCTCGCTCATGCGAAGCGCACCTCCCCGTTCCGGTCCACTCCCGCAACGGCGGCCCCGGTGTTCTCGAACAGCGACATCGTGTACCACGCCGAGAACGACTCCCCCGGCTGCAGCCGGTGCGCCATGTTGCGGCGACGCGCTCCGGCGAGACCGTCGTACGGCCAGGCGGTCTGGCTCTCGATCGCGATACAGCGGACGCGGCCGTAGAACGGGAAGCTCGGGTCGTCGCGCTGGATCCAGAGCCACGAGTACGGGAAGGCCTCGAGGTCCCAGGCCATCGCCACGCTCACGCCTCCCTCCGGCTGACGCAGCGCCGCCCATCCCTCTGCGAGGCGGTCCACATAGGCGAACCGATGCAAGGGCGCATCCGGGATCACGGACAGGTCCACATCGCCGCCGCCCACGAGGGGTACGACGGGCCAGTCGGCCGGCTCCACGGTGATCCCCGTCGCGCGGTCCACATCGGGACGAATGCGCGCGCCCACCGGGTAGTCGATGCGGGCTCCTGCGGTGGCCGGGAACGCCGGATGGTGGCCCCACACGAAGTCCGCGGGCACCTCGGCCACGTTGGTGACCACCTCGTCCAGCCGTAGCACGGCCTGGTCCCGATCGACGTTCATCGTGCGCCGCAGTTCGAGCGGAGACCGCGCCGGCACGTGCAGCACGCACCGGGTCTCGTCCCGCTCGAGTACCGTCCAGCACGAAGTGGTCGCCTCGCCGTGGAATGGGTGGGTGACTCCGTCGACGACCGAGGTCTGACCCGCGTTCGGGAACGTCTCCTGCCATCCGCCGCGGAACGCGGCGTGGAAGTCTAGGTCGTCGTTGCCGTACGTGAGACCGCGCGTGGGCAGGATCGGCGTCTGCCAGTCGTAGTGCGCGATCGCGTTCCGGCCGGAGCTGTCCCGCACCGCCGTGATCACGGCGCCGTGCTCGTCATCGACCTCGACGCTGATCGCCGGGCTGGTCAGTGTGATCACATGTCCTCCTTGACATGGCGCGGGGGCGCCCCTGCATAATGTTCTAACATTTTCCGAACGTACTGACAAATGTGAGCTCCCATGACCCCGGACGACGAATCCACCACTCGAGAGCTCGCGCGCAGTATCCGCCGCCGCGCCGTGCAGATGATCCGACCTCAGGGGTTCGGCTACCTCGGGCAGGCGCTGTCGAGCGCCGAGAGCATCGCGACTCTGTACACCCGTCACCTGCGGCCGGACGTCGACAGGTTCGTCCTCTCTCCCGGCCACTACGTGATCTCCGCGTATTCCGCCGCTGCTGAGAAGGGGCTCCTGTCGGACGACGACCTCGCCACCTATGGGCAGGACGGCTCTGCGCTCGAGTCGATCGGAACCGAGCGCACGCCCCTGCTCGCCCTCACCTGCGGTTCGCTCGGGCAGGGCCTCAGCGGCGCCGCTGGATTCGCCCTCGCCGATCAGCTGCGTGGCCGCCAGGACCGCCGCGTGTACGTACTGGTGAGCGATGGCGAGCTCGAAGAAGGCCAGGTGTGGGAGGCCGCTATGTTCGCGGCCCACCGCGGACTCGGCAGCATAACCGTGCTCCTCGACGCGAACAACTCGCAGGTGGACGGCCCGGTCGACGAGATCACGACGCTGGAACCCATCGCCGACAAATGGACCGCGTTCGGCTGGCACGCCCAGGATGTAGACGGCCACGATGTCGTCGCCCTGGACAGCGCGTTTGAACTCGCCGCCGCGGATCCTCGACCCTCCATCATCATTGCCCGCACATCGATCACGCACGGCATCGCCGCCATCCCAGACGACTCGGACGGGCATTTCATCAAGTTGCCTGCCGACCTCGCCGTTGTGGCCCTGGAGGAACTGAATGCTTAACCCGCCGTACCCCGTCGAGCTGAAGCCCTACGGTCGGGCCCTCGTCGCCCTCGCCGCCCAGCGTGAGGACGTGCTGTGCCTGTCGGGTGATCTGACGCGCCAGACGGAGGTCGACCTCTTCCGCGAACGCTTCCCGGAGCGCTTCATCCACGCAGCGATGGCCGAGGCGAACATGATCGGCCTGGCCGGAGCGCTGGCGCGGGACGGCTTCCAGCCCTTCGTCCACACATTCGGCGTCTTCGCGACCCGGCGTCCGTTCGACCAGATCGTCAACGCGATCGCCTACCCGAACCTCCCCGTGCGGATCATCGGCTTCATGCCGGGGCTCTCGAGTCCTGGCGGCCCGAGCCATCAGGCGATCGAGGACGTCGCGATCACCCGGGTCCTGCCCAACTTCACGGTCATCGACGTAGCGGACGCGGTCGAGACCGCTCAGGTCGTGCCGATGCTCGCCGACATCGACGGTCCGGTGTATCTGCGCCTCAAGCGCGGTGAGATCCCGGTGATGTTCGACGACACACACCATCTGTCCCTGACCACCGCCCAGGTGCTCACCGACGGTGACGATCTGACGCTCGTCACGAGCGGCATGATGCTCGCCGCGAGCCTGGAGGCCGCACAGACGCTCCGGGCGCACGGGATCGGCGTGCAGGTCGTCAACGTCCCCGTGATCAAGCCGCTCGACACCACCACCCTGGTCAGCGCGATCTCGAGAACCCCGCGCGTCGTCACGGCCGAGAATCACCTCATCACCGGTGGACTGGGCTCCGCGGTCGCCGAGGTGATCGCCGAGGCAGGGCTCCCCTGCCCACTTCGTCGCGTCGGGGTCGCCGACACATTCGCCGAGGGCGCGCGAACGGCACCGTACCTCTTCGAGAAGTACGGCCTCTCCACCCAGACCCTGGTGAAGGTCATCTGGGAGCACGTTGGCCGTAACGGACCCGCTCCGATCGCCGAGCGGATCCCCGCGGTCGAAGGCGAATATCAGCCGGTTTGACCGACGCAGCAGAAATCCGGAGAAACCCGCGGGCGCCAGACCCGCAGTGATGGAGGAACGAACGTGTTCGACTTGAGCGGCAAGGTCGCGGTGGTGACCGGCGCCTCGAGCGGGATCGGCCAGGCGCTCGCACGTGGGCTGGCGGTGGCGGGCGCCGACGTCGCCACGATCTACTTCACCGAGGATGACATCGCGGGCACCCGTGCGTCGGTCGAGCAGGTCGGCCGACGACTGCTCACCCGCCAGGGTGATGTGTCGGTCCGTGAGGAAGTCGAGACGTTCGGCGCGGCGGTCGATGCCGAGCTCGGCCCGATCGACATATGGGTCAACAACGCAGGGCGGCTCATGGTGAAGCCCTTCCTCGAGACCAGTGACGAGCACTGGCGCGCGCAACTGGGATCGAACCTGGACGGCTACTTCTACGGCGCGCAGGTCGCGGCGCGCTCGATGCGCGCGCGCAATGCCCCCGGCCGCATCATTAACGTCTCCTCGGTGTCGCTGGTGCAACCGTTCACCAACGGCACGGCATATGTCACGGGCAAGGGCGGCATCTACGGCCTGACCCGGGCGCTCGCGGTGGAGCTCGGCCCGTTCGGCATCACCAGCAACGCGATCGCGCCGGGGGCGGTGCACTCCCGGCTCAACGCCGACGTGTACACTCCCGACGTCGTCGGGCAGTACGAGGCGCGGATCCCGGTCGGGCGCATCGGTGTCCCGGACGACCTCGCCGCGGCCGCCGTGTTCCTGGCCTCCGACGAGGCGTCGTACGTGAACGGCATCCAGCTTCCCGTCGACGGCGGGCTGATCGTCGGCGGAGACGTCGGCATGGGCGACAAGGGGTGAGCTCGTGACGGTCCAGCGCCGTGCCGAGATCGTCGCCGGAGGGTTCACCCTCCTCGAGGGTCCGCGATGGCACGACGGGGTGCTCTGGTGCTCCGACTTCTACACGCATCGGGTGCTTCGCTTCGACGTCCCGTCGGCCGGCCGGGTGGAGGCGGAGACCGTCTGCATCGTGGAAGGCCGGCCGTCGGGACTCGGCTTCATGCCCGACGGCGAGCTTCGCATCTCGTCGATGCTCGACAAGCGCCTGCTGGCGTGGAACGGCAGCTCGCATGAGGTGGTGGCGGACTACTCCGACCTGGTGAGCGGTCCCGGGAACGACCTCCTGATCGATTCGGTCGGCAATGCCTTCGTCGGCAACTTCGGCCTCGATCCCGCCGACGACACGATCGCCCGTCCGACGGACTTGCTGCGGATCGCGCCGGACGGGACGATCACCGTCGCGGCTGACGACGTCGTGTTCCCGAACGGGATGGTCCTCGACGAGGACGCGGGCCTGCTCTACGCGGTCGAAAGCTTCCGCGCGCGCATCAGCGTGTGGGACTACGCGGACGGCAAGCTCACGGGACGGCGCACCTGGGTCTCCTTCGCGGACGATCCCGGCGCCTACCCGATCCTGGCTCTGACGGCCTCGCTCCCCGTCCTGCCGGACGGCATCGCACGGGATGCCGAAGGCATGATGTGGGTCGCCGACGCCAAGGGCCACGGCGCGATGCGCATCGACGGATCCGGCAACGTGCTGGAGTTCATCGAGACCGGCCTGTCGACCTACGCCCTAGTGCTGGGAGGTGCGGATGGGCGCGACCTGTACCTGTGTTGCGCTCCTGCGACCGAGACCTGGAACCGGCTCGGTGCGGCACGGTCGGTGCTGATGCACTGCCGCGTCGACGTGACGGCCGCCTGAAAGCCACCCACCTACAGAAACCGGAGACGACCTTGTCCCTCACCCACAGGATGCTGCCGAGCCACGGCAGCACGAACCCCACGGTCCCGGAGCCGGACCACAAGCAGGAGGCCGCCGTCCTCACCGTGCAGGACGGGCTCCCGATCTACTACGACGAGGACACTTCGCCGGTGTCGGCGGTTCGGGTCGTGCATCCCACGAACCCCAAGGCACCATCGATCCACCACAGCGTCGTGATGCTCTACGTGCCGCCGCACGCCGAGATGGCGCTGCACTCGCACGAGACCGAGGAGACCTACGTCGTCATCTCGGGAACGGGAACGATGCTCCGCAACGGTGGTGACCGCGAGGTCGGGCCGGGCACATTCATCTACATGCCGCCGTGGTGCGACCACGGCATCAAGAACACCGGGATCGAGATGCTCACGGTGCTACTGGCTACCTCTCCACCCAACCCTTGAGAAAATGTCCTGACAAAGTTTGACCTGCTCCCCGAATCTTCATAGGATTCGGGGAGCAGGTGTCTATATGTAAAGACATTCAGATTCGCGATGACGCGATCCGACTTCGAAAGGGGTGAGTCGACGTGGACTCGGCAGTGCTCGACAGAACTTCCGAACAGCGGCGCGCTCGAGCGCTCGAGGTGGCGCTGCGAGTCCTCGGCGCGGGACCGGTGCTGATACTCGTGGCTCTCTGCATCGCGATCGCGATCGCGCGTCCGGTCTTCTTCACGGTCGTCAATCTGCAGAACGTGCTCCTGCAGAGCTCGGCCGTCGCGATCCTCGCCATCGGGTCGCTGGTCGTCATTGTGACCGGCGGCATCGACCTCTCGATCGGGTCCACGATGGCCCTGGCGACCGTCATCGGCTGGTTGGTCTTCCAGCCTCTCGGCGCCTCCAGCGGGATCCTCGTCGTCCTCGCGATGATCGGCCTCGGACTCGTCGTCGGCCTGGTGAACGGCCTCGCCTACGTCCTCGGACGCATACCCCATCCGTTCATCGTGACGCTCGCCATGCTCTCGATCGCGCAGAGCATCGGCACAGTGATCACCCACGGGCAGCCGCTCCCAGGGATGCCCGACCTGGTCAACTGGCTCGGTCGCGGCTTCATCGGTGTCATCCCGGTGCCCGCGCTGCTGGTGGCCATCGTCGCGATCCTTGCCAGCCTCTTCCTCAAGCGGACACAGTGGGGGCGCTGGATCTTCGCCGTCGGCGGGGACACCGAGGCGGCCAAGCGTATGAGCATCCCGGTTCCGGGCGTGCTGATCTCGGCCTACGTGATCTGCGGGGGCATGGCGGGCCTCGCGGGCGTGCTGCTCGCCGGGAACATCGGCGGTGCGAGCGCGACCGTCGGGCAGTCCGCCGGCGGACTCCTCGACGCGATCGCCGCGGTGATCATCGGCGGCGCGAGCATCCTCGGTGGCCGCGGCACGGTCTTCAACTGCCTGATCGGCGCCCTGCTGATCGGCGTGATCCGCAACGGACTCGCACTCATGGGGTTCTCGCCCTTCCTCCAGGGCCTACTGGTCGGCACGACCATCCTTCTCGCGGTCCAGCTCGACGTGGTGCGGACCATGGTCGAGCGGCGCATCCGCACCATCCAGGCGAACGTGGGGGCGCTGTGAGCATCCAGGTGGACGACCCGATCCTTGAAGTCCAGGGTCTGTACAAGAGCTTCGGCGCCGTCCGCGCCCTCGGTGGCATCAGCTTCTCGCTGGGTCGTGGCGAGGTCCTCGCCGTCCTCGGCGACAACGGCGCGGGCAAGTCCACGCTTGTGAAGTGCATAGCCGGCACGCACGTGCCCGACGCCGGGCGCATCGTCGTCGACGGCCGGGAGGTCAGCTTCCGCTCGCCCCGCGAAGCCCGTGACCGCGGGGTCGAGATGGTGTACCAGGACCTCGCGCTCTTCGGGAACCTATCCGCCGCGCAGAACTTCTACGCCGGCCGGGAGCTCGTGTGGCCCCGCTGGGCGGGACGCGCGGGATTCCTCCGCGAACGCGCGATGCTCGCCGAGACCCGTGCGACGCTCGATCGACTCGGCGTCGGCATCCCCGACATCAAGGCCGATCTCGCCCAGATGTCCGGCGGACAGCGCCAGGCGATCGCTGTCGCCCGCGCGGTGACGTTCGCCTCCAAGATCGTGATCCTCGACGAGCCCACAGCGGCGCTCGGGCTCCGCGAGGGTGCGCGCGTGCACGACCTCGTGCGGCTGCTCGCCGATAGCGGCGTGTCGGTGATCCTCATCTCGCACAACATGCAGGAGGTCACCGAGCTCGCCGACCGTGCGGTCGTCGTGCGCCGGGGACAGATCGTCGGCGAGGAGATCCCCACCCCGGACAACCACGCTCGGATCGTTTCGCTCATCGTGGGCGCGATCCCGGGTATCACCGAGAAGAAGGAGAAACGATGACGTTTCGCAGGATCATGGTTGCAAGCCTCGCGATCGGCGCACTCGCGCTGACCGCGTGCACCGCAGGGGACGAGGGCGGCGGTGACGAGCTCACGATCGGGTTCTCGGTCCCCGCTGTCGACGACTACTACGGCGTCGTGCGCGACTCGTTCGTGGCCCTCGCCGAGGAACAGGGGCTCGACTACCTCGAGGGCAACGGCGACGGCGCCAGCGATCCGACGCAACAGATCGCCAAGATCGAGACCATGCTGGCCCAGGGCATCGACGTGCTCGCGGTCGCCCCTCCCGGTGACGCCTTCATCCCGGTTCTCGACCGCGCCGTCGACCTCGGCGTCAAGGTCATCTTCATCGACCAGCAGGTCCCCGACTGGGGCAAGCAGTCGACGTTCATCGCTACCGACAACCCGGCCGCCAGCCAGGCAATGGGTGAGTACCTGGTCGCCCGCCTCGAGCCGGGCGACCAGGTCGGCATCATGATCGGCATCCCGGGCATCCCGCTGCTGATCGACCGCTACGAGAACCTCCAGAAGGAGCTCGAGGCGAACGGCATCTCGGTCGTCCTGTCCTCCGAGGCCGACGGCTGCCAGCTCGACACCGCGGTCAACGTGGCGCGCAACTTCATCGTCGCGAACCCGGAGCTCGACGCGGTGTACTCGACGTGCGGCCCGACCGGTATCGCCGTGAACCAGGTGCTCCACGAGTCGGGCAGCGACATCCTGAGCGTCACGTTCGACGTGGTCGTCCAGGAGATCAACGACATCCTCGACGGGAAATCGGACGCGGCCGTCGCGCAGTTCCCCGCGCGCCTGGCCGAGAACGCGATCACCTACGCGCAGAAGATCTTCGTGGGTGAGGACGTCCCGGAGTACGTCGACAACGGCACCGAGATCGTCACCATCGAGAATGCCGAGACCTTCTTCCATGAGGGATCCACCGGCTACTCGTACAAGACCGACTGATGACCGAACAGCGTGTGGCCCTCGTCACCGGGGCCGGATCCGGCCTCGGTGCCGAGGCGGCGCGGGCCCTCGCTCGGCACGGGATGAGCGTCGTCGCCACCGGGCGCACGGCGGACCGCCTGGCCGAGTTGGAACGGGACTGGCCCGGCCCCGTCGGCTCGCTGCTCACCGTGACGGGGGACGCGACGGACGAGGACCAGGTGCGCGAGGTCGTATCGCGCGCGCTGGCCGAGTTCGGCCGCATCGACGCGCTCGTGAACAGCGCGGGCACGAGCGACGGCACCTCGCCCCACAGCGAGCGCGCCTCGGCCGAGCATTTCCGTCGGGTCATCGACACCAACATCACGGGGACCTTCCTCTACTGCCGCGAGGTCGGCGCCCACATGCTGGAGCGCGGCTTCGGCGCGATCGTCAACATCAGCTCCATGACGGCGGCCGGCGGATCGGAATGGGGGCCACTCTCGTACACCGCGTCGAAAGCGGCGGTCGAGGGGATGACGCGGCAACTGGCCGTCGAGTGGGCGGACCGCAACGTTCGGGTCAACGCGATCGCGCCAAATCACTTCGTCACACGCATGACCGAGGCGTTCCTCGCCGACCCGGAGTTCCGGGGTTGGGTCGAGAGTCGCACCCCCATGCGCCGCATCGGGCGCATGGAGGAGTGGGGCCCGGCGATCGTGTTCCTCGCGACCGATGCATCCTCGTACGTGACCGGCGAGGTGCTGCACCTCGACGGCGGGTTCGCCGCATCCCGTGGCACCCACCAGAACACGCCACCTTGGCTTCACGGTGGCGCATGAGCACTATCGCCGTCCTCGGTAGCGCGACAGTCGACTTCGTGGTGCGTCAACCTCGGTTGGCGCACCCCGGGGAGACGAT
>Ga0182739_1001406_pt1 | contig 25308 bp, 23 predicted proteins | sample eDN5th30CBELigBY_FD_128873 | JGI IMG/M metagenome (GOLD analysis project Ga0182739, IMG submission 128873) | Enriched backyard soil microbial communities from Emeryville, California, USA - eDNA 5th pass 30_C BE-Lig BY (version 2) (version 2) | ecosystem: Environmental > Terrestrial > Soil >... | reverse complement strand
TCGGTCACGCCGCCGATCTGGCCGGTAAAGCGCACGGACGGCTCGACGGTCAGCGCGTCGGCCAGGGTCACGGCCTGGCGATTCGCCAGCAGGTCGGACGTATAGCTGGTGACGTTGAACGGCGTGTCCATCACATCGCGGTTGCCCAGCAGGCCGAGCCGGGCGCCGCGGGCGACCTGCCCGCCGGCGAATTCCACGGGAAGCGTGGACGGTCCCACGCCCGCGCCATCCACGGTGACCGCGGGCAGCAGCGTAGCCTCGCCCGCGGCGGCCGGCAGTTTGCGCAATGCATACGCCCCGCCGCCCTGTTCCGCCAGGGCAACGCCAGAGCCGGCCAGCAGGCGGGCAAAGCCCTCGCGCACGGAGTAGGCGCCCTGCAGGCCGTCGCTGCGCAGGCCCGCGACCATTGCGGGGTCGAACGACAGCGGCACACCCGCCGCGGCCGCGAACTGCGCCAGGACGTCGCCCAGCGGGCCCGCCGCGATGGCATACGACTTGCGCGCGGCGGCAGCGGCGGGCTCGGCCGCCTGCGTCAGCGCCGGCGCGCCCGCCACGGCCAGCAGCGCCAGTCCCAGGCCGGCGGCGCGGACCAGGGCCGCGGCGGGCGACAGGACGGCGCGGACGCGGGGCGGGCGCGGCGATCGGGAGATTCGGATAACCATGAAACGATCCTTCGTGGGTGTCGGGGTGGCGCGCGTGTCGCGACGGTTCACCCGGTACACCGGACGAAGCGGAAAAAAGTGTCAGGCCATCGGCGATTAATGTGTAACCGCGGCGCGCGGCCCCACCGTCGTCCACAACGGCGTCATCCGGCTCACCCTGACCGGCAGCGTCTTTTCCAGCAGGCGCAGGCTGGCGTCGATGTCATTCAGCGGGAAGGCGCCCGACACCCGCAGCCCCGCCACCGCGGGATCGCACCGCAGCACGCCCCGCCGATAGCGGCCCAGCTCGTCCACCAGATCCGCCAGCCGCCAATTGCGCGCGGCCAGCATGCCGTCCGCCCACGACGCCGCCGCGCCGTCGGCGGCAACCGGCGCCGCGGCCTCGCGTGCGGTGAAGACGGTCTGCTCGCCCGCCGCCAGCACCAGGCCCGAATCCGTCCGGGCGGGTTGGACCTGCACCGCGCCCTCGAACACCGCGACGCGGACGCGGCCGCCTTCTTCCCGGACCAGGAAGCGCGTGCCCAGCGCGCGCAGGCTGCCCTGCGCGGTCTGCACGACGAAGGGGCGGTGGACCGGCGCGGGATCGCGCCCCGTCGTCAGCAGGATTTCGCCGCCGCGCAGCCAGAGGACACGCTGCGTGGGGCTGTAGTCGACATCGACGGCGCTGCCGGTGTTCAGCACCAGCTCGGTCCCATCGGCCAGCGCCACGCGGCGCTGCTCGCCCGTCGCCGTGCGCAGGTCCGCGCGCCATTCGCGCCAGGGCAGTTCGCGCGCGCCCATCCACGCCGCGGGTCCCAGCACCAGCAAGCCAGCCAACGCGCGCAAGGCCTGCCGGCGTGCGGCGCGGTCGGCCTGGCGCAACGCCTGCCCGCCCAGGCGCGGCGGCACCTGGCCGAAGCCGCGCAGCATCGCCTCGGCGCGCTGCCAGGCGGCTTCGTGCGCGGCGCTGCGCGCGCGCCAGCGGTCGAAGGCCGCGCGGTCCGCCACCGACAGCGTCTCGGATTGCAGGCGCACCAGCCAGCCGGCCGCTTCCTTCAGGATGGCGGGATCGATGGCCGCGTTCACGGCGCGTCCGCCTGGTAGGCGATCAGGCAGGCGGCGAACGCGGCCTGCATGCGGCGCTTCACGGTGGACAGCGACACCCGCTGCGCCCGCGCGATTTCCTCATAGCCCATGCCATCGAACTGCGACATCAGGAAAGCCTCGCGCGTGCGGGCGGACAGCGAACGCAGGGCGGCATCGATGGCGTGCAGCGTTTCCAGGATGAGCGCGCGCGCTTCCGGCGACGGCGCCTCGGCCGCGGGCAATTGCGCCACCGCGGCGAGATACGCGTCTTCCACCGCCCGGCGGCGCCAGTGATCCGCCACCAGGCCCTTGGCGATGTGGGTCAGCAGCGCGCGCGGCTCGGCGCCCGCCTCCTGCCTGCGCCGTCCGGCCATCAGCCGCACGAACGTGTCGTGCGCCAGATCGGCGGCATCGAAAGAACTGCCCAGCTTCCCGCGCAGCCAAGTCGCCAGCCAGCCGTGGTGTTCTCGATAGAGCTTCGTGACGTTATCGGCGCAGGAAGATTGCGGCGCAGGCAAGGCGCACCTCGGACCATATGCAAATAGGAATTATTTTTATTTTATACGAGCCGGCCGAGCGGCGCTGGCGCGCCCACGTCCCGGGGGGCGGTGGGATAGAATCGATCACTTCCAGCCACGTAGATGAGCGCCATGCAGAACGACCCGTCCATGCCTCGTTTTCTTGCCAGCGGTGGAGAGATGGGCGTACGGGTCGGCGTCCATGACTGGGCGGCCACGCCGCTGGGTCCCATCTCCACCTGGCCCGCCTCCCTGCGCATCGCCGTGGGCATGGTGCTGTCATCCCGGTTCCCGTCCTGCCTGGTCTGGGGACCCGAGCTGATCTCCCTCTACAACGATGCCTTCGTGCCCATCCTGGGCGCCAAGCCGGACGCGTTGGGCCGCCCGTTCAACGAGGTCTGGCACGAAGCCTGGCCGCTGATCGGCCCCATCGCGGAACGCGCCTTCGCGGGCGAGCCCACCTTCATCGAAGACTACGCGCTGGAAATTCAGCGCTACGGCCGCGCGGAGATGGCGAGTTTCACGTTCTGCTATAGCCCGGTGCGCGACGAAGACGGCAAGGTGGTCGGGATGATCGACACGGTCATCGAGACCACTGCCCGCATCGGCGCCGAAAAGGCGCAGGCCGACGCGCTGCGCCTGACCGAAGAGGCGCTGCGCCAGAGCCAGAAGATGGAAGCGGTGGGACAGCTTGCGGGCGGGGTGGCGCATGACTTCAACAATCTGCTGACCGGCATTTCGGGCAGCCTGGAACTGCTGAGCCAGCGCGTCGCGCAGGGCCGGCTCAACGAGCTGGAGCGCCACATCGCGGTGGCGAAAAGCAGCGCCACGAAGGCCGGCGTCCTCACGCGCCGCCTGCTGACCTTTTCCCGCCACCATCCGCTCGAACGCCGGGCCGTGGACATCAACCAGGTCATCGGTGACATGGAGGATCTGATCCGGCGCAGCGCCGGCGCGGCGGTCACGCTGGAACTGGTGTGCGACCGCGGGCTGTGGCCCGTCTGGATCGACTCGCACCAGCTCGAGAACGCGCTGCTGAACCTGTGCCTGAATGCCCGCGACGCCATGTCCTCCAGCGGCGCCTTGTGCATCGAGACGCGCAACGTCGCCCTGCCCGCCGACGCCGCGCGCGCGGTCGGGATGGAGGCCGGCGATTACGTCCTGCTGCGCGTGTCCGACGCGGGCTGCGGCATGACGCCCGAGATCGTGCAGCGCATGTTCGAGCCCTTCTACACCACCAAGCCGGCCGAACGGGGCTCCGGGCTGGGGCTGTCGCTGGTGCACGACTTCGTCCGGCAATCGGGCGGGCATGTGCACGTGCGTTCGCAGCCGGGACAGGGCACGGACATCGACCTGTATTTTCCGCGCCATGGCGGCGCGGCGATGGTGCCCCCGGCGGCCTTGCCGGCGGCAACGGCCGAGCCGCCCCGGGTCTCCCAGGGCGAAACGGTGCTGCTGGCCGAAGACGACGCCGCGGTGCGCGAGGTCACGGCCGAAGTCCTGAAAGAAATGGGCTATACCGTGCTCGAAGTCACCGACGGGGCCAGCGCGCTCAAACACCTGAACGCCAACGCACGGATCGATCTGCTGGTCTGCGATCTGGCGCTGCCGGGCGGCATGAACGGACGCCGGGTCGCCGAAATGGGCCAGGCGCTGCGGCCCGGCATGAAAGTGCTGTTCATCACGGGCTATGGCGAAAGCGCCGAGGGCGCCAATGCACCCGCGCAAGGCGCCCCCCTGCTGCTCAAGCCCTACACCCTGGACGACCTGATGCGCGAGGTGCACGCGCTGATGCGCTGATGTGCTGACCCGTCAATCCGGCAGCCTGCGCCGCGCCGACCAGATCCAGAACAGGGCCCCCATCGACAGCAGCATCGCGCACAGCAGGCAGGCAAAACAGATCAAGAGGCCAAAGAAGTAATAGCGGTCATAGACCCGCGCCGCCCACCACGCGACGCCGCCATATACCGCCATGACAAGGAACGGCAGCCATAGCACCGCGACCCCGGCGCGGCGCCAGCCGGGCGTGTTCAGGCGCGGGTATTTTTCGGGCCGCGCCCGCAGCCACAGCGCTAGCACGGACAGGACCGGCAGCAGGAACGCCAGCACCGCCAGCACCAGCACACCCGCGTCCAGGAACGTCGCCACGAACTCGCGCAAGATCATCTCCTCGCACGGCGCATTGGCGGCGCCGTCCGGGATGTTATACACGAGCCCCGGCTACAGCCTTACAGCTTCGGCGCGTAGCGCACCGTCAGCATCACATTGCGCGGCTCGCCGTAATAGTTGTTGCTCCCCAGGGTGTTGTAGGAAGGCACGTAGTACTTCTTGTCGAACACGTTGTTCACGTTCAGCCCGAAGCTCAATTCCGGCGTCGCCTGATAGCCCAGGCGCGCGTTCCAGATCGTGAATCCCGCCAACTTGAACTCACGGTCGGAGCTGATCGTCTGCGTCTGCGCATTGACGCCCGCGCCCACGCTCAGGCGGTTCCACGCGCCCGGCAGCCTGTAGTTGGCCCACAGGCGCAGCATGTGCTTGGGCGTCCAGGTATTGAAGACCTTGCCCTGGTTGTCGGGGTCCGACAGGAACTTGGTGGTGTTGTAGGTATAGCCGGCGTACAGCTCGAGCCCCCGGACGACCTCGCCGGAGATCTCGGCCTCCACGCCCTGGCTGCGCACCTCGCCCGCCGCGCGCGAGCAATACCAGCCGTTGCAGGCAAACCCGGCGTCGTAGTCGTTGACGGCGCGGTTCTTGTGGTCGTAGCGGAACACGGCAAGCAGGGTGTTGACCCGGCCGCCGGCCAGTTCGCCCTTGATGCCGGCTTCGTAGTTCTTGCCTTCGATCGGCTCGAGCAGGCTGCCCGACACGGTGCGCTCGGTCTGCGGTTCGAAGACCGTGGTGTAGCTCGTGTAGACGGACCAGTTGTCGTTCAGCGCATACACGATGCCGGCGTAGGGAATGAAGCGGCCCGACGTCGACGACGTCGTCGCGCTGCCGCCGCCGCTGTAGCGGTAGTCGAACCAGCCCACGCGCCCGCCCCCGATCAGCGAGAGCGACTCCGTGGGCTTGACGCGCCACGTGCCGTAGATGCCCTTTTGGCGGATGTCATAGGCGCTGCGCGAATCGTAGCCGCTGGCGGCCACGATGCTGTCGATGTCCTGCCACGGACGATGGTGATCGATGTCGTAGATGTTGCCGCCGCCCTGCCAGGCGCGCGTGAAGCGGTCGTTCGTGGTGAGCTTGGAATAGTTGGCCCCCACCACCACTTCCTGCGCCATGCCCCAGGCGGTGAAGTCCCCGGCCAGCGACATGTCCATGGCGCGCTGTTCGCTCTTGAAATCCACGCCGAAATTGCCGTAGTCCAGGTCGCTGCCGTCGCGCTGCACGGGTCCCACGGCGCGCTGGTGCACCGTGGTGTTGTCCTCTTGCATGGCCACGCCGGCAAGCCTGAAGCGCCACGCGTCGTTCAAGCGATGCGTCACGTCCGCGTTGAAGATGGTCTGGTCGTTCGTGGCGCGATTCCAGGTCGAGCCCGTGAACGTGGAGCGCGGCAGGTCGATGCTGCCGCCATCGGCAAAGCGCGGATAGCCCACGAACATGGGACGCGAGCGGCTGTACCGGTTGCTGACGCCCAGGCCCACCGTCGTGTCCGCGGTGATGTCATAGTCCAGCGCGGCGTACAGGTTGCGCGTCCTGTCCCAGACATAGTCGATGTAGGAATGGCTCCGGTCCTCGTCCAGCACCATGCGGCCGCGCAGCGTGCCCGACGCGTTCAAGGGGCCGCCCGCGTCCAGCGTCAGGCCGTAGTGGTCCCAGGACCCCACCTTGCCCGTGACGACCACGGACGGTTCGGATCCTCCCCGCTTGCGCACCAGGTTGATCGCGCCGCCCGGACTGCCCGCGCCCTGCAGCAGGCCGGCCGCGCCGCGAAGGATTTCCACGCGGTCGTAGAACACCAGGGAATCCTGCTCCCAGTTGCCCAGGCTGTAGCTGTTGCGCAGCAAGGACACGCCGTCATACTGCAGCAGATCCACCGGAAACCCGCGCGCATTGATCGCCACGCCCGCCCCCACGCCCTGCACGCCCACCATGCCCACCGTGTTGTTGACGGCGTCCGGCAGGCTGGTCATGTCCTGGTCGTCCATGCGCTGGCGCGTCAGCACGGTGATGGACTGCGGAATGTCCTTGAGCGCCTGCGCCGTCTTGCCGATGGTCACGGCCGGCGAGGTATACGAACCGGTGCCCTCCGTCGTGGTGGCGTCGCCCGTCACCGTGACGGGCGCCAGCATCGCGGTCGGGCCGGCCGCCGGCGCCTGCCGCAGGCGGTAGCCGCCCTCGGCCCGCGCCACGGCCTGCAGGCCCGTACCCAGCAGCAGGCGTTCGAGCGCCGCATCGACGCCATGGACTCCCGACACGCCCCGCGTCGTCACGCCGGCCGTCAGGCCCGGGTCCGACGCCACCATCACGCCGGCCTGCGCGCCGAACGTCCCCAGGGCCGCGCTGAGCGGGCCGGCCGGGACGCTGAAGGCAATGGCGCCGGGCGTCTGCGCCATCGCCGCTGCGGGCCACGCCGACGCGACGGCGACGGGCGCGGCAAGGGCGAATGCCGCGCGGCTCAGGTGTAGGCGGACGGACACCGCGGCTCGGGCGGCGCGGATGGAAAGAGATGACATCGAAGGATTCCCAGGCTCATGAAAGGTCGCAGCAGCCGCGTGACCGGGCCGCTTTGTCTACATGAAGCGCGAGATCGGGATATCCGCCGTTGCTGTTACAAAAAGGCCGGCGGCACGGGTCATGCCAGGCCTACCGTCACCCAGTAGCGGGTATAGCGGCGCACCCGAACCGGCAGGATCTCCTGCAGCATGGCCAGGACCCGGTCCGTGTCGGACAACGGGAACGCGCCCACCACGCGAAGGCCCGCCGCCTCGGCGGTGCAATTCAGCAGGCCCGGTCTGTACCGGCCCAGTTCGTCCAGGAAGTCCGACAACGGCATTTCGTCGGCGATCAGCATGCCCTGCAGCCAGGCGGACGCGCCGGGCGCCAAGGGGCCCGACTGGAAAGCCCCGTTCGCGGAGAACTCCGCCTGCTCGCCGGCCTGCACGCGCCGCGGCGCATCGTCGGGCGCCAAGCCGCGCACATCCACCGCGCCTTCCAGCACCGCGACCCGCATGCGGCCGGCCTCCAGGTCGCGCACCAGAAAGTGCGTGCCCACCGGCGTGAGCACCCCGCCGCGGGTGCGCAAGGTGAAGGGCCGCCCCAGCGTGTCGCGGGCGGTGACGATCCCGATCTCGCCCTGCAGCAGCACCAGTTCGCGCCGCTCCGCCGTATAGCGCAGGTCCAGCGCGCTGCCGGCGTTCAGCTCGACCCGGGTTCCGTCAGGCAGCGTCAGCGACCGGCGTTCGCCCGTGCCGGTGCGCAGGTCGGCCGACAAGCGGCGCACGGCATCGCGCTCGCCCACCGCCCAGGCCCCCAGGCCCACGCCGACCGCCGCGACCATCGCGCGGATCGCCGTGCGTCGCGACCGGATCAGCGGCGCCTGCAACAAGGTGCGCGAGGCCACCGACGGTCCGGCCTGCGCCACGCCCGCTGCCACATCGCGCGTCAGCGCGGAGAATCGCTGCCAGGCCAGTTCATGCGCGGGATCGGCCCGCCGCCAGTGTTCGAAGCGATCCCGCTCGGCGGCGCTGGCGTCTTCGCGCAGCCGCGCCCACCAGTCGGCGGCCTGCCGGATCACTTTTGGATCGATCGCGCCGGCTTCGGGCGCATGCGGCCGCAGCAACGGGAGGTGATCCATGGCGCGGGCGTTCAGCCGTAGACGGCCGCATAGCAATGCACCAGCGCGCGCGCCAGGGATTTCTGCACGGCATTGGGCGTGAGGCCCAGGCGCTCGCCGATCTCGGCGTACGACAGTCCGTCGATCTGGGCCATCAGGAAGATGCGCCGGCTGGTCATCGGCAGAGTGTCCAGCAGTTCGCAGATCTGCGTCAGCGCCTCGATGATCAGGGCCCGGGCCTCGACGGAAGGCTCGACCGCCGACGGCTGCAGCGCCAGCGTCTCGGCATACGCGGCCTCCAGCGCCGCGCGCCGCGCCCGGCCGATCAGCAGACGCGTGGCAATCGTGCGCAGATAGGCGCGGGGTTCAAGCAGCGGCTCGCGCACATTGGCGCGGATCAGGCGTTCGAAGGTGTCATGCGCCAGGTCCGCCGCGTCGCAGGCGTTGCCGAGCTTGCGCTGCAGCACGCCGCGCAGCCACTGGTGATGGGCCTGGTAAACGGATTGCACCTCTGCGCGAGAGGCGAAGGAAGAGGATGGCATGGCGATGCGGCCCGGCGTCGCCGCCAACGGGCAAGACAAATGAAAACGATTCGCAATTATAGGTGCGGATTTTGTCTTTGCAAGGCGCGCCCGCCTGGCGCGGTGCAGGCACGGCTGGGCGCAGCGACGCGCCGGGGGCCGCTTGCCCGCCCGGCCGCGTCAGTAATCCATGGGAACGTGGCTCTGCGCGGCGCGTATTTCCTGCAGATGCCGTTCGGCCTCTTCGCGTTCGACGGCGGGCGGCAGCGCGCGCCAGCTGACCAGATTGCCCGGCGTCTTCAATGGCATCCAGCCCAGCACGCTGTAGAGCGAAATCGCGGTGCCGCCGGTATCCAGCCGCGTCTCGTAATACCCCTGACGGTCCGGCGCGGTGTCGCCGGGCGTCCAATCCAACTGAGACATCCAGGTCTCCTCCTGGTGAAGCTTATGCGCTAGGGTCCGCCATTCGCGCGGGACGGGTCACGACGGACGGGCCGCGCGGAACGGGGACACGTTTGATCGTATAGCGTCCGGACCCGCTTGTCCCCCGTCAAAAAGACTGAATTTTTGATTCCCGGCAGAGGGGAATCCCTAGGCTACCGTGGCTTTCGGATTGCTAAAGCACGAATACAGGCGCTAGGATGCGGCAACGGATTTTTACACCCCCGGCGGACGTGGAGCGACCGGGCCCCTCGGGCAAACGACGGCCATGCCGAAAACGATCTTTCCGCACTACCCAAGAGATCGGCTGGCCGCCCTGGCAAGCGCCAATGCCCTGCGCGCGATCCGCGAGGGCCTGCTGTGGGTCATGCCGTGCCTGCTGGTGTCCGCGCTGTTCCTGGTGCTGTCGGTCTGCGCCCGGTTGCTCGGGCTGCCCGACGCCCTGGCCGATCTGCTGGCCGGCCTGCACCGCAAGCTCTCGGGCATCATGCCGCTGCTGGCCGGCACATCCATCGGCTACATGCTGTCGATCCGCCACCGGCTCCCGCATCTGCCGACGGCCCTGCTGTGCCTGTGCTACGTGGTGATCGCCGAAAGCGTGCTGGCGCCGTATCCCCGGGCGGCGGCCACGCTCACGCTGTTCATCGCGATCCTGGCGCCGATCGCGGCCGTGCCCCTGATGGCCCGCCTGCACCGCCGGCGCTGGACGCAACTGGCGCCGGACGGCCTGGTCGGCGAGAACGTCCGCGACTCGCTGAACATGATCGTTCCGGGCCTGCTGACGGCGGGTGTGGTGATGGCGGTGCTGTCCGCCGCCCTGCGCATTCCCGCCATCGCCCAGGTGGACATCCCGCTCAGCCTCGCGTCGCTGGACAGCCCGTTCGCCTCCGGCGCCCTGGTCGCCGCGCTGAACTCGCTGCTGTGGTTCTTCGGCATCCATGGCGCCCATGCCATGGCGCCCATCATGGACGTCCTGGACCAGGCGACCCGGCTCAACGCCACCACCGCCGCGGCGGGCTACGAAAGCGTGTATGCGCTGAACGGCACGCTGCTGGGCGCGTTCGCCTTCATCGGCGGATCCGGCGCAACGCTGTCGCTCGTCGTGGCCATCCTGTTGTTCTCGCGCAGCGAGTCGCTGCGCGTGCTGGCCCTGGCGAGCATCCCCGTGTCGCTGCTGAACGTCAACGAGATCCTGCTGTTCGGCCTGCCCCTCATCCTGAACCCGCGGCTGCTGCTGCCCTTCGTGCTCACGCCCGTGGTCAATGTGACCATTGCCCTGGCCGTGGTGCAGCTTGGCTGGCTGGCGCCCGCGACGGTCACGCTGCCGTTGACCTCGCCAGTGCTGTTCAACGCCTACCTGGGCGCTGGCGAGCACCTGGTCGGGATTGCGTTGCAGTTGGCGCTGGTGGCGCTGGGCGCGTGCATCTATGCGCCCTGCCTGATCGCGCTGGAGCGCCAGCGCACGGCCGACTCCACGGTGTACTTCAAGTCGCTGGACACCACATTCCCGCAATTGCAGGAAGAATCGCTGCTCTACGCCCATGATCCCGTGGCGTCCACCTACGCCAATCGCGCGCGGCGCCGCGCCGAGGTCTCGCGCATCCGCGCCATCAGCGAATACGACTTCTACCTGGAATTCCAGCCGCAGGTGTCGCTGCGCACGGGCCTGTGCACCGGCTGCGAGGCGCTGCTGCGCGCCACCGGTCCCGAAGGCACGCAGCAGGCGCCGCTGGAATTCCTGCGCTGGCTGGCGCAGGCCGACCTGATGCGGGACGTGGACCTGTGGGTGGCGCGGCAGGCGGTGCGGCAATGCCTGGCGTGGCGCGCGCAAGGCTTCACGCTGCCCATGACCATCAACGTCACCGGCGGAACGCTGACGTCGCCCGCCTCCCTGGACCGGCTGATCAAGGTGCTGGAGCAGGCCCAGGGCCAGGTCTCGGTGGAACTCACGGAAGACGCGCTGGTCGAGGACGCCAGCGCGTTGCACACCGCCTTTGACCGGCTGCACGGCATCGGCGCGCGCGTGTATATCGACGACTTCGGCACGGGCTATTCGGCGCTGAGCTACCTGCATCAGTTCCAGATCGACGCGGTCAAGATCGACCGCAGCTTCGTGCTGGCGCAGGGCCATGACCGCGGCGCGCTGGTGATGAGCGGCCTGCTGCGCTTCTGCGAGGCGCTGAACCTGCAGATCATCGTCGAAGGCGTGGAGACGGAAGCCCAGTTATCCGCGCTGGCGTCCAGCGCGGAAATCATCGTGCAGGGCTGGTACTACAGCAAGGCGGTCTCGGGAGACCATCTCGTGGATTTCGCGCGCCGGCGGCAGGAAGCCCCCGCCCTGCCGGCGCAGCTTTCCAACGCCGCGGCTATTTGATGCCGATGAAGGGCAGCGCCGCGCCCGGCACCTGGGTGGACGGCAACACGCCGTCCCACTTTTCAACGGCATTCAAGCTCACCAGGTTGGTGTTGGCGGCAAGCGCCTCGGCCTTGGCGCGGATCGACGCCGCTTCGGCCTCGCCGCGCATGCGGATGCCGTCGGCCTCCGCCGTGAACCGTTGGCGCTGGGCGTCGGCTTCGGCCTTGGCCTTGACCACCTGGATCTCGGCATTGATCATCGCCGTTTCCTTTTGCTGGCGCGTCGTCTCGATCTGCACCTGGGCCAGCATGCGCTGCTCGATCGAATGCTCGTAGGCCTGCGAGAAACCCACTTCCTCGATCTGCACCCCCACCACCTGCACCGGCGCGCCTTCCATCGTCTTGAGGACCGCGGCGTTGACGTCCAGGCCGAGCTTCTGGCGTTCCTGGATGGCGCGCACGGCCGTGTACTGGCCAAACACGTTCTTCACCGCGTCCGGCGTCTTGCGTTCCAGCACCCGCATCTGCAAAGTGGCGATGGTGCCGTATTCAGCGTAGAGCTCGGCCACGTCCTCGGGCGGCACGCGATACGTGACGGACACGCGCAGCGTCGCGGGCTGCTGGTCGTAGCTGTAGGCCTCGAGCTTTTCGAACACGAAGGTGTGGTCGCGCACGGACACCGTCATCACGTTGTCGATGAAAGGCGTCTTGAAATCCAGGCCCGGCTCGGCCACGCGCACCAGCTTGCCGTTGCGCAGCACCACGCCGCGCTCGCCCTGGTCCACCTGGAACCACGAGCCCATCGCGATGAACACGATCAGCATGAAGAGAAGCGCGGTGCCAACGGCGAATTTCAGGTTGCGCGGCTTGACCGCGCCAATCGTCTTGACCATCTGGATGTCTGTCGGCTTCACTTTCACTTCCAATCCCTGTCGTTTCTTGTTCGTTTACGGTCCGAGAGCACCGCTGCAATGCCGCGCGCCAGCAGATAGGCGATCACCGCCGCCCCCACCAAGATCAGGAAATACCGCATCGAGCGTCCCCCCCGGGAAAGAAGGACGGGATTCTATCTTGCAGCGGGAACGCTGCCGCGGCGACGTTCCGACGTAATGTGGCGATACGTTTCCGAACGTTTCCACCCGCCCGGAAAGGGGCGCGTTCAGGCGCCGTACCAGCGCAATCCAAGCCGCGCCAACGGATCCGGATACTCCCAAAATGCATGGTCCAGCGCCTCGAGCTGTTCCTGTTCCGCGTCAGTCATCGCGCCGTAGATGTCATCGAGCTGGATCACTTCCGGCGCGGCCGCGAATCGGTCGATCAGCCCTCGCATGCGGGACAGCACATCCAGCATGTGCACCGCCCCGATCTTCTTGAGCGCCTGCAGGGCCAACTGGCAGGTTTCGTCTCCCCAGTTGCAGAGGAACTGCATGAAGCCGCCGTTGTTGATGTCCGCTTCCATGCGCCACAGCGCCACCAGTTCCTGGTCCGTGCCCGACAGTCGATCAAGCTTCCAGTCCGCTGCTTGAAGGGCCGCCATCGCCTGCTCATAGCGCTGGTCCCACAGCAGATCGTGGACGTTGAGCATGCCTTGCGGCGACGGCGCCAGCAAGGCCGGCCACACGACGCCATGCCCGCCATCAACGAGCTGCCATTGCTCGCGCGCGGCCGGCGCGGCCTCATGCAGGCGGATGTGGCGCCGGATCGGCTCCTGCAGCTCGCGGCCATTGGCCAGCGTGAGCAGCACGTGGGTGTCGGTCAGCGTGAGGGAGGTGATGCGATAGTCGGATGAGGGCATGCAAAAGTCCGGCAGCAAGGAAAGCGCGCAAAACTACCGGATCCGCGCCGCGCTGTCGAGGCGCGCGCGTTGCCGGCTCGCATCGCGCCGCATCCTGTTACCGCGCGGGGCCACCCCATCTGCTACGTTAACCGTGACCCGCGCCGGCGCTGCTGCCGGCGCCCCTGTCGGAGACCGACCATGCCACGTCCTTCCGAGTCCGCTCCCCTGATCGGAGTGGTCCCGCCGTACATGCTGGACCGCCTCGCGCAGCACACCGATGCGCGCGTCAGCATGCCCGCCGTCAAGACGTTGATCATCGATCAGCAACAGCGCAGCCTGCGCGAGATGGCGGAACAACCGCCCCGCGCGACCCTCGGGCCCACGCGCCACGCGGCGCCTGCGGGCTCGCCCGACCGCGCCATCCACGACGCCGCCAACAGCACCACGCTGCCCGGCAAGCTGGTGCGGGCCGAAGGCGCGCGGCCCAGCGGCGACCCCGCGGTGGACGAGGCCTATGCCCACCTGGGCGCGACCTACAAACTATTCTGGAACATCTACAAGCGGCACTCGATCGACGCGCACGGGTTGCCGCTGATCGGCACGGTGCACTACGGCGAAGACTACGAAAACGCCTTCTGGAATGGCGCGCAGATGGTGTTTGGCGATGGGGACGGCGAAATCTTCAATCGCTTTACCGTCGCGGTCGACATCATCGGCCATGAGCTCACGCATGGCGTGATCGACAGCGAGGCGGCGCTGCTCTACCAGGGCCAGTCCGGCGCGCTCAATGAATCGCTGTGCGACGTGTTCGGGGCGCTGGTCAAGCAGTATTCGCTGGACCAGACCGCGCGGCAGGCAGACTGGCTGGTAGGCGAAGGCCTCTTCACGGAAAAGGTGCAGGCGCGCGCGCTGCGCTCCATGGCCGAGCCCGGCACCGCCTACGACGACCCCGTGCTGGGCAAGGACCCGCAGCCCGCGCACATGCGCGACTACGTCGATACGCCGCGCGACAATGGCGGCGTGCACATCAACTCCGGCATTCCGAACCGCGCCTTTTATCTCGCGGCCACGGCGTTGGACGGCAATGCCTGGAACGGCGCGGGCCGCGTCTGGTACGACACCCTGTGCGACAAGCGCCTGCGCCACGATGCCGGGTTCAAGGACTTCGCCGGCCTGACGCTGGAGGTCGCGGGCGAAAAGCACGATGCGGCGGTGCGCCGCGCCATCGAAACGGCCTGGAAGGCCGTGGGAGTGCTGTCATGATCGAACTGCCGTCACTCGACCTGGCCCAGCTCGTGCGCCTGACGCGCGAGGGTGGCGTGGCCTTTGTTCCTGCCCTGGCGCAGCCGCGCCGCATCGATATGGGCACCTGCCCGCCGGGCGTGCGCCAGGCGGTCTGCGACGCGCTGCGCCTTGCGGCGCCCAAGGCCATGCCCGGCTGCGCGGACGCAGGCGGCGACCAGCGCTATTTCCACGTCGAGGTGGAATTCCAGGACGCCCAAACGGCCCGGATCAGCTTTGACGTGCCCGAGGCGGATGCGCCAGAGGCGCTGGTGCGGCTGTGGAAGCGCCAGGCCGACCAATCTGGATAGCGCGCCCGGCATACAGTCCGGCCACGGCCATGACCGCGCACAACGCGGCGCACACGCCGAGCGCCAAACCCCACCCGCCGAATTTGTCGTGCACGCCCCCCACCAGCGCCGGCCCGGTCGCGGCGAACAGATAGCCGACGCACTGCGCCATGCCCGACAGGGCCGCGGCCTGTTGCGCGTGGCTGGCGCGCAGCCCCACGAACGCCAGGCCCAGGATGATGCCCGCGCCCGTGCCCAGGCCCAGCAGCGCGATCCACACCGCGCCCCACGCGGGCGCCGCGATGAGACCCGCGAACGCCAAGCAGGACGCGCCCGCCGCGCAGAATGCCGCCGCCCGCTGGTCCTTCAACCGGCGCAGCACGGGCGCCAGGAAAAGCGCCGGCGCGGCGGACGCAAGCTGCAGGAACCCATGCAGCGAGCCGGCGCGCTCGGCCGTAAAGCCCGCATCGTGCAGGATGGCCGGCAGCCAGCTCACCGCCACATAGAACACAAAGGAATTGATGCCCAGATACATCGTGACCTGCCACGCCAGGGGCGAACGCCACAGGTGCGCGCCGTGCGGCGCGTGCGCGGTCGCCGCGACCGGCCGCGTATGGCCGGCAAGCTGCGGCAGCCACAACAGCAGGCTGATCAGCGGCAGCGCCAGCATGCACAGCGTCGAAAACCGCCAGCCCCCCATCGGCAGATTGGCCAGCGGAATGGCGATGGCCGAGGCCAGTCCCGCCGCGAGCCCCATTGTCAGCACATAGGCAGAGGTCAGCCCCGCCAGCCGCTGGGGAAAATCCCGCTTGAGCAGGCTGGGCAGCAGCACGTTGCCCAGGGCAATGCCCGCCCCGATGATGGCCGTGCCCGCATACAGCCCGCCCACGCCGCCCATCGTGCGGACCCCGATCCCGGCGGCCACCAGCAGCATTGCCGCGAACAGGGTGCGTTCCAGCCCGAAGCGGCGCGCCAGTCCCGCGGCAAACAGCGACACCACCGCAAAGGCCAGCAGGGGCAAGGTGATCAGCATCCCCGCCGCGGCCGATGACAGGCCCAGTTCGCCGCGTATCAGTCCCATGAGCGGCGGCACGCCCGTGAACGGCGCGCGCAGCGCCATGGCGATGCACAGGATGCCCAGGATCAGGAGCGCTGGGCGCGTGGTCAGGGTCGGGGGAGCAGCGTGCGGCATGGATTCAATCCGGAAAGTGTGCAAGGAACGCGCGCGAGCCGCGTTCCATCCCCGCCAGCTTACGCATCGGGCGCTTTGCAGAACGTCGAGATAATACCGAACCCCTGCACCTGCCCATTCCCGACCGCCCGCGCCCGCGCGACATCGCCGGTGCGTTAAATTCGGATCCCACCGACCGCCGCACCGTGGCGCAATGGGGCAAGCGCGTCGCCCGCGTCACCCCTGCTTTGCGCCCGCGACGATGAACAACCGCGGAAACGGCAGCAGCACCGTGCCGTCGGCCAACGCGGGATAGGCCGCCTCGATCAGCGATTGGTAGCGCGCCAGGAAGCTCGCCTGCTCCGTCGCATCCAGCTTGTCCAGATAGGGCCGCAACGCCGTGCCCTTGAACCATTCCACCACCGCGGCCGCGCCGGCGAGCGGATGGTGATAGGTCGTGCGCCACACATCCAGCGTGGCGCAATGCGGCTTGAGCAGTTCGTAATACCAGGCGGCGCCATGGCGCGGCGGATGCTTCACGCCGCCGGTCTTGGCCGCCCAGGGCGCCTCGCCGGCCACCTGCCTGGCGAGTCGATGCGCGGGCTCTTCCAGATTGTCCGGCGTCTGCACCGCCAGGCTGCCGCCGGGCGACAGCTTGGCCACCAGCGCCGGGTACAGCGTGTCATGGTCCGGCACCCACTGCAGCGAGGCGTTGGCCAGAATCACATCGTAGGGCTGCGGCGGATTCCAGGCGGCAATGTCGGCCAATTCGAAGGACAGGGCCGGCAGGCGCTTGCGCGCCGCCGCGATCATGTCTTCCGAACTGTCCATGCCCGAGATGTCCGCGTCCGGATAGCGGCTGGCCAGCACCTCGGTGGAATTGCCCGGTCCGCATCCCAGGTCCACGGCCCGTTTGACGACCCGGTTCGGCAGCGCCGCCACCAGGTCCCGCACCGGACGGGTGCGTTCGTTTTCAAAGGCGGAGTATTGCGTGGCGGACCAGCTCGTCATGATCGTTCCTTGCGGGGGTATGCGGTATCGCCGACTGTACGCCTGGGCCTTCCATATGACAAATCTCATATCTGGTCGACTGCCATATCCACAGAATATGGATATCGGAAAGAAAAACCCGCCCGCCGGCAGGTGCCGGCGGGCGGGTTCGATGCGAAACGCCTGCGTTACTGGGGCTTCAATTCATCCGAACGGGTTTTCCACAACGAGAACAGTACGCCGCCCAGGATCAGGCTGAAAGTCACGCCCAGCGAAATCGCGGGAGGCACCTTGCCGATGAAGCCCACCAGGAAGATCTTCGTGCCGATGAACACCAGAACCAGGGCCAGCGCGTACTTCAGGTAATGGAAGCGATGGATCATCGCCGCCAGCGCGAAGTACAGCGCACGCAGGCCCAGGATCGCGAAGATGTTGCTGGTGTAGACGATGAACGGATCCGTGGTGATGGCGAAGATGGCCGGCACCGAATCCACCGCGAACACCAGGTCGACGAACTCGATCAACACCAGCGCCAGCAGCAGCGGCGTCGCGTAGCGCACCTTCTTGGACGTGGCCGGATCGGTTTCGGTCACCATGAAGGCATTGCCGCGCAGGCCGTCCGTGACGCGCATGTGGCGCTTCAGGAACTTCAGGATCGGGTTGGTGGCGATGTCCGGCGTCTGGTCCGCGATCATCCACATCTTGATGCCCGTGAACACCAGGAACGCGCCGAACAGATACAGCAGCCAGCCGAAATTGCTCACCAGCGCGGCGCCCAGGCCGATCATCGTGGCGCGCAGCACGATCACGCCGATGATGCCCCAGAACAGCACCCGGTGCTGGTACTGGCGCGGAATGGCAAAGAAGCTGAAGATCAGCGCGATCACGAAGACGTTGTCCATGGACAGCGACTTCTCGATCATGAAGCCCGTGTAATAGGCCATGCCGCTCTCCGGCCCCATGTTCCACCACACCCAGCCGCCGAACAGCACGGCCGCGGTGATGTAGCCCGCGGAAAGCAGCAGGCTTTCACGCACGCCGATCTCGCGATCTTCCTTGTGCAGCACGCCCAGGTCGAAGGCCAGCAGGCTGATGACGATACCGATGAACAGCAGCCAGCTCCATGCCGGCGTGCCGAGAAAATCGGCGTTGAAGAAGGTGATCAAAGTGTCCATGATTGCCCCGCTAGGTTTGAAGGCCCCCATGATCCTGATCCTGTCCGGATGGAGAAATCAGCCTGAAAGTGAGTTAAGGTTCGGAAAAACCGAAGTTAAGGACACCCATGCTGAACTACCGCCACCTGTATTACTTCTGGATGGTCGCCAAGGAGGGCGGGTTTTCCCGAGCCGCCGAGCGCCTGGACATGGCCATCCAGACCATCAGCGCCCAGGTGCGCGAGCTGGAAAAAAACCTGGGCCACCAGCTGCTCAAGCCGGCCGGCCGGGGCGTGGCCCTCACCGACGCGGGCCAAGCCGCATTCGCGCGAGCCGAAGAGATATTCCAGATCGGGCAGGTCCTGCCGCAGGCGGTGCGCGCGGCCGCCACCAAGCCCGTCGTGCGCCTGTCGGTGGGGCTGTCGGACGGCATCTCCAAGCTGGCCGCGCATGCGTTGCTGGGTCCGGTGCTGCACACGCCCGACCTGCACCTGACCTGCCACGAAGGCGAAGTCGAGGAATTGCTGGGCGAACTGGCGCAGCATCACCTGGACCTGGTGCTGGCCGGCCAGGGCGCGCCCGCCAACCCCAACCTGCGCCTGACCAGCGATCGCCTCGTGTCGTCGCCCGTCGATTGGTACGGTCCCGCCAAGCTGGTGCGCAAATCGGATACGCTGGACTTTCCCCGCTGCCTGGAACGCCTGCCGGTTCTGCTGCCGACCGGCCATTCGGTGCTGCGTCAGACGCTGGATCGCTGGTTCAGCGATCAGGGCGTCCTGCCGAACGTGGTCGGCGAATTCGAGGACAGCGCGCTGATGTCGGTGTTCGCGGCCCGCGGCCTGGGTGTCTTTCCGCTCAGCCGCCTGGGCGGCGATGATGTCGCGCTGCTGCGGGGCCTGAGGCCGTTGGCGCGCTGCGACGACGTGCATGAGGAAATCCACGCCATCCGCAACCGCCGGGGCCAGCACCACCCGCTGGTGAGGCAGATCCTCGCACAGGCCAAAGCTTCGGTTTTAACTTAATGTTTGTCACATCTACTCTGGTTTTTCAGAAATAGAATCGGCGGTATCGTGGCCGTTCTTTTTGAGTTATCGGAGTACCACATCAATGAAGAAAATCATCTGGATCGCTTTCGCCGCCCTTGCGGCGCTCTGGACCGGACTGGTGGCGTTGACGCTGCAGCTGACCGACTGGGTGCTGGCCAGCATCGCGACGGCCCAGGTTCCCGGCACCGCCATCGATACGTCGCAATGGATCCCCCCCGCCTGGGCGGCGGCATGGGTGGACCCGGCATGGCTGGCCTCGCTGCAGGCCGGTCTGGTCTGGGCCGCGCAGGGCCTGAACCAGGTGCTGCCCTTTGCCGGCAGCCTGGGCACGCTGATCACGGTGCTGGGCTGGATCTTCTGGGGCTTCATCATGGCGGGCCTGCTGGTGGTGGCGCTGATCCTGCACTGGCTGGCCGGCAAGCGTGAACGCGACGCTGCCCCGGGCCGCCAAGTGGTGTAAAAGAGGGGCAGGCATCGCGCCGCCCGGCACGCTGCCCTCACCAGGAGCGTGCCGTGCCCTCTCGATTCCCCCGTGTCCTGACCCTGCCGCTCGCGGCGCTGCTCACGGGCGCCGCGGCGGCGGCGCCGCAGACAAAGCCCATCCAGGGCGTCGACGTGTGCACGGTGACGGGCACGTCGGGGCAATACAGCGTGCGGGTGCTCAACACCGGCGACAAGACGCTATCGCACGCGGACGTGCTCGGCGTACTCCTGAATTCCAGCGGCCAGGGCGGCAAGCACGTCACCGTCAGCTTGCAGAACCTGCCGCCCGGCAGGTACAAGACGGCGGACCTGGCGCGCCATGGGGAATCGGCGGCGCTGGTCAGCGTCGCCACCTATCAAATGATCAACGGGGTGGATACGCCCCAGTATGAGCTGTACGCAGGCAAGGTCGCCCATGTGGCGCCCGGGTCGGCCCTGCAGTACACGCTGGCGCCGCTGGCCTTGCGCGGCTGGACCGTGGCCTATGGCGCGGCGCAGGCCCCCAGGCTCGAAGCCGGCAACGCGGTGCTCCTGATCTATCCCGCCCGCCCCGACAAGAAGCGGGACCTCACGCGACCCGATGCCGGACGCACGCCGGCTGACGTGGTCCCGCTCACGGCCTGCCCGGGCGCCCGTCAGCCCTGACGCCGATCAGGTGCCGCTCAGCAGGTCGCGCTCGTTCAGCAGCGCATAGACGATTTCCGGCCGGTTGTCGAAACCGCGGCGGATGGCGGCGGGCAAGGACGCCCGCGTCTTGCGGCACAGCCCGGGCAGGTCTTCAAGCTGGATCGCAATGCCGCGCGAGGTCCGCACCTCGTTCTCGCTGGGCGTGATGTGGATCACGATGCCCAGCTGGGCGTGGATGCGCCCCTGCATCGCGCGCAGATCGTCCAGGCTGGTGATGTTTTCCAACCGGGCCACCAGGCGCTTTTCTTCCTCCCGCGTCAGCCGCAGGACACGCAGGTCGGACGCCGGATTGGCCAGCAGCCGGTCCCGGTCGCACACACAGGCGCCGGGGGGACATTCTTGGCGGATGGGAAACGGCAGGTTCATGGGGACGGTGCGCCAGACACGACGGCGCGGGAGGATGCCTATCTCTGGATTCTAACCAGGATGAACGAGCGCGCGCAGGCACGCACTGCTCGCTTACCCGCAAGCGCGCGGGCCAGGACCGTCTCCGCCCCCGTCCCCGTCCCCGTCCCGTTACCAGTAGTAGTTCAGGCTCAACATCGCTTCGCGCTCCATGCCGCGGAACGTGTAGGTGTAGTAGCGCTTGTCGAACACGTTGTTGACGTTCAGGGCGATGCGGTAGCGCGGCGTCTCGTAGGCGATGGCCACGTCCGCCAGCGTGAACGCCGGGTTGTAGGGCGTGCTGCCGTCCGCCGCGGTGTTCAGCGGCGCCTTGCCGCGATAGCGCAGGCCGCCGCCCAGCATCAGGCCCGGCACCTGCCGCGGCCGATAATCCAGCCACAGGCTTGCCGTCTGGCGCGCGGTCTGGGTGAGCTGGCGGCCCACGTCCTGCAGCCGGTTGCTCTTGGTCGTGCGCGGGTCGATGTAGGTGTAGCCGGCCATCACGCTGAGTTCGCGCGACAGCGGGAACTTCGCCTCCAGCTCGATGCCGGTGGACCGCACCTCGCCGGTCTGCACACTGAAGCGCGGATGGTCCGGATCCTGCGTCGTCACGTTGGTCTGGCGGATATCGAAGACCGCCGCGGTCAGGAGCGCATCGGTGCCCGGCGGCTGGTACTTCAAACCGATTTCGTACTGTTTGCCCTCGCGCGGCTTGAACGCCGTGCCGTCGAATTGCTGGCCCGTGATCGGATCGAACGCCGTCGAATAGCTGACATAGGGCGCCACACCGTTGTCAAAGAGATAGAGCACGCCGACGCTGCCCGTGGTGGCGGCGTCGTTGATCCGCGGCTGCGTGGTGCTGCTCAGTTCGGTGCGCACGAAGTCGCGCCGCAGGCTCACGTTGCCGACCCACCGGTTCCACTTGAGCTGGTTCAGCGTGTAGATGCCCGTCTGCTTCAGGTCGGTGCGCGACGGATCCATTTCGGGATAGTCGATGTGCTGGCCATAGACCGGCGCGTAGATGTCCAGGTTCGGCACGTCCCACCCGAAGCCCAGCGCATCGTTTTCCTTGTAGCGCAGGTAGTCCACGCCCACCGCGAAGGTATGCTGCAACTCGCCCCATTGGAAGTCGCGCGAGGCGCGGCTGTCCACGGCGAGCGTCTTGCCGTTCGTGCGCTGGGCCAGGCTGGCGCGCGTGACGGTGCGCCTGTCTTCCAGCAGGTCCATCGCGTAGATGTGCCGGTAGTCGATGTCGATCTCGGAATAGCGCAGGTTCTGGCGCAGGCGCCAGCCGCTGTCCGTGTCGTGCTCGAAGGCGTAGCCGATGGACTTCGTGTCGCGGTCGAAACGGTCGAAATCCGGATCGCCGGCGGTGCGGCTCAACGGCAGGTCGCCGATCTCCGGATAGGAGTAGAGATTGGGCCACCAGCTCTTGGGCGTGGCGCGCTCCTTGGAATACGTGCCCAGCACGGTCAGCCGGGTCTGGTTCGTGATGTTCCACAGGATCGACGGCGCCACGGAAATCCGGTCGTCGCGCGAGCCGTCCGTGCGGCCGTCGCTGTCGCGGCCCAGCACGTTCAGGCGATACAGCACCTTCTGGTCGGCGTCGAACGCGCCGCCCAGGTCCGCCGTGAGCTGGCGGCGGTTGTACGTGCCGTAGCTGGCGCCCACGCTGTTGACGTGATCCGCCGAGGGGCGCTTGGAAATCACGTTGATGACGCCGCCCGGCCGGCCCTGGCCGAACAGCACCGAAGCGGGCCCCTTCAGCACCTCGATGCTGTCGAGCTCTTCGATGTTGTCGTTCCACGACGCATACGTGCCCGTCGACGGCTGCTTCAGACCGTCCTTGAAATAGGCGCTGCCGTCGCTGAACCCGCGGATTACGGCGCCCGTCATCCGCGTATCGCTCGACCCCGACACCTCGGTCTGCACGCCGGGCGTGTAGGCCAGTGCGCTTTCCAGGCTGCGCGGCGCCAGGACCTTGAGCTGCTCCTGCGTCACGATCGACACCGAACGGGGCGTCTCGATCAGCGGCACATCCAGCTTGCCGCTCTGGCTGGAAAGCGCGACGAAGCTATCCGCCGTGCCCACCGCGACGCCATGCAACGTCACGGGCTCCAGCTGGGCGGAGGCGCCGGAGGCGGTCAGCGACACATTGCGTCCGTCACGCTGAAACGCGACACCGCTGCCGGCCAGCAGACGGCGCAGCGCGTCGTCGGGCGTCAAGCGTCCCGACACCGCCGGCGCGGTGCGGCCGCGCACGGTCTCGGGCAGATAGAAGATCACCAGCGACGCTTGCTCGCCCAACTGGATCAGCGCGTCGCCCAGCGGCTGCGCGGCAATGCTGATCTGCACGGGCGCCGTCTGCGCCACGGCCTCGTTGGGCATGGCGCCCCACGCCAACGCCAGGGAAATCGCCAGGGCGCCGCAGACGCCCTGCGCACCGCGCTTCGCGGCCTTGCGCGCCGCAGCGTGCGGCGTAACTTGCTTGTCCATCATCAGAAGAAAAATTCCAGTACAACTGCCCGCGCATTAAGCGCCCGACACCCTTGGCCAAAGGTTGCTTCCGGGGTCGATATCGGCTTGCGAGCACGGCCCCTTTCACCGGATAGACGCCGGGGGTCGGAAAAAACCGGAATGATTCTCGATAGAATATTTGAAACAAAATGATTCCGCGACGGCTCGACCGTGCTTACGCCGTCATGGCGTCGGCGCCCCCGCGCGGCGAGGGCCGCTAGCGAGGCGCCAGCACCGCGCCGCCCCCGGCGGGATACAGCACGATCACGGGCGCAATGTGGGGCAGCACGTCCAGGACCGACTCGGGCTCGTCGATCGGCAACGTACCGGCCACGCGCAGTTGCGCAAGCTTGCGGTCGTCGATCCGCAGCGGGGTGCGCAGATAGCGGTTCAGCTCTGCCACCACCTGCGACAGCGGGGTGTCGCGAAACACCAGCCGGCCTCGCTGCCAGGCCGTGATCGCCGCCACGTTTTCCTGGTGCGGCGCGGCCAACGGCGCGCCGGGCGCGTAGCGGGCGGCAAAGCCCGCCGTCAAGTGGCGCGTGGTCCTGTTCCACCATGATCCCGCGGAAAACGCCACGCTGCCCTCGTCCACCGCCAGCGCCACGGCGTCCCCCTCGCGGCGGACATTGAAGCGCGTGCCGGTCACCCGCACCTGCGCCGCGCCCGCGTTGACCGTGAAGGGCCGCGCCGCATCGGGACTGACCGTGAACAAGGCCTCGCCCGTCAGCAGGTCGATTTCGCGCCGGTCCGCATAGAGCGCGACCTGGATCTGCGTGTCCGTATTCAGTTCCACCAATGAGCCATCGGGCAACGCGACGCGCTTGCGCTCGCCCCGCGCGGTCGCCAGCGACTGTGTGAAGCCGGCCGCCGGGGACCACAGCCGCGGGGCGATCACACCGGCGGCCAGCGTCAGGGCACACGCGGCCGACAGCCCAACGGCGAACCTGCGCCGGCCCGGCCGCGCGGGCGCGTCATCGGACCGAGCCAGGATCTCGCGCATCTCGTCTTCCGGCAGGCGGTCGGCGACGCGCCACACCGCCTGCATCGCGCGGTACTGGCGCTCGTGCTCCGGATCCGCCGCCAGCCACGCGTCAAACGCCCGCCGCTGCGCATCGTCAAGCTGCCCCAGCCGCTCGCGCGCGAACCAGTGCGCCGCCTGGTCGCGCGGCGACGCGGGCGTGCGGGATGCGTCCACGCGGGAATCAGTGCGGGCATGATCTTGCAACCGGTCATGGATATGGGTGAGCGCGCGCTTCATGTATTTCTCGACCATGCTTTGCGTCAACCCGAGTTTCTGGGCGATTTCGGCCTGCGTGTAGCCCTCGAGCTTGTTCCAGAGGAACACCTGCTGGCATTTCAGCGGCAGTTCGGCCAGCGCCGACTTTAGCGCATCGGCCAACTGCGCCGCCCGGATCGAGGACTCGGGATCGCCCTGCGTGGGATGTTCGGCGTCCGTCAACGCGTCCAGGCTGAGCACCTCGCGCCGGGACTGGCGGCGGAACTCGCCGTTCAGGCGGTTCTGACTGGCGCCGTACAAATACGCCTTCGGATCCAGCACGGCCGATTCGCCATTGCGCAGCATGTTGGCCACGACGTCATGCGCGGCGTCTTCAGCGTCGTGCCGGCTTGCGCTGCGCCGCGTCCATGTCCCGATCAGCCCGCGATAATGCGCGAGCCAGCCTTTTTCGGACGGCGGTGGGCGGGACATGGCAGAGGAGCAAGCGGATCGCGGGCGAAGAGGCCGGCATTATCAATCATGATTCTCATTACGGCAAATAAACCCGCCCTGTCTTTTGTCGTAAGCTCCCGCCCTTGCCCCTCATCGGCACACCCATGACATTCAAGACTCCGAGATTCGCGGCGCGCGCCTTGATGGCCTTGGCAGCGTGCGTGCTGCTGGCCGCGGCGGCGCTGGCCGCAACCGGCCTTGTGGCGGGCGCGCGCAACGCGGACGTGGCCGTCGTGCTCGGCAACACCGTGCAGGCCGACGGCCAGCCCTCGCCGCGCCTGGCCGCGCGGCTGGACCGCGCCTATGACTGCTACGCCGCATCGCAATGCCGCGTCCTCTTTGTCAGTGGCGGCGTGGATCCGGCCGGAACGGACGAGGCCGCCGCCATGCGCGACTACCTGCTGGCGCGCGGCGTGCCCGCCGATCGCATCATCGTCGACAGCGCCGGCGTCGACACCTGG
>Ga0182739_1001404_pt1 | contig 25331 bp, 26 predicted proteins | sample eDN5th30CBELigBY_FD_128873 | JGI IMG/M metagenome (GOLD analysis project Ga0182739, IMG submission 128873) | Enriched backyard soil microbial communities from Emeryville, California, USA - eDNA 5th pass 30_C BE-Lig BY (version 2) (version 2) | ecosystem: Environmental > Terrestrial > Soil >... | reverse complement strand
GCCCGCCGAGATCTACTGCCACTCGCTCACCGACCCGACGATCCTCGGGCCGGAGCTCCAGGCATCCGGCGCACAGACCCTCACCCTGTTCGGGCTGCAGGTTCCGGACCGCCTCGTCCAGAGCGGCGTGGGACGGGACGAGCTGCTGGCGGCCGCCGAGCAGAGTCTCGACACCGTCCTGGGCGAGCCCCTGCGCCCGTTGCTCTACGAGGCGCCGGACGGCTCGCCGTGCATCGAGGCGCGCACGACGCAGGACCTCGACGACTCCCTGGGCATGGCGGGCGGCGACATCTTCCACGGCGCGCTGTCGTGGCCGTGGCGCGACGAGGAGTCCGCCCCGCCGACGGCGGCGGAGCGCTGGGGCGTCGCGACATCCGTGCCCCGCGTGCTCGTGTGCGGTTCGTCCGCGCAGCGCGGCGGCGCGGTGAGCGGCATCGGCGGCCACAACGCGGCGATGGCCGCGCTGGAGATCCTGGAGGCCTGACCGCGCGTCAGACGGCGGGCGGCGCGGGCGGCGGCGGCACCGGCGGGTACGCCTGCGGTGCCGCCGCGGGCGGAGCGACCGGAGGGTACGCCTGGGGCGCGGCGGTCTGCGGCGCGGCGGTCTGCGGCGCGGGTGCCGGCGGAACGGGGGGCGACGGCACCGGCGGGTAGGCCTGCACCGGGAGCGGCTGCGCACCCGGCGAGGGGTACCCCGTGTAGTACGCGTTCCAGTCCGGCGACCCGTCGGGGAGCACGGGCAACGGGGTGAACCCGTCCACGTAGGTGGGCCACTGCGGCGCCGCCTGACCGGGGACCGGCACGGGCGCGACCGGACGCTGCGCGGCGATGCGCGGCGAGTTGAGGGCGTTGATGAGCGGGATGAGCGCGGTGCCCACCGCTGCGAGGATCGTCACCGCGACGACGCCGCGCCAGTACAGCTCGGGATAGGTGAACTCGCGCGGGAAGGTCAGCGGCACGACCAGCATGAGCGCCAGCAGCGACACGAGGACGACCGTCACGATCGCGAGGATCCGCGTGAACGTGGTGACGCGCTTGGAGTGCGCCTTGAGGTACAGCACGATGTGCAGCAGCGCGAGGCGGATCACGATCACGGCGCCCGCGAACTCGAAGAACCGCAGGAACCCGTTGTCCACCGCCAGGGGCGCGTCGTCGAAGGGCAGCCAGATCTTGAAGGCGCCGATGAGCAGTGCGACGACCCATCCGATCATGCTCGCCAGCACGTACCAGGGCGCACGACGCGGCGCGAGCTGCGCGTCGACGATGGCGGCGCCGGCGAACGCCGCGAGCAGCAGGATGGTGAGGAAGGCGCGGCCGATGATCGCGTTCTGCGGACCGATCAGCACCCACACGACGCACACGATGGCGGCGGCGATGAGCGCGCCGATCGCGACCCACACGGCGCTGCGGAGGAGCGACGACTTGGGTGCCGGAGTGGTCGGCGGGACGGAGGGCGGGACGGTCATGACTGTTCCTCTCGGCGTCGGACGCGTGTCCTCATCCTGGCATGCGCCCCCGCGCGGACGACAGGATGGGTAGCGTCGTCGCATGACGGTGCGCATCCCCTTCGCGTTCGTGGACGTGTTCGCGCGCGAGCCCCTCACCGGGAACCCGCTCGCACTCGTGCCGGACGCCGACACCCTCGACGACGCGACGATGCGCGCCATCGCGCGGGAGTTCAACCAGTCCGAGACCACGTTCCTCGTCGCGCCGGGCCGCGCAGGGACGACGGTGCGTCTGCGCTCGTTCACGCCCGGCGGCGTCGAGGTGCTCGGCGCCGGGCACAACGCCATGGGCGCGTGGATCTGGCCGGCCGCGAACGGCCACGTCGGCGACGGGGACCACACCCAGCAGATCGGCGAGGACGTGCTCCCGGTGCAGGTGGCGACCGCCCCGAATGGACAGGCCGTCGTCACGATGCGCCAGTCCGCGCCGTCCTTCGGCGCGACGGTCGCCGACGCGGAGCCCCTGGCCGCCGCGCTGGGACTCGACGCCGAGGACATCTTCGTCGACGGGCCCGCCCAGGTCGTCTCGACCGGAGCGGGGCACCTTCTCGTGCCGGCGCGCGACCGCGCCGTCGTCGATCGTGCGTCGGTCGATGCCGGACGGCTCGTGCCGCTCCTGACATCCGTCGGCGCGGAGGGATGCCTCGTGTTCAGCCGCGACCCGGTCGACGCCGCCGACGGCGCGGTCGCCTATGCGCGGTTCTTCAACCCGATGGTGGGGATCGCGGAGGATCCCGCGACGGGCACGGCGGCGGGCCCCCTTGTCGCTGCGCTCGTCGCGCGCGGGGAGGTCGCCCCCGGCGTGGAAGCCATCGTGGAGCAGGGGTTCGCGCTCGGTCGCCCGAGCCGGCTGCGCGTCACGGTCGACGGGGACGATGTCCGACTCAGCGGCACGGGGCTCGTCGTCGCCGAGGGCACGCTGCTTCTCTGAGCGAGACGATCAGCCCTCGTCTGCGGATTCCACGCCCTCGTCAGGATCGTCCGCGCCCTCCACGATGCCGATACCGACGGCCCGGTGGTCGGCATCCGCGTCGCCGTCCGCCGGGTCCTTGGGCGCTTCGGCGGGCTCCTTCTCGGTGCTCGGCTCCTCCAACTCGTCGTCGTTCGGCATCCGCTCGCCGTCGTTGTCGACTGTTCCGCTCATGTCTCCTCCTTCGCGTCACGGCCAGGATCGGCGACGCCACGGCGCTCGGCAACAGGGATGACATCGCGAGGGAAATGTGCAAGTCGACGCGATCCTCCCCTGACCGGGAGGATGCCGGCGACGATCAGTCGTCGTCGCGGTCCGCCGCCGCGGCGATGAGGTAGTCGAGCGCCGTGACGATGTTGTGCAGCGCCTGGCGCTCGATCGAGTCCTCGGGCAGCTTCTGCACGTCGTAGCTCGCTGCGCTCGCCGCCGCCCGGGCTCCCGCGAGCGCGTCGTCGAATTCCATATCCGCCATGGTCTTTCCTCTCGTCGGGACCGGCGCACAGGGCCGGGTGAGGGCCCCAGGGTAGCGCCGCGTCCCGGCGCGGGGGAAGAGTCCCGCGCGCCGGGATGCGGAGCGATCAGGAGCGCGCGACGGTGACCGGGGAGGGAACGCCCCGGGCGGCCCGGATCCGGTGCAGGGACCATGCGAGCATCCCCACCGCGACCGCCGCCGTGAAGACGGTCGTGCCGGTCGCGAGCAGGAGGACGACGGCGCCCACCCCGACGACCACCGCCTGCACACTGCGGGAGCGGGATGTCGTCATCGGGCCCATGCGTCGACGTTCGACGCCGGCGAGCGCCCACGCCACGGCCGCGGTCAGTGCGAGGGCGAGTCCGAGCCACAGGGGGCGCGTCGCCCACCACTCGGGGCTCGACGGCTCGGGGAGCGCGGTGCCGGTCGTCATGGCGAAGACCGCGGCGGCGCCCGCCATCGCGAGCAGGACGGGCATGTGCCATACGTAGATCGTCATGGTCCGGGTCGTGACGAACGAGGTGAAGGCGGCCGCGGCGCGGCGCCGGCTCAGTGCGCGCAGCTTGTTCCGGGCGAGCGAGAGCACCGCGGTCTGCACGACGCCGACCAGCAGGAGAGCGGCGGTGGGCGGGTTGAGGTTCTCGAAGAGGTCGGGCGAGTACACCCCGGTGAGGAAGGTGGCGGCGAGGGCCGCCACGGCGGCGAGCGCCACGACGACGCGGGTGCGCACGCGCAGGGCGTCGATGCGACCGTCGGCGAGGAAGAAGCCGACCTGCTGCAGCGTCAGCCACACGAGGGCGAGGTTCAGGAAGCCGATCGCGTCGATGCCGGTGACGGCGCGGGCGATGTCGACGAGCACCGCGCCGGCCGCGAGGGCGAGGAGGGTGCGGATCGGCGCGCGCTCGTGCGCGGCCAGCAGCGCCGGCAGCAGCGCCTGGCACAGGAGGAACACGCCGAGGAACCACAGCGGCTGGCTGTAGCGGAAGCCCGCGATGAGGATGATGTCGCCGGGGACGCCCGCCAGCCCGAGGGCCGCGAGGCCGACACCGGCAGCGGCGATCGAGAGCGCTGCGGGGACGAGGAGGCGGTGCACGCGTCCGGTCATGAACTGCACGCGGGTGCCTCCACGCTGCCGGAGGCGCCGGTAGGCGAGGGCTCCCGCGAATCCGCCGATGACGAAGAAGCCGGGCATGATCTGCACGACCCAGGTCAGCGGCGCGAACCAGGCCGCGCCGTCGGCGGCGTTCTCGAACACAGGGCCGGTCGCGTCGACGGTGACCCCGACCATGATCGCGTGCAGGAGCACGACGATGACGACGCACACGGCGCGGGCGAGGTCGATACCGGTGTCGCGTGTCGGCGCGGGGCGGTCTGCGGCGGCCGGAACGGGCGGGGCCAGCAGCGTGGTCATGTGTCCTCCTCGGGGTGGTTCCCAGGGAGGCTATGGACGGGATGTGAAGCGGCACATCACCCGGAGGTGCCGATCGGCCCCCTACCTGCGGGGGAGATCAGGAGGCGGGCTCGGCCAGACCGCTGTCGTACGCGAAGATGACGGCCTGCACGCGGTCGCGCGCGCCGATCTTGGCGAGCACCTTGCCGACGTGCGTCTTGACGGTCTGCTCGGAGATGAACAGCTCCGAGCCGATCTCGGCGTTCGACATCCCCTTGCCGAGGAGAACGAGCACCTCCCGCTCCCGGTCGGTGAGGTCCGAGAGCACGGCCGCGGACCGCGGTGCGCGCGGCTTCTGCGCCGCGAACTGCGCGATCATGCGCCGGGTCACGCTGGGGGCCAGGAGCGCATCGCCGGACGCGACGACGCGCACCGCGTGCACGAGTTCCTCGGGCAGCGCGTCCTTGAGCAGGAACCCGCTCGCGCCCGCCTGCAGGGCGTCGTACACGTACTCGTCGATGTCGAACGTCGTGAGCATGAGGATCCGGGGCACGTGCGCGGCCGGGTACTCCGGGCCGAGGATGCGTCGGGTCGCGGCGATGCCGTCGAGTTCCGGCATCCGCACGTCCATGAGGATGACGTCGGGGTCGAGCCGGGCGGACAGCTTCACCGCCTCGAGGCCGGTGGACGCCTGCCCCACGACGCGGATGCCCTCGTGCGCGTCCAGGAGCGCGGCGAATCCCGCGCGGACCATCGCCTGGTCGTCGGCGATGAGCACCGAGATCGTCACGCGCCCTCCTCGCCCGTCGCGGCCCATGGGAGACGGGCCGTCACCGTCCATCCTCCCGCAGGATCGGGACCCGCGGTGAGGCTGCCGCCGACGAGCGAGACGCGTTCGCGCATGCCGCGCAGGCCGTGTCCGCCGCCCGACCCGTTGCCGAGGGCAGGGGACGGGTCGGGCGAGCCGTCGTCGTGCACGCGGATGCGGACGGCGCCGCCCACGTCGTCCACCTCGACCGCGATCGGTGACCCGGGCGCGTGGCGGACGGCGTTGCTGAGCGCCTCCTGGACGATGCGGAACGCCGTGATCTCGACGCTGGGCGGGGCCGGCGATGTCGCAGAGATCTCGAGGCGCACGTTTGCGCCCGCGCGGCGGATGCCCTCGACGAGGGCGGGGATGTCGGCGAGGCCCTGCTGCGGGGCGAGCTCCTGCTCCTGGTCCTCGGTGCGCAGGACGCCGAGGAGGCGTCGCATCTCGGCGAGCGAGCTCCGCGCGGCGGCGGCGATGTCGTCGAACTCGGCGGCGGCCTCATCGGGCAGTCCGGGCACGCGGTAGCGCGCGGTGGAAGCCTGCACCTGGATCACCGACATCCCGTGCGCGACGACGTCGTGCAGCTCGCGCGCGATGCGGGTGCGCTCCTCGATGAGCGCGCGACGCGACTGCTCCAGGGCGGTGAGCTCGAGGGAGCGGCTGAGTTCCTCGCCGACGCGGATGCGTCCGGCAAGGAGCACGCCGACGAGCAGCGCGGCGGCGCTGAGCGCGGCGGTGACGACGAGGTCGGCGGTGGCCGCGCCGACGGTGACCGCGTGGGGGAGGATCGCGAGCACCACCAGGGATCCGATGTTGCCCGCGGCCCACAGCACGAGTCCCAGCCGCCAGCCGTGCACCGCCGTGACGACGAGGGTCAGCAGCGTGAAGGCGATCATCGCGGTCACGGACCACGGCCACGGCCACGCGGCATCCCGCGCATCGGCGCCGAACAGCGGCAGAGCGAACGAGGCGAGGCAGAAGGCGGCGATCGCGGAACGGGGATACCCCACGGCGGCGACCGGGGCGGCGCAGATCCCCGCGCCGAGGACCATCGCGATGGGCAGCGGGGTGCCGGAGAAGATCGTCTGCAGCGGCACGAGCACGCTGAGCAGCGCCACCCCCGCGACGGCGAGGACGACCAGCCACAGGGTCCGCCGGCGGAGGGCGCGTCGCTCGGAGGTCATCGTGCTCATTCTCGCAGTCCCCCCGATCAGGACGGGCAGAGCTCGCGGTCGGGGGCGGGCTCCATCGGCTCGGGGTGGGGACCCGCGGATGCCGGCGCGGACGCCGCGGATGCGGTGTCGGCCGGCGCAGTCGCGGACTCGGCTCTCCGGCGGCGCGCGGCCGCGATCCGGTCGATGACGAGGCCGATCACGAGCGTGAGCAGCACGCCCATCGCCGCGCCCAGCAGCGGCTGATCCTTGATCCAGTTCCCCGCGACGAGGCCGATCACGATCGTGTACGCGGACCACGTCAGCGCCGCCAGGACGCTCAGGGGCAGGAACCGGCGCCACGGGTACTGGAGCGCGCCGGCGGAAATGTTGACCGCGACCCTGCCCACCGGGATGTACCGCGCGCCGAGGATGAGGGCGCCGCTGCGGCGATCGAGCGCGCCCTGTGCACGCGCGAACGCGGAGGCGACGCGGGGACGTCTCATCCACGCGAACCGCGTGATGCCGACCTTGCGGCCGAGCGCGTAGGCGATGTTGTCGCCGATCACCGCCCCCGCCGCGGCCACGAGGCCCAGCGGCACGATGACGGCGAGATCGCCGCTCGCGGCGGCGACGGCTGCCGCCGCGACGAGCACGGTCTCGCTCGGCACGGGAGGGAAGAACCCGTCGATCACCGCGACCGCGAACATCACGAGCAGAAGCCACGGCGACGCCGCGGCCGCGAGGATGAAGTCGTTGATGAGGTCCACGCTGAGACGCTACGAACGGGGTCCGGTGCGGCACATCCCTCGCAGGTGTCGACCCGTTCACCCGTGAGGAGGATATCCGGCGGAGTCTGGGTCCCGGCCGAGAACGCGCACGGGCGGCTTGACCGTGTCCCTGGAACACAGCGCAGACTCTCCTCCCAGCCACCACCACGCGGAAAGGGATGGACAGATGACGAACGAGCACCCGGAGGGACGTATCTCCTCCCCCGCACCGGCGCAGGGCCGACCGACCGACAGCGCTCACACCCTCGCGGAGGATCTCCTCCTGCTGCTGTTCCAGCCGGCATCCGGCACGATCGCGGGCGAGGGGACTCTCTTCTACGTCCTCGCCGGCGCGATGCTCGCCGACCTCGGCCTGAACGGCAACGTGCGCACAGGGACGGGGCGGCTCGGGGCGGTGACCGTCGAGGCCGTCGCCGCGCAGCCCCCGGCCGACCGCCTCCAGCGCGCGACCTGGGACTATGTCGCCGACAAGCCCCGCGGGGTGCAGACGGTGCTGGCGGCCACCGGGCCGACCCTGCGTGAACCGCTGCTCGAGCGCTTGATCGAGCGCGGCGACCTGCGCCGCCGCGCGCATCGGGCGCTCGGATTCATCCGCACCTCGGTGATCGAGGAGGGGGAATCCGGTCGCCGTGGGCACCTGCTCGCCCAGGTCCGCGGCGCCCTCGTGGACGGATCCGATCTCTCACCGCGGACCGCCGCACTCGCCGCCCTGCTCTACGGCAGCGGCACGCTCCCCCAGTTCGACCCGGACATCCCGTGGACCGGCCCGGTGATCCGGCGCGCAGAGGCGTTCACGGAGGGGAGCTGGGGCGCCGCCGCGACGGCGACGGCCGTCACCCGCACGGTCGCCGCCCTCATCGTCAGCAACGTCATCGCGGCGGCCGCCACGCTGCCGCACACCTAGCACGCAGCACGCGGCCCGATCACTCCGACGGGGCGTCGCCCTGACCGCGGTGCATCTGCGCCCGCGCGGCACGGTGCGCCCGCTCGAGCACATCGAGCTGGGCGGGGTTGTACAGCTCGAGAACGGCCTCGATCATCGTCTCCGAGGTGAGCGGACTGCGCGTGGCCCGATGCGATGCCGGGTCGTCGAGCCACGGGTACTCCCGGAGGCTCCGGGCCAGGCTGCGAGCCAGTCTGTCCACGAGGGGACGGCGCTCGTCCTCGGGGGCGTCCGGCGCGAGCGCGTCGAGATCGGCGGCGACCCATCCGTGTCCTCGGCGATCATCCGGATGTCGGCGAGCGCGGCGTCATCGTAGAGCCGCGTGTAGATGTGCACGATCGACAGATCGCTCTCCGACATCCGCCCGGCCACCGGCTCGAATCCGACCGGCGTGTCCGCCGGGGCGTCGTCACGCAAGAGGGCGGCGATGTCCGATCGCGCCTTCTTCATCCGGCGGATGTTCTCGGCCAGCTCGGCGTCGAGCTCGCGCAGCAGCTGCGGGGCGCCGTCGGCGTCGGCACGCACCGCGCCGATCTGCGTCAGCGGGACGCCGAGGTCGGCGAGACGCCGGATACGCAGCAGGCTCACCAGGTGATGCACCTGATACTGCTTGTAGCCGTTCTCCTCGCGCTCCGGCTCGTCGAGCAGGCCGAGGCGGTGGTAGTGGCGGATCGTGTTGACCGTCGTGCCGGCGCGTTCGGCGAGTTCGCGTGTGCTCCAGGCCATGAGCGGCTCCTTCCCTCGTTCCCGCGACCCGAAGAGAGTCGCTCCCTCACTCCAGGCCCTGTGGAGGGAACCAGGTCAAGTCCTGTGAGCGGGCCGCACTCGAGGGGGAGGGTCGATTCCGCTCGTGGCGATATGTCGTTGAGCCGGTTCCTGGAACAGGGTGTCCACTATTGGTGGGCAGCGAGCCCGACCATGGATGGAGGAGCACGATGAGCGACCAGCACGCGCGGAGCGACCGGAGGACGGTCGACACGATCCAGCGGGTGGAGAACGCCGCGATCGCTGCGGCCATCGTCGTGGCCGTCATCGCATCGGGCCTGCCGTGGTGGTGGCTGCTCGCCGCGTTCCTCCTCTTCGACCTCTCCGCGATCGGGTACGCGGCCGGCCCGCGCGTCGGGGCTCGGATGTACAACGCCGTGCACAACTACACGGCACCGGCCGTCATCCTCGCGGCGTACGCGGGCCTCATCCTCAGCGGCTGGAACCTCCCCTGGCTCGCCGTCGTCGCCGCGAGCTGGGGGTTCCATGTGGCCGTCGACCGCGCCCTCGGCTACGGGCTCAAGCTGCAGGACTTCTCCCACACGCACCTCGGCCGGATCGGGCGGGAGCGACGGGCGGAGCCGTCGAGAAGCTGATCCGGCACGCCGCGGCGACGCCGGTACGCAACCCAGATGGTCGAGAGCGGGCGGGACGGCAGGCAGGGGGCCCTGGTGACCGGCGCGTCTCGGGGGATCGGGCGCGCGATCGCCCGCGTCCTCGCGGAGCGGGGCGACCGGGTCGCGGTGCACTACGGATCCGACCGGGCCGCAGCGGAGGAGACGCCGCGCAGCCTGGCAGGCGAGGGCCATGTCCTCGTCGGCGGCGACCTGCGCGACCCCGACACCGCCGCCGAGGTCGTGCGGTTCGCCGACGCGGAACTCGGGGGGATCGACATCCTCGTCAACAACGCCGCGATCGCTCCGGGTGCGGGCAATCGGCATCGCGTCGACGAGACGACGTACGAGGCCTGGCAGACGGCCTGGAGAGACATCCTGGATGTCGATCTGCTCGGCGCCGCACAGGTGACCTACCTCGTCGCCCGGCGCCTCATCGAGCGGAAGGCGCCGGGATTCATCGTCAACGTCGGGTCCCGAGGCGCGTTCCGCGGTGAGCCCGACTATCCCGCGTACGGGGCGGCGAAGGCCGGCCTGCATGCGTTCGGCCAGTCGATGGCGCTGGCGCTCGCCCCCCACGGGATCGTGGTGAACTCGATCGCTCCGGGCTTCATCAGCTCCGAGCGGCAGTCCGCGAAACTGGCGGGAGCGACAGGCGACGAGCTGCGCGCGGACAGCCCCTTCGGCCGGGTCGGCACGCCGGAGGAGGTCGCCCGCACCGTCCTGTTCCTGAGTTCGTCGGATGCGACGTGGGCCTCGGGCGCGGTCCTCGACTTCAACGGGGCCTCGTACCTCCGCACGTGACGGATGTCACGCCCCGTGCGTGGTTCAGAGGTCGCGCTGCGCGTCCCGGTCGTCGGCGACCCGGTCGGCCTCGCGGGCCACGGCCTCCTGCTCGGCCTCACTCAGCGGCGGGAGGCCGACCTCATCGGCGGGGATGCCCTCGTAGGGGTCGGCGCCGGGGAACTCATCGCTGAACGAGCCGGCGACCTCTCCCCCGGGCGGGACCTCGTCGCCGTCGGCGCCCAGCAGGGTCTCCTCGCCGCGCGCCTGCTTCGCGACGCCGTCGTCGAGGTGCTTCCGGTGCCATTCGCTGCTCATGTCCACTCCCGCCCGTGCCGATGACCCCGCTGCGCGGAGCGTCGCTGAAGTCTACGACGAGAGCGAAAGGGAACGGGGCGGAGAGGACGAGCACGTCACGGGCGCGCCGGCGCGGACGGCAGCGCGACGAACATCTCTCGTCGCAGAGCGTCGACGTGGGCGCGGGTGATCTCGACGGCGGCGACGGGGTCGTGACGGCGGAACGCCGCGACGAGGGCGCGGTGTTCGTCGCGCCCTTCCTCCAGCTCTTCCATGGGGTACGGAACGAAGTATTTGAGGAGTGCTTCGTACACCGTCAGGTACGCAGGGATCTCCGGGAGACCGCTCACCTCCGCGCACAGGTGATGGAACTGACTGTCGGGCTGATGGTGCTCGAGCCAGCTCTCCGCCCGCTGAGAGCGTTCGATCAGTTCCTCAAGCTGGTCGCACTGCTCGGGGGTCGCGCGCAACGCAGCCGTGTGCATCACCGCGCTCTCCATGAGGCTTCGCTGATCGATCAGACGGTGGATCGCCAGTGTGTCCGCGCGGTACGCCGATACCGCCGAGTCCTGCAGGCGTGGCGGGTTCTCGGCGAGGAAGGTGCCACCCCCGCGGCCCGGACGTCGGACGAGCACGCCCTCGTCGACGAGGCTTTCGAGGGCGCGGCGCGCGGTGATCGCGCTCACCTCCAGGCCGGCCGCGATGTGCTCGAGTTTGGGGAGCTTGGTCCCGGGCGGAAGCAGACCATGTTCGACGGACAGCAGGATCCGCGCACGCACCGTGTCGACGGCGGAGAGCCGGGTCAGCGCGGCCGCGCCCGGCGCCGCGAAAAGCGCCGATTCGACGTCGACGTCGCTTCGACTTCCGGCGGGCATGTGTTGAGTCTATTCAGGCGGTGTGGTATCTCTATCAGAACCTGATCAGTCTGATCAGATAAGACGATGCGGAGATGTGATGCGCGAAGAACCACTCATGGTCGGGCTCGCGCAGCGCGCTCCGCTTCCGATCGGAGCGTCGCTGGGAGAGTTCGCCCGGGACGTGGAAGACACGCTGCGAGTGCATCCCGAGATCGGCCTGCTTGTCTACCCCGAACTGCACCTGTGCGGTTCCGAACACCTCCCCGAAGAGGAACGCGCCTCCGCCCTCGAAGCCGCCGCCCTTCCGCTCGATGACGACTGGATCCAGCAGATCGGTGCGATCGCCGCAGAGCACGGCATCTGGCTGTGTCCGGGGAGTGTCGGCGAGCGCGGCGACGACAACGGCTACTACAACACACAGCTGCTCTTCGACCCGGACGGCGTGCTCCGTGCCCGCTACCGGAAGATCTTCCCGTGGCGCCCGTTCGAACCGCACGACATCGGCACCGAGTTCGTCGTCGAGCCGCTGACCCAGGGCGGACATGCGGGGCTCTCCATCTGCTACGACATCTGGTTCCCGGAGCACGGGCGGCAGCTCGCTTGGCTCGGAGCCGACCTCGTGCTCAACATCGTGAAGACGACGACCCCGGATCGGGAGCAGGAGCTCGTGCTTGTCAGAGCGAACGCGATCATGAACCAGCAGATGGTCGTGAGCGTCAACTGCGCCGCTCCGGTGGGACGAGGTCGGAGCCTCGCCGTGGACGCCGAGGGGTACGTACTGGGCGAGGCGGGCCTCGGACCGCAGACCCTCATCGTGCCCTTCCGACCGAGCGCGGTCGCGGGCGTCCGCGAGGCGGGAACGCTCGGGCGCAACCGGCTGTGGCACCAGTTCCGTCCCTACGATCCCGAAGTCCCCCTGCCGATGTATCAGGGGCGCATCGACCCCCGATCATGGCGGCCGCGAAGCGACGACCTGCCACCCCAGGCTGCTGACTCGACACCCGACCTCTAGCCGTCCAGCCCCAAAGACCACGCCTCGATCACGACCGCCGCACATCACCTGCTCGATCACGACGAAGGAGTCACCCCCGTGTCCACATCCACCCCCACGCTCACCCGAACACTGAAGCTGCCCTCGCTGGTGCTCTTCGGTCTGGCCTACCTCACGCCGCTCATCGTGCTCGGCATCTTCGGGGTGATTGCTTCTGAGACCGGCGGCGCGAGCGCGAGCGCCTACCTCGTGGCGCTCATCGCGATGCTCTTCACCGCACACAGCTATGGGCGGATGGCGGCGGCCTACCCGGTCGCGGGCTCGGCGTATACCTACGTGCGTCGCACCATCGACAGCAGAATCGGCTTCCTCGTGGGATGGGCGATTCTGCTGGACTATCTCTTCCTCCCCATGGTCATCTGGCTCATCGGCGGCTCCTATCTCCAGGCGCAGTTCCCTGCCGTGCCCATGCCGGTGTGGATCGTGGCGTTCGTCGCCATCACCACGGTGCTCAACATCGTGGGGATCAAGGTCGCCGACCGCACCAACCTCGTCCTGATGACTTTCCAGATCCTCGTGATCGCGTTCTTCGTGGCACTGTCCATCGCACAGGTGGTTCGTGACGCCGGTGCCGCGGGGATCGTCAGCGCCTCTCCGTTCGTCGGGGTCGATGCGAGCTTCACTGCCATCGCCGGAGGCGCGGCCATCGCCGCCTACTCGTTCCTCGGGTTCGATGCGGTGACCACGCTGACCGAGGAGACGATCGAGCCGCGCAAGACCGTGCCGAAGGCGATCCTCCTCGTTGCGCTCATCGGCGGCGGCATCTTCGTGCTCGTCTCGTACGTCACCCAGCTCGTGCACCCGGGCGGGACCTTCGACAACTCGGACACCGCAGCGTTCGAGATCGCGACGACGATCGGGGGCAACATCTTCGGTGCCGTCTTCCTGGCCGCCCTTGTCATCGCCCAGTTCACGTCCGGTTTGGCAGCGCAGGCATCCGGCAGTCGCCTTCTGTTCGCCATGGGACGTGACGGCGTTCTGCCGAAGCGGTTCTTCGGCCGCATCCACCCTCGTTTTCAGACGCCCGTGCTGAGTATCCTCGCCATCGCCGTCGTCGGTCTCATCGCGATCGTCATGGATGTCTCGACGTCGACGTCGTTCATCAACTTCGGAGCCTTCGTCGCCTTCGTCATGGTCAACATCTCCGTCATCGTGTTCTGGGTCAAGGAGCGCCGCGCGGGCCGTCGTCGGAACCCGCTCGGCTATGTCGTCGCGCCGGTGATCGGAGCGCTGGTCATCGTCTACCTGCTCACGCAACTGGACGTCCAGGCGGTCATCCTCGGATCGAGTTGGCTGGTGGTCGGGATCATCGTCCTCGCTTTCATCACGCGAGGCTTCCGGAAGCTGCCGCCCGAACTCGCCGTCGATCACGCCGAGGACGGGACGGCCGAGGCGCCGACGGTGGGCGCGCGAGCCGCCGAATGAGGCGGACCCCCGCTCTGTGCTGACACGAGGAACGGCCCCCGCTTCGCGAGGGCCGTTCCTCGTTGGGTGGCGAGTGCGGGTCCCCACCGCCCCTCCCCACGCCGCTGCGCGGCGCGCGGAGCCTCCGCGGCGTGGGCCCATCGCACACGCGCGGCTCCGCCGCGCTGTTCGAATCCCGCTCTGACCTATCAACGACTGAAGGGCCCCGCTTCGCGGAGCCCTTCAGTCGTTGGGTGGCGAGTGAGGGTCCCCACGGCTACCCCACACGCCGCTGACGCGACGCGCGGGGCCCCTCGCCGCGTGGGCCCATCGCACACGCGCGCTCCGCGCGCTGTTCGAATCCCGCTCCGTCCTGACAACGAAGAACGGCCCCCGCTTCGCGAGGGCCGTTCTTCGTTGGGTGGCGAGTGAGGGATTCGAACCCCCGAATGCAGTGCAGTCTGATTTACAGTCAGATCCCTTTGGCCGCTTGGGTAACTCGCCAGTGCGCACCCACCCGACTTGTACAGACGACCGGAGGCGCGAGAAACAATTCTAACCGCACTCGCGGAGCGCACACGACCACTTCGGGTCAGGTGCCCAGGCGATCCAGGTCCTCGCTCTGCAGAGCCGAGGGAAGACGCAGCAGCGCCCCCTCGAACCGGCACGTCGCCGCCGCGACATCCATCGCCGTCTGCAGCAGCGCGCGCCAGCCGTCGACGTCCTCGGGGGTCCCTTCGACGAGTCCCGCGACGGTCGCTGCCAGTGAGGCGTCACCCGCTCCCATCGTGTCGATGATCGGGCCCGGCAGCGACGGGACGGGGAGGCTCACGACATCCTCCCCCGTGTCCAGATCTGCGCCGGCCGCGCCCTTCGTCGCCAGCACGATCCGCGCGCCGCGGTCGCGCAGTCGACCCCGCAGCGCGTCGAGCGATTCGCCGTAGAGCAACGCGGCGTCGTCGTCGCCCACCTTGACCAGATCCGCGCGGGCGGCGATCCGCTCGAAGCCGCGCACGAATCCGTCGCGATCGGACATCATGCCAGCGCGCGGGTTGGGGTCGACGACGATCTTCCCGCTGCAGTACTCGAGCGCCGCGGCGAGGTCGTCGGTCTGGTCGGCGTCGTCGAACGGGAAGCAGCTGATCACGGTCACCGGTGCGGCCGCGATCGCGGAGCGCTCGGCCGGTCCGAACCGGATGCGGCGCGCCTGCGCGGCCTCGTTGAACTCGTAGACCGGCTCGCCGCCGTGCGCGCGCACGCTCACGGCTCGCGAGGACCCGAGCGGCGACGGGGTCGCGAGCAGCTCGACGCCGAACACCGACAGGTACGAGCGGATGTGGGACCCCGCCTCGTCGTCACCGACCATCGCGATGAGGGATGTCGGCACGCCGAGCCGGGCGAGTCCCACCGCGACGTTGAGCGCCGCGCCCCCGACGAACTCGCGGACGCCGCCGTCGTCGCGCAGCTCGTCGATGAGGGCATCGCCGATCACGACCACCCGTGCGGACGTCGGCGCCACGGCTCAGTCCTCGACGATCTGCGCGACGAACGCCTCGGTGCGGCGGCGCGCGCCGTCGATGCGCCGATCCACGCTCGCGCGCACCTCCGAGGGCGCGAGGGGCGCGGCGAGACGCACGTTCTCATGGCACGAGAGGTCGGCGCAGATGTACGTCCCGACGCTGCCGCCCTGCGCCCCCGCGACGCCGGACTTGCGCGCCGTGAACAGTGACACCTGGTCTGCGGGCTGCATCGTGTGGCAGATGTTGCACATCGCCGCCCGGGCCCGCGACGAGCCCTCCGCGGCGCGCAGCACGACACCCGTCGGCGTTCCCTCGTGCTCGGCGATGAGGTAGCCCCGCCCCCGCGTGCGCGGATTGCGCCACGCGAAGAAGTCGAGGTGGTCCCAGTCCACCAGGGGGAAGTCGTGCGGCAGCTCGACGAGTCGCAGCTCGTCCGGCTCGGCGTTGACGAACGACGCGAGCACGTCGTCCTCGGTCAGTGGACGCATGGCACCTCCTCGCTCGCTTCCGCCAGTCTACGAAGCGCCGGGTCCTCCGGCTCCGGGAAGGGCGACACCCGGCAGCAGCCACGCGGCGAACGCCGGGCCCTGCGCCGTGATGCGCACGGCGCCGTCGTCGGCGACCTCGAGTCCGGCCTCGCCGAACAGCGTCTCCGCGTCACGCGCGGCGGGCAGCGCCTCCGCCGGCAGGACGGCATCCGCCTCGCCGGTGGCCGCCAGCACGAGGACGGTCTCGTCCGCGGACTCGCGCACGAAAACGACGGTGTCGTCGTCGACGTGGATCCACCGCAGCCCACCGGTCGACAGCACCGGGTGTGCGCGACGCAGCCCGAGGAGTTCGCGGTACAGCCGCAGGCGCTCCGCGGTGGCCGGCTCCTCCTCCGTGCCCCACGGCATGGGGGTGCGGCTCGCCTCGCCGTCCGCGCCGACGAGCCCGAACTCGTCGCCGGCGAACACGACGGGAAGCCCCGGCAGGGTCACCATGAGGCCGACCGCGAGCGGGACGGTGCCCGGGCCCGCGTTGGTCGCGAAGCGTCCGGTGTCGTGGGTGTCGAGGGGCTGCATGTTCGCGAGGCGCACGCGCCACGGGATGCCGCCGGTGAACCGCACCACCGCGTCGACGAACTCCTTCGCGGTGTACCGCGGGATGCCGCCGATGGGCTGCCCGAAGAACCACGGCTCGGTCTTCTCCTCGCCCTCCGCCGTGAGGTACGGGGCGCCGTCCGGCTCCGAGAGCCACCCCCACAGCGGCCGCGTGAACGACGGGTACGTCATGGCGCCGTGCCAGCCGTCGCCCTGCAGGTCGCTCGTCGCGTCGTTCGTCGACTCGGCGAGCAGGATCGTGTCGGGGTTGACCTCGATCATGGTGCGACGCAGCGTCTGCCGGACCTCGGCGTTGAGATCGACCTCGCCCAGACGCCCCGTCATGTTCGCGACGTCGATGCGCCACCCGTCGGTCGAGTAGGGCGGGAGGAGCCACTTCGCCACGACCGAGTCGGGGCCTTCGATGAACCGACGGCGCAGCTCCGCGGACGCCCAGTTGAACTTCGGCAGGGTGGGCGTGCCGAGCCACGACTCGTAGGCGGTGTTGTCGTCGTTCGTGAAGTAGTAGAAGTCCTCCTCCGGCGCGCCCGGGTGCCCGTACGCCGCCTGGAACCACTCGTGCCGATCCCCCGAGTGGTTGCTGGTGAGGTCGCCGACGACCCGGATGCCGCGGGCGTGCGCCGCTTCGATGAGCCGGATGTACGCCTCGTCTCCGCCGAGGAGGGGGTCGACGCTGTGGAAGCTCGACGCGTCGTAGCGGTGGTTGGAGGCGGCGGGGAAGATCGGCGTCAGGTAGAGGAGGTTCACGCCGAGCTCGACGAGGTGGTCGAGCTTCTCGGTGATCCCGTCGAGGTCGCCGCCGTAGAACTGCTGCGAGCGCCCCGGCAGAACCGGGTCGACCGGGGTGTCCCAGCTGGCCGGGATCGCCCACTCGGGCGTCGGATGCCTGTCCGCCTGCGCCGATCGCGCGAACCGATCCGGGAACACCTGGTACATGATCGCGTCCGCGAGCCAGGCGGGCGGTGCGGGAGTGGCGACGAGGGCGAAGTCCTCGGCATCCAGCGTCTCGATGGTGTGCAGCCCGGTCTGGTTCAGCCACTCGATGCGGCCGCTCTCGTGGACGAGCAGCCACCGATAGCCGTGGCGCGGGTTGCGCACGGTGACCGGCGCCTCCCACCAGTCCCATCCGTCCGCGGAGCCGACGCGGACGGCATCCGTCCACTCCGGCTCGTGGTCGGGGTTGGAGCGTGTGCGGACCGCGGCGAGCGGCCCGTAGCCGGCCGGGACGCGCAGTCGCACGGTGACGACGTCGCCGAGCCGCGGCGCGAGGTTGGAGACGTGCAGCGGGGAGCCGTCGTGGTGAGGAAGGAGTGTCATGTCAGCCCTTTCGGAGTGATCGGCAGCGCGCGCCGCCGGGATGCGACGTGGTTGCACGGCCGTGGCCATGACAGAGCCCTCAGATTGTGGATGCGGGATGTCGCCGCGAGGCGGCATCCGTGTGTGTCACGTTACTTCACGCTGCCCGCCGTGAGCCCGCCCACGATGTAGCGCTGCAGCGCGAGGAACAGCGCGACCGGCATCACCGCCGCGAGGACGGCTCCCGCCGCGAAGACGCTCCAGTTCTTGGAGAACTCGTCGGAGATGAACTTGTACAGCCCCACCGCAAGGGTCTGCTTCTCGGGGTCGACGAGGATGATGCTCGCCAGGACGAACTCGCTCGAGGTCCCGATGAACGACAGGAGGCCGACGACCGCGAGGATCGGGGCGACCAGGCGCAGGATGATCGTGAAGAAGATACGGGCGTGCCCGGCTCCGTCGATCTTGGCGGCCTCGTCGATCGACGACGGCACGGTGTTGAAGAACCCGTACATGAGGTAGGTGTTCACGCCGAGCGCGCCGCCGAGGTAGACCATGATCAGGCCGATCTGGGTGTTGAGGCCGATCGCCGGGAAGATGTCGCTGATCTGCACCATGAGGAGGAAGATCGCGACCATCGCGAGCATCTGCGGGAACATCTGCACGACGAGCAGCGTCGACAGTCCGAACCGCCGTCCGGTGAATCGCATGCGCGAGAAGGAATACGCCGCGAGCGCCCCGAGGATGACGGTGCCCGCCGCCGTGATGAGGCCGATCACGAGCGTGTTGACGAACCACGCGCCGTACGGATGCGTGTCCTTCTGGAAGAGCTCGACGTAGCTCTCGCCGCTCACATTCGAGAAGAGCGCGTTGGCGGTCAGGAGAGTGCCGCCCGGGTTGAGCGAGGCGGAGAAGATGTACAGGAGCGGGAAGAGGGCGAACAGGCCGACGAGGACGCCGATGAGGTGGCGCCATCCGGTCTCGCGGAAGTAGCGCTTGAACCGGCGCCGCGGCAGCGGGACCTTCTCGGGCGTGCGGGCCTTGCGGCCGAGCACGCTGCTGCCGTCGGCCTCGTTGAGCGCGGCCGCCGTCTCCACCTGGGTGACGCTGGTCATGTCAGTTCAACTCCTCGAGGGCCTTGGTCCGGCGGAAGGCGATCACGGAGATCGTCGCCACGAGCACGAAGATGATGATCGAGAACGCGCTCGCCAGCCCGTAGTCCGCCTTCGACCCGACGAAGGCGACCTTGTAGACCATCGTGATGAGGATGTCGGTGGCGCCGACGTTCACGTCCGCGGTGACGTCGCGCGGGCCGCCGCCGGTGAGCATGTAGATGAGGCTGAAGTTGTTGAAGTTGTAGGCGAACGACGCGATGAGCAGGGGCGCGACCGCGACGAACAGCAGCGGCAGCTTGATGCGCCGGAAGATCTGCCACGCGCTCGCGCCGTCGACCCGCGCCGCCTCCTGCACGTCGTCGGGGATCGCCTGCAGCGCGCCCGTGCAGATGAGGAACATGTACGGGAAGCCCAGCCATAGGTTCACCAGCAGGATGCTGATCTTCGCCAGCCACTCGTTGGTGAGCCACGGGATGTCCGCCCCGCCGAAGAGGACGACGTTGATGAACCCGAACTCCTGGTTCATCATGCCCGCCCACACGAGCGCGGAGAGGAAGCCGGGGAAGGCGTACGGGAGGATCATGATGACCCGGTAGTACTTCTTCGACTTCATCCGCGGATCGTTGAACACGATCGCCAGGAACAGCCCGAGCGCGAAGCACGTCGCCACGGACAGGAACGCGAACACGAACGTCCAGATGAGCACCGAGAAGAAGGGCGCCCGGATCGACTCCTCGGTGAAGGCGCGCACGAAGTTGTCGAAGCCGACGGTGATCTGCCACCCGGGCATGAGCTCGGTGCCGTCCGGTGCGGTGAACGCTCCCGTGCCGATGTCGCTGTAGACGGTGCCGGTCTCGGTGTCCGTCATGGTGTCGGCGGCCTCGTCGTACTCGAGGCTGGACAGGTACACGTAGGCGACGGATCCGTCCGGTGTGCGCAGCGATCCGTCGTTCGGATCGTCGCTGAGCGGCACCGCCATGTCGGCGATGGCCTTCTGGTTCTGGACGATCTGGGCGAACTTGAGCGCCGTGTAGCCGGGAAGACCCACGGCCTTGCCGTCCTCGACCTCGGCCCCGTCGACGGGCTCGAGAGGACGGTCGACGCCGCCGAGCTCGATCTCCCCGTCGGGGTCGGTGACGAGGAAGGAGTACTCGCCGAACTGCTCGAGGATCGTGACCTCGTACGCGGGCGAGTCCGGCACGCGTTCCTGAGCGGAGAGCATGAGCGCGTTGATCGCGCTCTCCTTCGTGCTGTTGTGACCGGTGCCGTAGTTCGTGAACGCGATGTAGGCGGTGTACCCGGCGACGAAGATCTGGAAGACGAAGAGGAACACGAGCCCCGGGATGAGGTACTTCGCGGGCAGGTTGCCGCGGCTCAGGTACACCCAGTTCGCGACCGCGGTGATCGCGAGGACCACCACCGCGGGCACCCACTGCTCGCTCTGGATGAGCACGAGCGCGGCGTAGATCGCCAGGGCGTCGATGATGCCGAGCGCGATGACCTTGAAGATCATGAGCTTCCAGCCGACGCTCGCGGCGTCGGCGATGCGGGCGGCGCGTCGCGACTTCTTGCTCGGCGGCGGCTCCACCTCGCGGCTCTCGTCGATCGTCGGGGTCGTCATCGGCTCCTCTTCCGGGACATGCGGGAGTGCTCTGCCGGGGCGACGCTCTCGGACGTCGCCCCGGCAGGGGTGCTTACTTGATGGCGGCCTCGATGTCGGCGGTCATCTTGTCCCACAGGGCGACCGGGTCGCCGCCCGTGCCGTTGATGACGGCGGTCTCGGTGACGCCCCAGAACTCCCACACGGCACCCATCTCGGGGATGCTCGGCATCGGCACGGCGTCCGCGCCGACCGCGCCGAAGCCCGCGGTGATCGGGTCCTTCGCGACGGCCGCCTCGTACGCGGCCGTCAGTGCCGGGGTGCGGCCGCCGACCTCGTACAGCGCGGTCTGGACCTCTTCGCTGCCGACGTAGTTCACGAGGAACTCGGTGGCCGCGAGCGAGTTCTCGCTCTCGGAGCTCAGGAAGAAGCCCTGGACGCCGGCGAACGGCTGGGCGGGCTTGCCGCCGGCCGAGGGGATCGGGTCGACGGCGAGCGTGAGGCCCGCCTCCTCGGCGGCCGGCACGTTCCACGGGCCGGTGAGGAAGAAGGGCGCCTTGCCGGCGACGAAGTTCTCGCGGGCGAGGTCGCCGTTGATGTTGGTGTTGAGCACACCGGTGCCCTTGGCACCCTGCGCCGCGAGCCACTTCGCGAAGTCCTGGCCGCCGGCGTTGCCGATCTGCAGGTCGGCGGGGTCGTAGCCGCCCTCCGCGTCGGTGCCGAACACCGGGGCGCCGAACGACGTCTGGAACGGGTACAGGTGGTACGGGTCGGCGGCCTCGGGGTCGAGACCCACGAGGAACGCGTACTCCGTGCCGGCCGCCTTGCCCTTGGCGATCATGTCGTCGTAGGAGGTGGGAGCCTCGGCGACGAGGTCGGTGTTGCGCACGAGCGCGATGTTCTCGATCGCGTAGGGGACGCCGTAGACCTTGCCGTCGTAGCTCCACGCGTCGATCGCGACCTGCTCGAAGTCGCCCTTCGTGTCACCGAGCTCGACGGGCGCCACGACGCCGTTGGTGACGAGCGTGCCCAGCCAGTCGTGCGCGCCGACGGCCACGTCCGGACCCTTGCCGGTGGGGACCTGCTGGACGAACTGGTCGCGGATCTCGCCGAACTCCTTCTGGACGAGCTTGACCTTCACGCCGGTGTCGTCCGTGAACTCCTTCGCGGCGTCCTTGAGGACCGCTGCGCGGTCGGCGTCGACCCAGACCGTGATCTCTCCGCCCGACGCCTTGTCGTCGCCGGAGTTCGAGCCGCCGCCGGCGCAGCCGACGAGGGTCAGCGCGGAAACCGCGGTGATCGCGCCCAGTGCCGCGATGCTCCTCTTGTTCACCTTCATTGGTGCGTGCCTCTCTTATCGTTGATCCGGGCGAGAAGCATGTGCGGGCTTCGTCGACCGGGGTAGTGCAAGCGCTTACATTCTGTATCAGCAGTCGAAATCGCGCAATCCCAGGCAAGACTCGATATCCGGTCGTGACTTTCGAGCGGATACCGCCACAAAGGCGTTGAACCTGCAAGCGTTTGCATGCAGGAGGGCTGTGTGTGGCCGGTGCGCGGCCGGGCCGACCCCGCGGCGCCGCGGACGCGCTGGCTAGACTTGCGCCATGGCAGATTCCTCGTTCGACATCGTCAGCAAGGTCGACCACCAGGAGGCCGACAACGCGCTCAACCAGGCCCGCAAGGAGGTCGAGCAGCGCTACGACTTCAAGGGCACGGGCGCCTCGATCGAGTGGAGCGGCGACGCCGTCCTCATCAAGGCGAACAGCGAGGAGCGCGCCAAGGCGGTGCTCGACGTCTTCCAGTCGAAGCTCATCAAGCGCGGCATCTCGCTCAAGAGCCTGGAGTCGGGCGATCCGGTCGCCAGCGGCAAGGAGTACCGCATCACCTCGACGATCAAGGACGGCATCTCGTCCGAGAACGCCAAGAAGATCTCCAAGCTCATCCGCGACGAGGGCCCCAAGTCGGTCAAGGCGCAGATCCAGGGCGACGAGCTGCGCGTGCAGTCGAAGAGCCGCGACGACCTGCAGGAGGTCCAGCGCCTCCTCAAGGCCGCCGACCTCGACGTCGACCTCCAGTTCATCAACTACCGCTGACGCACAGCGCCCCGACCGGTCCCCGTGCGGGTCGGGGCACCTTCCCGCACCCCGCAACGGCGGCGATCGGCGGCCTGCAGGCCCAGTAGAGTACAGAGGTCCGGGAAAGTAGCAGGGGGACGCCGATGGGGCCGACGTTGCACGATGTCGCACGGCTCGCGGGCGTCTCGATCAAGACGGTCTCGAACGTCATCAACGACTACCCGCACGTGCGCCCGGCGACGCGGGAGCGCGTGACCGAGGCCATCCGCACCCTCGACTACCGCCCGAACCTGTCCGCGCGCGGTCTGCGCTCCGGCCGGACCGGGGTCATCGGCCTCGCCGTCCCGTCCCTGCGGGAGAACTACTTCGCGGAGCTCGCCGACTCCGTCATCCGCGCCGCCGACAAGCGCGGCCTGGGCGTCATGGTCGAGCAGACCGGCGGCCAGCGCGACGCCGAGCTGCGCGCGGTCTCCACGAGTCGACCGCGCTTCCTGGACGGGCTCCTGTTCAGCCCGGTGAGCCTCGGCCAGGCGGATGTCGACGCCCTCACCCTCGATGCGCCGCTCGTGCTCCTCGGCGAGCGCATCTTCGGCGGCCCGACCGACCACGTCACGATGCACAACATGTCGGCGGCGCAGGCGGCCGTCGAGCACCTTCTCGAGCTCGGTCGACGCCGCATCGCGCTCGTCGGCGCCGAGCCGGGCGACCGCGACGAGGTGAACTCGGCCAACCTCCGCCTGGGCGGCTACCTGCGCGCGCTCGAGGAGGCGGGGATCCCCGTCGACCCCACCCTTATCCGCCCCACCACGATGTCGAAGTGGAACCGCGCGGGTGGCGCCGCCGCGATCCACCGCATGATCGAGGAGGGCGTCGACTTCGACGCGGTGTTCACCCTCAACGACACCCTCGGGCTCGGCGTCCTGCGCGCGCTGGGCGAGGAGGGGCTGCGGGTCCCCGAGGACGTCGCGGTCATCGGCTTCGACAACATCGACGAGAGCTCGTACTCGGTGCCGTCCATGTCCACCGTCGACACGGGGCGTGACGAGATCGCGACGATCGCCGTCGACCGCCTCATCGAGCGGATCGCCGAGAAGGGCGAGCGCCGGCCCCCCGAGACCTTCAAGCCCGGGTTCCGCATCGTGCGACGCGAGTCCACCGGGTTCACCGGCACGGACGACGCCTGACCCCGCAGGCTGGACCGGTCAGCGGAGACCGCGCGTCCAGCGGTCGAGCACGGCGTACGCCTTCCGCGTGACGTCCGGACCGGACAGGAACACGTCGTGCACAGCACCGGGCAAGCGCGCCAGCGTGACGAGCTCGCCGATGCGCGTCGCACTGCGGGCGACCTGGTCGACGACGAGCACCGTGTCGGTCGACGCGGACGCATCCGACCAGTCGAAGGGCGACGACGACCGCGCCGACAGGAGCACGAGCACCGGGCATCCGACATCCACTCCCCCGGCCACCGTCTTCTGCCCGGCGATGATCGCGGCGAGCCAAGCCGGGTGCGTCGGGAAGCCGCGCTCCGGCCGCCAGCGCGCCGTCTCGTCCATCGCCGGGAGCGTCCCGAGCTCGCGCTGGGCCCGCGTGTAGTAGCCGAGGTCCACAGCGGGGTGCGTGCCCCGCGGGTCGATGCGCGCCCGCACCCCGACCAGGGGCGCGAGCGCCTGACGGCCGAGCGCCCCGATCTGGAGCTCGAGCCAGGGACTGTTGAGCACGAGGGCGGAGGCGACGCCCGGATGCCGCGCGGCCCAGAGCGTGAGGGTCAGACCGCCCGTCGAATGCCCCATCAGCACGAGGCGCCGGCTCCCATCGCCGCGCGGACGGATGACCGCCAGCGCCGCGGCGATGTCGTCGTCGTAGGTCGCGAGGTCGGTGACGTAGCCGGGCGTCTGCCCGTCGCGGAGGCTCCGTCCGTACTTGCGGAGGTCGAGCGCGAAGAAACGGGCGCCGCGGCTCGTCCAGAACCGGGCCAGCACGGCCTGGAAGAAGAAGTCCGACCACCCGTGCACGTAGAGCACGTCGACATCGGCCAGCGGCCGTCCGATGCGCCCGATCCACGACGGGATGCTGCGCACGAGCGTCGCGACGACGGGACCCTCGTCGTCGGTCCCGAGGTCGAGCGTCAGCTGCTCGAACGGCGGGCCGAGGACGTCCGGCCTCCACTCCCCGCTCATACCCCAGACCCTAGCGGGGCGGACGATGCGGGCTCGAACCGGAGCCCGCCGCACTCAGGCGGGGACCGGGCTCACTCCCCGCGCGAGATCCGCACCATCTCGTCGCGCGGCACGACCTTGATGCGCGCGCGTCCGTGCGGGGCGCCGAGGGCGATCTCGTGCTCGTCGAGGCGGTGCCATCCGTCGAGGTCTGTCCACGCGACCCCGCGCGACGCGAGCAGCGCCGGGATGGCCTCCTCGGAGGGATCCTCCGGCTGCCACCACTGGCCCTGGTCGTTGATGATGTGACGCACGGTCTCCATCGCGTCGGACTTGGTGTGGCCGATGAGGCCCACCGGTCCGCGCTTGATCCAGCCGGTGGCGTAGACGCCGCGCACGGGCTCGTTCGAGTCCTTGTGCAGCACCTGTCCCTCACGGTTGGGGATGACCCCGTGGCGCTTGTCGAACGGGATGCCCGGCAGCGGTGAGCCGAAGTACCCGACGGCGCGGTACACGGCCTGGACGGGCAGCTCACGGATCTCACCGGTGCCGATGACGCCGCCCTGACCGTCCGGACGCGTGCGCTCCCACCGGAACGCGGTGACGCGGCCTTCGTCGTCGGTGACGATCTCCTGCGGCTTGGCGTAGAAGTGCAGGTGCAG
>Ga0182739_1001403_pt1 | contig 25346 bp, 23 predicted proteins | sample eDN5th30CBELigBY_FD_128873 | JGI IMG/M metagenome (GOLD analysis project Ga0182739, IMG submission 128873) | Enriched backyard soil microbial communities from Emeryville, California, USA - eDNA 5th pass 30_C BE-Lig BY (version 2) (version 2) | ecosystem: Environmental > Terrestrial > Soil >... | reverse complement strand
TCGGCACGATCACCGACCCCGCCGGCATCGGTCCCGAGGAGGCCGGCCCCCCGCTGTTCTTCGGCATCGTCGCGCAGAACCTCGGCACCGTGTGGATCGACCTGATGTCGGTGTTCTTCATCACGAGCGTGCTCGCCTCGCTGGTCAGCTTCCACAATGCCGTCGCCCGGTACACCTTCTCGCTCGCCCGCGAGGGCCTCCTGCCGAAACGGCTCTCCGGCGTGGCCGCCGGCGGCGCCCCGCGCGCCGGCTCGCTCGTGCAGTCGGTCACGGCGCTCATCGTCGTTCTGGCGTTCGCGTTCGGCGGCATCGGCTCCGAGTACGGACCCGCGTTCCCGGTGGTGACTCTGTTCAGCTGGCTCCCCAACACCGGAGCCATGGGTCTCGTGCTGCTGATGGCCCTCGTGTCGCTCGCCGTGATCGGCTACTTCCGGCGCGACGCCCGCGGCGTCGGTGTCGGATCGCGGCTGGTCGCACCCGTGCTGGCGTTCCTCGCCCTCGGCACGGTGTTCGTCCTCATCCTCACCAACTTCGACGTGCTGCTCGGGCAGAGCGAGTCGAACGCGGTGTCGTACATCCTCCCCGCGATCGTGGTGGTACCGGGGATCGCCGGGGTGATCTGGGGCCTGGCGCTCCGACGCTCCGACCCCGAGCTCTACAGCAGGCTCGGGCACGGGAACGACGCCGGCTCGTAGCCCTCCCCGTCTCCAAATCACGGATCCGTGAGACCCCCGTCGCGCAGACTCGGGCCGCGCGGCCCCCGTGCCGCCGCGGATCCGTGATTTGGAACGTCAGGAACGTCAGTGGTGGTGCTGGTGCGCCGGGTGGCAGGCGGCGGACTCGGCGGGCAGGTCGACCGTGGGGTTGCGGTCGAAGAACCCGTGCGGCTTCAGCACGAACCCCGCCGTGTCGACGGGCATGATCGGCCAGTCCTCGATGCGCGGGAAATGCGTCAGCCCGAAGCTGTGCCACAGCACGATGTCGTGCCCGTCGATGTCGCGGTCGGCGGCGGTGTAGCGGGGCAGACCGTTGCCGCCGGGGTGCTGATTCACCGTGTAGCCCGCCGCCCAGAGTTCGTCGCGCTCGTAGCGCGTCACCCACAGGTTGTGCGCCGCGAACGCCGCCCGCTTGCGAGTCGATGAGGCGTCGGCGCTCAGCAGTGTCGGCTGCCCCTCCGGGTGGAGCACGTAGGCGGTCGGCTCGCCCGCACGATTGAGAGCCTCGGCGCTGCTGACGCGCCAGACGCGGCCGAGGTGGCCCGCCGCATCCCGCATCGCCTCGGATTCGCGGCGCAGCCGCGTCGCCCGACGCGTGAACGCGTTTCCCCACGGGTTGTCCGCGCTGATCGGCACGCGCTGCACGTCGATCTCGTCGACGGCGTTGCGCACCCCGTCGACGGTCATGTCGAGCCGCGCGCAGAACATGTGCTGGTGCACCGGAGCCCCGAGCCCGGGGGCGAGAGGCGTGGTGAAGTCGCGCTCGCCGCTGTCACCCGAGGGGAAGACGATGCCGGTGGCCTTGCACTCCAGCCGGATCGAGCCGTCGAGCCCCAGGTACCAGTAGAAGCCGTAGTCGTAGTTGCCCACCGTCACGAAGAACGAGATCACCAGGCGCCGGTTGCGACGGGTCTCGGCCGAGCCCGAGAAGTCGTCGCGGTGCTTCCACAGCACCCCGGCGTCCTCTTCGTGGATGCAGATGGCGTTGGGCAGGATGCGGGGCGCCCCGAAATCATCGGCGACCACCGCATCCAGATAGGTGATCTCGCCGACGCAGTCGCACCCGAGCTCGAGCGCGTTGGCGAGCCGCCCGAACTGGTACTCGCTGACGTCGAAGTAGTTCTGCCAGGCGTGCGTCGGCGACGGGTCGCCGTAGTTGACGACCATCTCGCTGATCGCCCCGCGGTACAGGATGTCGCGGCCGGCGAAGCGCACCTGGTGCAGGGTGAGGCCCTCGCGGCCGTTGTAGCCGATGCGCAGGCTCCAGTTCTGCCAGTGCAGCACGTCGTCCTCGAGGGTGAAGCTCACGCCCTCGGGCTGCGTGATCGAGATCGGCTTCGGCGCGTCGCGCAGCGGGCCGGTGTACTGCGGGTCGAGGTAGTCGCCCGTCTCCTCGGGCACGTGCACGACCGGGGTCTCGATGACGCGCAGCACCCGCGCAGCGTCGATGTCGATGTGCGCGACGACCCCGTCGATGGGGTGCGCCCAGGCCGAGTCGGTCGGGTAGCGCTGCTGGAACGCCAGCACCCGGTAGACCCGGCGCCCGACCTCGTCGCCGTAGCCGAACACGCCGGCCGACAGCGGGACGGTGCGGACGGTGTCGAGGTCGGTGATCCCGCGCCGGGCGATCGCGGCCACCCAGTCGGCGTCGGCCTTGACGATCTCGTCGCCGAGCACGAAGTCCTCGTCGAGCGTCGGCCCGAAGCCGTCGATGCGCGGGTCGAGTTCGTCGACCTCGCTGACGGTGGACGAACGAAGGTCGACGACGACGCTGCGCACCCGGACGGGCGAGCCGAGCTCGGTCAGCAGCATGCTCACCTCGCGCGGCAGGTCCGCGGTGCCGGCCAGCACCTCGGACTTGTCGGGCTCGCGCAGCATCACATACGAGAACCGGGTGGCGTCGGTGACGAGACCCGCCGCTGCGGCGATGTCGTGGGCGGCGTCGATCTCGGCGGCGCTGAGGCGGGCGAGAGGGTGCGGGGTCATGCGGCTAGTTTATTGAGCAATCGCTCAATCTCCTTGCCGATCCGCGCATGATTCCGAACGGCAGTAACCGCCCTCGTCTTCCGGAAGAATGGCCCCGTGCCCAAGATCGTCGACCGAACCGCCCGGCGCACCGAGATCGTCGACGCCTACCTCGCCGTCGTCGCGCGCGAGGGCGCCGCTGCGGCCACCTCCCGAGCCATCGCCGCCGAGCTCGGCGTCGCCACCGGCGGCCTCTGGCACTACTTCGACGACTTCGACCAGGTGCTGCTCGCCGCGTTCCAGCGGGTCTATGCCAACACCACCGACCGCATCCGTGCCGCCATCGGCGAGTCCACGGGCATGGCGGCCGTCGAGGCGGCGCTCCGCGAGATGCTGCCGCTCGACCCGACGACTCAGCAGGAGGCCGCGGTGGTGGTCGCGTTCTTCGGCCGGGTCGCCGGGCAGCCCGCTCTCGGCCGGGTGGTCAGCGACGTCGAAGCCGACTGGCGCGGCGTGCTGACCGGCCACATGCACGAGGCGATCGACAGGGGCGAGCTGCGCCGCGGCATCCCGGTCGACGAGATCGTCGACACGCTTCTCGCGCTCACCGCCGCGCAGCAGATCGAGCACGTGGTGCGCACCTCGATCGGCTCGCCGACGCGGCAGTGGACGCTGGTGCAGCACGCGCTCGCGCCCTACCGCGCCTGAGTCCGGCTAGCCGTTGATGATCTGCGGCACCGCGACGCTCTTCAGCCCCTCGACCCCGAACTCCAGGCCGTAGCCCGAGCCCTTGACCCCGCCGAACGGGATCATCGGGTGCACGCCGCCGTGGCTGTTGATCCAGACGGTGCCCGCCGCGATGCGTGAGGCGACCTCGCGGGCCGCGTCGCGATCCGGGCCCCAGACCGAGGCGCCGAGCCCCACGTCGAGCCGGTTCGCGCTCGCGATCGCGTCCTCGACATCCGAGTACCTGATGACCGGCAGCGCGGGGCCGAACTGCTCCTCGTCCACCAGCCGATCGCCGTCCTTCAGGTCGGCGACGATCGTGACCGGGTAGAACAGCTCGCCCAGCTCGGAGGCGGGCGCGCCGCCGGTGACGACGCGGCCGCCGGCCTTCTTCGCGTCCTCGACGAGTCCCGCCACGATGTCGAACTGCTTCTTGTTCTGAACCGGGCCGAGCACGTTGTCTTCGTCGAGCCCGTTGCCCATCGGCATCGTCGTCGCGACGGCGGCGAGCGCCTCGATGACCTCGTCGTAGATCGAGTCGTGCACGTACAGCCGCTTCAGCGCCGCGCAGGTCTGCCCGGTGTTGATGAACGCGCCCCAGAACAGGCCCTCGGCGATCGCCGCCGGGTCGGTGCCCGGCAGGATGATTCCGGCGTCGTTGCCGCCGAGCTCCAGCGTCAGGCGGGCCAGGTTGCCGGCCGAGCTCTCGATGATCTTGCGCCCGGTGGCGGTCGATCCGGTGAACATCACCTTGTCGACATCCGGATGCGACGCCAGCCGCGCGCCCACCTCACGTCCGCCGGACACCACATTGAGCACCCCGGGCGGAAGCTCCTCGTTCATCAGCGACACCATGGCGAGCACGCTGAGCGGGGTGAACTCGCTCGGCTTCACCACGACGGTGTTGCCCATGCGCAGCGACGGCGCGATCTGCCAGATGCCGATCATCAGCGGCCAGTTCCATGGCCCGATGGCCCCCACCACCCCGACCGGACGGTAGACCAGCTCGGCGTGGGTGTCGCCGTCGTCGACGACGACCTCGGGCTCGAGGGGGGTGGCCGCGGTCGCCCGCAGCCATGCCGAGCACGCCCCGACCTCGAACCGCGCGTTGGGTCCGTTGAGGGGCTTGCCCTGCTCGCGCGACAGCAGCCGGGCCAGCTCCTCCGCGTTCGCCTCCAGCTTGTCGGCGATCGCGTTGAGGATCGCGCTGCGCTTCTCGTGCCCGAGGGCGTTCCAGGCGGGCTGCGCCGCGCGGGCCGCGGCGACCGCCGCATCAAGATCGGCGACCGTGCCCTCGGGGGCCCGGCCGATCACCTCACCCGTGGCGGCGTCGGGGATCTCACGCCCCGAACCCTCGGGGGCGGAGACGCGGCTGAGCAGGCTGGTGGCGGTGTCGGACATGAGGTCTCTCCTCGGGGTGAAGCGGGTGGTCGCTCTCAGCATCGCCGCGCTCGTCGCGGGCGCGTTTGCTCCTCGGCGCACGCCCTGTGTCCGAGAGTGCAGGGCCCGGTGCGGACGCTCGCGGCGCGCGTACGGTGAGCCGCATGACGCTGCTCGACACCGCCGACTGGATCGCCTCGGGGTACGGGGGCGGAGGAACCTCACCCGTCGTCGAGCCCGCCACCGGAGCCGAGCTCGGGGTGGTCGGGGTCGCCTCACCGGCCGATGTCGCCCGCGCCGCCTCGGCCGCCGCTGCCGCTCAGCGCGACTGGGCCTCGCGGCCTCCCGAGGAGCGCGCCGAGGTGCTGCGCCGGGCGGGTCTGCTCTTCCAGGAGCACGCCACCGAGATCGAGGGCTGGATCATCCGCGAGACCGGGTCGATCCCGGGAAAGGCGCAGCTGGAGACCCACATCGCGGCGAACGAGTGCTTCGAGGCCTCCGCGCTGCCGTCCTATCCGCACGGCGACGTGCTGACCTCGAACGATCCGCGCTGGTCGTTCGCGCGCCGCTTCCCGGTGGGGGTGGTGAGCGTCATCGCGCCGTTCAACTTCCCGCTGATCCTGGCCATCCGCTCGGTGGCTCCGGCGCTCGCGCTCGGCAACGCGGTCCTGCTCAAGCCCGACCTGCGCACGGCCGTCGCGGGCGGGGTGAGCATCGCGCGCGTGCTCGCCGAGGCCGGCCTGCCGGAGGGTCTGCTCCACCTGCTGCCGGGCGGAGCCGACATCGGGGAGGCCGTCGTCACGGCGCCCGAGGTCAGGGTCGTGGCGTTCACGGGGTCGACGGCGGCGGGTCGCGCGGTGGGCGCCCTGGCGGCGGGAGAGCTCAAGCGCGTGCACCTCGAGCTCGGCGGCAACAACGCCCTCATCGTGCTGCCGGGGGCGGATGTCGCTGCCGCGGCCTCCGCGGGCGCGTTCGGCTCGTTCATGCACCAGGGCCAGATCTGCATGACGACGGGCCGGCACCTGGTGCACGAGACGCTGGCCGATGAGTACGTCGCCGCGCTCGGCGAGACGGCGGCGAGCCTGCCGGTGGGCGACCCGAACACGGGCCAGGTCGCGCTCGGGCCGATCATCGACCGGAAGCAGCTCGAGCGCGTCGACAGCATCGTGCAGGGCTCGATCGCCGCCGGGGCGACGCTGGTGTCCGGCGGCACGCACGAGGGCCTGTTCTACCGCCCGACGGTGCTCGGCGGCGTGCGCGACGACACCCCCGCCTGGGCGGAGGAGATCTTCGGGCCGGTCGCCCCCGTCAGGTCATTCTCGGATGCCGATGAGGCCGTCGCGCTGGCCACCGCCAACTCGTACGGGTTGTCGCTGGGCATCCTCGGCGAGGTCGGCATGGCGATGGAACTCGCCGACCGGATCCCGAGCGGGAAGATCCACATCAACGAGCAGACGGTGTCGGATGAGGCGAACGCCCCGTTCGGAGGCGTCGGCTTCTCGGGCAACGGCTCTCGGGTCGGCGGGCTGGAGACGAACCTCGACGCGTTCACCGACGTGCAGTGGCTGACGATGCGCTCGCGCATCGCGCCGTACCCCTTCTGACCTGAGCTGGTTGAGTAGCCGCGCAGCGGCGACCTGAGCTGGTTGAGTAGCCGCGCAGCGGCGTGTCGAAACCAGCGGGGGTCTCGACACGCGCCTCCGGCGCTACTCGACCAGCCAGTGCATCGCGACCGCGGCGGCCGCCGCGACGTTCAGCGAGTCGACCCCGTGCCGCATCGGGATCTGCACGTGCACGTCCGCCGCCGTCAGCGCCTCCGGCCCGAGCCCGGCTCCCTCGGTGCCGAGCACCAGCGCGACCCGGTCCGGCGCGGCGTACTCGCGCAGCGCCACCGCCTCGGGGGTCAGAGCCAGAGCGGCGATCTCGAACCCGGCATCGTGCAGCAGGGGGGCGAGCTCCGCCCAGCCCGGCGCCCGCGTCCACGGCACCTGCAGCACGGTGCCCATGCTCACCCGGATCGCGCGGCGGTAGAGCGGGTCGGCGCAGCGCGCGGTGACGAGCACCGCATCCGCGCCGATGCCGGCGACCGAGCGGAAGATGGCGCCGACGTTGGTGGGGTCGACGATGTCATCGAGAACCACGAGCCGGCGGGCATCGGCGATGAGCGCCGCGGGCTCGGCCAGGGGCGGCCGATGCATCGAGGCCACCACTCCGCGATGCAGCACGTACCCGGTCAGCTGGGCGAGCAGTTCGCCCGGTCCGGTGAAGACCGGTACGTCGCGGTCGCCGAGCAGAGCGAGCACCGCGTCGACCGAGCCGCCGAGCGCGAGCACCGAACGCGGCTCGTGCCCCGCGCGCAGCGCCCGCTCGAACACCAGCAGCGACTCGGCCAGATAGAGCGGGGCGTCGTGACGGGTGCCCCGCCGCAGGTCGACATCGGTGCGATGGGCGAAGTCGCCGAGGCGCGGATCGGCCGGATCGGCGATCTCGACGACCGGCATCTACGACAGGAAGACGGTGAGGAAGAAGGTGACGGCGAGCGCGGCGGCGCCGATCACGGCCACCGCCATCAACAGGTACGAGAACATCATCGGCCTCCGGTCGAGACGAGTTCCGCGCCCGCGGCGGCGAGCTCGGTGAGGGCGGCCTCCGACGACGCCGCAGCGACCCCGGCGACCAGGTCTTCGAGGACACGCACGTGACGGCCCGCCGCGATCGCGTCGAGCGCCGAGGCCCGCACGCAGTAGTCGGTGGCGATCCCGGCGACGTCGATGTCGGTGACTCCGAGATCGGCGAGGGCGTCGCTCAGGCTGCCCCCGGCATCCGTCACGCCCTCGAAGATCGAGTAGGCCGGCTTGCCCTGCCCCTTGCGCACGTGCACGTCGATGAGCGTGGTGTCGAGCGCCGGGTGGTATTCGGCCCCCCGTTCGCCGGCGACGCAGTGCCGCGGCCAGGTGTCGACGTAGTCGGGCTCGGCCTCGGTGGCGAAGTGCCCGCCGTTGTCGTCGTCGCCGTGATGCCAGTCGCGCGAGGCGAACACCACGTCGTAATCGTCCGGATGCGACCTCAGGTACTCGGTGACGCCCGCCGCGACAGCCGCCCCGCCTTCGACCCCGAGCGCACCGCCCTCGGTGAAGTCGTTCTGCACATCGATCACGAACAGGGCGCGGGTCATCATCGTCCTCGAGTGGGGCTAGAAGTTGGCGAGATTGTCGCCGCAGGTGTACACGCCGCGCACCAGGGTGTCCAGCGCCTCCTTGGCGTTGTCCTTGATGCCGGCGCCGATGGCGTAGAAGGCGAAGGTCAGCTCGGTGCCGTCCGCGGCATCCATGAAGCCGGACAGCGTGTAGGCGGTATCGATCCAGCCGGTCTTGGCGGTGACGTGCCCGCGCACCACCGCGTTGTCACCGGTGAAGCGGCCGGCGAGGGTGCCGGTCTTGCCGGCGACCGGCAGCGCGTCGCGCACCAGGTCGAGGTTGCCGGCTCCGGCCTGGATGCGTCGCATGAAGTCGGCCATGACCTGGGCGGGGACGCCGTTGTTCTCGCTGAGCCCCGAGCCGTCCTTGATGACGACGCGGGATGCGGTCTCGGGGTCGTCGGGCCAGAGCGCGCTCGGGATCGCCTGCTGCAGCGAGGCCGCGGTTCCGCCGAGTCCGGCTTCGCGCGACACGATGCGGGCCAGCATCTCGGCGATGGTGTTGTCGCTGTTGAGCAGCATCTGCTTGATGAGCACGCGCACCGGCTGGCTCTTGACCGTGGCGAGCGTCGTGCCGCCTGCCGAGGTGCCGGTGGTGACGGAGAGCCCGGGGTCGACGACACCGCCCGGGTCGGCGGCCCGCAGCGCGTCGAGGAACAGCTTGCCGGCACGCGACACGGGGTCGGTGCTGCGCGGGCTGGTCTGCTTCGTCGGGTCTTTGCGGTCGCCGTCGACCTGCAGCGCGGTCACCTCGGAGTGGTAGCCGATCTTCTGCTCGCTGCGCTTCCAACTGGGGTCCCACTTGTCACTGGAGTTCCAGTACGACGAGTCGAGCACGAGCTGGGTGATCGGCTGCCCGGGGAAGGTCGCCTGGTACTTGCTGATGACCGCGGAGGCCAGCGAGCTCAGCTTCGGCGCGCCCGAGTAGACGCTCTCGGTGCCGGCGGGCATGGCGCTCAGGGTGGCGTCGCCGCGTCCGATCAGCACGATCGAGCCGGCGGTGCTTCCGGTGACGACGCTGGTGGTGATCTGGAAGTCGGCGCCGAGCTGCTCGATGGCGGCCGAGGCGGTCAGCACCTTGAGCACGCTGCCGGTGCGCTGCGCCGAGATCGAGTGGAACGAGTACAGCTGTTCTCCGGTGTCGGCGCGCAGCACCGACCCGGCGAGCGACATCAGCCGGGGGTCGGAGGCGAAGGTGTTCACCGAGCAGGTGCGCAGCACCACGCTGGTCGGCTCGGTGCTCGGCTGGGGCCGGGGCGGCAGCTGGGTCTCCTCCGGAGCGGCCGCGGCGTCGTCGGGCTGCGAGGCGTAGGCGACCCCGGCGAACACGGCGCCGGTGCCCATCAGGACGAAGGCGACGGCGAGCGCCGAGAACAGCCAGGCGGTCGGATGCTTGCGGATGACCCCGAGGATGCCGCCTTTCGGCGTGATCGGCTTGCCGTTCTCATCGACGAGTACGGGGGCCGCCTCGGCCGGTGCAGCCGTCGACTCCCGGCGCGGGGCACGCGGCTGCCGCTTCTGCCGCGGGGGCCGGGAGGGCGCGGGACCGCCCGCCTCACGGGCTTCCCGGCGCGACAAAGGCTGCTCGTCGGTCACCACGCCATGATAGGCGACGGCCCCTGGGGGCTGACCCGGAGGGGCCGGGCGCGCGGGCTGAGAGCCGCGCGCCCGGAGTTCAGGACGCGATCAGCAGGACGCCCAGCGCGCTGCGGCGCGGACGAACTCGACGGGCTCGTCGGGCACTCCGCCGTGGCTCATCGCGAAGTAGATGCACACCGCCGCGGTCGAGCCGGTGTAGCTCGGCTTGTAGAGGGCGGTGCGGTGCGGCACCGAGTCCCACCACTTGCGGGCGACGGTGTCGCCGGTGTTGTACATGCCGCCGGCCAGGTTGCCGTCGCAGCCGACCGAGGGGACGCCGTCGCTGCGCACGGTGCCGATGTGCCCCCAGGCGCTGGCGGGGTCGGTGCTGGGGTCTTCGGCCATCCAGAACAGCCGGGCCTCCATGCACTGGTCGTAGCGGAAGTTGGCGGGCGGGATGGGCCGCAGGCAGTTGGCGACCCGCTTGTCGTTGAAGGCCTGGGCGAACGCCTGAAGGTCCTGGGTGGTGGTGCCGTGCACGCCCTGCGGCGAGACCGCGGACGGCGCGCTGCCGGTGAGCCCCGAGACCGAGCCCCCGCATCCGCTGCTGGAGGTCGGTGCGCCGGGCAGCCGGTCGCCCGCGTCGGGCTCGGTCCGGTCGGACACCGGGGTCGGCGGCTTGCTCGTCGGGGTGCTGGGGTCGTCCTTGACGACGGGCGGGGGCGGTTTGATGTCGGCCACGACCGCGGCGGGGGCGAGGCCGGGGGTGCCGGCCGGCAGGCTCAGCACGCCGGAGGCGAGCGGCACCGAGACCGCGGCGACGATACCCGCCACGAGCCCCCATAGCTGCCGCTTCACGACTGTTTTCCCCCCGGCCGTCGCGCCCCTGCGCGCTGTCGGCACCAGGTCCCCACCGCGGTGCCGTCTTGGCAAGTTATCCCCGTTCAGAAGCGGGAATCAAGGTCGCGGAGGGTGAAACAGAGGGGTCCTCCCCCGGACTGGGGGTACGGCTCAGCGCGGGCGCCAGATGAACCGGTGAGTGTGGATCTCGTGGTAGTCGAAGGTCTGGACCCCGAGCACTCCGGGCACCCCGCGGATGCCGGTGTTGATGGTGTCGAAGAGCGCTTCGGCGGTCGGCGCGATGATCTCGACGAGCAGGTCGTAGGGCCCCGTGCCGAGCACGAGGTAGATGACGCCGTCGAGGTCGCCGAGGCGATCGGCGATCGCGCGGACGTCGCCCTGCACGCTCACGCCGACCATCGCCATCCGTTCGTAGCCGAGCCGCAGCGGGTCGGTGACGCCGACGACCTGCAGCACGCCGCGCTCTTCCAGGCGCAACACCCGCAGCCGCGCGCCACCGGCCGAGAGTCCGACGCGTTCGCCGAGTTCGGCGTAGGTGAGCCGCCCGTCGAGCTGCAGCGCGACGATGAGCGCGCGGTCGATGTCGTCGAGCTCGGGATCCATGAGCGCCGAGTGTAGCCGAATGATGATCCGTCAGTGCATCGCATGATCGAGTGTCGTATCATCAGCGCCATGCCCTTCGACTTCCGTCAGCACACCGCGCTTCCGCGGCCCGCGATCACCCTCGACGACGCGCATCGCATCGGCCGTGAGCGCTACGGGTTGAGCGGCGCGCCCCTCGAACTCGGCAGCAACCAGGACCGCAACTTCCGCATCGGGGACGCCGTGCTGAAGATCGCCAACAGCGTGTTCGGCGAGGACGAGCTGCGCGCCCAGAACGCCGCAGCCGACGCGGTCGCCGCCGCCGGACTGCGCGCACCGGTCTGCCTGCCGGATGTCGACGGTGCCCGCATCGGAGCCGCCGGCGGGCACCGGGTGCGCCTGCTGAGCTACGTCGACGGCGAGCCGCTCACCGGAAGCGGGCCGTACTCCCCCGAACTCGCGCGGGCCCTCGGCGCCCTCTCGGCCCGGGTCGCGCTCGCGCTGGCGGACCTCGAGGACCCCGGCGCCCGGCAACTCACCCAGTGGAACCTGCGTATCGGCGGGGAGGTGGTCGGCCTCCTGGCCGGCAGCATCGCCGAGCCCTGGCGACGCGACCGGGTGCTCGCGATCGCCGCAGCGGCGGACGCCGCCCTCGCCCCGCTGCGCGACCGCCTGCGGACGCAGGTGATCCACGGCGACATCACCGACGACAACGTCGTGCAGGGTGACGCGGGCCTGCCGGACGGCGTCATCGACTTCGGCGACGTCGCCGAGAGCTGGACCGTGGCCGAACTCGCCGTCACCGCCGCCTCGGTGCTGCACCACAATCCCGACGATCCGCTCGTCGTCCTGGAGACGATCGCCGGGTTCCACGAGGTGCTGCCCCTGACCTCCGACGAACTCGACGCGCTCTGGCCGCTCGTTCAACTGCGTGCGGCGGTGCTCATCGCCAGCGGCGAGCACCAGGTCGCGCTCGAGAGCGACAACGCCTACGCCGCCGAGAACCGCCCCCAGGAGTGGCGCTCCTTCGTCACGGCGAGCGAACTGGATGCCGCGGACCTGCGTGCGCTGATCGCCTGGCGGCTGGGCGCGTGGCCGGCTGCGGAGCCCCTCGGCCGGCCTGCCCACCCGCTGCTCGACGCCCGCGACGCCGCCCGCCTCGACCTCTCGACCACCAGCCCGCTGCTCGACGGCGGCGCATGGCTCGACAGCGACATCGAGGACCGCCTGCTCACCGGCCGGGCCGTCACCACCTGGGCCGAGCCGCGCCTCACCCGGTCCGTGCCGTTGTCGCCGCGCGAGGTCGCCACGCTCCCCCTCGGCGTGGACCTCGTCACGCCGGAGCCCACCGAGGTGCGCGCGCCCGCGGCCGGCGCCCTGCGCGCTGACGGCGACGCGCTGGTGCTCGTCGCCGACGAGTACGAGCTATGGCTCACCGGGGTCGAGGACGCCCCGGCGCCGGGCGAGGTCGCCGCGGGGGATCGCCTCGGGACCGCCTCGCGGCTGCACGTCCAGGTCTCGCGCGCGCCCGGCATCCGCCCGCCCGCGTTCGTGCGTCCCTCGCTCGCCGACACCTGGCGCCGGGTGTGCCCCGATCCGTCGGTGCTGCTGGGGCTCGAGCCGCTCCCCGCGGCCCCGAGTCCCGATGCGGTGCTCGCGAGCCGGGATGCGAGCTTCGCGACCGTGCAGGAGCACTACTACGCGCATCCGCCCCGGATCGAGCGCGGCTGGCGCGAGCACTTCGTCGACACCGACGGCCAGACCTACCTCGACATGGTGAACAACGTCGCCACCACGGGGCACGCCCACCCGCGCCTGGTCGCCGCGGTTGCGCGGCAGTGGGCCCTGATGAACACCAACTCGCGTTTCCACTACGGCGTCGTCGCCGAGTTCAGCGCCCGGCTCGCCGCGCTGGCCCCCGAGGGCCTGGACACCGTGTTCCTCGTCAACAGCGGCAGCGAGGCCGTCGACCTCGCGCTGCGGCTGGCGACCACGGCCACCGCGAGGCCCCGCGTGCTCACGATGCGCGAGGCGTATCACGGCTGGACGATCGGCTCGGATGCGGTGTCGAGTTCGATCGGCGACAACCCGCGCGCGCTCGAGACGCGGCCCGGCTGGGTGGGGCTCATCGATCCGCCGTATCGCGTCGACCCGGCCGCGTCGCTTGCCTCGCTGGATGCGGCCCTCGGTGCCGACACCGCCGGCTTCATCGCCGAGGCGATCTTCGGCAACGGCGGTGGGGTGCTGCTGCCCGACGGGTACCTCTCCGCAGCGTACGCCCGGGTGCGCGCCGCCGGCGGGCTGTGCATCGCCGACGAGGTGCAGGTCGGATACGGCCGGCTCGGCGACTGGTTCTGGGGGTTCCAGCAGCAGGGCGTGGTGCCCGACATCATCACGATCGCGAAAGCCATGGGAAACGGTCACCCGCTCGGAGCCGTCATCACCACGCGCGCCATCGCGGATGCGTTCGCCGCCGAGGGCTCGATGTTCTCCTCCGCGGGCGGCAGCCCCGTCAGCTGCGTCGTGGGCATGACGGTACTCGACATCATGGAGGACGAGGGCCTCGTCGAGAACGCCCGGGTCGTCGGGGGCGCCCTGCGTGAGGGGCTGCTCTCGCTCGCCGAGCGCCACCCTCTGATCGGCGCCGTGCACGGGCGCGGGCTCTACCTCGGGGTCGAGCTGTCGCGCTCGGGGGTTCCGGCGACCGCCGAGGCCCACGCCGTCTGCGATGCGCTGCTGCGCGACGGGGTCATCGTGCAGCCGACCGGCGACGACAAGAACGTGCTGAAGATCAAGCCGCCGATGCTGCTCGCGCGCGAGAGCGCGGAGTTCTTCGTCGAGGCGCTGGGGCGGGTGCTGGACGTCGTCGGGGCGTAGCCTCCCAGCATGACCGGCACCCGCGTGCGTGCCTGGCTCGGCACGATCCTGTTCCTCTTCGCGGCCCCCGGCGTCGTCGCCGGGCTGATCCCCTGGGCCCGTCGCGCTCGTGGCCGGCCTGGTGATCCTCGCCGGAGTCGTCGTGCTGCTCGACGCCTTCGTGCGGTTCTACGAGGAGCCGACTCTCGACGAGACGTACGGGGAGGAGTACCGAGAGTGCACGCGCAACGTGCGGGGGTGGATCCCGAGACTCAGACCGTGGAGCCCGCGTGCACATCGACCGCTTGGGAGAACGATGTGAAGGTGGGTCAGGGCAACCGTTTCGCGGTGAACGTCCTGAGGTAATCTCGCCGCAGCTTCTTCGCCGATTCGAAGCAGAAGAGATCCGACTTCGTGAGGGCAGTCGTCGAACGTCCGGAAGTAGTCCGTACGCTCCTGAAGAAACCTGCCGAGGCCCCTCGCGATAGCGCCCTCGAGACCGAGCCGCTCCGGATGGTCCCTCCGCTTCAGCGTCAACGAGTAGTACCGGACGGGCGCCCTTCTCACGAACGCGTGCATTCGCGTGAATGCTCCCTTTCGCTGGGCCCAGGGCATTTCACGATATTCCGCTTCGCCTCGGATCACGGCCCCGCTATGGACCGTGTGCCGGTCGAGACCGATGTCGCGAAGCCGGCGATCCAGTTCATCAAGGTGCGGAGACAACGGCTCGTGTTGCTCGTGGACAACGAATCCGAGCACGTAGTAGCCGGAAGCGGAATCGCCGAAATCTCCGGACTCGTCACGCGTTCCTCGCGGGGAAACAAAATGGCGGGGGACTTCCCCCGCCATGATGTGGGCCCGGGTCGTGAGACCAGCCCATTGCTCCAACAATAACTCAGACGGGTGTGCGCCGCGCGAGTTTCCTTGCCTACCGCGCACCGACCGTGGAGCCACCTGTGAGAATCGAACTCACGACCTATTCATTACGAGTGAATCGCTCTGCCAACTGAGCTAAGGCGGCCGGGCCGGGAGAACCGGCACCGTACGGAATCATAACCGACTCGCGGTCAGACCGAGGAGCGCACGATCTCGGGCATCGCCCCGAACGATTCCATCAGCCGGCTGTGCAAGGTGCCGTGCTCGCCGTTGTCGTCCATCCAGGTCAGCCAGGCGTGGCGCATGCCCGCCACCGCCATCATGGCGATCAGGCGAGCCCGGGTGCGCAGCACATCCTCGTCGTGCGCCAGCTCCGGGTTCTGCGTCGCGATCCGGCGGGCGATGAGCTCGACCATCTTGGCCTCGAAACGGTGGATGCTCGCCCAGCGCCGTCCGCCGAGCTCCGGGTCCGACTTCATCAGGGTGCGGCGCAGCATCAGCACCTCCTGGTCCTGCAGCGCGGTGGCGATGGAGCGCGAGAACAGCCGCGCCAGGGCCGCGAACACCGGGGAGGGGTCGAGCACGAACTCCTCCTGCGCCTCCTCCGAGGGCATCTCGGGGGTGTTGCCCACGATCGCCTCCTCTTTTGAGGAGAAGTAGTTGAAGAAGGTGCGGGGTGAGACGTCGGCGACGCGGGCGATCTCATCGACGGTCACCGCATCCAGACCCTGATCGCGCACGAGCGTGATCGCGGCGATCTCGATCGCGCGTTTGGTGGCCACACGTTTGCGTTCGCGGAGGCCGGGGGTGTCGATGGCCGCGGGGTCGGTCATGCACTCATTCTTGCATAGAGTGCAAACTTGCACCGGTCAGCAGTCGGGGTCCTCCTGCGGGACGGTGTCGTCGATGAAGTAGTCGTCCACCGCGTCGTCGACGCACGAGTTCGACTTGTTGTAGGCCGTGTGGCCCTCGCCGTGGTACGTGATCAGGTGCCCGTTCTCGAGCTGATCGGCCAGCGCCTGCGCCCACACGTACGGGGTGGCGGGGTCGTTCGTCGTGCCGAGCACCAGGATGTCGGCCGACCCCGCAGCCCTGATCGCCTCGCGCTGCCGCGTCGACGGGAACGGCCAGTGCTCGCAGGTCAGCCCGCCGTAGCCCATGTAGGTGCCGAAGACCGGGGCGGCCTCGGCGAGCTCGGCGGCCTCGCGGCGCATCACCTCGAGATCGGCCTGGCCGGCGTAATCCAGGCAGTTGATCGCGATGTTCGCCTCGTTCGAGTTGCTGGAGTAGGTGCCGTCCGGATTCCGTTCGTTGTAGCTGTCGGCGAGCAGGAACGCGGTGGAGGTCCCCCCGCGCGCGACCTCGTCGAAGAGCTGACTGAGATAGGGCCAGTTGTCCTGGTTGTAGAGGGGCAGGATGACCGCATAGAAGAACGTCGTCACGCCGAGCTCACGACCGTCCTCGGCCGGCAGCGGGCTCTTCTCCAGCGAGGCGAACATGTTCTGAATGCGCGTCAGCCCCTGCTCGACACCGCGGAAGGGGCAATCGGAGCCGGCCACGCAATCGGTGAGGTAGGCGGTGAGAGCGTTCTCGAATCCGACCGCCTGCGTCTTCGTGACATCGAAGTCCGACGTCGCCGGATCGAGCGCGCCGTCGAGCACGAGGTGCCCGGTCTTCTCGGGGTAGAGGCCCGCGTACGTCGCCCCGAGGTACGAGCCGTACGAGTAGCCGAGGTAGTTGAGCTTCACGTCGCCGAGCACCGCGCGCAGCAGGTCGAGATCGCGGGCCGCGCTGATCGTGTCGACGTACTGCAGCAGCGGACCGGTGAACTCCAGGCAGTCCCTGCCGAAGTCCTCCATCGAGGTCTCGAGGGCGGCCAGCCACTCGTCCGAACCGGTGGTGCCCGGGGCGATGCCATAGGTGAACTCGTCGAAGTCGGCGGGGTCGTCATAACAGCTGACCGCCGACGAGCGCCCGACACCGCGCGGGTCGAAACCGACGATGTCGTAGCTCTGCTGCAGACGCTCGCTCGTGGCGTAGTCGACGCTGTCGAGGATGAAGTCATACCCCGAACCGCCCGGGCCGCCGGGGTTGATCAGCAGCGAGCCCTTACGCTGGCCGGTGGCGGGCTGCCGCACGAGGGCGAGCTCGATGCTGTCCTGCGCCGGGTCCTCCCAGTTCATCGGAGCGGTCGCGGTCGTGCACTGCATGCCGTCACCGCAGGCGCGCCAGACGAGCACCTGCCCGTAGAACGCGGCGAGATCGGCATCGACCTGCTCGCCGGTGGGCACCGAGGTCGTCGAGGGCTGCGGCGGCAGGAACCAGCTCATGCAGCCGCTGAGCAGCAGTGTGACGACGCCGGCGCCGGCCAGCAGTGCGGTGATGCGTCGGGTTCTCACGCGCGATCCTTTCCGGCGGCGGTGCGGTCGCGCACCGCCGAGATGAGCATGGCCTCGAGGGCAAGGGCGGGGGCGACGTTGCCCTCGATGCGCTCCCGCGCGGTGGCGATCGCATCGAGGGTCTGCAGGGTGCGGGGCGCGTCGCACAGCCCGGCGGCCGCGGTCAGCTCGGGATAGATCGCCAGGTTCACCGGCTCGGTCTCGACCCCCAGCTGCAGCATGAGGATGTCGCGATACAACGACAGCAGATCGACGAGGATGCGGTCGATGCCGTCGCGCATGCTGCGGGTCGCGCGGCGCTTCTGGTCGTCTTCGAGCGCCTTGATCTGCGCCCGCAGCCCGGGCGGCACCGCGGCACCGGGCTCGATGCCGAGGGATCGCAGGGCGCGCTCGCGTTCCTCGCTGTCGTGCTGATCGGTGAACGCCTTCGCGTCGGCGCTCGCCAGCGACACCAGCTCGGCGGCGGCCATCACGGCGCCGGCGACGCTGTGGATGCCGAGGGCCAGTTCCAGCGTGCGCTTGCGCCGGTCGCGCGCCTCTTCGTTCGTCGCCAGGCGGTGGGCCATGCCGATGTGCGATTGCGCCTCGCGGGCGGCGCGCTCGGCCTCGGGCATGCTCACCCCGGCCCGCCGCGAGATCAGCTCGGCGACCTCGGGGACGCTCGGGGTGCGCAGCCGCACGCTGCGTACCCGCGACCGGATGGTCGGGATCAGGTCGGCCTCGCTGGGGGCGCAGAGGATCCAGACGGTGCGCGGCGGCGGTTCCTCGAGCGCTTTCAGCAGCACATTGGAGGTGCGTTCGATCATGCGGTCGGCGTCTTCGATGACCATGACCCGGTAACGCCCGACCGACGGGGAGTACTGGCTCGCCGCGACGAGCTGCCGCACCTCGTCGATCGTGATGGTGACGCGGTCGGTGCTCAGGATGCCGAGGTCCGGATGCGTGCGCGCCCGCACCTGCGCCTCGGTCGCCTCTTCGTCCCCCGGTCGGGCGATCAGCGCGGAGGCGAACGCGTAGGCCAGGATCGAGCGCCCGGAACCGGGTGGCCCGGTGATCAGCCAGGAGTGGGTGAGCCGGTCGTCGGAGACGGCATCGCGCATGACCGCGATGGCCTCTGCCTGACCGGTGAGGTCGTCCCAACCCATGTCGTGAATCTAGCCGAGGAGGGCCGACACACGGTCGCGGATGTTCCCGGCCAGCTCGTCGACGGGGAGCGTCGCGTCGAGCACCAGGAAGCGCGCGGGCTCGGCGGCGGCGAGTTCGAGGTACCCGGCCCGCACGCGGGCGTGGAAGTCGGCGGCCTCCGCCTCGAGGCGGTCGTACCGGGTGCGGGACTCGTCGAGCCGCTCCCGCCCGGTGGTCTCGTCGAGGTCGAGCAGCACCGTCAGATCAGGCAGCAGACCCTCGGTGGCCCACAGCGACAGGTCGCGCACCTCGGCGGGGTCGAGCACCCGCCCGGCGCCCTGATACGCCACCGACGAGTCGAGGTAGCGGTCCTGGATGACGATGTCGCCGCGCTCGAGCGCCGGCCGGACGACCGTGGCGATGTTGTGCGCCCGGTCGGCGGCGTAGAGCAGCGCCTCGGCGCGGGCGGCGATGTGCCCCCGCCGGTGCAGCACGAGTTCGCGCACCTCGAGCCCGAAGTCGGTGCCGCCCGGTTCGCGGGCGTGCACGACGGTGCGCCCCTGCCCTGTGAGCCACTCGGTGAGCAGCGCGGACTGGGTCGACTTGCCGGATCCGTCACCGCCCTCGAGCGTGAGGAACAGGCCGGGCACGGCTACTTCCTCTTCGCGGGGGCTCGCTTGGCGCGGCTCGCGGGCTTCTTCGCCGGACCCTTGGCGCGCTTGTCCGCCAGTAGCTGCACGGCGCGCTCGAAGTCGATGGTCTCGACGTCGTCGCCGCGCGGGATGGTGGCGTTGGTGACACCGTCGGTCACGTAGGGTCCGAACCGGCCGTCGCGCACCTTGATCGGCTTGCCGCTGACCGGGTCGGCGTCGAACTCCTTGAGGGCGCTGCTCGGTCGCCGTGCGCCGTACTTCGGCTGCGCGAACACTTCGAGCGCCCCGGCGAGATCGATGTCGAAGATCTGCGCCTCGGTCTCGAGCGACCGGCTGTCGGTGCCCTTCTTCAGGTACGGCCCGTACCGCCCGTTCTGCGCGGTGATGTCTTCGCCGGTCTCCGGGTCCTGTCCGACGACGCGGGGCAGGTCGAGCAGCTTGACGGCGGTGTCGAGGTCGACGGTCGCCGGGTCCATGTCTTTGAACAGGGATGCGGTACGCGGCTTCACCGCGGCCGCCTTCTTGGGCGCCGCCTTCTTCTTCTTCGGCGCAGGCGCGGCGGGGTCGACGAGTTCGCCGGTAGCGGGGTCGACGGCCACGCCGGGGTCGGATTCGTCGACCTTGAGCACGACGGGGGCGACCTCGGGCTCGAGCTCGGTGACGTAGGGGCCGTACCGGCCGTCCTTGGCGACGATCATCTTGCCGGTCACCGGATGCAGCCCGAGTTCGCGGTCGCCGACGACGGGGGCGTCGATGAGTTCGCGCGCCTTCTCGGCGGTGAGCTCATCGGGGGCGAGCGCCTCGGGCACGTTGACCCGGCGCGGGGTGTCGCCTTCGGCAGCGGGCACCTCGAGGTACGGACCGTAGCGCCCGATGCGCAACGTGATGTCGTCGGCGATGCGGATCGAGTTGATGTCGCGCGCGTCGATGTCGCCGAGGTTGTCGATGACCTTGCGCAGTCCGCGGTGCTTGTCGCCGCCGAAGTAGAACTCGTTGAGCCACCCCACCCGGTCGGCTTCGCCATCGGCGATGCGGTCGAGGTCGTCTTCCATCTCGGCGGTGAAGTCGTATTCGACGAGGTCCCGGAAGTGCTCTTCGAGCAGCCGGACGACGCTGAAGGCGATCCAGTTCGGCACGAGCGCCGTGCCGCGCGGGGTGACGTAGCCGCGGTCGATGATCGTGGAGATGATGCTCGCGTACGTCGACGGCCGGCCGATGCCGAGCTCTTCGAGCGCCTTCACCAGGCTGGCCTCGGTGTAGCGCGGGGGCGGTGTGGTCTCGTGTCCCTTGGCCTCGAGGGCGCCCAGGTCGAGCACCTGACCTTCGGTCAGCGGGGGCAGCGAGCGCTGCTCGTCGGAGCCGTCCTGCTCGTTGCGCTGCTCGTCGTGCCCCTCTTCGTAGGCGGCGAGGAACCCGCGGAAGGTGATCACGGTGCCCGAGGCGGTGAACTCGGCGGTGCCCGCCGACGCGGTCGCCGCCGCGATCGTGACGGATGCGGTGGAGCCCCGCGCGTCGGCCATCTGCGAGGCGACGGTGCGCTTCCAGATCAGGTCGTAGAGCTTGAACTCGTTGCCGCGCAGCACGGTGGAGAGTTCGTTGGGGGTGCGGAACACCTCGCCCGAGGGGCGGATCGCCTCGTGAGCCTCCTGCGCGTTCTTGGACTTGCCGGTGTAGACGCGCGGCTTCTCGGGGATCGAGTCGGCACCGTAGAGCTTGGTCGCCTGGGTGCGCGCCGCCGTGATCGCCTGCTGCGAGAGCGTCGGCGAGTCGGTGCGCATATAGGTGATGTACCCGTTCTCGTAGAGACCCTGCGCGACGCTCATCGTCTGCCGGGCCGAGAAGCGCAGCTTCCGCGCCGCCTCCTGCTGCAGCGTCGACGTGGTGAACGGTGCGGCCGGGCGCCGGGTGTAGGGCTTGGTCTCGAGCGAGCTGACGGTGAACGTGGTGGAGTCCTCGCGCAACGCGGTCGCGAGCGCCTCGGCGGCGGTCTCGTCGAGTGCGACGACGTCGGAGGTCAGCTCGCCCCGGTCGCTGTAGTCGCGTCCGGTGGCGATGCGGCGCCCGTCGATGCGGGCGAGCTTCGATTCGAACGACGAGCCGGGCGCATCCGGCTTCGGTGCCAGCTCGGCGATCAGGTCCCAGTAGGCGGCGGAGACGAATGCGAGCCGCTCGCGTTCGCGGTCGACGACGAGGCGGGTGGCGGCGGACTGCACGCGACCGGCCGAGAGGCCGGGACCCACCTTGCGCCAGAGCACCGGCGAGACCTCGTAGCCGTACAGCCGATCGAGGATGCGCCGCGTCTCCTGGGCGTCGACGAGGGCGGTGTCGAGGTCGCGCGGGTTGTTGCGGGCGGCCTCGATGGCGTCCTTGGTGATCTCGTGGAACACCATGCGCTTGACGGGCACCTTCGGCTGCAGCACCTCGAGCAGGTGCCACGCGATGGCTTCGCCCTCGCGGTCTTCATCGGTGGCGAGGTAGAGCTCGTCGGCGGACTTCAGTGCCTTCTTGAGATCGGCGACCGTGCGCTTCTTCTCGTCGCTCACCACGTAATAAGGAGTGAACCCGTTCTCCACGTCGATCGAGAACTTGCCGAGCGACCCCTTCTTGAGCTCGGGCGGCAGGTTCTTGGGCTCGACGAGGTCACGGATGTGACCCACCGACGCCTGCACCTCGTAGCCGTCGCCGAGGTACTGGGCGATCGTCTTCGCCTTGGCCGGCGACTCGACGATGACGAGCTTCTTCTGATCGGGCACTGCTCTCCTTATATCCGGGGACACCATACACACAGCACCGATGTGTCTGCTTCACCGCCGCATCCCGCCGATTAGGGCGCACGCGACGCTCCCCTACGCTCGTGACGTGTTCCGGACCCCGTTCAGTCTCTTCCGCACACTCGCGTTCGCCGAGGTGGTGTCCTGGACACTCCTCATCGCCGGGTTGCTGCTGCGGGCGTTCGCGGGTCTGGACATCGCGACGGTTATCGCCGGAAGCATCCACGGTTTCGTGTTCCTCTCTTACGGCGCGGTCGCGGTGCTCGTGGCGTTCAACCAGCGCTGGGGAGTGTGGCCGGCCGTGGTCGCGATCGTCAGCGCGATCATCCCCTACGCGACGATCCCCACCGAGCTCTGGCTGCACAGGACGGGACGCCTCGTGGGCGACTGGCGGCTGGAGCAGGGCGATGACCCGCGCGATCGCACCTGGTACGACCGGCTGATGCGCGTCTTCCTGCGCCGGCCGTATCTGCTGGCGGTGCTGCTGGTCGTCGCGGTCGCCGTCCTGTTCACGGTGCTCGTGATCATCGGCCCGCCCGGCGGCCGGCACTGAGTCCGCCGCCTTCCGGCCGCATCATGGCGGTGGGCCGGCGCGCGCCCGCGCGCTGAACGAGACGGCGCCGATGCGGGCGGTCGCCGATACCGTGGCGATCAGGCCGTCGATCTCGCACGAGCCGAGTACCGCACCTCCGGCGCCGGCGACACGAGCGGCCAGTACACAGGGCGCGCCGGGCACCGCGCCCGATGCGGCGTCGGCGGCCGCCAGCGCCGCGGCGTCGACGGCGCCGATCACGCGCTGACGAACCGTCAGCGCCCCGCCGAGCCCGAGCACGGCCAGAGCGACGACGGTCAATGCTCCGACAAGGGCGAGCGCCAGCACCGAGCCCGCTCCTCGCTCGTCTCTCATCGACCACCCGCCAGGGCACAGGATGTCGCCGACACCGTCAGTCCGGCGCGGCCGAGCGCGCCCGCGGGACGTGCGCGCACCGTCGCACAGACCAGGTCCGCGCGGACCGACCTCGTCACCTGCGCGCCCGGCACCTGGCGCTGCACCCGAGCCGCGACCACGGCACCGGAGTCCCCGCGCGCCCACGATCGGGCCGCGTCCGCGGCCGCATCCTGGGCCCGCAGCCGGGTTCCACCGACCTGGACGCCGCCGATGAGCAGGGCCAGCACGACCATCACGGCCGGGAGCGCGATGGCGAACTCGGCGACGACGCTGCCGTCGTCGCGTCTCACCCGCCGACACTCAGGGCAGAACGCACCAGGCCCGACAGGATGCCCTGCACCTCGCCGGATTTCAGGATGACCACCAGCAGGCCCGCGAACCCCACCGCGGCCATGATCGTGATCGCGTACTCGGCGGTGGCAGCGCCTGCGTCGTCGAGCAGCCGCCGGGGCCGCAGGGAGATGCGCATCAGTTCCTCTTTTCTCTGGGGTGCCCAGGGTGCCTCACGCGGTGCGTCCACCGAGAGCGCGCACCGGAATCTCGGGATGAACCTCACACCCCCACCGCGGTGGACGAGAGGATCGCCAGCCCCATCGGCACCACCCCGGCGAGCACGAACGCCGGCAGCACGCACAGCCCGAGCGGCAGCAGCAGGCGGGTCTCGAGACGCACGGCCCGCTCGGCCGCGGCGGTCCGGGCGTGGTGGCGTGCCGCATCCGCCTCGGCCCGCAACAGGGCGACCACCGGCACGCCGGCCCGGCGCGCGAACGCCAGCACGGCGCCGGTGTCGTCCGCGGGGGCGAGGCCGGCCTCCCGGCAGCAGCGCTCGACCAGGTGGCCGGCGCGCTCGATCGACATGCCGCCGGACAGAGCGATGGCGTACAACTCGCAGCCGAGCCCGGAGCTCGCGTCGTGTTCCCGCGCCCAGTGCAGCAGACGCCGGTTCCAGCGCACGGCGACCGCCACCAGCGCCCCGGCGAGCGCGAGGCAGACCAGGCCGGGCAGCGACGCGAACGCACCGGCCATGTCGAAGCCGAGCAGCACCCCGAGCAGCACCGCGAGCGCCGGGAGGGCGAGCACCACGCGGCTGGTGGCGGCCGGACCCGCCAGCGCCACCTCGACCTCGCGCTCCCCGCGGCCGAGGTCGCGCAGAACCCCGGCCGTGCGCTCGAGCGCCGGCGCGAGTGCGGCGCCCGCCTCGGCGGCCACGCCCCACACGGCGGCGAGAACGCGAAGCGCAGAGGACTCCCCCGCCGACGCGGTGATCCGGGCGGGGATGTCGTGGGCGGCCTCCAGCCCGCGCGCGACGCCGGCCGCCGGGCCGTCGGGTGCCGCATCGGCGACGTGCCGCCACGCCGACGCGGCAGGGATTCCGGCGGAGGTCAGCACCGCCAGGCGCTGCACCAGCACGGCGAGTTCGTCGTAGCCGGTCATGCGGACTCCACCACGAGCCGGCCATGCCGGTCCACCGCGAGCGAGCCCAGCGCCCCCAGTGTGCGCCCGGCAGCGGTCCGCTCGACGTGCAGGACCGCGTCGAGGGCGCTGACCGCCTGGCGCGCTACGGCATCCGGGCCGAGCCCGGCGAGCGCACCGAGCGCCTCGAGTCGTGACGGCACGTCGGCGAGCGAGTTCGCGTGCAGGGTGCCCGCTCCACCGTCATGTCCGGTGTTGAGGGCGCTGAGCAGTTCGCGCAGTTCGGGCCCGCGGCACTCCCCCACCACGAGCCGGTCCGGCCGCATGCGCAGTGCCTCGCGCACCAGCCGGTCGAGACCGACGGCACCCGCGCCGTCGAGGTTCGCCTGCCGGGCCTCGAGCGCGATGACGTGCGGGTGGTCGATGCGCAGCTCGGCGACGTCTTCGATGACGACGATGCGCTCGCCCGCCGGAGCGGCGGAGAGCAGGGCTCCGAGCAGCGTCGTCTTTCCGCTGCCTCCGGCCCCGGTGATGAGCAGGTTGGCGCGCTGTGCCACGAGGCCGTGCACCCGCTCGGCGCCGATCGCGCCGAAGAAGCCCGCCGCATCCAGTTCGTCGAGGTGCACCGGCCGAGCGCGGGGCAGCCGGATCGACAGCACCGCGCCGCCCGGCGAGATCGGCGGCAGCACGGCGTGCACCCGGATGCCGCGGCCGAGCCGCACGTCCACGCACGGGGTGGCCTCATCGACGTGCCGGTCGCCCGCGGCGATCAGCCGGACCGCGAGGTCGCGTGCCTCGGCGGCCGGCAGGCGCATTCCGGTCACGGGCTCGGCACCCGAGCCCCGATCGACCCAGACCGCGCCACCCGGGTTGACGAAGACATCGGTCACCGCCTCATCGCGCACCCAGGGTGCGAGCACTCCGAACACCGCGGCGTCGAGCTCGGCCCCGAACGGAGGCGGCTGGGCGACCTGCGCGATGAAGCTCACGCGACCAGGGTGCGAGAAGCGCGCACGCGCGAGACAGCCGGGGGCGAGCCTCGTGGAGACCCGCCCCCGGCTTGCTCGGGGGAGGACCGGTCTAGGTCCTGACCAACGACCCGCCCGCACGCACCCGCGACACCGCGTCGACCGTCGCGGCGAGGATCAGCACCCCACCGGTCACGGCGTAGTTGACTCCCGCCGGCAGGTTCAGCAGACCCAGCCCGTTGGTGATGACGGCGATGACGAGCGCGCCGATGGCCGCGTGGATGAGCCGGCCGCGGCCTCCGAACAGCGAGACCCCGCCGACCACCGCGGCC
>Ga0182739_1001402_pt1 | contig 25368 bp, 16 predicted proteins | sample eDN5th30CBELigBY_FD_128873 | JGI IMG/M metagenome (GOLD analysis project Ga0182739, IMG submission 128873) | Enriched backyard soil microbial communities from Emeryville, California, USA - eDNA 5th pass 30_C BE-Lig BY (version 2) (version 2) | ecosystem: Environmental > Terrestrial > Soil >... | reverse complement strand
GGGGGCGTTGGGGCGGGGGCGTTGGTTCGGATCTAAAGGTTGTCAGCGTGCTTATTGTCCCAATATCACGATGCATCTCGCGCTAACGGTTGTAAACAAAGCTTAAGCAATGTGAAATGGACATTGGATGATGGATTTCAGACCAATAACAACAATAACAACCATTACCATCCAAAAAAGGTGCTTTTCCGTTAAATAAGCACATTAGCAACCGTTAAGCACCTTTTCAATAAGCAAGAAGACGAGCCCCTGAACGAGACTCGTCTTCACCAGCCATTCCCTATTCGAATTCAATCGTTATGGAACGCCGATAGGAACTGTTTTGAACCGTCACTAAGTCCGCCAAGCCGCCAGATCGCAATATTGGAATGTCCTGCAAGTCTTGCGAGCTCGATCCACCAGCTAATGGTTTGTTCATCCGCGTACCAGACCGAGTGCTGGACGCCTTCGTTATCCTTGTATTGGAAATTAAGACTGCCGCTCGAGGCGTCGCGCTGCGGAGGACCTGCATTTAACTTCGCGAGCTCGGCCGCCTGCAGCTCGGTCACTCCCTTCGCCGTGCCTTTGCCGCCCGTCCAGTCGAATCCGCCAGTTGCAAACGCCAGGTAAGGTTCACCCGGCAAATAAGAAAGTCTGGCTGCAAGCTTGCGAATAAAAGCTTTGTCTGCTTTGGGCCCAGGCCCGCTATGATTGCCATACAGATTGTAAGCCATCATCACATAACTCGGACCCGAAGGCAGATCCAGCTTCTCGATTGGGGCGCGCGGCTCCAGTACAACACGGAGCGTCATTCCATGCGCCTTCAGCGTATTGTATAAATCCGAGACAAATTGGGAGTAACGTACCCAATCGCCATCGTTAATCCTCTCGTAATCGAGCTCTACGCCTCCAACCCCGTACTTCTTCGCCGCAGCAGCAATCTCATCAACATGGCGAGCCTGCTTGTCACGATCCGCCAACAGCCGAGAGACAAGCTCGCTATCCTTCTGGCTCTCATGTCCATCCTCGAACAGGATGTCATTCACGATCGTCAGATCAAGCCGCAGCTTGGGATTGACAGCCGCTGCCTCTCGAATTGTCGGCAGTCCTGTCTCGAACGCATCCGTGAACGTTAATTGGTCGGATTCATCGAAGTACGCAGCAAACAGCTGCAGGCTGTCCAGTCCAACAGCAGCAGCCCTTAAATCTGCTGCACCGTCCTGCCACTGCCAGTCAGCCAGCCAGGCGGAGATAGCAGCCTCTCCATTCGGGCTAGCTGCCGGCGCTGGTGATTGATGCGGCCTTGAGGCAAAAGTGAAATAGGCCACAACGGCGGATAGGACGACAATCGCCGCTATCGCTGCATAAATATAACGCGGCCCCTTCCTCCGCTCATTGTTCATGATGAGCTACCATCCTTCTCGTCCTTAGTTAGAACGTATCGATCGCCCAATCGATCACATTGTTCCACGTACGCTGTACGGTGCCTACCACGAGCTCGATACCCGTCAGTCGATTACTGTACAGCTTGTCCCCTACGGAACCATCTGCCTTCAGCTGCAGAACCTCAACATCGTCGAACAAGCCGTCGTAGATGTCGTCATGATCCTTCTGCTCGTGATACATCGATTCTAGTGCAATTGAGCCTGATGCAAGCGAGCCGTCGATCGATTCATCTGTCAGCAATGCTGTACCGTCAACCTTCAAGCTCAGCTTCGATCCTTGTACAGACAGCTCCATCTTTCGCGTCGCTTGAATATTGACGGGATATTGAGTCTCTTCCGTCAAATCAACCTCAGACATTTGCTGTGTCGTATAAGAGGTAGCCTTGTTCAGCGCTAGATCCGTATTCTTCCAATCGATCTTATCAAGCGTGATCTTAGCGATTTGCTCGACAGACTGATCCGCCTTCTGCTCCACTAGCAGCTCGTTATTATCCAGCGTCACCTTCACGTAAGTGTTACGCCCCTGGTCATACCGCAGATAGATCGACTGCTTGCCGACGACGCTGCCTTTCAAGGTCGCCGAAACACGGACATCGTTATCCTTCTCGCTGTCTTGCAGTAGAAGCTTCCCTGCTCCTCCTGCTTCCGAGGTGAGCGCAATTCGGTTGTCCCGAAACTCCGCAGCACCGCTAATCAGCTTCCAATCCTTCGCCCGCTTCTTATCTCCCTCGACGAACTGTATGCTTTCCTGCGTGTCAGCCTTAATACGCATGAGCAAATGATTCGTCTGCCAGTACGCCTGCGGCTGTACCCTTGTCAGGTCATAGATGCTGTCCTTCCTGGTGTTGGATGCACCGCCCTCCCGATTGAAGTGAAGCTTGAACAAGTTCTCGATGCTTCGCTCGTTCACATCCGATACAAGCCGGTTCATGCTTCCGCCCAGCGTATTGGCGTGCATGATCATGTAAACATTCGGAACGAAGCCTAGGCTTGACGTGTAAATCTTCTTCATTTGCTCATAGTCATATTCGATCCGCTTCTCCATCTCCTGACGATTCTCCGTTGGGATCATATTGCTGTCCCGAATGAAATCCATCAGATAGTGGTTATAGTAATCGATCTTCAGCTTATTGCGCAGCTCGCTCTCATCCTTAACGCCAATGAAGCTGCCTTCGCTGTCTACAACATTAATGTAAGCAAGGCGATAACCGTTGCTGCCCAGCTCCCAATAGCCCGATTTCATCATGGACTTAAGGTCGGAAGGCTGAAGAAATTTACGTTCGCTGTTGCCCATCTTATTGGCATAAGTCATAACCGTAGCCTGATAGTTATATCGCTCTAAATAAGGCTCCGCGAACAATGCTGAATCGTTGCGTCCATCCTCGAACGAGAGGAATAACGCCTTGTCAGGCAGCTTGGCCCCATTAAGGTAATAATCAATAATATCCTGCTGCGAAATCGTCACATAGCCTTGATCGTACAGAGCCTTCAGCTGCTCGTTAAGCTGGCTCTTCGCTATTAATTTCGGTGTGCCGGAACGGCTGACGCCGAAGTAGGATACAGCTATAAATCCTTTATCGCTCGTCCATGCCGACCGGTCTGGCTCAATGTAAGGGTCAGTCCCCGCCAACGCCTCGAACAGAACATAGACAAGGGTCAGAATCATCACAATCTGGACGCCTGTCTTGAACCGCTTGAAGCGGTCCTTCTTCCGGTAATCGAGGGCGGCGTTCCGTTTCCATAATCCCATTATTGCCACTCCTGTCTACAACGGCAATTCTTGTTGATCTCTTTTTCTCCGCTTGCGGGCTTCCTTCTTGTTCCTTGCCTCCACGTCCTGCGGCGTCTCGCGTGTTCCCCAAGTCGATTTCCAGAACGTGACCCAAGCAACAGGCATCTGCCACAGGAGCACGAACTCGTAGAACACACAGAAGACAAGGCCGAATACCCACAACCGGCTTCTCCGGAAGAATAGATGAGCAAGACTCATTAGCATCGCCATCAAGAATAACCCGATCAAGAATGTGCCTGGGAAAATATGATGTACGATCGGCACGTACAGAAGGTTGTACACGACAATGATTGGCGCTGCGATCGGCACGATTAAACCGACAATGAAGAACAGCGCCATGAATGGCTCCTTCCGCCAGATGAACGCGCACGCACGCAGCGATTCTCGCAGCCAGGACCGTTTCCAGCGCATCTGCTGCTTCAGGAACACATCCATCCGTGATGGAACGATCGTCGAGCAGATGGCGGAATCCTGATATCCGGTCCGATGCGTCTTCATAATAAAGTTCGTCATGCTTCGGTCGTCGCCGAACGTTGCGGGCTGGCCAAGGAATTTCTGCGTCAGCCAAGCTTCCGTATGCTTCTCAATCAACTCCTTACGGTAGCAGGAGAGCGGTCCGGACAAGCAGGTAACGCTGTCAAACCACGACTCTGCCGCTTTCATGATCCGGAAGGCAATATAGTAGCGTACCGTCTGCAGCTTCGTAATCGAATTCGTGAACTTGTTCTCAACATCCGTCCGTCCTGCAACGCCGCCCATCTTCGGATCCTGAAACGGCTGAACGAGATGGCGGATCGCGTTCGGTTCGAGGAAGCTGTCCGAGTCGACGAATACGACAAGATCATGCTTCGCCATCCTGACCCCTTGCACGAGTGCCTCGCGTTTTCCGCCGTTCGTCGGCAGCACATACATCTGAACGCGTTCCCTGGTCGCAAACCGCTCGGCTTCCCGATGGACCATATCAATCACTTTCTGTATCTGCTCGACAGATCGGTCCGTCGAACAATCATCCACTACGATAACCTCAAGCTTATCAATGGGATAATCCTGATTGACGCAGCTCAGAATGGTCCGATGAATCCACTGCTCCTCATTGAAGCATGGGATGATAACAGATACGCCCGGCGTATATTCCGGATTGATTGGCACATCGCGATAGAGCGCGCCGAACAAATAACGAGACAGCAGAAAGGCAGCTGCGATCAAGCTGTACAAGTACATCAGCGAATTATATTTAAAGTAGATAATGCTCTCCGCCCGAAGCAAAATGATAAACAGCGACGCGAATAGGAGCATCGTGCTTGCCAAATAAATCGAGAAGCCCCAACGCTTGCGCTTCAAGTAAACAGTAAGCGGCCGATCGAATTCGAACGCAAGCATCGGATATTCGACGCCGTCCCTTTCCCGTAAGAACGAACGAACCGACTGTGCCTGTATACGCACTTTCGACTCGAAGCCCTCCGGCATCGTTCCCGGCGGAATCCGAAACCTTAAGTTTACTCGCGTTTTATCATCGAGCGGCTTCATACCTGGCTCAAGCTCTAATAATAATCCCGTTGAAGAAATGTCGACGGCTCGCCCCTTCATTGATGCAGCCTTCTTCTTCTCGCCGATCGATACCGTCACTTCAAAATCAGCCATATAGCGAAGGCTCAGCATTCGCATCCGATTCAAATAGTCAGCATCCGTCTCTGTCTCGCTCTTCGCATCCAGCCCTTTTCCCCTGCGGTCGACATTGCTTCTAATCTGATCCGGATCCGGTACATTGGATAAGGTTCGTCTATCCAGCCGGGGAACGCTCATCACTTCTTCGATTGGCTGTTTGATTTTTCGTTTAGTCACCTAACCGTCTCCAATCCCTCCCGGCGAACCAGGAGTTTTACAAGCTCCAATAGTAATAATCCCGACTCTCAAACGCTTTACGAGAGTAGACGCCTTTAATGTCGTACATGATCTTCGGTCCGTTGGAGGAATAGATAGCGTCATAATCGTCAATATCCATGGCAATGAACGCCTCATGCGGCACCGCCAGCACGATCACATCCAGCTCCTTCATGTCCGCCATATCAGTCAGCTCGATGCCATATTCCTCATAAGCTAGCTCAGCACTAGCGACAGGATCAGCTACAAGCGGAACAATCCCATAATCGCCCAGCTCCCGTATGACATCGGTTACCTTCGTGTTGCGGATATCAGAGGTATTCTCTTTGTACGTAAGTCCGAACACGCCTATTCGCGTTTTAATCAAATCCAGTCCACGGCGAACAAGTGTCTTGACGAGGCTCTGCGCGACGAATTTACCCATACCATCGTTAATATGTCTGCCTGCCAGAATAATCTGCGAATGGTAACCTGAATCCTCTGCCTTGTAGGTCAGATAGTACGGATCGATGCCGATGCAATGCCCGCCAACAAGACCCGGATGAAAGCGGAGAAAATTCCACTTCGTCGAAGCTGCCTCCAGAACAGCCTTCGTCTCGATCCCCATCTCATGGAATAACATGGACAGCTCGTTCATGAAGGCAATATTCACATCGCGCTGTGCATTCTCGATCACCTTAGCCGCCTCTGCAACCCGAATGCTGTCCGCCCGGTAAATGCCAGCTTCAATAATAAGCTCGTACATATGTGCGACAAAATCCAGCGTCTCTTCGTCCATGCCCGATACGATCTTGACCGTGTTCTCAAGCCGATGGATCTTGTCCCCTGGATTGATCCGCTCTGGCGAGTAGCCAACTTTAAAGTCTTGGCCGCAGCGCAGTCCTGATTCAGCCTCCAGAATAGGAACACATACCTCTTCGGTTACACCGGGATAAACCGTAGATTCGAAGACGACGACCGAGCCTCTCTGCAGCCTCCGGCCGATCAGCTGGCTTGCGCTCTTGACGTACTTCAGATCCGGAATATTGCCGCTCTGAATCGGTGTCGGAACCGCCACGATGAAGAAACGAGCTTTCGCCAGTCTAGCCTCGTCTGACGTGAAATGAACGCTGCTCGAACGGAGCTCTTCATCCTCAAGCTCGCCAGTCCAATCTTCTCCGTTCTGATAGCTTTGAATCTTTCGTTCGTTCAGGTCAAAGCCTATTACTTCAACCCGTTTGGCAAAAGCAACAGCAAGCGGCAGCCCGACGTAGCCTAGGCCGACTACGGCAAGCGGCTCAGACCGCTCGACGATCGATTCGTATAAAGATGATAAGCTCATCGTCAATCCCCTGCTCTCATTTATGAATTCAAGCTAATTAATCAGCCATTGTAACAAATGAATAACCTTGTGCCTGCAGCTTCTCTATAACGGTAGGCAGCGCTTCGAGCGTATGAATATCGTCCAGCATATGAAGAAGGATAACGCTCCCGTTCTCCGTCTGCTCCATGATAGAGTTCACAATATCTGCCGCGCTGTTGTTCACGTCCCAGTCGAGCGCTGTAACGTCGTACAATGCGATATTCGGGTATCCAGCCGCAGCGATCACCTTGGCCGTATGGTCATCAATCTCGCCTGTAGGCGGTCGGAACAGCATCGTCGGCTTCTGTTGGATGGCCTCCGTAATGACCTGATGCGCTTTAACGACTTCGTCCTGCAGTTGTTCTGCTGATAGCGTCGTGACGACCGGATGCGAATAGGAGTGGTTCGCCACATCATGTCCCGCTTCAATGATGGCCCGAGCTAGATTAGGATTCGCCTCCACACCTTTCGCCCGAACAAAAAATGTGGCCTTGACCTTGTAATGGTCCAGAATATCCAATAGCTTCGTCACCGTATAGTCGGTGCCCCAATCGTCGAAGGTGAGCACAATCTCCTTCTTGTCTGTCTGCTGCTTGTATATAAGACGATACTTCGCATTCTCGTAATCGGGGTTTACGTGAACCAAGTCGTACCCTGGCAGCTGCTCCAGCGGCTTGCGTTCCCCTCCATGCGAGATGAGCTTGTCCATTAGAATAAGCTTGTAGCCGACCTCGTCGGCGGCCTTAACGATCATCGGGATCGCTTCGATCAACGAGTTGAACTCCTCTGTATCGACCGTTAGAATACCTCCACGAGTAATATGTTTACGAATATATAAGTACTTATCCTCATCACTCTCGCCCTGCCAATTATGAAGAAACAAGCTATAACCGACGACAGCCGTCATGCTTTCTTGTGCAGTAGCGAGCCGAATATCGTCATTGTAGTCACCGGATTTGGTCCGAACATACTTCGGGTTAATCCCCGTCTCTCTCTCAATGATTTCATTGGCAAGATGAATCTCTCGATACACCCCTTCATAGGACAGGTGTGTCATATCCATCCGGTTCAATGTATTGTTCTCAATCTCGTGCCCGCGCGCTGCGATCTCCTGCGCCAATTCCGGCTCTTCCGCTACTCGCATGCCTGGCAGAAAGAACGTTGCCTTGACCCCGTACTTATCCAATTCATCCAACAGACGAGTCATCGTCTCCTCGTCAGCCATTCCGTTGAACGTAAGGGAAAGCTCCCGTCCTCCCGTGTATACGAACGGAATCACCTTGCTCGGTTCTCCTTCGTAACGCGTCACCTGCGTATTCAGCTTGGTCTGCGAAGGATCTGCAAGCGAGTTCTCCTTCATGCCCCAGCTGCATCCAGCCAGCGCTGCTGCCAATATCAGAAGAATAAACGGCTGCAGCCATGTCTTCCTCTCGTTCCGAATGCGACCTTTCATAGCTGTGCTCCTATTCATACGTTCTAGTCGTGCGTGCAGCCTAAAGGGAAACAACTCGAATACTGCACGCTAGGATTCTAGTTAAATATACCTATATACATTATAGTACTTAAGTCTATCGAATACTATCAAAAACAAAGTATGACAACGAATGTAAAATATTCCGACAATTTATGAAGTTGCTTAATGGCATTTCTACATAATACGACAAACATATTTCGACAAACTAGATACAAAAGACCTATATTCCTTCCGAACAGCCGTCATCCTAATAAAAAAGCTGCGCAGCCATTGTCGCTGCGCAGCCATTCGTGGAATGCAATACTCAAACCTATCCGCAATTACCGTTTCGTACCAACCGCAATCCAATTAATGAAGCCAACCGGTTCCATACTGAAACGGATGCGGGAAATCGTCACGAGCGCAAAATCTTCCGACTTGCCTTTCAGCGTTGCGATGCACGCAGGATGGTCAGTCATTGCTACTAATACATACCCATTGTCTTGGAACGATTCCTCGAACGGAATAATGACCTCACAGGACTCCTCTTGACCCGTGAACGCGAACGACGTCAAACCACACTGCTGGAATGTCTTATTGCTTGCTGCCGGCACGCTCACTGGTTTGAATGATAGATGGTTTTCGGATACAGCACCTTCTGCCAGTTCCCGTGAACCGATGGCACCTTCAACCAGATGAGAGCCTTCTACCGAGCGTAGCTGCAAATGCTTCGCCTCGATCGCCCCGTCCGTGATCTCCGGCTTGCCGCTGCCGATCAGACGAACGACATCCGCAGACAGCTTGCCGACACTTACGCTGCCATCTGCAATAGCGTCATTCGTGACAGCCCCAGCTGCCAAGTGCTGCTCGCCTACGCTTGCATTTGCCAGCTTATCGCCTTCTACTGCGCCAGCTGTTAGATGATCGGCCACAATCGTGCCATATGCGATATGCGAGGTACGGACAGCCAGATCAGCCAGCTGATCCGAGCCAACAGCGCTGTTGGCAATCTTGCTCTCCGTCACAGCCCCGTCCGCCAACTGCTCACTGTGGACCGAGCCACCTGCCAATTTACTGACCGTCACTGAACCGTCTGCCAGCTTTGCTGTCGTAACGACACCATCAACGAGCTGTACATTGCCGACCGATGACACTGCCAGCTTCTCTGTCGTTACCGCCCCGTCAACCAGCTTCGCTGACGTCACCGCATTGTCGGTCAGCTTCGCTGCCGACACGGCACCATCCGCCAGCTGCAAGCCGCCTACGGATGCTGCTGTCAGCTTCGCTCCCGTTACCGAGCCGTCGCCCAGTTTTGCAGTCGTTACTGCGCCGTCGACCAACTGCACTTCACCGACCGACGACGCTGTCAGCTTCGCTGACGTCACCGAACCATCCGTCAGCTTTGGCCCTGTTACGCTGCCATCTGCCAGCTTCGCAGTCGATACTACACCGTCGATCAGCTGCGCTTCGCCTACCGACCATGCCGTCAGCTTCTCGTTCGTCACCGAGCTGTCGGCCAGCTTCGCTGCTGTTATGCTGCCATCTGCCAGCTTCGCTGTCGATACTGCACCGTCGATCAGCTGCGCTTCGTCTACCGACTTAGCAGCCAGCTTCTCACTTGTAACGGAGCCGTCTACAAGCTTCGCCGACGTCACACTGCCGTCCGTCAGCTTCGCTGCCGATACCGCGCCATCGAGAAGCTGCAGCCCGCCTACCGATGCTGCCGCCAGCTTCTTCGATGTTACTGCTCCATCCACAAGCTTCGCTGTCGTGACTGTGCCATCCGCCAGCTTCACCGTTGATACAGCACCATCGGCCAATTGCAGCTCGCCTACCGATTCCACGGCCAGCTTCTCCGCCGTCACGCATTCGTTCGCCAGCTTATCTGCCGTTACAGCTCCATCAATCAGCTGCACTTCGCCTACCGATGCGGCCGTCAGCTTCTCTCCGGTCACCGATCCGTCGGCCAGCTTCGTTACTGTAACAGCGCCATTCGTCAGCTTCGATTCCGATACGACGCCATCGGCCAGCTGGATGCTCCCTACCGACGCGGCCGCAAGCTTCGCCGCTGTTACGGAGCTGTCTTCAAGCTTTGATTCGGTTACAGCCCCATCGGCCAGCTTCGCTGAGGAAACAGAACCATCCACAAGCTTGAATGAGCTGACCGAACCGTTCTGAAGCTTCGATTCCGATACGGAACCATCCGCCAAATGCACATGATGCACCAATGCTTCCGTCAAGTTCACCGCTGTTACTGAACCTTCAGCCAGTTTTGCCCCAGTTACCGTACCATCTATCAAATGAACCGTCGATACCGACTCTTCTGCCAGCTTGGATTCGGTAATGGAACCATCGGCTATCTTCGAAGCGGTAACCGAATCATCCGCCAGCTTCTCTTCGGTTACCGAGCCTTCCACAAGCTTCGATTCCGTCACAATCGCATCCGCCAGATGGATACTCTTAACCGCTGCGTAGTCCAGCTTCTCCGCCGTCACCGCTCCATCGGCAAGCTTGCCGTACGTAACGGAGCCCGTTGCAAGCTCGCCTGTGCCTACCGAGCCTGCAGCAAGATGAATGCCCAGCACTGCGCCTGGTGCGAGCTTCGCGCTTGTGACACTACATTCGTTCAGATGGTTCGCGTCTACCGAGCCGTCTGTCAGCTTCGTGCCATCCACCGATCCTTCAGCCAGATGCGCTGAACCGACGGCGCCTCGCGCCAGCTTCGCGCTAGTAACCGCTTCGTCCGCCAGATGCTGCTCACGAACGGCCACATCCTGCAGATGAGCACTGCCTACTGCATACTCATCAAGCTGCTGTTCCCCGACAGCACTGCTCGCTAGCTTCTCCCTCGTTACAGAGCCTGATGCGAGCAGCGCGGAGTCGATCGAAGAAGGCTGCACGAATTTCGATGCATCCCATAATCCATTCAGTTTCCGGAGCGACACCGAACCGTCTGCGAGCTGTTCGGCTCCAACGCTGCCAGCAATAATATGCGATCTCTGGATACTGCCCTCAGCCAGCAGTCCGCCTGTCACCGTACCTGGCTTCAGCTTGCTGCCATGCAGGCTGCCTTCCGGCGCCTTATCGAAGGACAGCGCATCGCCAGCCAGATGGGCAAGCGTAACGGAGCCTTTGCGAAGATGATAGCCTTGAATCGACTCTGCCTTCAGATGTTTGCCCGATACCGACTCGAGCATCAGATGCTCGCCGCTAACGGAGCTTGGCGCGATTTTGTCGCTGCTAACCGCATCCTTCTGCAGCGCTTGGCCGCTGACTGCATAAGGGGCTAGATGCTCCGAGCCTACCGCGCCTTGCGTTAAGTGAATACTTCGTACCGCACCCTCTGCGAGATGCTTCGCATGCACGGCTCCACCCGTCAAGTGAGCAGCCTGAATCGCTCCGTCCCGAAGATGCGCCGAGTCAACAATCCCGCTTTGCAAATGGCTTGCGTCCACGCTCTCTGGCGACAAATGCTTCGATTCGATCGCTCCCGGAAGCACATGGTCAGACCCGACGCTGCCGGAGGTCAGATGGATGCCGAATACCGAACGCTCCGCCAGATGGCGGCTGCTGACCGAGTCGATTGCCAGATGCCGATCCGTTACGGCTTCCTCGGCTAACTCGCGAGACGTTACAGCTCCTTCCGCCAACAGCTCCGATGAGATTGCACTAGGCTCAATATGCTGTGACAACACGGACCGGTTCGCAAGCTGGTCAGACCCGACGGCTGCATCGGCAAGATGCGACTGCTGAACGGCATCATCTTGCAAATGCGCTGCGTTCACGCTGCCGAACGCAAGCTTCTCGCCCGTCACGCTCTCATTGCCAAGCTTATTCGTTGTCACCGCATAATCGGTCAGCTTATCCGTCGTGATCGATTCTGGAGACAGCTTCAGCGAGTTCACCGCATAATCGGCCAAGTGGTGCGCGAACACGGTGCCGAGGCCAATATGACGCTCTGTCACCGACTGCGAAGCGAGCTTCGCCGATGTAATCGCGCCGTCCTTCACCGCGTCGCTCTCCACGGACCACTCCGCCAGATGACGTGCTTCAATCGCACCTGGGCAGATGTGAGAAGAATCGATCGTTTCCGTCTGGATCGACTCTCCCGTCACAGCGCCTTGCGACAGATGATAGGAACGAATCGATTCCGGCGCGATTTTATCGAATGTAACGATCTCATCCTTCAAATGCTGTCGGTCGACAGCACCATCTGCCAGCTTCCTCCCGCTCACGGCACCGTCTGCCAGCTTGCTCTCAAGCACCGATGCATCCGACAGCTGCTCCGTACCAACGGCATATAAGCCGATATTCTCCTGAAGAACCGACTGCAGCGCCAGCTTCTCATGCGTTACTGACCTATCCTGCAGATGTGCTGTATCCACTGCTGCCTTCTGCAGCGCCTTCGACGATACGGAGCTTTCCGTCAGATGACGCTGCTCAATCGTATTATCCGCCAGCTTATCGGCTGTAACGGATGCACGGCCGATATGCTTCTGCTGGACGATTTCATCTGCCAGCTTCGCCGACGTGACGCTGTAATCTGCAAGCTTGGAGGAGGTTACCGCATGGTCAGCCAGCTTAATCGTCGTAACAGCCTGCTCCGACAGCTTCGTTGCCGTCAGCGTTTCATCGACGATGTGGCTTCCTTGTACTTGCAGCGCTGCGATATGTGTTCCGTGTACGGCCCCTGCTTGCAGGTGCTCTGAAGCAACGGCTTCGGCGGCCAGTGCGGATGAGGTGACGGATCCGGATGCAAGCTCCCGTGCACCTACTGCTCCTTCGGTTAGATGCTCTGCGGCGATCTCTCCGGGAGCCAAGTGCTTTCCCTGAACAGCCCCCAACGCCACATGCTCAGCCAGCAGCAGCCCCTGCTTCAGATGAACCGAATCAATCGCTGCTTCCGCAATTTTGTCGCCGGTCACTGCGCCATTGCGAATTTTTGATTTCGTGACGGCACCGTCTGCCAGCTTCGAATTATTGACGGCTTCGTTCGCGATGCTTTCCGTTTGAACCGCGCCGCTTCTCAGCTTAGAGGAAGTAATGGCCTGTTCCTCCAGCAGATCACCCGTAATGGTGAACGGCTTGAGATGCTTCGCGTCAATCGAGCCTTCGGCGATTTTGTCTGAGCTGATTACGCGGTCAGCCAGTTTCTCGCTGGTGATGCTGCTGTCACGCAGCTTGTCGCCCGTAATGGAGCGGTCGCGGATCTTCTGGCCGGATATAGCGTTTTTCGCCAGATGCTCGCCTACAATGACTTCCTGCCCAAGCTTAGAAGACGTGATTGCACCGTCTGCGATTTTGACTGTATCAACCGCATAATCCGCAATCGCGTCCGTTCCGACTGCACCGCTGTGAAGCTTCGTGCTGTCGATCGCACCAAAAGCGATTTTGTCCGCTACAACGGAGCCATCAGCTAGATCATCGGAATAAATGATCGGCTGAGGCTTCTCCGGCTGCCGCTTCTCTTCCAGCTTCGCAAGCTTCTCCGCTTGAAGCCGCTTCGCAGTCTCTTCTGCTGTTTCCCCGTCTTCGATAACGGGAACGACGTCGATTGTTTGCAAGCCTGCTCCGACTGCGGTATTGTCAGCCGGTACGAAGACGACAATGCCAGCATTGGCCGCTGCAGCTGCCGGATTCTCTGCAGCGGGCGATGTCGTCTGACTCGGCGGCTGTTCGATAGGCTGCGCTGCTTGCGCCCCCTGTCCCGCCGAAGCTGACTCGCGTGTAGACAGCTCCGATACTTGCTCTCGATTGACGGTTGGTGCTCCCTCTGTATCAGATGAAGCCGCGGGTTTGGCAATACCGCTTGATTGCGGGCTTCGAAGGGTGGATGTTGACTTCGAAGTCGGCAAAAGCGACAGCTTGGAGCGCGGCTCCCCCCTCTTCGAGGATACGCCTAAGCTGCTAGCAGGCACCGATTTCAATGCTGCTGTGCTCGAATGAACCGTTACTTCAGGCGCTTGCGTCTCCGTTGATGCAGCTGCTGATAGCGTCACAGACTCTTTAATGGGTTCAGCAGCCGCAGATTGCGAAGTCGCATGGACGGTTTTGGACGAGGCAGACGTGCTGCTCGATTTCTTCTTTACTTCATCCAGCCAGCGAAGCTCGGAAGTCGAATTTGGATTATCGACATAGAAAAACGGCTTCTGTCCTTTGGGACTTTTCCCTTTCTTGTTTTTCATAATAGCCCTCTCCTTCATCCACCTAAGATGTCATAGGCAATATATGCGTTCACCCATAGGCGCGCGACAAGCAAAAAAAGGCTGCGATTCGATTTACTCGAGCTCGCAGCCTTCTGGCTATTATTTGATTTACACTTCCAGCGCTACCCGCTCATTCGTCCGAGGACGATTTCCTGAAGACGTGCTGCGGAACCGCTCGGGCCGGAAATCATACATATCAAGCTCGGTCTCCTTGCCGTCCAGCAGATCCGCCACTAAGGAAGCCGTTCCTGGGCTGAGCAGAATGCCGTTGCGGTAATGACCTGCCGCTACAACGATATCTGGCTTTCCGTCCGGAATGCCGATTAATGGTCTTCCGTCGCGTGTTGCAGGGCGCAGTCCCGCCCAACGCTTCACCGTCGGCTTCCCAGCAAGGAACGGGAAGGAGCGGTCAGTGGCGCGGATCAGACGTTCAATGCCTCGCTCCGTAACCGTCGTATCGAAGCCCGCTACATCTTCCGAAGCACCGCATACGACGGTTCCGTTCCCTTTGCCTACCCAATAAGCTTGGCTCGTGAATACCATATGCCGCACCTCCGCAGGCGCACAATCGAATGCACAGATCTGCCCGCGTATCGGATGCACCTCCGGCGAGAATCCGAGCGTCTCCGCATAAGCGCCTGTCCAAGCACCTGCACAAATGACGAGGCGGTCTCCCTCATAACGCTCGCCTGATGCCGTCGTAACAGCAACGCCAGCACCACTGCCGTTATGCACAGCCGCGATTGCTCCAGCATAATCGATAAGGCGAACGCCCAGCCTGCGGCAAGCTTCATGAAGCGCGACGACGAGATTCGGCGCGTAAACATGACTTTCCTCTGGGCAATACAGCCCAGCGACCGCACGCTCTGTAAGGCGCGGCTCCAGCTTACGCAGTGCAGCGCCTTCGACAAGCTCGGCACGGGCACCGCGCGTGTTCTGCCATAGCAGCCTTGTCTGCATCGGAAGCACATCCGCTTCGTGGAATGCAATGTTCACGCTTCCCGTCCACATCAGCTGGGCGTCCATCCCGGAACAATCCTCTACCGCCTTCGTCCAAGCCTCATACTTGTTGAAGCTATAGAGACACAGATCAAAGAATGAATCTGGCTGCTCCGTATTCTCGGAGTACGGAGCCAGCATGCCAGCCGCCGCCCCCGATGCTTGCCCGCCGAACCGGTCAGGCTCCAGCACCGTAACCCGCTTGCCCCTGCGCGCCGCTTCGAACGCGCAAGACAGCCCGATAATGCCGCCGCCAAGAATTAGGATATGCTCTCCCATTAGAGGGCTCCTTTCGCAGGTGCGAACAACGAATCATCTAGCGCGCTGCTAGCCGACGCATATCGTTTCTTCGGAATACGGCCTGCCAGATAAGACAGGCGGCCCGCTTCAATCGCCAGCTTCATCGCCAGCGCCATAGCAACCGGATCCTTCGCTTTCGCTACAGGCGAGTTGAGCAGCACTGCAGAAGCACCCAGCTCCATTGCCTGCGCCGCATCTGCCGCCGAACCGATTCCGGCATCGACGATAATCGGCACATTCGCTTCCTCAATAATTAATCCAAGGTTATAAGGATTCATAATGCCAAGACCCGATCCAATTGGAGAGCCGCCCGGCATAACCGCAACCGCCCCTGCCTCCTCCAGCCTTTTGCACAGAATCGGATCATCCGATGTATATGGCAATACGTCAAAGCCTTCCTTCACGAGCTGCTCCGTTGCGCGCAGCGTCTCGATCGGATCAGGGAGAAGCGTCCGCGGATTGGCGCTGATCTCAACCTTAATCCAGCTGCCAAGGCCCGCCGCACGCGCCAGCTTAGCAATGCGAACCGCCTCCTCCGCATTGTTCGCGCCCGATGTATTCGGCAGAAATGTATAATGGCGGCCGCTTAGATGCTGCAGCACCGAATCATCCTCGACCTCCTCGAGGTTGACGCGGCGAACAGCGAACGTTACAACCTCAGCGCCGGAAGATGTCAGCGCCTGCTGCAGCACATGGGGGCTCGGGAACCGTCCCGTCCCCAGCAGCATACGGGATTGCAGCTTCACCCCGGCAATTACGAGCAAATCTTGATCGTTCATCATCATCAGCCTCCTCCTACAAAATGAACAAGCTCCACCGCAGCGCCCTCTCGAATCGACGTGCGGCTCCATTCTTCACGAACGACAATCTCGCCGTCCAGCTCCACCACGATCCGCCGCTCTTCCAGGCTGTGCTGACAGATCAGCTCCCACACCGTACGGGCGGTCGTACGCTGAGCGACACCATTGACGATTACACCTGTTCCGGCAAAATCGGGCTGCTGAGCTTCGCTGTCGTTAGCTGCAGCTTTCAGTTTCGCTTTGAACGCGCGGCACACCGCCGCCGGATCGTCGGCACCGACGATCTCGGATACGGCGCAGATGCGCTTAGCGCCTGCAGCGATAACGGTGTCGACGTTGCCAAGCGTAATGCCGCCGATCGCAACGAACGGAATGCGGATCTGTGCCGCCGCCTCCTGTACGTAGCTCGTCGTGACAGCTGCTCGGCCAGGCTTCGTCCCCGTCGGATATACGGGACCAACGCCGATATAGTCGGCACCGCCCGCTTGCGCTGCCAGTCCCTGCTCGATGCTGTGTGTCGAGATGCCGATAATTCGATCCGGTCCGAGCAGCTGCCTTGCTTCTGCCAAGGACAGATCGTCCTGCCCAAGGTGTACGCCATCTGCGTCCACCTCCAGCGCAATGTCGATATGGTCGTTAATAATGAGCGGCACGCCATAGCGCTTCGTTAATTGACGAAGCTTGTGGGCGTTCTCGCGAATGTCCTGCTTCGATGAGGTTTTGTCTCGCAGCTGGATGATATCAGCTCCGCCGATGAGCGCCTGCTCAACCACGTCAACGACCGAGCGGCCAGGGTGATAGTTGGCACCCGTAATGCAGTACAGCTGAAAATCAAGCTTCGATGTTGAATCAGCCAACGATACTCTCCCCTTCCTTAATTGTTCGTGTTCAAAAAGTCTACCCCTTATACGGCTGCAGCATGGTCATGCACAGCTGAATTGCTTCTCCTGCGTCGCTCGTGCCTTGGACTAGCACCCGGCCGTCCGAGAACAGGACAAGCCGCTTGCCGTCTGGCAATTCTGCTTTAGTCAGGTATGGATTAACGGTCAGCGAGCAGCCCTGTGCCTCCAGCAAGGGACGAAGCATATCCAATGCCAGCGGCTCCCCCAGCGTTACCTGCACCGAATCGCGTCCGCACAGGACTGCCGCCTCAACCGCAGGCCTGTCGTCATGACGACGTTGGTCACCAGCCTTTGAAGTGTCCGATCCGCAGCATGAACAACGGGGACTGCCGCCAGGCAGCTTCATCTCGTTGACGCGGAACGACCAGATGTCCGCGGTCACCCATGTGCCGCGCATCGCATCGCGGTTGCCGCTCAGCCACTTGAGCGCTTCAGCGGCCTGAAGCGCGGCGACAAACTCGACAGCGGGCGAGATAACGCCCACTGTATCGCATGTATCGGCGCCATCGTCAGCGGCGCTGTCGCCGATCAGGCAGCGAAGGCAGGCGGTTCGGCCAGGAATGAGCGCAGCGCTCATTCCTTCAGAAGCCGTGACGCCGCCGTAGATGAGCGGAATGCCTAGGCGGAAGCAGGCATCGCTGAGGGCAAGCCGCGTCGCGGCATTGTCGGTGCCATCCAGCACAAGGTCGATGCCATCCAGCAGCGGGCCTAGCGTCCGCTTGCTGACATCGACGACATGCGCTTCAATGCGGACACCGCCATTCATCCGCTTCAGCTTGCGTGCAGCAGCGACGGCTTTGGGCGCCGCATTCCGCGCATCGTCCTCGTCGAACAGCATCTGCCGCTGCAGATTGCTTGGTTCGACGTAATCGCGGTCGGCAAGCCGCACGACACCGGCACCGGCTCGCGTCATATGCTGCGCCAGCGAAGCGCCAAGTGCGCCTGTCCCGACGATAAGCACTCGCGCTGCTCGCAGCCGCTTCTGGCCATCCGATCCGATTGGCCCGAAGCGGAGCTGCCGGGAGTAGCGGTCGCCGAAAGCCGCCTCATCCTGCACCGCTTCGAATATTTCGATCGGATGCATCGTTCGGAGCGCTTGATTATCCATAGATCGAGCTGCCTCCCGTCCGGAATGCAGCAGCCTTCTCACGCATGCCGGCTTCAATCGCTTCCTCCGTGTCCAGCCCGTTATCTGCGGCATAGTCGCGGATATCCTGCGTAATGCGCATGCTGCAGAACTTCGGTCCGCACATGGAGCAGAAGTGCGCCGACTTCGCTGCCTCTGCCGGCAGCGTCTCGTCGTGATATTCCATCGCCCGCTCAGGGTCGAGGGACAGATGGAACTGGTCGCGCCAGCGGAATTCGAAGCGCGCCTTCGACAGTGCATTGTCACGTATTTGCGCGCGCGGATGGCCTTTGGCGAGGTCAGCCGCATGTGCAGCTATTTTGTACGCGATAACGCCTTCACGCACATCGTCCTTATTCGGCAAGCCCAAATGCTCCTTCGGCGTCACGTAGCACAACATCGCGGTACCGAACCAGCCGATCATCGCGGCGCCGATCGCCGACGTAATATGGTCATAGCCAGGCGCAATGTCTGTCGTCAGCGGCCCAAGGGTGTAGAACGGCGCCTCCGAGCAGATGGCCATCTGCTTGTCGACGTTCTCCTTGATCATGTGCATCGGCACGTGGCCCGGACCTTCGATCATAACCTGCACATCATGCTTCCAAGCGATCTTGGTCAGCTCGCCAAGCGTTTCCAGCTCCGCGAACTGCGCAGCGTCATTGGCATCCGCAATCGAGCCCGGACGCAGGCCGTCGCCAAGCGAGAAGGAGACATCATAAGCGTTCATAATCTCGCAAATCTCTTCGAAGTGCGTGTACAGGAAGTTCTCTTGATGATGTGCAAGACACCACGCTGCCATAATCGAGCCGCCGCGCGATACGATGCCTGTGACACGCTTCGCTGTCAGCGGCACATAACGCAGCAATACGCCTGCATGGATCGTGAAATAATCGACTCCCTGCTCCGCCTGCTCGATAAGCGTATCGCGGAACACTTCCCACGTCAGATCTTCAGCGACGCCGTTCACTTTCTCCAGCGCCTGATAGATAGGCACTGTCCCGACCGGCACTGGCGAATTCCGTATGATCCACTCACGGGTCGTATGGATGTTCTTGCCCGTCGACAAATCCATAATCGTGTCCGCGCCCCAGCGGGTCGCCCACGTCATCTTCTCGACCTCCTCTTCGATCGAGGAAGCAACGGCCGAGTTGCCGATATTCGCATTGATCTTCACATGGAAGTTCCGTCCTATAATCATCGGCTCGCATTCCGGATGATTAATGTTCGCTGGAATAATGGCACGCCCTTCGGCTACCTCGTGGCGTACGAATTCAACTGCCATGCCTTCGCGGATGGCGATATACTCCATCTCCGGCGTAATGATGCCGCGGCGCGCGTAATGCAATTGCGTCACATTGCGGCCAGCCTTCGCACGAAGCGGCTTGCCGGACAGGCCTGGAAACTGCTCGAGACCTTTGAGCGCGGCGCGTTCCTCGCTTGCAAAGCCGTTATCCTCCGGCTTGATTGCTCTTCCCTCGTAGCGCTCCGTATCGTTCCTCGCTTCAATCCAGCGGCCTCTTACGGACGGCAGGCCCTTCCGAATGTCGGCTTCATAGTTCGTATCGGTATAAGGTCCGCTTGCATCATAGACACGCACAGGCTCGTTGGGCATCTCCTCGTTCCGAATGACGCTCGGCGCGAGTGCGATCTCCCTCATTGGCACTTGAATATCTGGCTGCGATCCCGCTATATACACTTTGCGGCTGCCTGGCAGCGGCTTTGACAATATTGGCATTATTCATCCCTCCTAAATGGCTCTGTGACTGCTGCACAAATCACAAATAGGAATCCCTAGGAGGCATGTTCCAGCAAGGTTGCTTCCTTCGCCGACGCCGATTTCTTGTTCTCTGAGCAATACGATTATTTTCTCGGATGACAAAAAAGCCGCTTCCGGCGAGGGAAGCGGCTGAAGAGCGCTGTCGATCGCACATTACTCATGGATGTCTGATAGATGTCTGAACGACGCAATTAAACCGCACATTCGGCCGCGATCGCTGCAACAATAGACCTTGCTTCCTGAGTAATATGACAAGACGAACATTCGCAATTAGACCACTTTCCTACGCTGGCATGACCCAGATCAGGTTCAAAGGGACCAAAGCATCACGCTTTATCTCAGCCTGTAAAGGCGCCCCTAGTGGATTTCCTGAACAAACTATACCCCCATGTTACGAAGGTGTCAACCCTGTAATTTCCAATCAAAACCGCTGTTCTACAGCGAATTGGCAATACCCGTCCGCATCGCATAACGCTCCGCCGCGGCCTGCCAGCTGAAATACGCCTCTGCTTTCTCGCGGCTTCTCCGGCCCATCTCCAGACGCAGCTGGTCGTTGCTTAGCAAGTAATCGAGCTTCGCAAGCAGGTCCGCCGTCAAGCTTGCCGGCTCAGCGAGCAGACCGGTCACACCGTCCTGTACGACCTCGCTAATGCCGCCGATTCGAGAGGCAACGACAGGAATCCCTGCCGCCATCGCCTCGACATTGACGAGTCCGAACGCTTCCCGACGCACGGATGGAACGGCGAGCACATCCGCCCCTAACAGCCAATCCGGAACCTCGTTATAAGGCACATAGGGAACAAAACGGACGCTGCCTCCGAGCTTAGCAGCGGCGCGCTTCAGCCTCCGCGAATAACCGGATGTCGCAGCAGAGCCATATTGCGGGCTGCCGACAATGACCAGCATCGCATTCGGATGCCGCTTCAGAAGGCTTGGCAGCAGCTCGATTAAATGATGAACCCCTTTGAGCGGTATGAGTCTGCCAAGATAAAGAATGACCTTGCGGTCCATCCATCCATTGGCGCGGCGAAGCCGGCTGCGTCTCAGGCTGCCTTCGCCGGATTGTACAGACGGAAACCGCTGCGTATCGGCACCGAGATGAACGACGACGATTTTGGACGCTGCCTCCGGAACCTGTGCCGCAACAATCGACCGCAAATAGTCGCTGTTAACGATAATCTTCTCCGCTAGCCTGCAGCTCCTCCGAAGCTGAAGACTCGAGATATGACGGCGTTGAATAAATGTAGAAGAATGCAAATTAAGCCACATGCGCGCATACGGATGCTGCCTGCTGAGACGTATGAGCAAATGCGGCCGATTTTCCACCTCGATTACGTCTGGCCTAAAGCTTGTAATCGCACGGCTGACAGCGGCTGCATAACGCGTCTTATTCGCCGCTGCGAACCGCTCGCAGACAACACCATTCCATTCGCCCTTACGCGGCAATCCCGCTGCCGTACGGCCATATATTCGAGGCTCCACTGAGCCCGTCAGCAGCGGAACGATATGCTCGATAACCCGCTCGACCGAGCCGCCCCTAAGCGAAGGCAGCGGGTAGGCGCCAGGCGTAACATAAGCGATCTTCAGCGGTCGGGACATGCTCGCAGGCCTCCTCTTCCGCACGTTTGTGAGCATGCGGAATATGCTACAACAGCATACGCGAAGCGGCTTCCGCCCGTAACAACTTCCGCTCGAAACAGGCACTAATTAAGGCTCCTGCATACCTGCTTGCTTACCTGATTACTTGTTTATGCGACTGGTCAATAAAGCATTCGCACCGAGACGTGCTGTTGTATAAAGAAGAAGGTAACCGCCTCCTAATAGAAAAGCTGGATTCAACAGCACGCGGTGCACTTCCGTCATATAGACGGTATCGTGCTGGATTACGCGCAGAATCGTGCCGCTGACGGCAGCCCCTGCGCAGATTAGTGCAAATGACGCCAAGCCATCTGCCAGCCTTCTTACTGTCGTCCATCTGACGAAGCAGCCTATGAGAACAACCGCAGCAATTGCTAGACTTATTCCTATGATCCATTCCATATTTGATTTGTACGCTCCATTCATCGTTGATCTTATATTCATCATCGACGCAAACGAATTTCGTTAAACGACGGGGCATATCGTCAAACCTGCCATATCTGCATCTTTTTCGAAGAATATTAGTTACTTCACCTCTCATGCCTGCAGAAAATACAGGTATTTGAGCAAAGACAAACGATTTAAAGCAAAATTGGTTTAATTACCTGCACAAAATGCAGGCCTAGGATGGCAGCTTGAACTCATGTCCGATAAGCCTGCAACAATTGCAGGCTTGCTGCCGACTAAACCAGCCACCCCCGCCGATCCAGCCAATCCAGCCACCCCGATACTTAACGGTTGCATCATCGGCATCCATGATCTACAATCGTATTCAAACGTATGGAAGGGAATCGTCGCCATGAGTACACAATTGCTGCTTTCGATTCAATTTCATCATTTCAGTCAGCGTTAGCACTCCTGTAAATTTTCAGGGAGGGCTAACGCTTCTCGCGTTGGCCTCCCTGCCGCATACAAGCGCGCGGGACCAGAGGTCCAGCGCGTTTTTTATTTTATAATGCGGAGGAAGGGGAGTAACGTATGATTAGCAATGTGAAGGGTACATTCGATTATTACGGAGCCGAACAAGCGCAGCGGAGCCGAATGATCCGCCAGATGGAGGAGCTGTTCGCCTTGTACGATTACGAAGAGGTCGCGACGGCGATATTGAATGAGAAAGAGCTGTTAACCGCGAAGTATTCCGGCGGCGATGAAATTGTGCAGGAAATGTACACGCTCAGCGACCGAGGCCAGCGAGAGCTCGGCCTGCGGTACGATCTGACCGTTCCATTCGCCAAGCTGATGGCCTCCGATGCTCGGCTGCCGATGCCTTTCCGTCGCTACGAGCTCGGCAAAGTGTTCCGCGATGGTCCGGTAAAGCGAGGCCGTCTGCGTGAATTTACGCAATGCGACGTTGACGTTGCAGGCATGGCTGGCCCGGAGGCTGAAGCGGAGCTGCTGCTGCTTGCCAATCGCGTATACGAGAGGCTCGGCATTCCAGTCGTACTGCGGTGGAACAACCGTCGTTTTCTCGCAGAATGGCTGATGGCCGCTGGCATTGCAGAGAATCAACTGCTAACCGTCATGTTGACGCTCGACAAAATCGCGAAGATCGGCCGTGACGCCGTCCGCGCCGAGCTTCTTGAGAAAGGTGCTGCGCATGCTGTCGCAGATTCCGTTCTTGCCGTTATCACGGATGAGCAGCTTAATGCTGCCTGTTCGGCAGCATTCGAACAGCTCTGCACGACATTCAGCATTGGCGATCTGCCTGGCGCACAGGAAGTGCGGTCTCTGCTCGCAATGATAGAATCCGTCGGTTTATCAACCGTATGCCGATTCGATCCGGCATTGTCTCGCGGCTTATCCTTCTATACGGGTACCGTCTATGAGGCCTTCGATGCCAGCGGCAGCTATACGTCCAGTCTTGGCGGAGGCGGCAGATATGATGCCATCATTGGACAACTGGCGGGCAATCCAGACATCCAATATCCAACGGTCGGCTTCTCCTTCGGACTGGAGCCCATGATGGAGCTTGTGCGGGAACGGCTTGCACCGATTGAGACCGCTCCTGTCATTGTTGTCCCAATTGGCCAGACAATCGCTGACGCTATGAGAGTCACTGAAGCAATTCGTTCATGCGGCATACGAACAAGACTGTCGCCAGCGGGCCGCAAGGTTGGCAAAGCGCTTGCTTCGGCGGCATCAGCCGGCTGCCGATTCGCTGTCCTGATCGGGGAGGACGAAGCCCAATCGAATACGGTGCAATTCAAAGATATGGCTGCAAGAACAGAGGAACGGCTGGCTGTAGAAGAAGCGATCTATCGAATGGAGCAAGTGCTGCTATGAGCGGAGCACGCGTGATGCGCCGCGTCGATTTGTATTGATTTGTCGACGCGGATATGTCACACTAGTCGGAGATTATCGCATCTGTGTGTAAGAGAAAGGACGTGAAGGGACCGGCATGTGGATTTGGTTGTTTCGCGCCATGACCGAATTGACTTCCCGCAAATCGATTTCCAGGCTGACCGGCAGCTTCGCCCAATCCTCAGCGAGCCGCAGGTTTATTCCCCGTTTTGCACATATGTACGGCATCCGGGTGGAAGAAGCCGAGAAACCTTTGAAGGACTACCATACATTAAACGAGTTTTTCACCCGCCGGCTGAAGCCTGGCATGCGTCTGATCGATCCCGATCCTGCGGTCGTTGTCAGTCCCGTTGACGCGCTGATTACCGGCGCTGGACCTATCGAAGCAGGCACGATCGTCAATGTGAAGGGACAAGACTACACCATTGATGAGCTGCTTAATAAGTCGCCGCGGACCGAGAACTATAAGAAAGGCTACTATGCCGTCCTTTACTTAAGTCCGACCGACTATCACCGTATCCACATTCCGGTCGACGGAACGATCGAGGAACGGGATCATATTCCGGGCAAAGTGTATCCGGTGAACGAGTTCGGCCTGCGCCATATGCGGCGGGTACTGAGCCGCAATGAACGGCTCGTTACATACATAAGGCACAACGTCGGCGAGACAGCAGTCGTGAAGGTCGGCGCGCTCAATGTGAGCAGCATTCGCTATACGGAGCCGCAAACGCGGCAAGCCGACAAAGGCGCCGAGCTCGCCTACTTCGAATTTGGCTCGACAGTCGTCCTTCTCATGGAGGACAACACATTCACCCCGCGCTCCGACCTCGCCGTCGGCCTGCGCGTCAAGATGGGCGAGCAGCTTGGTACGCTTCGCTCATAGAACAAACAGCCCGTGGTCCCTGCATCTTGCAAGGGACTACGGGCTGTTTGTTTGTTGCCACACTTTGGCATGATGGACAACCGCTCCGACAGCTGGTTAGTTGTGTTTTTTCGCTGCTATCCCGCACGCTGGTGCTCCGACAGCCGGTTAGTTGTGTTTTTTCGCTGCTATCCCGCACGCTAGTGCTTCGACAGCCGGTTAGTTCTGTTTTTTCGCTGCTATCCCGCACGCTGGCGCTCCGACAGCCAGTTAGTTGTGTTTTTTCACTGCTATCCCTCACGCTAGTGCTCCGACAGCCGGTTAGTTGTGTTTTTTCGCCGCTATCCCGCACGCTAGTGCTCCGACAGCCAGTTAGTTGTGTTTTTTCGCTGTTATCCCGCACGCTGGCGCTCCGACAGCCGGTTAGTTGTGTTTTTTCGCCGTTATCCCGCACGCTGGCGCTCCGACAGCCGGTTAGTTGTGTTTTTTCGCCGCTATCCCGCACGCTGGTGCTCCGTCAGCCAGTTAGTTGTGTTTTTTCGCTGCTATCCCGCACGCTGGCGCT
>Ga0182739_1001400_pt1 | contig 25379 bp, 17 predicted proteins | sample eDN5th30CBELigBY_FD_128873 | JGI IMG/M metagenome (GOLD analysis project Ga0182739, IMG submission 128873) | Enriched backyard soil microbial communities from Emeryville, California, USA - eDNA 5th pass 30_C BE-Lig BY (version 2) (version 2) | ecosystem: Environmental > Terrestrial > Soil >... | reverse complement strand
TGCCCGGGCGATTGCACGGCGCCTCGAGAAGGTGGATATGCCCATGGAACTGCGGGCCCGTATTGCCGCCCGCATCGCCATCATCGACGCCAAGGAACGCGAGCTTCAGCAGCCGGTCGTGACCACCGAGCGCAAGCCCTGGTTCTGTTCCGGGTGTCCGCACAATACCTCGACCAATGTGCCGGAAGGCTCTCGCGCGCTCGCCGGCATCGGTTGCCACTACATGTCGATCTGGATGGATCGCAAGACGGAAACCTTCAGCCACATGGGCGGGGAAGGCGTGGCATGGATAGGCCAGGCCCCGTTCACGAGCGAAAAGCATGTCTTCGCCAACCTGGGCGACGGCACCTATTTCCATTCGGGATTGCTGGCCATACGTGCGTCCATTGCGGCGAATGCCAACATCACCTACAAGATTCTGTATAACGATGCCGTCGCCATGACGGGCGGCCAGCCGGTTGACGGCGTGCTCAAGGTCACCGACGTCATCGCCCAGGTGCATGCCGAAGGAGCCAGGAAAGTCGTCGTGGTCACCGACGAGCCCGAGAAATACAAGGGCGTGAGCCTCGTCGGCAATCCGACTGTGTATCACCGCGATGAACTCGATCGGGTCCAGCGCGAACTGCGCGAGATCCAAGGCACGACGGTGCTCGTCTACGATCAAACCTGTGCCACGGAAAAAAGGCGCCGGCGCAAGCGGGGCCCCTATCCCGATCCTGCACGGCGCGTCTTCATCAACGATACGGTGTGCGAGGGCTGCGGCGATTGCTCGGTGAAGTCGAACTGCCTGTCCGTAGAGCCGCTCGACACGCCCCTGGGCACGAAACGCAAGATCAACCAGTCTTCATGCAACAAGGACTTCTCGTGCCTGAACGGCTTCTGTCCCAGTTTCATCACGGCGGAAGGCGCGCAAGTCAAGAAGCCGAAAGTCGTAACGGTGCAGCCGGCCGACGCGCAGAATACCGACCTGCCGGCGCCGGAACTGCCGTCCATAGCGGGTAGCTTCGGCATACTGGTGACCGGCATAGGCGGCACCGGTGTCGTGACGATAGGCGGCCTGCTCGGCATGGCGGCACACCTGGAAGGCAAAGGCGTCACCGTGCTCGACATGGCGGGCCTGGCCCAGAAGGGAGGCGCGGTACTGAGCCATGTCCAGATCGCCGAACGCCCCGAAGACTTGCACGCCACGCGCATTGCCACAGGCGAGGCAGAACTCATCATCGGCTGCGATACGCTCGTCACAACGTCGGCGGAAGTCTTGTCCAAGGCGCAAAAAGGCCTAACCCGAGCCGCCGTCAACAGCGCCAAGGTGCCGACCGCTGACTTCATCAGGAATGCCAAATGGCAGTTCCCCGAGGCGGGCGCCCAAAAGGAACTGATCGACGCAATGGGCGACCATTGCCAGTTCCTCGACGCCAACACGCTGGCGCTGCGTCTGCTCGGCGATGCTATCTACGCCAACCCGCTGCTGCTGGGCTACGCGTGGCAACGGGGCTGGGTACCGTTGTCATACGAAGCCTTGGTACGTGCCATCGAGCTGAACGGGGTGATGGTCGAGAAGAACTTGTCTGCCTTCGAATGGGGCCGCGCCGCCGCGCATCACGGCGCACAGGCCATCCTGCCGGAGCTGGCAACGCCACAGGCCGCGGCAAGAGTGGTCTCCATGCCGGAACCGCTGGACGCGCTCATCGAACGTAACGTGAAGTGGCTGGCCGATTACCAGAATGCGGGGTATGGCCGCCGCTACCTGGACGCCGTCAATCGGATACGCGAGCGGGAAAGCCAGTTGCACGAGGGCGGCGCCGCCGATGCGCGCAGCCTGCGCCTGACGCGCATCGTTGTCCGCAACCTGGCGCGTTTGATGGCCTACAAGGACGAGTATGAAGTCGCCCGGCTTTATGTCGATCCCGCGTTCACCCAAAAGCTGCGCGAGCAGTTCGAAGGCGAGCCGGGCAAGGATTACCAGGTGCACTTCCACCTTGCTCCACCGCTCTTGTCGAAACGCAATGACAAGGGCGAACTGGTGAAACGGCAATACGGGCCCTGGATGATGTCGGCATTCAAAGTGCTCGCCCGGCTAAAGGGGCTGCGTGGCACCCCGCTCGACCTGTTCGGAAGAACCGAGGAGCGTCGCCAGGAACGCGAATTGATACGCGAGTATTTCGCCCTGCTCGACGAATTCGCCCTCACGTTGACCGAAGACCGACTGGCGGTGGCCATGGAACTCGCCAACCTGCCGGACGACATCCGGGGCTTCGGACACGTCAAGGAACGCAACATGAAAGCAGCGCAGGCGCGGCGCGCAACGCTGCTGGAGAACTACCGGAACCCGGCCAGCCTGAAAAGCGTGGCTTGACGTGAACATGGCGTTGGCGGCAACCGCTACCTGAGGCGGGAAAACGCCGACGCCGTCTTGCGGCTGCCCCGGCATCATCGGGGACCGCCACGGCGCGATTCGGTCTACAGGGCCAGATACGCCCTGCGTATCTCTTCGTCCGCGCTCAGGTCGGCCATCGTTCCGCTATACCGCAGCACGCCTTTCTCGAGCACGTAGGCGCGGTCGGCGACAAGCGCGGCGAAATGGATGTTCTGTTCTGACAAAAGGATGCTTGCGCCGCGACCCTTCAAGGCCAGGATCATGTCCGCCATCTGTTCGACAATGACAGGCGCCACACCTTCGGACGGCTCGTCCAGCAGCAGCATGAAGGGATTGCCCATGAGCGTCCGAGCGACGGAGAGCATCTGTTGCTCGCCCCCGCTCATGGCGCCGGCGGGCCTGTCCTGCATGCCCTCCAGCACGGGAAACAATTCAAAGACCGAGGATAACGTCCAGTTGAGCCCGGGTGCGCCATCCGGCCAAGTCCGTTCATCCTGGCGGCCTGTCATCAGGTTCTCGCGCACCGTCAGGTCGGTGAAGATGCGACGCTCTTCGGGAACGTAGCCCAGGCCCAGGCGTGCCACCTCATACGGCTGACGCTTGTCCAGTCCATGGCCCATGAAGCTTACCGTACCGTTACGCCGTTGCATCAATCCCATGATCGCCTTCAGCGACGTCGATTTGCCGGCGCCGTTGCGGCCCATCAGAGCGACGACCTCACCCCGGGCGACATGCAGGCCAATGTCGTGAAGGATATGCGCCGCTCCATACCAGGCGTTCAGCCCTTCGACCGACAGCAGCGGCTCGGCGGGGGGATTCTGTACGTGAGACGTCATGCCGCCCCCCCTTCCTGTCCAGTCGCTCCGAACGTCCTGCCGGTGCCAAAATACACTTCCTGCACTTTGGGATGACGCCTTATCTGTTCCGCGCTGCCTTCGGCTATCAGTTGACCGCGCGCCAGCACGATGATTCTATCCGCATAGGCGAACACGACGTCCATGCTGTGCTCCGTGAACAGCACCGCCATCCCCCGCTCGGTGACCAGCCGCTTGACCAGGCCGACAAGGGCGTTGCGCTCGGCCGGCGCCATGCCGGCGGTCGGCTCGTCCATCAACAGAAGCCGGGGGTTGCCCGCAATGCTCATCGCCAGCTCCACGCGCTTCACGTCGCCGTAGGCGAGCTCGCTGCACGGCCGATCCGCCTGTTGCGCCATTCCGACCTGATCGAGGAGGTCCAACGCCTCATCACGGTATCGATGCACAGCCGAACGCCAGAATCGGTAGACCTCGCGGCGATGGGCCAACAATGCCATCTGCACATTCTCGGCCACCGTCAACGAGGCGAAGGTCGCCGCAATCTGGAAGCTGCGGCCGATGCCCAGATGCGCGATCTTGCGTGAGGCCATGCCCAGCAGCTCGGTGCCATCGAACGTGACCGAGCCGGACGTCGCCGGCAACTGCCCCCCCACGAGGTTGAAGGTGGTGGACTTGCCCGCGCCATTGGGGCCAATCAGGGCGAGCAACTGACCGGACGCGAGTTCGAAGCTGACATCGTCGACGGCCCGATTTCCACCGAAACGCTTGCACAGGTGGCTGACCTTCAACAGGCTCATGCTGGCCCCCCCACGCGTTGGGCAAGCTGCTTGAAGTAACCGGCGATGCCTTGCGGAAAGACGAGCACGATGAGCAGTATCACCACCCCGAACACGGCGCGCCAATACTCGGTGATGCCCACGAAATAATCCTGAAGGCCGACAAAAGTGGCCGCCCCCACCACCGGGCCGAACAAGGTCTGTATGCCGCCCAACAGCACCATGACGAGGCCATCCACGGATTTGCCGACGGTGATGACCTCAGGCGACGTACTGCCCTTCGAGAACACATAGAGCGCGCCGGCAAGGCCGGCCAGCGTTCCGGCGATGATGAAAGCCGTCCACTGCACCGCCTTTACATGGATGCCCAGCGCGTCGGCACGCAAGGGCGAGTCGCGCAGCGCGCGCAAGGCATAACCGAAAGGTGAAAACGCCATGCGGCGCACCATCACGATGACCAGCGCCACGACCGCCAAAGTGAAATAGTAGTAGGCGTCGCCTTCAAGCCAGCTTGCCGGCCATACACCCACGATGCCGTTGGAGCCGCCTGTCACATCGTCCCATTGATAGACGATGGACCAGACGATCTGCGCGAAGGCGAGGGTGAGCATGGCCAGGTAGACACCGGTCAGCCGGACGCAGAACCAGCCAAAAACGATGGCTGCAACGCCCGCTGCTAGCGGCGCCGCGACGATGGAACCCAACATGCCCAAGCCTGCCGACTTGAGCGCCAGCGCCGCGCCATAGGCCCCAATACCGAAATACGCCGCATGCCCGAACGACGGCATGCCGCCCAGCCCCATCATGAAATGCAGGCTGACCGCGAACAGCACCGCCACCAACATGTCTTGCGCCAACACCGACGCGTAGGGCAACGTGCCCGACAACAGGGGCAAGGCGGCGAAGCCGGCGACGAGCAGGAACGCCAGCCATTTGAAGGGGGCCGTGGCCGGCCGCAGCGGTGCATCGGGCTCGCCCGTATAACGCTGAGGCGCCATGGGTTTCCCCAGCAGGCCCCAGGGACGGAACACCAGGACGAGCGCCATGAAAATGAACTCGACCACCATCGTGAGCTTGGGAAAGGCGATGCTGACACCGAAGAGCTCGACGATGCCAAGCGCGACGCACAGGGCCTTCAATTGGGCGATGATGAGCGCGGCCAGATAGGCACCCGGGATCGACCCCATGCCGCCGACGACCACGACGACGAACGCGTCGCCGATGACGCTGAGATCCAGCATCAGGCTGGCAGGCTGTCGGGGAATCTGTACCGCGCCGCCAAGGCCCGCGAGGAACGCGCCCAGGGCAAAGACACCGGTGAAGAGCCAGGCTTGATTGACGCCCAACGCGCCCAGCATCTCGCGGTCCTGCGTCGCCGCGCGGATCAGCGTGCCCCAACGTGTCCGCGTCAAGGCCAGCCACAGGACCAGCAAAACGGCCGGCCCGATTGCCATCAGCGCCAGGTCATAGACGGGCAGATAGCGATCGAATATCTGGATGGAACCGTTCAGGCCGGGCGCCAGCGGACCCAGCAAGTCGTCCGGCCCCCATAGCCACAAGGCAAAGTCGTTGAAGACCAGCACCAGCGCAAAGGTCGCCAGCAACTGGAACATTTCCGGCGCCTTGTAGATGCGCCGCAGGAGTGCGATCTCGATGACGGCCCCCAGCAGGCCCACCACCAGCGCGGCGGCGAGCAGGCTCGCCCAGAAGCCGGGCGGTGTCTGGCCCCATGCCTGAACGATGGAATAGGCGACATAGATGCCCAGCATGTACAGGGACCCATGCGCGAAATTGACAATGCGTGTCACGCCGAAAATCAGCGATAGTCCCGCCGCGACCAGGAAAAGCGAAGACGCCTCGGCCAGCCCGTTCAGGAACTGGACGATGAAACCGGTCAGTTCCATGCCGGGCGGCGGCGCTTCGCGGCGCGTTGCGGCATGACGGTCAGTCGGGGGACGCGGTGCGCCACTTTTTCACCAGCTCGTCAGGCGGCTGCACGGTTGCGCCGTCCACATAGACAAAGTCCGTCATGATGCCCTTGCCATCCTTGATGGCCAGCTTGCCGACATAAGCCCCCATCGTCGACTGATGATCCAGCCCTCGGTAGACGATGCGGCCAAAAGGCGTATCGACTTCGAGGTTCCGGAACGCCTGGATCAGCGCCTCGGTGTCGGTCGAGCCGGCCTTCCTGATGCCGGCGGCCAGGGACAGGATGGTGTTATAGCCCACCACAGTGCCCAGGCGCGGATAGTCGTTGAAGCGTTCCTGGTAGGCCTTCAGGAAGCGGTTGTGCTCGGGCGTATCGATGGCATACCACGGATAGCCGGTCACCACCCACCCTTCGGGCGTCTCGGGACCCAGGGCATCCAGATACTCGGGTTCGCCGGTCAGCATGCTGACGACCGAGAGGTCCTTGAAGAAGTTGCGCTGTGTCGCGGCGCGCACGAACTTGGACAAATCGGTGGCAAACAAGACGTTGAACATAGCGTCCGGCTTGGCATCGGCCAGCGCCTGCACCACGTTTGCAGCGTCTATCTTGCCAAGCGTCGCCGCCTGTTCGGCCACGAATTCGACGTCCGGCTGCGCTTGCTTGAGCAGCGTCTTGAACGTCGCGACGGCCGATTGGCCATACTCGTAGTTGGGATAAACGATGGCCCAGCGCTTCTTGTTCATCTTGACCGCCGCGGGTATCAGCATGGCGACCTGCATGTACGTGGAGTTGCGCAGGCGATAGGTATAACGGTTGCCATCAGCCCAGACGATCTTGTCCGTCAGCGGTTCGCTTGCCAGGAAGAATTGCTTCTTGTGCTTGGCAAAATCGGTGACCGCCAGGCCGATATGCGACAGGAATGTGCCCGCCAGCACGTCGACCTTGTCGCGGGTCAGGAGTTCTTCGGCCGCACGTACGGCGTCGCCGGGATTGGAGTTGTCATCCTTGACGATCAGCTGCAGCGACTTGCCGTTTACGCCGCCCGCCGCGTTGATCTGCTCCACGGCCAGCTCCATGCCCTTCTTGTACGGCCCCAGGAAAGCGGGCTGTGTCTTATAGCTGTTGAGTTCGCCGATCTTGATGACGTCCTGTGCCGACACGGTAGCCGCCATGGCGAAGAGCGCTGCGGCGCCCATGAGTGTCGAGAAGAGCTTGCGGGAGTGCATAGTGATGTCCTGTGCTGAGCCGTATGAGCTGAATGGGGAATAAATTGTACGAAATATCAAGGGGCCACGACCGGAAGAAGCCATTACACTACCCCGGTTGACCGAAATCCCACCTTATTCATGCGCGAACTCATCCTGAATTTCATCGTGTCCGGCCTTTGCCTGCTGACACTCAGCCGAACTGCCCTGGCAGTCTGGCAATGGCCGCGGGTACGTCAGGCGGGCGGCCTGTTCCCGATTCTGAAGGGCGGCCTGCGCATCGATGCCAACCAGATCGCGATCATCGTGGGTATCCCCGCCCTGCTGGCGCCTTGGATCGGGCATTGGCCCACCGCCGTGGCCCTGACCGGATGGTGGTTTCAATTCGCGTGGTTTCTTCTTGTGCTGCTCGAGGTGTCGACGCCACAGTTCGTTTATGAATACGATACTCGCCCCAACCGCCTTTATGTCGAATACCTGAAACATCCGCAGGAAGTTTTCGGCATGCTGTGGAAAGGCTACAAGGGGGTCATCATCGGGGCCGTCGTCGTGCTGCTGGCATCGTCGTGGCTGGCCTATGGCTTGTTCGGCCGCGGCACCCCCGACACACCCATGACGTGGTGGCAAAGACCTTTATTCACGCTGGGCGCCGCAGCGGTGGTCTTCCTGGCCATACGCGGCACGCTGGGACACCGGCCCATCAACCCGTCGACCGTGGCTTATTGCGGCGACAGCATGTTGAATACCCTGCCGCTGAACTCGCTGTACAGCGTCGCCTACGCCATCTACAGCATGAAGAACGAACGCTCGGCCGAGGACGTCTATGGCCGCATGCCGGCCGAGGACATCAACACGATCGTCCAGGCGTGCGCGGGCATACAACCCGGCCCCTCTGCCATGCCGACCTTGCATGTGCAGGCGCCGCGCGTGGTCCGTCCCCGGCCGCTGAACGTGGTCATGATCGTCGAGGAAAGCCTGGGCGCGCAGTATGTCGGCCACCTGGGCGGCGCGGGACTGACCCCTTGCCTGGACGAACTGGCCAAGTCGGCGTGGACCTTCACGCGCGCCTATGCGACAGGCACCCGTTCGGTGCGCGGCCTTGAAGCCGTCGTCGCCGGATTCCCGCCCACGATCTCCGACGCCGCCCTGCGGCTGTCCGGCGCACAAAGCAATTTCTTCACCTTGGCGCAATTGCTCAAGCAGCAAGGGTACAGATCCCGCTTCATCTACGGCGGTGAAGCGCATTTCGACAACATGAAGAGTTTCTTCCTGGGAAATGGCTTCGATGATCTTTATGATTTGCCCACCTTCAAGAACCCGGCCTTCGTCGGAACGTGGGGCGCCAGCGACGAGGACATGTTCAACACCTTGCACGGTCTGCTGGACAAGGACGGCGCCCAGCCCACATTCACGTTGGCGTTCTCGGTCAGCAATCACTCTCCGTGGGAGTACCCGGCCGGCCGCATCGACCCGGACGGCGATCCGGCGACCGTCGACAACACCGTGCGCTACGCAGACTGGGCCATCGGCCATTTCTTCGACCGGGCAATGCAAGCCGATTACTGGGACAACACCGTCTTCCTGGTGGTAGCCGACCACGACTCCCGTGTCTTCGGGGCCAATCTCGTGCCCTTGCGCCACTTCCACATACCGGCGCTTATCCTGGGAGCAGACATCAACGCCCGGCGCGATGATCGCCTGATCAGCCAGATAGACCTGCCCGTGACGCTCCTGGCGCTGCTGGGCATGCAGACCGAGCATCCCATGATCGGGCATGATCTCGGCCGCAGCACGCCCAACCGCGCGATGATGCAATACGGCGAGAACTACGGCTACCTGAAAGGCGATGAGCTGATGGTGCTCGAGCCGCACCGCGATGCGACGCAGTACCGCTACACGGCGCCGGAAACCTATGCCCCCATGCCCCTGGATCCAGGCCTGGCGCGCGAGGCGCTGGCGCATGTCCTGTGGCCCAACTGGGCCTACCAGAACCAGGCCTATACGCTGCCTCATCTTCGGCACAAGCCATAGTGTCCATGCCGCCATGCAGGCCTGCCCCGGCGACGCGTCGAGAGTTCGCGCACAACCGGCGGGCCGCATGCCCGATGTCACCGCGATCTGCGTAAGGATACAATGCTGACTGAAAGCTGAATTGCGTGATGCGAACGGCCCACCGGCGCAACGCGCGGATCACTTTTATACTGCCTTTTTTAACACTGGAAATCTCTCATGGAGCTGTTGCTGGACCCCACTGTGTGGGTCGGCTTGCTGACACTGGTCGTCCTGGAAATCGTCCTGGGCATCGACAACCTGATCTTCATCGCCATCCTGGCCGACAAGCTGCCGCCCGAGCAGCGCGACCGTGCGCGCATCATTGGCCTGACGCTGGCCCTGGTCATGCGGCTGGTTCTTCTCTCCGCCATCTCGTGGCTGTTCAAACTTACCACTCCCCTGTTCTCGCTCGGCCCCTTCTCGTTTTCCGGACGTGATCTCATCCTGATCATGGGCGGATTCTTCCTGGTCTTCAAGGGAACGATGGAAATGCATGAGCGTGTGGAGGGCAAGACCCACATGCTGTCCGGCTCGCCCATGTATGCCAGCTTCTGGGTCATCGTGACGCAGATCGTCGTACTGGACGCCGTCTTTTCACTGGACGCCGTCATCACGGCCGTCGGCATGGTGGACGAACTGGCAGTGATGATGGCGGCCGTGATCATCGCAATCGGCATCATGCTGGTGGCCTCCAAGCCGCTCACCCGCTTCGTCAACGCCCATCCCACGGTCGTCATCCTCTGCCTGGGATTCCTGCTGATGATCGGCTTTGCACTCGTGGCCGAAGGCTTCGGCTTCAAGGTGCCGAAAGGCTATCTGTATGCCGCCATCGGCTTCTCGGTCGTGATCGAGACGCTGAACCAGATCGCACGGAAGAACCTGCTCAGCTCCGACAGCATGAAGCCCATGCGCGAGCGCACCGCCGAGGGGATCCTGCGCATGTTGGGCAAGCGGCCGGCGTCGGCCGCCGCGGCCGTGGACGATCCCTTGCCGCCCCCCGAGGACATGCCGTTTGGCGTCGAGGAACGCAACATGGTCAGTGGCGTGCTGCGCCTTGCCGACCGCCATATTCACTCGATCATGACGCCGCGCAACGATATCTCCTGGATCGACCTGAATGACGACCCCGAGGAAATACGACGCGAGATCAGCAGTACACCGCACGGTTTCTTCCCCGTCTGCCGCGGATCGCTCGACGACATCGTCGGCATAGGGCGCGCCAAGGACATGATTGAAGATCTCATCCGGCACCAATCCTTGAACGAAAAGAACTTGCGCCCGCCCATCCTGGTCCACGAAACCATACGGATACTCGACCTGATGAACACGCTCAAGGCGGCTCGAGGACAGCTCGTCATCGTGTTGAACGAGTTCGGCACGGTCGAGGGGCTGGTGACGCCGATAGACGTCTTCGAAGCCATCGCCGGCGACTTCCCCGACGAGGACGAGACCCCCGACATCATGAGCGACGGGGAAAACCGGTGGATCGTCGATGGCGCCACGGACATGCACCAGTTCGAGCAGACGCTGGACATCGAAGGCCTGTTCGAGGAGTCCGACGAATACAGCACTGTCGCGGGCTTCATGCTGCACCAGCTTGGACGCCTGCCCGAGGTGGGCGACGAATGGGTGTACTCCCATGCGCGCGGCGAGCTTCGGCTGGAAGTCCTCGAACTGGATGGCCGACGCATCGCCAAGCTGCGTGTCGAACTGCGCCCACCGGCCTCGGACCAGGAGGCCGGCGTGGCGGATGCCGCCTGAACCGCGGCGGCCAGTTTGCGGCGCGGGCGGGGCTACGGCCCGGCCCACCGGTTTCATGCTATAGTTGCTGGCTGTTGAGAATTCGGGGCGTAGCGCAGCCTGGTAGCGCATCTGGTTTGGGACCAGAGGGTCGAAGGTTCGAATCCTTTCGCCCCGACCATTACTTCAGCAAAGAATCAAGAGCTTACGCACGACAGCGCGTAGGCTCTTTTTTCTTGCTGCGGTAGATTCAAGTAAGTCGCAGCAAGCGCGTATGCCGAATAAGCGCATGCCAGTCTGTTCATCGCGATTTAGCATTCCGTTGACTTAGATTGGCCTAGCCCGCTCAGCAGCCGGCCAGCTCGCTTGCCATGCTAAACGTCAAACGGTCTTTTCATCTCCGCGGTGCTAAGTGGTATGCAGCTTTTGGATCCCGATTGTATTTGCCAGGTTCATAGATCAATAGTCCACGCTCAGCTAGGCGCGTTAGATCTTTTTTGCTTGTGGCCCACGTCCGCCCTGTCAAACGTTGTGCTTCAGATACTTGTATTGTCTGGTTGTGGAACGCATATGCCATGATCTTTAGTTCATGCTCTGACAAACTCTTCCAGACTTCTACACCGAAGTGAGTAGCGACATCCTTGTCGGTGGACCGCTTACGTGCCGCATGGTCATTCATCAGAGTAACTCGTACAACTACACCGTGTAGCGCCTCCTGCTTAAACACTGGATCTGGAAGGTTGTACTGCGACATACTATCCCGGATACGTTTTGTTCCCTCACGAGCCATTTGCACGTAACCAAGGAACCTAAGAGCATCCATCAGATGGTGATTTCGAGCCGCACGTGTGAAATAAATGGTGGACTCATTCACTGGTGGAATAAACCCGCCCGGGCTTTCTATCTCCATACGGTCGGGAAACATTTTGACGGTGATCTCACTGCCACTGAAGCTGTAGGATCGGTGCACACATGCATTCACAATAGATTCGAACCACGCCCACTTCGGGTATTCGGGCGTCGTCACGAACTTGCCTTCCGAATTCAGCCATGTGACGTCATAAAGATTTGTCGAAACAATTTGAGCGGCATCTCTGATTATTTGGACCACATTTCCTTCTACAAACCGGTCCTGGACGGGAGCATAGGACTCCCCTACGCCTTCGGATTGCGTCGAAAAGCGCTGGATTCGCAGCCGGCATCCCGGTATGGTCTTTCGAGGACTCTTGGCAGCCATCAGCACAAACGCATTGACCGGCCTAAGATTGCCGCCCTCCAGTCGAAGCAAAAATCTGTCGACAAGAATTTCCTCGTCGGTCCAGTCGCGCTTCTCGCGCTCCCTAAATGAGCGGCAAAAGTCCCCTACGATCTCTAAATCGAAATCATCAGGATAAGTGTAAGGAGCGAGTTCTAGTTCGAAAGATAACTGTTGTCGGGTCGATCGAAAATCGCGCTTTTCCTCTTCACTCATTAGGTGCTTGCTGTCCCCGTACCTGATCCATGCCTCGCCTTTATTCGTCTCTACTAGGCGCCCCACATACGGAATATAAATTGCAATGACAAAACTCGATTCTCCGTTGACCGTCACGGGGATTCGTTTAGCTTCCGGTCTTGCTCCGGGACAGAGAGTTACATGGCACTTTTCTATAGAGTTTATCTGAGACTGACTAAGTGAGTTACAACCGACAACTGCGCCCCCATCCTCAACACCGTAGAGAATCAAACCCCCGTCGGGGGTGTTTGAAAACGCGCTACAGTACGCGGCGAGGTCATCCAAGTGGATGCGCTTCACGCCTTTGCGCTCGAGGCGCTTATCCTCGGCGAAATCTGGAACTAAACGTTCATGTAAGTTCACCCAGATATCGCGCGGCGTCCATAACGCTCGTTGCGCCAGATCGTCGGCCGTTATTAGAGGTAAAGACATCTGTTTCATTTCATTAGCAAGTCAGTTGCGCCCAAGATGTAGTGTGTCGAGTATGGCTCGACACACTACATATAGTGATCGACATGTTGTGCGAAGGGGCCTGCAGCGCCTCGTTGGCGATACAACATATAGTGTGTCGAGTCCCACTCGACACACTATATGTTGTATCCGGCGCTTTTCGTCCCGCCTATTATCGCCGACATCGCTCAAATTGCGTCTATCGGCGACATCAGAAGTAGATTTGGCTCAGGGAGTGGCACGGGCAGCGGCATCGGCCAAGCTCGGACCTGCTGAAACTGTACCGTTTCAAACAGCGAGAGCACGGCACTTACCAGCGTAGCGCCACATCGATGACGATTGCCCCGACCATTGTCAGGACGCTCGATCCGCTCGCTTATCTGAGCAACGCCGGCGACCGGCTGAGCTGCAGTGGCCGGCCACTGAATCTGGAATGGTCCGCCGCACGTTTTCTTAGTCCCGGTAGCAAGGGCTATTCGGTTTCCAGCTCCCATTTTTCGGCGCTTGCCCCCGCCAGCGCCCTGACGCGTTCCTCGTCCTTGCCAAAATCGGCCGCAGCCCCTTCGTAGACGATGCGCCCATCGTCCAGCACATAGGCCCGGTCGGCGACCTCGACCGCGGCACGCACGTTCTGTTCGATCAGCAGAATCGACGTGCCCTCCTTGCGCGTCGCCGTGATGACCTTGAATACATCCTGCACAATCAAGGGCGCGAGACCCTGCGACGGCTCGTCCAGCAGCAACAGTTTCGGGTTGAGGAGCAAGCTGCGGGCGATGGCAAGCATTTCCTGCTCTCCGCCCGATAACTGCCGGCCCTTGTTGGCTTTACGCTGCGCCAGCCTGGGAAAGAGCTCGTAGATGCGCGAAATCGTCCAGGGGCCCGGCCTGTCCATGGGCACCTTGAGATTCTCTTCCACCGTCAGGTTGGCGAAAATACGCCGGCCTTCAGGAACGAAACCGACACCCAGGCCGGCGATTCGGTACGACGGCCATTGGGTCGTGTCCTGCCCGAACAGGGCGACCGTACCGCTGCGCGCATGGGTCAGGCCCATGATGCTGCGCAAGGTCGTCGATTTCCCCGCGCCATTTCGACCCAGCAGGGTGACCAGTTCGCCTTCCTCGACGTCCAGGCTCACGCCGTCCAGGATATGGCTTTTATCGTAGTAGGTATGCAGGTTCCGAACTTCGAGCGCCTTCATGCCGCTTTCCCCAGGTAAGCTGCCTGGACCAATTCGCTGGCAGCAATCTCGTCGGGCGTGCCCTCGTCCAGCACCGCTCCTTCGGCCAGCACGGTGATCCGGTCGGCGAGGTTGAAAATAACGCGCATGTCGTGCTCCACCAGGACTATCGTCAGCTCTTGAGTTCTATGCAGCCTGCGTATCAGCATGGCCGTGCTGTAGGTTTCCCGGCTGCCCATGCCGGCCGTCGGTTCGTCGAGCAGCAGCAAGCGGGGCTTCAATGCAAGGGTCATCATGATTTCGGTAGCGCGCTGGTCCCCATGCGAAAGCTCGCCGACCAGCCTGTTTCCGTTGACGGTCAGGCCGCCCAATTCCAGAAGCTCATCGATCCTTTCCCTGATTTGCACATCGTCCGCCTTGCTTAGCCGTGGCCGCAGCCGTAACCCCATGGCCAGCTCGACCGGGATACGTACATTCTGCCGCACAGACAACTCGGGAAATATTTCAGTGATCTGGAAGGTGCGGGCCATGCCCAACGCCACCCGCTTATCTGGCGCGAGAGTCGTGATGTCCTGGCCGTCGAGCAGGATTTTCCCGGCAGTAGGTCTGAAGAAGCCGCTGATCAGATTGAAGAACGTGGTCTTGCCTGCGCCGTTGGGGCCGATCAGCGCTCGGAGCTCTCCCCGCTCGACTGCCATGGAAACATTGTTGACGGCCACCAGGCTGCCAAAATGCTGCGATACGTTCTTGACATGCAGCAAGCTCATGACAACCTCTTTCGAATGATACCCAGGACGCCGCGCGGGAAGAACAACACGATCAGCACGAAGAAAATGCCGATGAAGAACATCCAGTTTTGGGTATAGCTGGACACGTAATCCTGCAGGACCACGAATATTGCAGCCCCGATCAGCGGCCCCCAGAAGGAACGCATGCCGCCCACGACCGCCATGATCACGAAGTTGCCGGACAGCGTCCAGTGCAGCGCGCGCGGGTCGACGAAGTTGTTGAGCAAGGCGTACAGCACGCCGGCCAGGCTCGCAAAGAAGCATGAAATGACGAACGCGATCCAGATATGGCGCTCGACAGGGATGCCCAGGAAACGCGCCCGCCTTTCGTTCTCGCGTATGGCAAGCAATGTCCGGCCGAAAGGTGAACGCAATATCAGCGCCATGATGCCGATCGACACGGCGAAGATCAGCAGCACCACGTAGTAATAGGCCTCGGCATTGCCCAGGATGTCGACCGTCGTGAAACCCAGGTCGATGGGCTGGCGCTGCCAACCCGTCAGACCGTCATCGCCCCCCGTCACCGAACTCCAGCGAAAGGCGATGAAATAAAACATCTGGCCAAACGCGATGGTCACCATCGCAAAGTAGATGCCGCGCAGCTTGACGATCAGCGCGCCCACTGCGGCGGCCGCCACTGTCCCGACGATAGCGCCGACCAGTATGGCCAACGGCGTGCTGGGAACGACGTACTTCAGCAGCATGCCCGCCCCGTATGCGCCCAGGCCGAAATAGGCGGCGTGGCCGAAAGAAAGCACACCGGTGAAACCCAGCAGGAAGTTCACCGACATGGCTGCCAGTCCGAGCACCAGAACGCGCGTCGCCAACCCTGTATAGCCGCCCACCGCAGCCATCCAGTAGGGCATCGTCAGCAGCAAAAGCCAAAGCACCGCGATGGCCAGTGTTTTCTTATTGGTATCGTTCACAGGTTCATCCCTTCTTCACCCAGCAAGCCGCGCGGCCGGAACAACAGGACAATGGCCATCATGATGTAAATGATCGCCTCCGACGCCGAGGGCACGAACACCGTTGCAATGCCCGACGCGACCCCTATCAGCAAGCCGCCCAGCAGGGTGCCGAACAGGCTGCCGAGCCCGCCCACGATAATGGCGACGAAACTGGGCATGATGAGCGCATCGCCTATGGTCGGCTGCAGGCCCAGGAGACCGGCCGCCAGCACGCCGGCCAAGCCCGCGAGATAGATACCGAGGCCGAAGTTCAGGTTGCGCAGTATGCGCACGTTCACGCCCAGCACCGACACGGTTTCAAGGTCCAGCGTGCCCGCGCGTATCCGTATACCCAGCCGGGTCCGGGTCAATATCAGGAACAGCGCCGCCACAGCGACGGCGACCAGCACCACCATGAAGACCCGGTAGCCGGTCAGGAAGAAAAAGTAGGTGCTCAAAGGACGGGTGAGCCAGTCCGGAACGCGGAAAGGCAGGCTTTGCGCGCCCCAGATATAACGCAGCCCGTCCTCGAACACATAGGCCAGCCCGAAGGTCAGCAAGAGGCTGTACAGGGGATCGCGACCATAAAGGCGGCGTATCATCACACGCTCTACGACCAGTCCCAGTATGGCGGTCAGCACGGGCGCCAGAATCAAGGCGCCCCAAAAGCCTATATAAGGCGCGAGTTCGTAGGCAATGTACGCGCCCAAGGCGAGGAAACCGCCATGGGCGAAATTGATGACACTCGTCAGGTTGATGATCAGCGAGAGCCCCAAGGCCATGAGCGCATAGAAAGCGCCCACGATCAGTCCATTGAAAACATTGAACAGAATAAGCTCGGTCATGCAAGATCCGTCGTGTAATGAGCCTGTCATGCCAGGCGGGAGGACAGGCCGCCGGGATCCCTCCGGGCGGCCTGTGCCGTCAAGCAGACATCACGCCGGCCAGGTCATCTTGCAGCCCGACTGCTGCACCGTACCCGCCACGTTCTTGCCATCAACGACGGTGTCGACATGGAACAGGTCGTCGGGCTTGCTGCCCTTCGCCTGCGCATGACCCACATACAGCGACCCAATCAGTTGGTTCTGCTGCGCCCGGTAGAAAGGCGTATCGGGCATCAGGCCGACCTCCGGCGGCAGCTCCATGCCCTCCAGGGCCTTGGCCATCTTCACGGCTTCCAGCGACTTCGCCTTGTTCGCCGCCAGTGCACAGGTCCATGCGCCGACAAAGCCGAACCAGGTGCGCGCGGTGGGAACGCGTCCGGTCTTCTTCTTGATGGCCGCCACGAATTCATCCACATGCGGGACGCCGGGCTGTATGTGGTACCACTCGGCGACCCAGTCGCCGATGCGCGCCTCCGGCGGCAAGCCCTCGAGCACTTCCAGCTCGGTGTTGGCGCCGGCCAGATGTATGCGCTTGTCGAGGCCAAACTGCACGGCCTGCTTCAATGCATTCAGCAAGTCTTCGCCGTTCATTAGGAAGACGATGACATCCGGATTGGTCGCTTGTGCCTTGATCAGATACGAGGAGAAGTCCGTCGTGCCCAAAGGCGTCAGGTCCTCGCCGAGTTTCGTGCCGTTGAACTGCTTCAGGTTGGCGTCATAGCCGTCCTGCAAGGTATGGCCGAAAGCATAGTCAGACGTGATGAAATACATTTTCTTGCCGTAGTTGTCCATCAGCGTCTTGGCAATCGCATTGGTCAGCATGCGCGTCGTATTGCACACGCGAAAGACATTCCAGTGACAGGTCTCGCCTGTGACCGCATCGGTGTGCCCGCCCGGAACGACGTGCAGGACGCCCTTCTCGTTGCTGACTTGCGCCATGGCGAGCGACAGGCCGGAATTCACATTGCCCAGCAGGAAGTTGACCTTGTCGCGATCGATGAGCTTGCGGGCCTTCTGCACTGCGGTGCCGGCATCGCCGCTCGTGGAGTCTTCAATAAGAAGTTCTGCCGGACGGCCCAGAATGCCGCCTTTGGCGTTTATTTGTTCGACGGCAAGCTGGCATCCCGTCAGCTCGTTTTTCCCGGTGGCCGCATACGTGCCAGTAAGGGGATTGTCCAGCCCCAGCTTTACCGATTGTTCTCCGCGTGCACTGAGGATGAATGGCGGCGCAAGCTGGGCAAGACCTGTTGCCGCGCCAAGCTGAAGTATTGCCCGGCGACTGATGGCGCCGGACTTCCTTTGATTCTCCATGGGACTCCTCCCTTTACAGGTACATGCGCCCCGTCATCGACGGTTGTCTCTGTCGGACATAACGTCGATGCAATGCATGCCTGTTTCAAGCTTCGGTCCCCTTGCCTACTAATCTGCTCCTCAACGCTTGGCGTTGTCAATCGGTTTTACACACGTCAGCCCACAGTCAGTTTTTATTCAGAAGCCAGTCAGCTTGCGGCTTTCCGGGCATCCTGCCGCCACTGCCCGACCATCTGGCGCAACTCGCGGCGTATCACCTTGCCCGTGGTCGTCATGGGCAGTTCTTCGACGAAAAATATCTCGCGTGGATACTCATGCGCTGCCAGGCGCACCTTGACGTGCTGCTGAATCTCGCGTTTCAGCGCGTCGCTGGCTTGCGCCGGGTCGTGCAGCACGATGACTGCGGCAACAATTTCCGTGCGCTCTTCGTCCGGCGCGCCCACCACGGCCACCATCCTGACGGCGGGGTGCTGCAGAATGCTGTCCTCAATCTCCCCGGGACCAATACGGTACCCGGCCGAAGTAATGACATCATCGTTGCGGCCAATGAAGTGGATATAGCCGTCTTCGTCCATCGAGCCGGTATCGCCCGTGATCAGCCAGTCACCGGCGAACTTGGCGTGGGTGGCCTTCATGTTGTTCCAGTACTGGAGGAACATGACCGGGTCCGGGCTACGGACTGCGATATGGCCACTGGTGCCGCGCGGCTGGGGCCGTCCCGCCTCGTCGACGATGTCGACGTCGTGGCCCGGCACTGGACGTCCTATGGCGCCGTTGACCACCGGCATGAGGTCTGCGCAGGAAGAGACCGTCATGTTGCACTCGGTCTGTCCGTAGAACTCGTTGATGGTCAAGCCGAACGTGCGCCGGCCCCAATCGAGCAGTTCGGAACCCAGCGACTCGCCGCCGCTCGCGACCGAGCGCAGGCGGTAATTCCAGCGTTTCTCGGGTTCCGAAACGGAGCGCATCATTTTGAGGGCTGTCGGCGGCAGGAAGGTGTTTCGCACCTCGTAATCCTGCAGGAACTGGAACGCGGCCTCGGGCGTAAATTTCTGGAAGCGGTGTGCCACGACGGCAATGCCGTGATGCCATGCCGGCAGCAACACATCGAACAGGCCCCCGATCCATGCCCAGTCGGCAGGCGTCCACATGCGGTCGCCTTCCTGAGGGAACAGGTTATGTGATATTTCCACGCCGGGAAGATGGCCCAGCAGCACGCGCTGTGCGTGCAATGCGCCCTTGGGTTGCCCTGTCGTGCCGGAGGTGTAGATGATGACCGCGGGGTCGTCCGCGGCCGTATCGACCGGCACCAGGTCGGTGCCATGGCCCGACATCTCCCGGTGCAGGTCGAGTGCGCCCGGGGCGGCGCCGTCGATCGTGAACACGGCTTCGAGCGCCGGCAACGCATCGCGAATGCCGGCCAGCTTGGCGGCCCCTTCGGCGTTGGTGATGACGACCCGAGCCCCGCTGTCGCCGAGCCGGAAACGCAAGGCTTCCGCGCCAAACAGCGTAAATAGAGGGATTGCGATGCAGCCGATCTTGTACGCGGCAATATGGGCGAAGGCCGTCTCGGCGGCCTGGGGCAGCAGGATGCCAATGCGGTCGCCGGGTTCGATGCCGCGCGAACGCAGCAAGTTGCCCAAACGGTTTGACGCTTCGTGAATGTCGGCGAAGGTATAGTTACGCGGCTTGCCGTCCTGATCCACATGAATCAGGGCCAGGCGACCCGGCTCGCTTTCGGCCCACTTGCTGCATGCATCGACCCCGATGTTGTAGCGCGGCGGTATGTTCCAGGTGAATCGCTGGCACAGATCTTCGTAGCTTATTGGTTTTATCGGCAACATGCGCGTCCTCGAAAAATCACCCGAAAGACAACGATTTTACTAGCAGACTTCTTCTGACGGCAGCATAACCCTGACGCCGCATACGCGACGATGCGCTAGAACAGGTCGCGCTCGGCGAGCATTTGATGCACGGCTTCAAGACGTGCGACCGGATCCTGCAAGGCCAGCAGATCCAGTTTTCGCTCGAGTGGCATGGGCAGGATTTCGCACCAGCGATCCGCCACCCACCCGCTCTCGTCCAGACGAAAAGGCCGCGATATGGGCATCTCGGCTTCGGGCACCTTGTCCTTCTGAAGGCTCGCAACGAGCTTGCCCAACGCATTGGCGCATGCCTGCAACTTCTGGGGAATGGGAATCAGCTCGTCTTCCTTCAGCGGCGTCGTCTCGCCCTGCCACAGGCCATACTTCCCGAGTTCTCGCCCCACCAGCATGAACCGGTTCGTTCCCGTGCAACGAATGTGAAGCAGCGCCGGCATGGGCGCCGACCAGTCCACGATCTGCGCCATCGTGCCCACCGACGCAAAGACCTCTTTCCCTTCCGGCGTACGCACCTCGCCGCCACTCAACAACGCCACGACACCGAACTGCGTTCCGTCCGCGATGCACTTCTTGATCATGTCCAGATAGCGAACTTCAAAGACACGCAGCGTCAGCACGCCCGATGGAAACAAGACAGTGTTCAAGGGAAAGAGCGGCGTCATGTCATCCCTCCTGCATCCACGCATGCAGGCCGCGAACCCACGTCGAGGCCGGCAGCGACATCGCCTCTTGTATCTGTGCGGCGCGCGCATACAGCGCATCGAAGTCGACCACCGGTGCACGTTTGAATGCGATGGCCACGATGTTGCCATCGTGCACCTCTGGCAGCCAGGCCAACGCCTCGAAGGCCTGGCCTATGGTATCCAGGCTTTTCAAATGCCCGGGATAGTCGCAAAAAAGATTGACCGTCATGACCCCGTCCGGGGCGAGGCTGTCTGCGCAGGCTTGATAGAACTCGAGGCTGTCCAGCACCGGACCGATGGCCTCGCTATCGTACAAGTCGACTTGCATGATATCGACGGAGCCGCGGGCTGCCTTCCGGACGTAGTCCATGGCGTCCCCGTGCAGCACCGTCAATCGATCGTCGTCGGGCGGCAGGAAAAAATGGTGGCGACAGGCATCGATGACGGAAGCATGCAGCTCGACGGCGGTCACCCGGGCATCCGGCAGATGCCGATGGCAAAATCGGGTCAGGCTGGCCGCACCCAGCCCGAGTTGAACGACATGCCGGGGTGCCGGCTTGAACAACAGCCACATCATCATCTGCTGCACATACTCGATCTCGATATGATCGGGCGTCGCCAGGCGCACGGCGCCCTGGGTCCAGGGGGAACCGAAATGCAAGCTACGCACGCCTTCCTCTTCGGTAATGATGATGCGGGCGCCTTCAGGCGCGTTGCGAATATCGTTCATGACAGAATCACCAGCAGTAAATCAGGGGCTGAAAAGACGGTGCGACGCAGTCGACAAGCCCGCTACAGCCCGATATATTAATAGGACCGGATCACGCTTCGAGTCTCCATGAGTAACCGTCGGCGTCCCATTCTGTTGATCGCTGCCTGTGTGCTGGCGCTCTCGGCGACGGCAGGTTACGCATGGATCGACCGCTGGCAAAGAACAGCCATTTTTTCGGTGGAGCTCGGCGAGAGCCGTTGGTGGCGCGAGCCCCCGCCTGGCACGGTTGTTTTCGACATCCCGTTGCCAGACCAGCAGAAGATACGCGCGTGGTATCTGCCCCAGGATCGGCCGGATGCCCCGACCGTACTGTACCTGCATGGCTCGCGATGGAACCTCAATGATAGCGTGGCCCGCATCGAGCGCTGGGCCGATATGGGTTTTTCCGTGCTGGCGATCGACTATCGGGGATTCGGCACATCGTCGCCCCTATTGCCTTCCGAGTCGAGCGTCATCCAGGACGCCACCGCCGCCCTGCACGAACTGGCCCGCCGCCAACCCGATGCCGGTCGCAGGTTCGTCTACGGCCACAGCCTCGGGGGCGCCGTCGCCGTCGCGCTGTCCGTGCAACAGGATCGTCCCGCGATAGCGGGACTGATCATCGAATCCACTTTCACGAACATACGCGACATGATCGCCGCGACGCGATGGTCCGCGATTCCGGGACTGCGTTTCTTCGTCACACAGCCGTTCGATTCCCTCGATGCCATAAAGCGCATCCGGGAGCCGGTCCTCATCATCCACGGCACCGAAGACCGCATCGTGCCGCACGCAATGAGCGACGCCTTGTTCAACGCGGCCGGCACAGTAAAGGGACGCCTGCGGCGCCTGCTGAAGATCGAAGGCGCCTCACATTCCGGGGCCAGCCGCAGCGGACCCGTCTACACCGATACCGTCACCGAGTTTGTCAAGGCCGTGAGCACTCGCTACAAAGAGGCGCCGGGCCAAAGCTGACGCCCGACTACGCATTGCATGGGGCGGCGCCGACCAGACCAGGCCTTCCAGGCACAGCTTCTGCGGCAGCGCACGCGACCGTCGACGATCAATCGCGCAGCCCGCGGTCCCCGCCAGCATGCTCGGCCAAACGCCAGGGCAAGGGATCGCCCTCGTTGGCGCTTGCGGATATGCCCATGGCCGCCGGACCGATTGCAAGACCCTCTCCGGCAAGCCAATGGTCGTCGTAGTAGGTTTGCGAGTAGCGTTCGCCGCCATCGCACAATACTGTCACGATCGACCCTTCTTCGCCGGCCTCGTGCATTTCACGCGCCAAGTGCAGCGCTGCGATGAAGTTGGTGCCTGTCGAGCCACCGCAGCGGCGCCCCAGGCTCGTCTCCAGGTAGCGCAACGCGGCCAGCGAGGCGACATCCGGCACCTTCATCATGCGATCCACCACGCTCGGAATGAAAGAGCGCTCGACCCGCGGCCGGCCTATGCCTTCGATCCGCGAACTGGTCTCCAGTTCGAGGGTATGGTCACCGCTTGCATAGGCGTCAAAGAAAACCGAGTTCTCCGGATCGGCGACGCACACGCGGCTGTCGAACCCCTGGTATCGGATGTATCGCCCTATTGTGGCGGTCGTGCCGCCCGTCCCGCAACTGCAGACGATCCACGCCGGAACAGGATGAGGCTCCTGCCGCATCTGAGTGAAAATCGATTCAGCAATATTGTTGTTGCTGCGCCAGTCTGTCGCCCGTTCGGCATACGTGAACTGATCCATGAAGTGGCCATCGAGTTCACGCGCGAGCCGTTCCGATTCGCCATATATCTCGCGACCCGAATTAACCAGATGGTACTGGCCGCCGTAAAACTCGATCGCGGCAATCTTCTCGCGCGATGTATTGCGCGGCACGACAGCCATGAACGGCAGGCCGATCAGGCGCGCGAAATAAGCCTCGGATACCGCCGTCGAACCCGAGGAAGCCTCGATCACCGTGCTGCCATCATGCAGCCAGCCATTGCATAGGGCATACAGGAACAGCGACCGCGCAAGCCGATGCTTCAGGCTGCCGGTGGGGTGGCTGGACTCGTCCTTGAAATACAGATGGACGCCGGGATAGGCGGGCAGCGGCAAAGGGATCAGGTGCGTATCGGCCGAGCGATTGAAGTCGGCTTCGATCTTTCGTACGGCCTGTCTTACCCAGGCGTTTCGGGGTTGATTCATTGGCGGTGCCCTCGTCTTCCTGCCCTGCGCCCTGCCGGGCGGCACGGCGTCATGCATCGAGGCGCCATCGTAAACCACCCTGCCCGAACTGTGTAGCCGCGCCCCCCAACCGGGGGAAACCCTGATCGTCCGGGACGCAATTGGGCGCATGGGATCTTTATACTCGCGGAGTGAAGGCTTTGTGCCTGGTTCAACACCCCTTTTCATTGAGGCTGTCCGTATGATGCAAACCCTCGACCTGCTGACCAGCATGGTTCCACAACATGGCGACGAGATCGCCCTGGAAGACGACCACAGCGAAGTCAGCTATGCCGAACTGACCGTCGCCGTGAATGCGCTGGCCGTAGCGCTACAGTCCAAGGATCCGACCCCGGGCTCGCGGGTCGGCCTGTGCGCCGCCAATTCCCTCGAATACCTGGTCAGCGTCCTGGCCATCCTGGCGGCCGGCAAAGTGCTGATTCCCTTGAATTTCCGCGGCACCACCGAATCACTGCACCAGTTGCTGAACGAGACGCTGCCCACGACGGTCATCGTCGACGATGCGGGCGACGCGCTCATCAAGAGCGACAGCGATCTGAAAATCCATTTCTCGCAATTCGAAGGCTTGGTGCGCACCTATCGCGACCAGGTCCCGGTTCGCTATGACCCCGAAGAACTGAAGGCCTACGCCGAGAAACTGCAAGGAATCACCGGCGGCTATTGAGCGGCACACGGGCCTACATGGTCGTGTACGGGTCCTTTGAGTACAGGTAGTGGCGGAAACGATCGTAGTGATTGATGACGTCGGCCACGACCTGATCCGTGTGATAGCCATAAATATCGTAGCCCCGGCCGCCCTTGTTGAGAAAGACTTCCGCCCTGAAAAAGCGCCGCTTGTCGCCCTCGCGCCGCGCGCTGTCCGTCAACGCGAAGGCGGGTATGGGCTGGCTGATCAGCCGCACCGCGTAGGTGAAGTCCTCGATGTCGCCGGTATGCCGGATGACAAGCTGCATGCCGTCCTCCAGCGCGATCGCTTCGCTGTCGATCTGGCGCTCGCGCAGGGCGCCGGCGACGGTGGCAAACGCTGCTGACACGGTATTCTCGACAAAGGCCATGGCTTGCTTCTTGCCGGGGTGGCTCACGATGCTGTTCAGGCGCTGGCGCAAGGAAAGCCCACCCTGTGCGCCGACCAGCGGCGCAATGGGCAGTTGCCGGCTGGCTTGCAAGGTGACCTCGTCGCGCAGCCCCTTCAGGATGCCGTAGCACATCAGGATCATCAGTGCGCACAGCGGCAGGGCGGCCACCACCGCCGCCGCCTGGACCGCCTCGAGGCCGCCCGCCAGCAACAAGCCACCGGCGACACCGCCGCAGGCCAGGGCCCAGAAAATGCGCAACCAGAGTGGTGGCTCTTCATCCCCCTTCGATGTGATCATCGACACGACCAGCGCGCCGGCATCCGAGGCTGTCACGAAATAGACGGCGACGAGAAAGCCGGTCACCCACGCCAGGAACGTGGACCAGGGAAGATAGTCGAAGACGGTGAACAAAGCGATAGGCAAGTTGTCGGCCACCGTCTTTGAAATGTCGCCCGAGGCGCGGTTTACGTCGAGCCATATTGCGAGGTTGCCGAAAACCGTGAACCACACGAAACTGAAGCCCGCCGGTGCGAAGAGCACACCGACGATGAACTCGCGTATCGTTCGGCCGCGCGAAATCCGCGCGATGAACATGCCGACGAATGGCGACCATGAGATCCACCAGCCCCAATAAAACAAGGTCCAGTCACCCACCCACGAGGACGGCTCGTAAGCATAGATAAGGAACGTTCGCGCGACGAAGGCGTGGATGTACAGCCCGATGTTCTCGACGAAGGCGCTGAGCAGGAAGCCGGTCGGACCCAGGGCCAGGATGCAGAGCATCAACAGCACCGAGACAATGATGATCAGCTCGCTCAAGC
>Ga0182739_1001399_pt1 | contig 25392 bp, 22 predicted proteins | sample eDN5th30CBELigBY_FD_128873 | JGI IMG/M metagenome (GOLD analysis project Ga0182739, IMG submission 128873) | Enriched backyard soil microbial communities from Emeryville, California, USA - eDNA 5th pass 30_C BE-Lig BY (version 2) (version 2) | ecosystem: Environmental > Terrestrial > Soil >... | reverse complement strand
GTTGCCCTGACCCTGCGCGAGCGGGTACCGCATCGACCACGGCTGCACGAGGCGGACGAGGGCGTCGTAGATCGCCGAGTCGCCGTGCGGGTGGTACTGGCCCATGACCTCGCCGACGACGCGGGCGCATTTGTTGAAGCTCTTGTCGGGACGGTAGCCGCCGTCGTACATGCCGTAGATCACGCGGCGGTGCACGGGCTTCAGGCCGTCTCGCACGTCGGGCAGCGCGCGCCCGACGATGACGCTCATCGCATAGTCGAGGTAGCTCCGCTGCATCTCGACCTGGAGGTCGACCTGGTCGATGTTCCCGTGGTTGTGGCCTGCGTTCGGGTCCGGGCGACCGGTCGCTGAGCTTGTCGAAGTGTCGTCAGTCATGTCATCTCGTCCGTCGTGTATGCGTGTGGTCGGTGCGTTTCGTCTCGCTTCGCTCGCTCAACGACCGAGGAGCGAAGCGACGAGACGAACCGCAGCATCAGATGTCCAGGAAGCGGACGTCTTTGGCGTTGCGCTGGATGAAGGTGCGTCGCGACTCCACGTCCTCGCCCATCAGCACCGAGAAGATCTCGTCTGCGGCGGCCGCGTCGTCGATCGTCACCTGGCGGAGCGTGCGGGTGTTGTGGTCCATCGTCGTCTCCCACAGCTCCTTCGGGTTCATCTCCCCCAGACCCTTGTAGCGCTGGATGCCGGAGTCCTTCGGCATCCGCTTGCCGTTGGCGAGCCCGTCGGCCAGCAGCGCGTCGCGCTCGCGGTCGCTGAAGACGTACTCGTGCTCGGCGTTCGACCACTTGAGCCGGTACAGCGGCGGCATCGCGAGGTAGACGAAGCCGGCCTCGATGAGCCCGCGCATGTACCGGAAGAGGAGCGTGAGGAGCAGGGTCGTGATGTGCTGGCCGTCGACGTCGGCATCCGCCATCAGGACGATCTTGTGATAGCGCGCCTTGTCGACGTTGAAGTCCTCGCCGATGCCGGTGCCGAAGGCGGAGATGATCGCCTGGATCTCGTTGTTGCCGAGCGCGCGATCGAGTCGCGCCTTCTCGACGTTGAGCACCTTGCCGCGCAGCGACAGGATCGCCTGCGTCTCGGGGTCGCGGCCGCGGACGGCCGAGCCGCCGGCGGAGTCGCCCTCGACGAGGAAGATCTCGCTGATCGAGGGATCCTTGCTCGTGCAGTCCTTGAGCTTGTCAGGCATGGACGCGGACTCGAACACGCTCTTGCGACGCGCCGTCTCGCGCGCCTTGCGCGCCGCGAGCCGCGCGGTCGCCGCGTCGAGCGCCTTCGTGATGACCCGCTTGGCCTGCGCCGGGTTGCGGTCGAGCCAGTCGGTGAGCTGGTCGCCGACGATCTTCTGCACGAACGCCTTCGCCTCGGTGTTGCCGAGCTTCGTCTTCGTCTGACCCTCGAACTGCGGCTCGGAGAGCTTGACGGAGATGACGGCGGTCAGCCCCTCGCGGATGTCGTCGCCGGTGAGGTTGTCGTCCTTCTCCTTGAGGATGCCCTTCTCCCGCGCATAGCTGTTGACCTTCGTCGTCAGCGCGGCACGGAAGCCCTCTTCGTGGGTGCCGCCCTCGTGCGTGTTGATCGTGTTGGCGAAGGTGAAGACGTTCTCCGTATAGCTCGTCGTCCACTGCATCGCCAGCTCGAGGGAGATGTGGCGGACGGTGTCCTCCGACTCGATCTCGATGATCTCCTCGTTGACGACATCGGCCTTGCGCACCTTGTTGAGGTACTCGACGTAGTCGACGAGACCGCGCTCGTACAGGAAGTCGTCGTGCGGCTGCTTCGTGACGGCGGTGCCGTCCTCGCCGTCGACGACGTACGCGGACGCGGGACGCAGATCGCTCAGCGTGATGCGCAGGCCCTTGTTCAGGAACGCCGTCTGCTGGAAGCGGGTGCGCAGCGTGTCGTAGTCGAAGTCGACGGTCTCGAAGATCGTGTCATCCGGCCAGAAGGTGATGATCGTCCCGGTCTCCTCGGTCGCCTCGCCCTGAGCGAGCGGGCCCGTCGGCTTGCCGCCATCCGAGAACGACTGCCGCCAGACGTAGCCCTGACGCTTGATCTCGACGTCGAACCGCGTCGACAGCGCGTTCACGACGGAGGATCCGACACCGTGAAGGCCGCCCGAGACGGCGTAGCCGCCGCCACCGAACTTCCCGCCGGCGTGCAGGACCGTCAGCACGACCTCGACGGTCGACTTGGTCGGATCCGACGCGTGCGGGTCCACGGGGATGCCGCGGCCGTTGTCGATCACGCGCAGACCGCCGTCTTCGAGGATCGTGACGTGGATCGTGTCGCAGTACCCTGCGAGGGCCTCGTCGACGGAGTTGTCGACGATCTCGTAGACGAGGTGGTGGAGGCCGCGCTCACCGGTCGAGCCGATGTACATTCCCGGGCGCTTGCGCACCGCTTCGAGACCTTCGAGCACCTGGATGGCGTCTGCCCCGTACTCGTTCGGAACCTTGGCTGCCGGCGTTGACTGGGGTTCCTCGGGAACGCTCTCGGGGTTTTCGGACGTCATAGGTTTCGAGCACTCCACATCGGTTTCCAGAACCCCTCCAGTCTATCGCCTCCCGGCCCTCTTTCGGGCTCTATACGCCGCTGTGCCGCCCGGAAATCCCGGTGGATGGCGCAGGACGTGGCTCATCCGTAGGTATCGCGAGGACCCCGCCCTGGAACGGCTCTGGGGCCCCATTTCCAGGAGGGGACGTCCGGACCGATGAAACGGACGTTCTCGACACCCGCATCCGGGAAGCGCCTGGCGAGCTCCGTCACGATCGCACCGCGCATCAGCTGGAGGTTCTTCGCCCACGCCGTCGAGTCGCACTGAACCGTCAGGAGGCCGTCGGCGAGCGCGACGGGAGACGCGTGCCGAGCAGTCTCCTCTCCCGCCACCCGCTCCCACTGCAGGACGAGGTCCTCACGTGCGAGCTGCGAGTCCCAGCCCGCCTGCCTGGTCAGGTCCGCGACGGCGTCGCCGATCCCCTTCGGGTCCCGTCCCGGCGTGAACGGCTGGTTCTCGTCGTCGTCCTGGCGACGGCGACGGCGCCGCTTGCCCCGCGGCGACGGTTCGAGACCGCGAAGGCGCAGGTAGGTCGCGATCGTCTCGGGCACGGTCTCGCCGCCGGGATCGCTCATCGGTCCGCCCCCGTCTCGGACGCGACCGGCGCATCGGCCTGGCGGATCGTCCCGGCCTCGACGTAGACCGTGCGCGTCCGCAACGCCTCGGGGACGTCGGCCTCGACGGCCGCGGTCACGATCACCTGCTCGAAGTCGGCGACGACGCCGGCCAGACGCGAGCGCCTGTCGGCATCCAGCTCGGCGAAGACGTCGTCGAGGATGAGGACGGGATCGCCCAGCAGCGACTGCTCCCGCAGGAGGCGGGCCGACGCGAGCCGCAGCGAGAGCGCGACCGACCACGACTCGCCGTGCGAGGCATAGCCCTTCACGGGCAGTCCGCGCACCCGGAGGAGCAGATCGTCGCGGTGCGGGCCGACGAGCGTGATCCCGCGTTCCAGCTCGGCCGTGCGCTTGGAGGCCAGCGCGGCGCGGAACCGCGCCTCGACATCCTCGGTCGTGTCATCGCGGCGTTGCGTCTCGCTCGCTCGCTCGACGTCCGGGGAGTTCCGAGACGAGACGCCGTCACCCTCCTCGTCGGCATCCGCACCCTCGACGGTGAGCGACCACTCGAGCTCGGGCTGATGGTCCGCTCCCGCGATCGTGGCGTACGCCTCCGCCAAGGGTCCTGCGAGGTCGGACGCGAGGGCGAGGCGGGCACGGATCACCTGCGTTCCGAGCTGGACGAGCTTGTCGTCCCAGACGTCGAGCGTCGTCAGCTCCTCCCCGCGGATGCCGCGGGCGCGCGCCGACTTCAGGAGCGCCGTGCGCTGTCTGAGGACGCGGTCGTAGTCGGCGAGGACCGCCGCCATGCGCGGCGCGCGCTGGATGAGGAGCTGATCGGCGAACCGCCGGCGTGCGGACGGGTCGCCGCGGACGATCTGGAGATCTTCGGGCGCGAACAGGACGACCTGCGCGTAGCGGGGGAGCTCCGCCGTCTTGACGGGAGCGCCGTTGACCCTCGCCTTGTTCGATCCGGTGCGGTTCAGCTGCGCCTCGAGGACGACCTTCCGCTCACCGTGCCCGAGCCGCGCGCGCACGATCGCGGCATCCGCGCCGTCGCGCACCATCGGAGCGTCCTGCGACACCCGGTGCGAGCCGAGCGTGGCGAAGTAGCCGATGGCCTCGGCGAGATTCGTCTTGCCCTGACCGTTGCGTCCGACGAACACGTTCGTGCCCGCGTGCAGGGTCACGTCGGCGGCCGCATAATTGCGGAAGTCGACGAGACTCAGCTGCTCCACGATCACAGTCGTCCAGCCTAGTTCGCGGCACCGACGGCGCTGCGTTTCGTCTCGTCGCTGCGCTCGCTCAACACCCGGGCCGGTTGCCTCCGGTCGTTGAGCGAGCGAAGCGAGACGAAACGCAGAGACGAAACGCAGAAACGCAGACTCAGCGCAGCAGCAAGTTGGGCTGGAGCAGGTACTTGAAGCTCTCCGGCGTGCCAGAGGTCTGCGGCGTGATGAGCACGGGGCTCAGCTTGTTGGCGTTCTCGCTCGACGTGAATGTGATCCGGGCGAACTCGCTCTTGACCGCACCGAGTGCTTCGAGCAGGTACTGCGGGTTGAGACCGAGGGTGACGTCCTCGCCCGTGAGGGTCGCGTCGACCGACTCGGTCGCGCGCGCCTGCTCCGTGCCCGACGCATCCATCGACACGCCTTCGTCGGTGAAGGTGAACCGCAGCGGAGCGGACCGGTCGAGCACGAGCGACACGCGCCGCACCGCCTCGGCCAGATCCGCCGTGTTCACGACGGCGTAGTGGTCGGTCTGCTCGGGGAACAGGCGGCGCACCGGCGGGAAGTTGCCCTTGATGAGGAGGGACGTGACCGTCTTGTTGCCCGCCGTGAACGCGATGATCTCGCGGTCTCCCGTGCCGGAGAACGCGACCTGGATGTCGCCGGAGTGCGCGAAGGTCTTCCCGACCTCGGTCAGGGTGCGTGCGGGGACCAGTGCCGTGTTCGCCTCGTCACCGGAGGCACCGGTCGTGCCCGCATCCCACGGGATCTGGCGCAGCGCGACGCGGTACCGATCGGTCGCGACGAGGCTCAGCTCGTTGCCGGCGACTTCGAGCTGGACGCCCGTGAGCACGGGGGTGACGTCGTCACGCGATGCGGCGAACGCGACCTGCGCGATCGCCGTCGCGAAGTCCTCTGCCGGGACGAGACCCGCCTCGCCCGAGACCTCGGGGATGGCGGGGTACTCCTGGACCGGCATGGATGCGAGAGTGAAGCGCGCCGAGCCGCACGTGAGAACGATGCCGTTCTCTTCGTCCTGCTCGATCTGGATGGGCGCGTTCGGCAGCCGGCTCGCGATCTCGGACAGCAGGCGGCCGTGGACGAGGATCGTGCCGGGCTCGTCGACGGTCGCCTCGATCGTCGTGCGGGCGGACGCCTCGTAGTCGAAGGCGGCGAGCGACAGGCCGGCGTCCGACGCTTCGATCAGCACGCCGGCGAGGATCGGCTGCGGGTTGCGCTGCGGAAGAAGCTTCACGACGAACGACACGGCCTCGCTGAACACATCGCGATTCACGTGAAACTTCACTGGCGCTCCCTTGGGGTCGTTGAGGGCCCTCCCATGCTAGTGCCACGTCCCGTGTGATTCGGAAGAACGGGTTCTGGGGGCGGGTATCCCCAGCCCGCATCCCCTGAGGTGATGGGACGGTGCTTCAAGGAAGAGATCTCTGTCATGGTGTTAACCGCTGTGGAAAGTGTGGATAACTCGGCCGATCCCGCGCGGCGAGCGGAAACGACATCCGTGTAAGTTGTGGGCGAGCTGCGGATGGCGCGTGCAGCGCGGAATCCCGCGGAAGAGCCGTGACTCCCCGTCATCCACAGGATGAGCCGATCTGCTCACAGGACTCCGGAGATGACAGGAAGTTATCCACAGGCTGTCCACACTGTGCAGAACGCGAATGATGCTGATCCGTGCGACGTGTGTCAAGCGCGGATCCGGCGGAAGCGGGCGTCTCAGCGGCCGACGCGGCCGAGCTGCGTCGTGATCTCGGAGACCTGGTTGTAGATCGAGCGACGCTCCTTCATGAGCTCGCTGATCTTCTTGTACGCGTACATGACGGTCGTGTGGTCGCGGTTGCCGAAGAGCTGCCCGATCTTCGGCAGCGACAGGTTCGTGCGCTCCCGGCACAGGTACATCGCGATCTGGCGCGCCGTCGCGACCGACTGCGACCGGCTCGACCCGTAGAGGTCGTCGACCGACAGCCGGAAGTACTGCGCTGTCGCGGTGATGATGTCCGTCGGCTGGATGACGTTCGCGTCGTCCTGATCCACGATGTCGCGCAGCACGGTCTGGGCGAGGGAGATGTCGAGCGTCGACCGGTTCAGGTTGGCGAACGCCGACACGCGGATGAGGGCGCCCTCGAGCTCCCGGATGTTAGACGACACCTTCGTCGCGATGTACTCCAGCACGTCGTCGGGCACGAGCAGCCGCTCCGACTGCGCCTTCTTGCGGAGGATCGCGATGCGGGTCTCGAGGTCGGGCGCCTGCACGTCCGTGATGAGACCCCACTCGAATCGGCTGCGCATCCTGTCCTCGAAGCCGGTGAGGTGTCGCGGCGGGACGTCGCTCGTGATGACGACCTGCTTGTCGTGATCGTGGAGCGTGTTGAAGGTGTGGAAGAACGCCTCCTGCGTCTCGGCGCGACCCTGCAGGAACTGGATGTCGTCGATCAGGAGGATGTCGACGTCGCGATACCGGGCCTGGAAGGCGGACCCGCGGTTGTTGGCGATCGAGTTGATGAAGTCGTTCGTGAACTCCTCGCTCGACACGTAGCGGACGCGGATGCCGGTGTACAGGCTCAGCGCGTAATCGCCGATCGCGTGGAGGAGGTGGGTCTTGCCCAGACCCGAGTCGCCGTAGATGAACAGCGGGTTGTACGCCTTCGCCGGCGCCTCGGCCACCGCGACCGCCGCCGCGTGCGCGAACCGGTTGGACTGGCCGATCACGAAGTTGTCGAACGTGTACTTGGGGTTCAGCCGCGTGTCGTTGCGCGACGGCGGCGCCACCGGCTCGGCGTAGTCCTCCAGGGGCGGACGGCTCACCGGCGCCGCCGACTGCACGGGAACCGGCGCGGTCAGGTGCGCGTCGGCGAGCTCGGGGTTGACGACGACGCGGAAGGTCGAGGCGGCGGGCTCGGCGTCCACACGTGCCAGCGCCTCCATGATCGGAGTGCGCAGCCGCTTGTTGAGCTGCGCCGCCGTCAGGTCGTTGGGCACGTCGAGATAGAGCGTGCCGCTCATGACGCCCTGGGCGACGGCGAGGTTGAGGAAGCCCTGGAGCTGCGGGGTGACCCGCTCGTCGGTCTCGAGCACGTCGAGCACGGCGGACCAGACGGGGACGTCCGGCGTATCGTGCTGTGTCATGGCTCCCCTGGGTGGTCGACGGCGGTCTCGCGCGGTGCGCGGCGAGTGCGTCCGGCGCCGACCCGTGAGGGACGGCACCTGTGGATAACTCGTCCGTGACACGCTAGTCACGCCGTCTGACGCGGCAAAATCCACTGTAGATGGGCCCCGCGTGTCCTGGCCAGCGCTGCGGTGAGGTCGGTGGATAATGTGCTGCCCGCTCGCCTCCGGTTTGAGTTCGCGCGAGACTCGACGTACCCTTAGTCGGTTGACTTATGCCCATACGGGCAGTCCCCTGTACCTGTGTCTCCGGCCTTGAGCATTCCGGTGACCGCCGATCCGGAGTGATCCTCATGAGCAAGCGCACGTTCCAGCCCAACAACCGCCGCCGCGCCAAGAAGCACGGCTTCCGCGCCCGCATGCGCACCCGCGCCGGCCGCGCCATCCTGTCGGCTCGCCGCGCCAAGGGGCGCACCGAGCTCTCCGCCTGATCTGACATCGCGGTGCTGGCGCGCGGGAACCGCATCACCCGCGGGGCGGAGTACAAGGCCGTCGTCCGCGGCGGTGCCCGCTGTGCCGGAACGCTGTCGGTGACCTACGTCGTGACCTCCGGCGAGGACCGTCCCGCGCGCTTCGGGTTCATCGTGAGCAAGCAGGTGGGATCCGCGGTCACCCGCAACACGATCCGGCGCCGGCTCAAAGCCGTGTGCGCCGAGGCACTGCCCCGCATCCGTCCCGGAAGCGACGTCGTGATCCGCGCACTGCCGGCATCCGCCTCGGCATCCTTCCGCACGCTGCACGACGAGGTCACCCGCTGTCTCGACCGGAAAGCGGCAGCGTGAGCACGACGACACTTCCCTCCTACGCCCTCGGAGACGGAAAGCTCACCGCATCCGATCCGCTCGGCTTCGCGCTGCTGCTCCCGCGCAACGCCGTGCTGGGGGTCCTGCACGCCTACCGGGCGACGATCTCGCACGTCTACGGCGACGTGTGCAAGTACTACCCCTCCTGCTCCGCGTATGCCGTCGGCGCCGTTCAGCAGCACGGTGCGCTCAAGGGTGCCGCGCTGACCGCCGCCCGCCTCGCCCGCTGCCACCCCTGGGCGCGCGGCGGCATCGACGACGTGCCCCCGCACGCGCACTTCCGACACCGCCTCACTCCGCACGGATTCGTCGTGCACCCGAGAAAGGACTGATCCTTGCTGGATCTCTTCGCAGCGACCACGACTCCCCCGGCGGACGCCGGTGGCGGGATCGACTTCTTCAGCGCCATCATGTGGCCGTTCAAGTGGATCGTCGAGACGATCCTCGTGTTCTGGCACTGGCTGTTCACGTCGATCGGTCTCGAGGCGAACGCCGGCCTGACCTGGGTCCTGTCGATCATCGGCCTCGTGATCGTCGTCCGCTCCGCTCTCATCCCGCTGTTCGTCCGGCAGATCAAGAGCCAGCGGAAGATGATGGAAATCGCCCCTGAACTGCGAAAAGTTCAGGAGAAGTACCGCGGCAAGAAGGATCAGCTCTCTCGCGAGGCCATGAGCCGCGAGACGATGGCGCTGTATAAGAAGCACGGCACCACACCCGTCTCCAGCTGCCTCCCTCTGCTCGTGCAGATGCCGATCCTCCTCGGCATGTTCTACACGCTCAGCGACGTCAAGAAGCACGCGGAAGCCGGCGTCGGCGGCGTCGGGCTCCTCAACGCCGAGTTGACGAGGCAGTTCTACGACGCCCAGCTCTTCGGTATCGCGCCGCTGCACACCAACATGATCGAGGCGATCAACCAGGGCCAGAACGCGACCGTCATCATCCTCGTGATCCTCGTCGTCCTGATGATCGCGTCGCAGTTCATCACGCAGCTGCAGATCATCTCGAAGAACCTCTCGCCCGAGGCCAAGACGGGGCAGGCGTACCAGATGCAGCGCATCATGCTGTACGTCCTTCCGCTCGCCTTCATCTTCTCCGGCGTCTTCTTCCCGCTCGGCGTCGTCCTCTACTGGTTCACGTCCAACATCTGGACGATGGTGCAGCAGTTCCTGGTGATCCGGAACCTGCCGACGCCCGGCTCCGAGGCGGCGAAGGCCCGCGAAGAGCGGCTGGCCCGCAAGGGCAAGGCGCTCGATGCGCAGGGCAAGATCGTGCCGCTGGAGAAGTTCCAGGCCGAACAGCAGCGTCTGTACGAAGAGGCGCAGCGCGCGAAGGAGCAGGCTCCGAAGCGTCAGCAGCCCGTGAGCAAGCAACGCGCCAAGAAGCAGGCGCAGAAGAACAAGCCCGAGAACCCGACAGCGGGCTGACGCCCGCCCAGGCACGAGACCGTTCCTGATCGAACAGAGGATCACCATGAGCACCTCCCCCGAGGCGACCACGAGCGTCGCGCAGCTGGAAGAAGAAGGCGACGTCGCCGCGGACTATCTCGAGGGACTCCTCGACATCGCGGACATCGACGGCGACCTGGCCCTCGACGTCCGCGGCGGCCGCGCCTACGTCACGGTGGAGAACGACGAGGACGAGTCGCTCCGGCTGCTCTCGCACCCCGAGACGGTGCAGGCGCTGCAGGAGCTCACCCGCATCGCCGTCCAGACGCGCACGGGTCGCTTCTCCCGGCTCATCCTCGACATCGGCGGATCCCGCGACGCCCGGCAGCAGCAGCTGGAGAAGCTCGTGGACCGCGCCGTCGCGCGCATCGAGGACGGGGCGTCGCAGGCGTCCCTTCCCGCGATGTCGAGCTACGAGCGCAAGCTCGTGCACGACATCGTGGCGGAGCGCGGATTCGTCTCCGAGTCGTACGGCGAGGGTGCCGACCGGCACACCGTCATCCGCCGCGGCTGACGTTTCACGTGAAACATCCATGATCGACATCGAGGCGGAGCCCGCCGCCGCAGCGGCGATCTTCGGTGATCGCATCGAGCTCGCACGCGCCTTCACCCGTTCTCTCGGCGAGCACGGCGAGGAGCGTGGCCTCATCGGACCACTCGAACCGCCGCGGCTGTGGACCCGCCACATCCTCAACAGCGCAGTGGCGGCACCCCTGTTCCCCGCAAGCGGTCGCATCGGCGACATCGGCTCGGGGGCTGGCCTGCCCGGACTCGTGCTGGCCATCGCGCGACCGGACGTGCGGTGGGTGCTGATCGAGCCGATGGAGCGCCGCGTCGCATGGCTGCAGGAGCAGGTCGAGGCGCTCGGTCTCGGCAACGTCGAGGTGAGTCGCGCGCGCGGCGAGGAGTGGAAGCAGGGCGCCGTCCTGGATGCCGTCACGGCACGCGCCGTGAGCGCACTCCGCACGCTCATCCCTCTCACCGCTCCCCTCGTGCGTGACGGCGGTGAGCTGATCCTCCTCAAGGGAGCCAACGCCGCGAACGAGATCGCCGCCGCGGAGAAGGTCATCCGCAAGTACAAGCTGACCGATGTGAGGGTCGAACCGGTGGGCGAGGGCGTCATCGACGAGCCCACCCGGGTCATCCGCGCGACCGTTCGCTGACGCTTCGCGCGTTTCGTCTCGTCGCTGCGCTCCTCGCTCAACGACCGGGGTGGGTGGGTGCGTCCGGAGAGTGTTTCACGTGAAACATCTGCGTTTCGTCTCGTCGCTGCGCTCCTCGCTCAACGACCGGGGGCGGGTGGCGCTCCGGCATCCGGGGCGACCCCTCCGGGCGTTGAGCGAGCGGAGCGAGACGAAACGCGGTTGGTGATGTTTCACGTGAAACGGCCGGCATCCGGGTGACCCTCCCGGGCGTTGAGCGAGCGAAGCGAGACGAAACGCGGGGGCGTCGGAGGGGGAGGGGGCTCGACTACAGTGGGATGGTCCCCGAAACGACAGGAGCTGCAGGTGGCGGAACCGGAGAACGCGACGTCCTCCGCACCCTTCTCCTTCGACGACAGCCCGATCGCCCGCGAGCTCGCCGATCTGACGTCGCGCAGGAAGGTGCTCGACGAGGTGCATCTCGAGTTCACCGGTCCGACTCGCGTTCTGACGGTCTCGAACCAGAAGGGTGGGGTCGGGAAGACCACGACGACCGTGAACGTGGCGTCTGCGCTCGCATCCCTGGGCGCCCGCGTCCTCGTGATCGACCTCGATCCGCAGGGCAACGCCTCGACGGCCCTCGGGGTGCCCCACAGCGCGGAGGTCCCGAGCGTCTACGACGTCCTGATCGACGAGTTCCCGCTCGCGGACATCGTGCAGACGAGCCCGGAGTCGGAGCGACTGCTGTGCGCGCCGTCCACGATCCACCTCGCGGGCGCCGAGATCGAGCTGGTGTCCCAGGTCGCGCGGGAGCACCGGCTGCGGACCGCGCTCGAGGACTATCTGGCATCCGTCGACGAGCCGCCCCAATTCGTGCTGATCGACTGCCCGCCTTCGCTCGGACTGCTGACGATCAACGCCTTCACGGCCGCCGACGAGCTCATGATCCCGATCCAGTGCGAGTACTACGCGCTCGAAGGCCTCAGCCAGCTGCTCGGCAGCGTGCGGATGATCCAGAAGCACCTCAATCCCCGGCTGCGGCTCTCGACGATCCTCCTGACCATGTACGACGGCAGGACGCGGCTCGCACAGCAGGTCGCCGACGAGGTGCGGTCGCACTTCCCGCGCGAGGTCCTGCGCACCGTCATCCCGCGGTCGGTGCGCGTGTCGGAGGCTCCGAGCTTCGGGCAGACCGTCATCGCGTATGACGGCGGCTCGGCCGGCGCTGTCGCGTATCGCGAGGCGGCCGTGGAGATCGCGGTGCGGGAACAGCAGAACACGGACGAGGGGACATCCTGATGGCGAAGCGCACGGGCCTGGGGCGAGGGATCGGGGCACTCATCCCCACGGCGGAGTCGACGGAGTCGCGTCCTGTCGACGTCTTCTTTCCGGGCGCCCCGGCGGCGACCGCCACCGTGGACGCGGCGACGGAGGACGCCGCCCAGCTGCTCGCGATCCCGGGGACGCGCCTGATCGAGATCGATCCGCACGACATCGTCCCGAACCCGCGACAGCCGCGCACGCACTTCGACTCGGATGATCTGGCCGAGCTCGTCCACAGCATCCGCGAGTTCGGCGTGCTGCAGCCCGTGGTCGTCCGCACGAACGAGGACGGCAAGTACGAGCTCATCATGGGTGAGCGCCGCACGCGTGCCTCGCGTGAGGCGGGACTGACCGCGATCCCGGCGATCGTCCGCGACACCGCCGATGAGCACCTGCTCCGAGACGCGCTGCTGGAGAACCTCCACCGGTCGGAGCTCAATCCGCTCGAAGAGGCATCCGCGTACCAGCAGCTGCTGGAGGACTTCGGGATCACTCAGGAGGAGCTCGCCGCCCGCATCGGGCGCTCGCGTCCGCAGATCAGCAACACGATCCGGTTGCTGAAGCTGCCGGTGCCCGTGCAGCAGCGGGTCGCCGCCGGTGTGCTGACGGCGGGGCACGCCCGGGCGATCCTCTCACTCGATGACGCAGAGGCGATGCAGCGTCTGGCGGACAAGATCGTCAACGAGGATCTGTCCGTGCGCGCCGCGGAGGCTGCGGCGAAGTCGACGGATGCCGGACCGCGGCGGCCGGCGCCGAAGGCCGGCGCGCGCAGGGCGCACCTGGACGACGTCGCCGAGCGCCTCGGCGACCGCCTCAACACGAGGGTGAAGATCTCACTGACCGCAAGAAAAGGCCAGATCAGCATCGATTTCGCCACCGTGCAGGATCTCAATCGCATTCTCGCCGAACTCGGCGAGACGGAGTACGGCGCCTACTGATCCGATGCCCACCGGAGCCGGTCGTCGGGCCCCGGACGTAGGCTGTACGGGTGACCGACAGACCGCACCTTCCGCGACGCGCCAGCCTCGAGCTGCTGCGCGCGGAGGCGGGGGACGAGCTCTCGGTCCTGATCGAGGAGCGCCTGCGCGATGGCGAGGATCCGTGGGACTTCATGGAGGACCTTCCGAGCGTCGACGAGCTCGTCGTGCTGACCCTCCGGGCGGAGAACATCGCCGCAGACGGCGGTGTGCGCCCGACGGCCGCCCGCAACTACCGGGTCCTGCGGCAGATCGCCTTCGACTACCCGCCGCTGACCCGCGCGGTATGGCGCCTGCTCGGCAGTGAGCCGCATCGGACGTGGGACGCGTCGGTCCGCGCCGAAGCGTCATAGCGAGGAGGCCGCCCATCGGGCGTCGGGCAACGGATCCGGGGTACCGGGTGCGCTCGGTAGGCTGGCGCGGGTGACCCTCGATGCCCCCGCGATCGTCTCGGCCGACCTCGACATCCGTCCTCTCTCCCCGGATCCCGATCCCCTCGGCCGCGCTCTCGAAGCCCTGCGGGCGTTCCGTCTGGTCGGTCACCTCGCCGTCGACGCGTACGGCGGCCCCGGCGACCTGACCGCCACGGTCGCGTTCATCCCGGGCCGCGGGCTCGCCGTCGACACGGGGAATGCGCTCGCGCCGACGCCCGCGCAGGCGATCGTCGATGCCCTGTCGGCGCGATTGGGCGCAGCCATCGCGCTGGAGACCGACAACGACGGATACTATGCAGAGCCGGCTGCCACCCCGGGCGCGCAGACCGACCCGGAACCGCCCGCCCGCGACCCCCGGACGGCACGGGATGCCGGCACCGCCGTCTACGCCGTCCGCGGCCGGCTGCCGCTTGCCGAGGATCGCCGCGGAGAGCTGGCGTCGCAGCTCGACTCGTCCGTCACGGCGGTCCCCGTCGGCGAGTGGACGCTCGTCGGCCTGCACGATGAGCCGCAGACGACGTACTGGTCACGTGCGCAGCGCCCCGTCGTGGGGCTGCACCGTGCGCAGGACCGGCTCCTGGTGCAGCTCTACAGCGCGACCGCCGCACGTCGGGGACGTCTTCGCGACCGCATCGCGACCATGACGTATCCGGACTGGGTGGGCGGGTGGGTTCCCGCCCCCGTCCCGCTCGCGACCGAGGAGGCCGGCTCTGCCGCCGCGATCGCGGTGCAGGAGGACCTCGCGGCGCAGCGCGCGGCCGTCCACGCCGACCTGGGCGTCCTCGACGACGCCGTGCGGGCCGAGCTGGGGCTGGAGGCCGTGTCGCTCGCGGAGCTGCTGGCGCGTCCTCTCGACGACGAGATCGTCGACGAGATCTGCCGCCTGCTCGGTCTGCCCGCCCTGGTCGCTGGTGTCCTGCGCGGCGACGAGAGGCTGTCGGAGCGCGCGGACGCCGTGACGATCGAGAACCGCGGCGTGCGCGGGGCGGTCGCCGACGGCCTCCTGGGCGAACCGGACGGCGCCTCCCTGTGGGCGCGGTGGCGCCGCATTCCCCATCGTCATCCGCGGACGGCGGTCGCGCTCATCGTCGCGGAGCTCGCGGTGGCGGGAGCGCTGGCGGTCGCGGCGGTGTCGCCTCTCGTCGGCCCGCCGTGGACGGCAGCGCTGTGGATCGCGGCGGCCGTGCTCGGGCTCGACGCCGTCGGCGATGCCGTCCTGCTAGCCAAGATCCGGGACCGACGTAAAGAAAACCCCGGTCAGAAGGATATCTGACCGGGGTTCCGTGGCTGGTGTCAGCCGGCGACTCAGCCGATGTAGGCGGCGAGGTCCTGCTCGAGCGCGAACTTCGGCTTCGCGCCGATGATCGTCTTCTCGACCTGGCCCTTGTGGAAGACCTTCATCGCCGGGATCGAGGTGATCTGGTACTCCATCGCGAGGTTCGGGTTCTCGTCGACGTTGAGCTTGAGCACGGTGAGCTTGTCGCTGTTCTCGGACTGGATCTCGTCGAGGATCGGGCCGACCATGCGACACGGACCGCACCACGCGGCCCAGAAGTCCACCAGGACGGGTCCTTCGGCGTCGATGACGTCCTGCTGCCAGGTGCTCTCGCTCGTGGCCTTGGCGCTCATATCACTGTCTCCTTTGGGAAGCTGTCACCCGAACGAACGCGTGACGCGCGGGATTTGTTCCTCAGGCAGCCGCGTGGGCCGCATCGGCGGTGTCGGGAAGGGCGTCGATCTGGGCCGCGTCGACCGCGGGTGCGCCCGCATCGGCGAGGGATGCCAGGTAGTGCTCGACGTCGAGGGCCGCGACCGTGCCGCTGCCGGCGGCCGTGACCGCCTGACGGTAGGTGGGGTCGATGACGTCGCCGGCGGCGAAGACCCCCGCGACCGAGGTGCGGGAGGTGCGCCCGTCGACCCACACGGTGCCGTGCTCCGTGAGGTCGAGCGTGCCGTGCACGAGGTGCGTGCGGGGGTCGTTGCCGATCGCGACGAACACGCCTTCCAGCGGCAGCTCGCGCGTCGATCCGTCCACCGTGTCCTTCAGGACGACGCCGGTGACGGCATCCTCGCCCAGGATGTCGACGACCTCGCTGTTCCACACGAACTCGATCTTCTCGTTCGCGAACGCGCGGTCCTGCATGATCTTCGAGGCACGCAGCTCGTCGCGACGGTGGATGACGTAGACCTTGGAGGCGAACTTGGTGAGGAAGGTGGCCTCCTCCATCGCCGAGTCACCGCCGCCGACCACCGCGATCGTGCGCTCGCGGAAGAAGAACCCGTCGCACGTGGCGCAGTACGAGACGCCGTGACCGGAGAGTCGGGCCTCGCCCTCGATGCCGATCTTGCGCGGGGCCGATCCGGTCGCGTAGACGACGGCATCGGCTTCGTGCACGGCGCCCGAGCCGAGGGTGACCTTCTTGACGCGTCCGGAGAAGTCGACCTCGGTGACGTCGTCGTAGACGACCTCGGTGCCGAAGCGCTCGGCCTGCTCCTGCATCTTCGTCATGAGGTCAGGCCCCATGATGCCCTCGGGGAAGCCGGGGAAGTTCTCGACCTCGGTCGTGTTCATCAGCTCGCCGCCGGCCTCGACGGAGCTCGCGATCAGCAGGGGTTCGAGGTTGGCCCGGGCGGCGTAGATCGCCGCCGTGTAGCCCGCCGGACCCGATCCGATGATGATGACCTGCCGCACGTCGTCGCCCCTTCCGTCACGGGGCGAGACACGCCCCGGCACATTCAACCCATGGTAGCCGCGCGGCATTCCACGGTCAGCGGGGATGCCGGTGCGTCGGCCGATGGCGCCGGTCAGCGACCGGGCAGGAAGCGGCGCAGGGCGCGCACCGCGGTCTGCAGCTCGGGGGCGCGGAGGATCGCGAGGAGCACGACGTACACCGCGAGGGTCACGATGCCGATGACCGCTGCGGCGAGGAACCCCGCCAGGCGATCGGATGCCGGCCAGCCGCTCGTCCCACCGAGCAGCTCGAAGGTGAGCCAGCCGACGGCCGTCGCGGGAATCGCGGCCACGACGAAGCGGAGGACGGCGCGGGCCGCGCCGCCCAGCCCCAGGGCCCGGCCGAGCTTGCGCCGCAGCAGGACGATCGCGAGCGCGAACTGGACGATGTTCGAGACCGACTGCCCGAGGGCGATGCCGACGGCGAGCCAGGTGAGCGGCAGCGTCGCCGAGGCGATGAGCGCCGTCGCCACGACGAGGACGGCCTGCACGAGTGTGTAGAGGAACGGCGTGCGGGTGTCGCCCAGCGCGTAGAAGGTCCGCTGGATGCCGAACTGGAACGACAGCGGCAGCAGGGCGAGGAGGTACGCGCCGAGGACCCACGCGAGACCCACCGCCTCTTCCGCCGACGCGGTGAACGGGCGCGACAGCGGGATGCTCGCCGCGATCATGGCGCCGAGGATGCCGACCATGAAGACGCCGATCGTGCGGGTGAGCGTCGACAGGTCGGCGGTGACGGCATCCGTCCTGCCCTCCGCCACATGCTCGCTGAGCTGGGTGTAGTACGGGGTGCCCAGCGCGAGCACGATGACCGAGAACGGGAGCATGAACACGAGCCACGCGTTCTGGAGCGCGAAGTTGGCGGCACCGACCTCGGAGGCGCCGCTGACGAGGTTCGCCTGGACGGCGCCGGCGATCTGGCTGGCGACGACCATGAGGAAGGTCCACCCGGCCAGTCGCCCGATGTGCCGCAGCCCGATTCCCCGCCACTGGAAGTCGGGGCGGACGTGGAGGCCCGCTCGTCGCCAGAACAGCAGCAGGACGACGGCCTGCAGCACGATGCCGAGTGTGGCGGTGCCGCCGAGGAGGGCGATCATCCCGGACGTCCAGCCGGTCGCGCTGCGGTGCAGGCCGAAGAGCCAGATGAACGCGCCGAAGCCGATGATCGACACGACGTTGTTGATGATGGGCGACCACGCGAACGGCCCGAAGATCCGGCGGGCGTTGAGGGCTTCGCCGACGAGCGCGTAGAGACCGTAGAAGAAGAGCTGGGGTAGGCACCAGTACGCGAGCGCGAGCGCGAGGGCCCGGCCCTCGGATGAGAAGCCGCCGCCGTAGACGAGGACCAGAAGGGGCGCGGCGATCATCGCCAGGGCCGTGACGGCGGCGAGCACGACGACACCGAGGGTCATGAGCTTCGAGACGAAGCCGCTTCCGCCGTCGGCGTGCGTCCGCACCGCCTTGACGATCTGCGGCACGATGATGCCGGCCAGCAGGCCCGAGGAGATGAGCGCGAAGATGCTGTTCGGGAGCTGGTTGGCGATGCCGAAGGCGTTCGCCGCCGGCGACGGGATGACGCCGAGCGCCGCGGCGAGCACGACGTTGCGGACGAGGCCGGTGACGCGAGAGACGATCGTGCCGGCGCCGATCAGCGCACTGGAGCGTCCGAGGCTACTCACCGGCATCCTTCCCTGCGTCCGGGGCCGCCGCGTCCTCCCGAGGGGCTCCGCGACGCCGAAGGCGCAGGACGGTGCGGACGACGCCCATGGCCACGAGGGCCGTCACCAGGACGGCGATGACGACGATCCCGACCGACTCCCATTCGGCGCGGACCGTGACCTCGACCGTGACGGGGTCGCCGATCGGGACGAGGTGGTGGCTGCGCAGCCGCAGATCCAGGCTCGACGTCCCGCTCCCGACCCGCGCCTCGACGGGCACGTCGACGCGGGTGGTCTGCGCCGCGCCGGCGGCGACCTCGGTCGTCGTCTGCACGACCAGGCGGGGGTCGTTGGGCTGCGTCACGAGCACGAGCGACACGGGCCACGGCAGGTCGTTGCGGACGGAGAAGGTGAGCGGCGCACTCGACCCGAGGAGGTTGATGTCGGGGGCGGGGACGATGCCGACCGAGTCCAGCCGGGCCTGCGTCGCCTCGCGGTGCTGGGCGACCGCATCGCCCCATCCCCCGGGGGTCGGCAGCCAGCCGTTGCCCATCAGCTGCAGGATCGTCGCGCGCTCGGGGCCCGTCAGCAGCGTCGGGTCGTCGAGGATCGTCGCGAACGCGGCGAGCGCTGCCTCGTCGCCCGCGAACCGCTCGAGCGCCGTCGTCCGGGCGGGCTCCTCCTCGACATCCCCGAAGGTCGCCTGGGCGCTCGCGCCGGTCATCGCGAGCGCGCCCAGCCCGACGCCCTCGCGGCCGTCGAGACCCGTCGCGGCGCGGACGGCGGCGCGCAAACCCGTCGCCGAGCGCTCGGCCGACCGGTCGACCGTCACCAGCAGCGGGACATCGGATGCCGTGAACGTGCCGTAGGCGGAGGCTTCGGCGAGGGCCGCCGACCGATCGACCGATGCCTCGGCCGTGCTCGCCGCGAGCAGCGCCGCCGACACCCCCGAGTCGTAGACCAGCAGCTGCGCGTCGTCGGCCGCCGCCCGCGCCCCGTTCTCACCCGTGACGCTGCGCGAGGGGACGAGGATCAGGGGCATCGCGCCCGTGCCTCCTGTCTCGTCCAGGAATGCCGCGAGCTCGGCGTCGGCGGTGCCGCCCGCGGGCCAGTACACGTGGGAGCGGGCGGATCCGATGTCGGTGAGCTGGTCGAGGTCGGGGAGCACGACCGTGCCGTCTGCTGCGGGCGTCGGCGTCGGCTCGGCCGTCGCGCTGAAGCCGTTCGGGTCGATGTACGGGGTGAGCGTCGTCACCTGCAGCAGGTCGTCGAGGCCCGCCGCCTGCTGGACGGCGAGATCGGCGTCGCCGAACTGGAGGGCGAAGCGCGAGTTCGGCAGCGACATGAGGTCCGCGAGCCACTCGGTCGCCGACTCGGGGGCCAGCGTCCCGAGCACTCGGATGGCGGCGGGGATCGCGGGATCGATCGCGAGGATCGCGGGGGTGCCGCGGACGGCATCCAGCAGCGTCTGCAGGTCACCCCCTGGCGCGGTGAGCGTCGCGAGCTGCTCGGCGGTGAGCAGGCCCGCCGTCAGGGGACCCGCCGTGATCGGCACGACGACCGCGACACCGGCGCCGGCATCCTCTTCTTCTGGCACCACCCAGACGCCGCGGGAGACGAGAGTCCCTTGCGGGGACTCGTATGTGCCGCGCAGGGCATACACTCCGGGAACCAGGTCCTCGCCCACCTCCACCGTCCTGGTCGCGGTCGAGGTGCCGTAGGGTCCCATGCCGCCGAGCGGCACGGATCCGACATCGCTGAGCCGTGGAGAGGACTCGCCCTCCAGCCATTCGTCCACGGCCGTGCGTGTCGCAAGCGGCCCGCTGCTCACGGCCAGCTCGACCGTTCCCGCACCGACCGGTGCGGCGGTGGGATTGGTGGCGGCGAGGGAGACGACCAGGCGACCGTCAGAGCGCAGGATGCCGTCGGCGCCGGCCGCGGCGCGGAACCCGACCGCGAGCGATGGCGCGGCGGTGACGGCGGGCGCCTGGTCGGCGATCGCCGCGGCGGGCACGGCCGTCACGGTCGCGAGCACCGTGCCGACGACGACCGTCAGCCAGCGCGGGCGACGACCGGGCGCCCGGCGGGCTGCGCGACGGGCGCGCACGCGGGCGGCGCGGGCGGCGTCCGCCCCGGAGGCAAGGGGTGTCATGGTCATGGCAGAGGGTGTGCGATCCATGACCGCACGACTGGAGGCATTCTATGGTTCCGCGCCTGTGGGCCACCTCCGACCGGCCGTGCAGGTGGTGGGGTTGAATGGTGCGGGTGAGCGGTCATCCTCCCCATCCGATCCCGCGGGCCGAGAGCCATCCGGAGCTGTGCGCCCTGCTCAGCGCCGATCTGCGCGCGGCGGGCTACACGGCGGACGCCGTCCGCGACGCGTGGGGTCCGCTGGCCGACGAGGCGGTCGGCCACGGGCTGACCGGGCCGGCGCTGGCGGCGCTCGGCATCCGCTCGGACCCGGTCGCCGTGCTCGCCCGGCTGCTCTTCCTGGGCATTCCGACGGCGGTCGACGCGGTCGAGGCGGCTCTTCCCGGGTGCCGTGTCACGGGGCTCGCCGCGCTCGGGCTCGCGACCGTCGACGAGGGCGAGGTCGTGCCCGCCGTGCTGGTCCGCCCGCAGGACTTCGACGATCAGGCGGCGGCTGAGGGCACGGGTGGCACGGGTCAGTGGTGGATCGTGAGCGATCTCGACGAGGCGGCGCTGAGTTCCCGCGGCCGCGGCGGGGTGCTGCCGACGGACCATGTCCTCGGCGTGGGCGGCGCATCGCTGACGCTGGCCGGACTGCAGCTCCCGGCCGCGGGCACCGTGCTGGATGTCGGGACCGGGTGCGGCATCCAGGCGCTGCGGGCCCGTCGCTCGGCCGATCGGGTCGTCGCGACCGACGTGTCCGAGCGCGCCCTGCGCCTCACGGAGCTGAATGCGCTCCTCAACGGCGTGGACGGCATCCAGACGCGGCACGGCAGCCTCTTCGAGCCGGTGGCGGGAGAGCTGTTCGATCGCGTCGTGTCCAACCCGCCGTTCGTCATCACTCCGCGCGTGCAGGGCGTTCCCGAGTACGAATACCGGGATGCGGGCTTCGCCGGCGATGACCTCGTGGCGGCCTTCGTATCCGGCGTCGGCGAGGTGCTCGCGCCGGGGGGCGTGGCGCAGCTGCTGGGCAACTGGGAGTACCGGGACGGGGCCGACGGCCTCGACCGCGTGCGCGCGTGGGTGGCCGCCTCGCCGGTGCCCCTGAACGCGTGGGTGATCGAGCGGGAGCGCCTCGACCCGCTCGCCTACGCCGAGCTGTGGGTGCGCGACGGCGGCACGGCGGCGGGGACGGACGAGTACGCCCGGCTCGTCGGGGCCTGGCTCGACGACTTCGCCCGCCGCGGCGTGACCTCCGTCGGCTTCGGGTACCTGATCCTGTCCCGTCCCTTCGAGGGCGCTCCGTCGCTCGCCCGCTACGAGCGGGTGCCCCAGCCGGTTGCGGGGCCGCTCGGACCGCATCTGCTCGACGCGCTCGCCGTCTGGGACCGGCTGGCCGCACTCGACGACGAGGCGCTCGCCGCATCCCTCCTGATCGTGAGCGGCGACGTCACCGAGGCGCGTCACCACGTGCCGGGGAACGAGCGTCCGAGCGTCATCGAGCTGCGGCAGGGCGGCGGGTTCGCCCGGACGGTCCAGGTCGATCCGGCGCTGGCAGCCCTCGTCGGCGCCTCCGACGGCGACCTCCCCGTCGGCAGCCTGATCGCCGCGATCGCCGACCTGCTCGACGCGGATGCCGGCGCCCTCTCGGCCGACCTCCTGCCCCGCGTCCGCGAGCTGCTGTTCACCGGCTTCCTCCGCTTCGCCTGATCCGCGCGGGCGGCAGCCCCACCCGTTGCGTTCCGTTCTCAGGACGGACACGCGCGGCATCCGCGCGCGCCCGCGTGATTCCGGGGGTGGGGCGGGCCGGGGATCCGGTCGGTCCTGAGAACGGTACGGGCGGGGGACGCGGACGGATGATGCGGACGGCGGACCGCGCCCCGTCGGTAGGCTCGGACGCGTGCTCAACATGGCCGAGGGACTCGCGCGGATCGGCGCGCTCGCCGCGGCGCCGGTGACGGCGTCGCTCGGCGAGGCGTTCGCCGCCGCCGGCTTCGAGCTCGCGCTGGTCGGAGGCCCCGTGCGCGACGCGCTGCTGGGACGCACCACGAACGACCTCGACTACACGACGAACGCCCGTCCGGACGACATCCTGCGCATCGTCGGGCCCCTCGCGTCGGCGACGTGGGACGTCGGCCGCGAGTTCGGCACGATCGCCGCGAAGGTGCGCGGCGATCAGGTGGAGATCACGACCTACCGCGCCGACAGCTACGACGGCGTCACGCGCAAGCCGACCGTCGAGTTCGGCGACACCCTCGAACAGGACCTCGCGCGCCGCGACTTCACGGTCAACGCGATGGCGCTGCGCATCCCCGGCCCGGCCCTCCTCGACCCCACGGGGGGCGTCGAGGATCTCGTGGCGGGCGTCCTGCGCACCCCGGCCGACCCGGACGTGAGCTTCGGCGACGATCCGCTCCGGATGCTGCGGGCAGCACGGTTCGCGTCGCAGCTCGGATTCGCGGTCGCCCCCGCGACGCTGGAGGCGATCGTGCGACTGCGCGACACCCTGCGGATCGTCAGTGCCGAGCGCATCCAGGGTGAGCTGGTCAAGCTGCTGCAGACGGACGATCCCGTGCGCGGCATCCGCATCCTCGTCGAGACGGGCCTCGCGGGCGAGTTCCTGCCTGAGCTGCCCGCCCTCCAGCTCGAGGTCGACGAGCACCACCACCACAAGGACGTCTACGAGCACTCGCTGACGGTCCTGCGGCAGGCGATCGAGCTGGAGCACTCCCGGCATCCGGGGGCCGCCCCCGACGTGACCCTGCGCCTGGCCGCCCTGCTCCATGACATCGGCAAGCCCGCCACGCGGCGGCTCGAGCCGGGCGGCGGCGTTAGCTTCCACCATCACGACGTGAAGGGCGCGCGGATGGCGCGCAAGCGACTGGGCGCGCTCCGCTTCGACTCGGCCACGACGGCCTCCGTCAGCCAGCTCATCGAGCAGCACCTGCGCTTCTTCGGCTACGCGGAGGGCGTGTGGACGGACTCCGCCGTCCGCAGGTACGTGCGGGATGCCGGTGCCGAGCTCGAACGGCTCCACATCCTCACGCGCGCCGACGTGACGACCCGCAACCGGCGCAAGGCGGCGACGCTCCGGGCAGCGTACGACGACATCGAGCGCCGCATCGCCGAGCTCGCCGCCCAGGAGGAGCTCGACGCGATGCGCCCCGAGCTCGACGGCAACCGCATCCAGGAAGTGCTCGGCATCCCTCCCGGTCGCGAGGTCGGTCAGGCCTACCGCTTCCTGCTCGATCTGCGGCTGGACGAGGGGATCGTCGGGCCCGAGGTCGCGGAGCAGCGCCTGCGCGAGTGGTGGGCCGCGCGGGACTGACCGACCGTACAGGCCCTGGGGATTCCGCGGCGCGCGATTTACACTGGGGGCACTCCTTCCTCACCGCCGAAGGGAGCGCCGTGCCCTCCTCGTGGTCATCGCGGCGGGAGGTCTCGCCCGAGACGTCACGCCTGCTGATCGAGCGCGCGCACGAGGAGCTCGTCGTCGGCAACCTGTCCGACGCGCGGCTGGCCGACGTCCGCCCGCTCGTGCGCGAGTCGTGGCGCCGCTCGCTCGCGCATCTCGTCGGCGCCGAGGCGGCCCCGCGGATCGACCTCACCGAGGACGAGCTGGAGGCGTACCGTCGCGCGCACCCGCTGGCGGGCGCCATCGAGATGGTGCGCGCCCTGCTCGCCCCGGACGCGGACTCGGGGGTGGTCGTCGCTCTCGGCGACGCCGCGGGCCGCCTGCTGTGGGTCGAGGGCGACCGCCAGGTGCGCGCCCTGACGGGAGACATGGGGTTCGTGGCGGGCGCCAACTGGTCGGAGCAGTCGGTCGGGACCTCCGCACCGGGAACCGCGCTCGCGTTGGACCGATCGGTGCAGATCCACAACGCGGAGCACTTCAACCGGTTCGTCCAGCCGTGGTCGTGCACCGCCGCGCCCGTGCACGACCCGGAGACGCGCCGGCTCGTCGGCGTGATCGACGTGACCGGCGGCGCGGATGCGGCAACCCCGCAGACCCAGCTCCTCGTCGACGCGACCGCCCGGGCCATCGAGGGAGAGCTGCTCGTCGCCCGGCTGCGGGCGGCGGCGGCAGCGCCCCGGCCCGTCCGCCGGTCGGGACCGATGGCCGTCCGCGCTCCGGAGCGCAGCGTGCTGCGGGTCCTCGGCCGTGACCGGGCTCTGCTGGAGGTCGCGGGGGAAGCGGGCGAGTCGATCACGGAGCTGTCGGCACGCCACGCGGAGATCCTCGTCATGCTCGCCGTACACCGTCAGGGGCTGTCCGCGGACCGGCTGTCCGAGCTCGTCTACGGCGAGGACTCCGAGGGCACGCTGCGCCCGGAGATGGTGCGACTGCGCAAGGTCCTCGAACGGACCGCCCCTCATCTCGCGCCGACGTCGCGTCCGTACCGGCTGCCGGCGCCGCTGGAGACCGACGCGCATCAGCTGGTGTCGCTGCTCGACCGCGGCGCGCACCGGGTGGCGCTCGCCGCCTACCGCGGCCCGGTGCTGCCCGACTCGTCGGCACCGGGGGTGGAGGAGTTCCGCGACTCGGTGCGCACGGCGCTGCGGGAGGCGCTGCTCGCGGAGGCCTCGGTGGACGTCCTGCTCGCGTACGCCGACACGGACGAGGGCGCGGAGGACGGCGAGGTCCTGCGGCTCGCGCTCAGCATGCTTCCCGCCCGCTCCCCGAGGCGGGCGGGCCTCGTCGCCCGCCTCGAACGCCTCGACGCCTGACGTCGCTCCTCCCCCTTCCCTCCGCCGCTGCGCGCAACTCAGGCGGGCACGCGGGTTGCGGCCGCGTGCGGGGCAGGGGCACTGACCCCGCCTGAGTTGTGAACGGGCAGGGTACCGCGACCCGACGGGTCCGCCGGCGAGGTACCTGGCAGGATGGGCGCAGACGGAGGATCGACATGACCGACGACCACCCCACGCCCGCTCTCGCGGCGCTCGCCGAGGCGCACGGCGTGGCCACCGAGTACTGGTCCTTCTTCGGCGACCGGGTCTCGGTTCCGGCGGCGACGCTCCGCGCGATCCTCCGGGCGATGGACGTCGATCCGGCGGACGACGCCGCGGTCGCGGCCGCGCTGGCCGAGGTCGACGAGGGGCCGTGGCGCCGGCTCCTCCCCCCGTCGCTCGTGACGCGCCCCGGCGTGCGCGCCCTCCTGCTGCACGTGGCCGACGCGCACGATGTGACGGCGTCGGTCGCGCTCGAGGACGGATCGTGGCGTGACC
>Ga0182739_1001394_pt1 | contig 25429 bp, 22 predicted proteins | sample eDN5th30CBELigBY_FD_128873 | JGI IMG/M metagenome (GOLD analysis project Ga0182739, IMG submission 128873) | Enriched backyard soil microbial communities from Emeryville, California, USA - eDNA 5th pass 30_C BE-Lig BY (version 2) (version 2) | ecosystem: Environmental > Terrestrial > Soil >... | reverse complement strand
CTTGCCGCCGCCGCCGGCCGACGCCTTTATCATCACCGGATAGCCGATGCCGTCGGCGATCTCCACGGCACGGACGTCGTCCTCGATCACGCCGAGATGGCCCGGCACGGTCGAGACCCTGGCGGCGGCGGCCGCCTTCTTGGACTCGATCTTGTCACCCATCGCGGCGATGGCGCCGGGATTGGGGCCGATGAAGACGATGCCGGCATCGGCGAGCGCGCGCGGGAACGCTTCGCGCTCCGACAGGAAGCCGTAGCCGGGATGCACCGCCTGCGCGCCAGTCGCGCGGCAGGCTTCGATGATCTTGTCGATGACGAGATAGGACTGGGCGGCGGGCGCCGGGCCGATGGCGACGGCCTCGTCAGCCATCTCCACATGCAGCGCATCGCGGTCGGCCTCGGAATAGACCGCAACGGTCCCGATCCCGAGCCGCCGCGCGGTCTTGATGATCCGGCAGGCAATCTCGCCGCGATTGGCGATCAGAATGCGCTTGAACATGCAGGGACTACGCAATGGTTTCATTTGGCTTTGCGGCCGCAAAGCCCAAAAGTCAATGCACGCTGCCCAGCCAGCCCGCCACGGCCAGCGCGCCGAGGGCGGCCGCCAGCGCCGCGACGGTCACGACAGTAACCGGCACCGCAAACCGTCGTCCGCCCCACATCACGCCCATGACCATCTTGCTGACCGTGTTGGACGCCACCGCCGCTAGCACCGCCCAGGCCGCGGCCGAGGCCGAGATTTGCTCCGGCGCCAGGCGCGCCATCGAGATCGCGATCGCATCGGCATCCCCGATGCCCGCAATAACGGCCATCACGATGGCCCCGGCGGCGCCGAAATATTCATTGAGGATCCGGCTCGCGATCACGACCGCCGCCAGGAACAGCGCGAACAGAAAGACCGAGACCAGTTCAAAGGGATTGCTGAAGCCGAACGAGACCTCGTCCGGACCGTCCTCGGTATGGCCAAAAGCCATGAAATAGGCGCCCGCCACCGTGACCAGCGCCCCGACCACAAGCGGGGGCGCGGCGACGGCGAGCAGGTCGGCGTTGAGGACAGAGACCAGCGCCAGCACCCGCGTCAGCGAAACCGCCGTCGCCAGCAATGCGCCTGCGGCCAGCAGGCGCGGATCGCCCTCGCCGCTGGCGGCCCGCCGCGCATTGCTGATCATCACGGCAGTTGAGGAAACCAGCCCGCCGGCCGCCGCCGCGATCAGGACCCCGCGCCGCTGGCCGGCGATCCTGACCGCCGCGTAACCGACGAAGGAGACCGCCGCGAGAACGATCGCGATCAGCCAGATCTGGCGGGGATTGACCCCGCCGAACGGCCCGATGCTGCGATCGGGCAGCAGCGGCAGCGCGACGAAGGTCATCGCAAGCAGCATCAGAGCGGCCCGCAGTTCGGTCTCGGTGATGCGCGCGACCCAGGCGTGCAGCCTCTGGCGCAGGGCAAGGATACCGGCGACCGCAACCCCGCCTGCCGCCGCAAGGTGGATGTCGCCGACGAGCGCGTAAGCACCGAGCGCGAACGCCGTGAGGCCCGCGATCATCGTCGTTGCCGAGAGCGTGTTGTCGGCGCGGTTCTCGTCCCGGCAGAAGACGGCGAAAGCCGCCGCGAAGGCGGCAAACCCCAATCCGATCAGGATGCCCGCGCCGAGTTCGCCGGAGTGGTGCGAGAGCCCGCCGAACAGGCCGCCCAGGAGTCCGATCAGCGCGAAGGTGCGGATGCCCGCGGTCCGGGCGCCGGGTGCGTCCGCCCGGGCCGTCCAGCCGCGCTCGAGGCCGATCAGAAGCCCGATCCCCAATGCGAGCGCGAAGCGCGAAAAAAGTTCATACAGTTCCACGGTAGAACGATGCCCCTCCCGGACAGCCTTGGCGAGGATTAGCATTCCGGACTCAGGAGCGCATACTCAGGAGCATTACGCGGGAACGCATTATGCGGGACCGCATGCTCGCCGGCTGGCCGCAGCCTGCCTATATTGGATCGGCCAATATCAGGACCGGCCAAGAGCATGCCGGTTCGGCCGCAGCGCCCGTGTCACAAAAGGGCGGCACTCATCGGAGTATTGGCGATCTCATTGACGCAACAATCACTGTGGAGGAATGCACATGACACTTCAGATTGGCGATATGGCCCCCGATTTCGAGGCGCAGACCACACAAGGCCCGATCCGCTTCCATGACTGGGTCGGGAACGACTGGGCGGTCCTGTTCTCGCATCCGAAGGACTTCACGCCCGTATGCACCACCGAGCTCGGCGCCATGGCCAAGCTCAAGTCGGAATTCGACAAGCGCAACACCAAGATCATCGGCCTCAGCGTCGACCCGGTGGAAAACCACGAGAAATGGGCGAAGGACATCGAGGAGACGCAAGGCGCGGCGCCGAACTATCCCTTGATCGGCGATACCGACCTCGCGATCGCCAAGGCCTGGGGCATGCTGCCGGCCAGCGCCAATGGCGATGCCTCCAAGCGCACGCCGGCCGACAACCAGACTGTCCGCAACGTGTTCGTCGTCGGCCCCGACAAGAAGATCAAGCTGGTGCTGGTCTACCCCATGACCACCGGCCGCAACTTCGACGAAGTGCTCCGCGTGATCGACTCGCTGCAACTGACCGCGAAGCACAAGGTATCCACGCCCGCGAACTGGAAGGACGGCGAGGAAGTCATCATCTCCGGCTCGGTGTCGGAAGACGAGGCGAAGCAGCTGTTCCCCGCCGGCTGGAAGTCGCCGAAGCCCTATATCCGTATCGTGCCGCAGCCCAGAGGCTGACAGGCGCGACGGTATCCGTCCGCGGGTTGCGGCGGGTCAGAAATCTCCTTGTTTTTCGCCGGGGCGCGCGTATAAAGCGCGCTCCGCTGGTCCCGGTCGGGAGCTGAATGGACGGTCGTGCCTCGCAGGGGGTGCGGCAGGATCGCATGATCCGGCGTCCAGTGCTTCTGGAACTTCGGGCGTTCGAGCCTTTCCGATGGCTCGAGGTAGCTTGGCGCCGGGACGCGGAACGACGGTAGACGAAGAGCGGAACACCCGGTCCCGCTCTGAATCGGCATTAGGAAAGGCACATATGCCCCTGTACGAACACATCTATCTGGCGCGCCAGGACATTTCGGCCCAGCAAGTGGACGAACTGACCTCGCAGTACCAGAAGGTCATCGAGGAACTCGGTGGCAAGATCACCAAGTCCGAATATTGGGGCGTCAAGTCCCTGACCTACCGCATCCGCAAGAACCGCAAGGCGCATTTCATGCTGCTGAACGTGGACGCTCCGGCGGCCGCGTTGGCGGAGATCGAGCGCCAGCAGCGGCTGAGCGAAGACGTGCTGCGCTACCTGACCATCCGCGTCGAGGCGCACGAAGAAGGCCCCTCCGCGATGATGCGCAAGTCGGACCGCGACGAGCGCCGCGGCGAGCGTCGCCGCGATCGCGATGACCGGCGGCCGCGTGACGACGCAGACGGTGGTGGTGAAGGAGACGCAGCATGAACGCCCAAGCACAGACCCGCCGGCCGTTCTTCCGCCGCCGCAAGACCTGCCCCTTCTCCGGCGCCAATGCACCGGTGATCGACTACAAGGACGTGCGGCTGCTGCAGCGCTACGTCTCGGAGCGCGGCAAGATCGTGCCGAGCCGGATCACGGCGGTCTCCGCCAAGAAGCAGCGCGAACTCGCGGCCGCGATCAAGCGCGCCCGCTTCCTCGGCCTGCTGCCCTACGTGATCAAGTAAGCAGACGCTTCGCAAAGCGGCGCCCACGGGCGCCGCTCCACATGCCGGCGCCAAACGCGCCGGACTCCATTGAGGTTGGGGCGGGCTTTTGATCCGCCTCTAACCGCTCGACAGGAGCGGGACAGCTTATGACGCCACAGATCGTACTCATCGGCCTGGCAGCAGGCGCCGCTTCGGCGCTCCTGTTTGCGTCGTTCGCGTCCGGATCGCTGCTGTCGATCCCGCTGTTCTATCTGTCGCCTCTCCCGATCCTGATCGCCGCCCTCGGATGGAGCCATCTGGCGGGGCTCATCGCGGCCATCGTCGCGTCGGCCGCGCTGGCGTTCATGTTCGGCAGTTTCTTCTTCATGAGCTTCCTGCTCGGCGTGGGCCTGCCCGCCTGGTGGCTGGGGTACCTCGCGCTGCTCGCGCGCCCGACGGGCAATGCCGGGGCGCCGGGGACCGACGGCGAAAGCCTCGAATGGTATCCCATCGGCCGCGTCCTGATCTGGGCAGCGCTCATATCGAGCGTGGTGGTCGGTCTCGTCATCCTCACCATCGCGACCAGCGAAGAGGCTCTGCGCACGGCGCTGCGTGAGGCATTCCAGCCCTTGCTCGCGCGGCGCGAAGGCGTCCCGCAGGGAGCGGACAGCGCCTTCGTCCGGATGCTGCTCGATTATCCGCAACGCGTGCTGCCGCCGGCAGCGAGCGTATTGACCACGGTCGTGACCGTATTCAGCCTGTGGCTCGCGGGCAGAGTGGTGCGGACGTCCGGGCGGCTGCGCCGTCCCTGGCCCGACATCCACGCGATGACCTTTCCGCCGCGCTCGCTCCCGCTGCTGGCAGGCGCCCTGCTCGGCTCGATCCTGCTGTCCGGCCTGCCCGGCATCCTGGCCGCCGCGCTGTCGGCCAGCCTGCTCACCGTCTACGGCATGCTCGGACTGGCGGTGCTGCACGCCGTCACCCTGGGCCTCAACGGGCGCGGGCTGATCCTGTCCGCCGTTTACGGCGCGATCTTCATCTTCGGTTGGCCGGTCCTGCTGCTGGCGATGCTCGGCGTCACCGACATGGCCGTCGGCCTGCGCGGCCGTACTGCAAGCAGCGGCCGCCTTCCGCCGCCGCAAGAATAGCCTACTCGAAACCATGCAACCAAAATCAAGGAGCCGAACATGGAAGTGATCCTTCTGGAACGTGTGCCCAAGCTGGGACACATGGGCGAAGTCGTCCGCGTCAAGGACGGTTACGCGCGCAACTTTCTGCTGCCCCGCGGCAAGGCGCTGCGGGCGACCGACGCCAACCGCCAGCGCTTCGAGGGGATGAAGGTCGAACTCGAAGCCCGCAACCTCGCGGAGCGGAGCGAGGCGGAAAAGATCGGCGAGAAGCTCAACGGAAAATCGCTCACGGTTCTCCGCCAGGCTTCCGAGACCGGGCAGCTTTACGGCTCGGTGAGCCCGCGCGACCTCGCGTCGCTGCTCGGCGAGGCCGGATTCACGGTCGGCCGCAGCCAGATCCTGCTGAACGTGCCGATCAAGACCATCGGCATCCACACGGTGCCGGTCTCGCTCCACCCCGAAGTCGAGGTGACGGTCACCATCAACGTCGCACGCAACGCGGATGAGGCCGAGCGGCAGGCACGCGGCGAAGACATGAGCCGCCGCCGCGACGACATTGACGAAGACGAGGAAGAGGCCCCGTCCGCCGAAGAGGCAGACGAGACGACGGAAGAGGAAGCGGAACCGGCTCAGGCCGAATAGGTCATCTTCTGGCGAAGCGGCCCCGGTTCGATCCGGGGCCGCTGCCCTCGATCTACAACAGAATGCCGATCCATTGGATCGGCATTCGTGTTTTCAGGGGAGCGGACCATCGAACGGCTGCGGGTCCGCCGCCGCCGGCTTCGCATCGGAGGGCGGCTGAGCGTCGCCCCTGCCCGCTGGCTCCTGCGCCGCGCCGTTCTCACCCGGCTTTGCCACCGCGGCCGTCTGCGCCGGCTCGGCGCCGCGGATGGGAGGCATCGGCAGATCCCGGGCCTCCTGCGCCTGGCTGCTGGCACGGTGATGGACCACCGGCACCGGGCGCTCCGACATCGTCACCGGTTCCGGATCCGACGATACGCTCGCGAGTTCCCCTGCTCGCCGGGCACGGCGCGGAGGTGGCGCAGCAGGCGTGGGAGCCGGCGCCGAAGCCGTGCGGCCGGCCGCAGGCGCAGCCGGCGGTTTCGACTGTGCGCCACTCTCGCTGCGATGGGTTTCGGCGCCAGCCGGCGCCCGCCGCGGCGGCGCAGCCTGCGCCGTACCGCCGACCGAGGCGAGATAGCCCGCAAGCTGCGACGCCGGCTCTCGCCCGGTGGTGTAATGCTGGCGGAGGAAGCCGGCCAGAGTGGCCGCGGTGCGCCCCTTCGCCAGTCCCTGCGGACTGCGGTGGCAGGCCGTACAGTTCTCGGTAAAGAGTTGCGCGGGACTCTTGCCCGCGTCCAGGTTCTGCGCGCTGGCTGGACCGTCCGCTACCAAACCTGCGCCAAACAGCGCCAGCGCCGCCCAGAAAAGGCGCGCTCTCAAACGTTGGCTGCCTGGCATGCTCATGTGCTCCGCGATCCCGGCCGGACCGAGGCCGAATACAGAAAACCGGGATTCGCTGCTATGCGTTTGAAGCAACTGCGGCAATAAGACATCTGCATTGCGGGAACAAACCGGGTTTGTTTTAATTCAGGCATTGGACCGGGTTGGCGATGCCGTAGGGCGTTGACCTCCCGTTCGGCTTGAGTCTGCCGACAGGCTGCCAGGCCGTTGTTGCGTTGCCGGGGGCAGAATGAACTGACATCACGGAGTGGGCCGTATGGACCGGTTGCTTCGTTCGATCATGAAGTCGTTGCTCAGGCGCGGCAACCTCCGGGTGACGACTTCGCGGGGTGCGACCTTCACCGTAGGCGACGGCACCGGCCCGCCGCTCGCGATCCGATTCACATCGTCCGCTGCCGAGCGCGGCATCCTTCTCGATCCCGAATTGAAGGTCGGCGAGGCCTATATGGACGGCGGCCTCGTCATCGAGCAAGGCTCGCTGCCCGATCTCTTGGCGCTCGCGATGTCCCAACTGGTCGGCTCTCGGACGGCCCGATGGGCGGTGCCGCAATGGTTCGCCCGCTACTTCGCACGGCGCTTCCAGCAGCTCAACCGCCGGGAAAGATCGCGCCGCAACGTCGCGCATCATTACGACCTCGACGGCCGGCTTTACGCGCTCTTCCTCGACGCCGACCGGCAATACAGCTGCGCCTTTTTCGAATCGCCCGACCAGTCCCTGGATGACGCCCAGCTTGCCAAGAAGCGGCATCTGGCCGCCAAACTTCTCGTCAAGCGCGGCCATCAGGTTCTCGATATCGGCTCTGGCTGGGGTGGACTGGCGCTCTACCTCGCGGAGATTTGTGGCGCTCACGTGACCGGAGTCACGTTGTCCAGCGAGCAGTTGGCGGTTTCAAAGGCGCGCGCCGAAGAGCGCGGGATCGCATCATCGGCCGCGTTCCGCCTCCAGGACTATCGCGAAATCGGCGAGACCTTCGACCGTATCGTCTCCGTCGGCATGTTCGAGCACGTCGGGGTCGGCAACTACGACACCTTCTTCCGCACCTGCGCGTCGCGCCTCGCGGATGACGGTGTCCTGCTCCTGCATTCGATCGGCCGCCCGGAGCCGCCCGGCATCACCAATCCCTGGATCGCCAAGTACATCTTCCCCGGCGGCTATATTCCGGCGCTGTCGGAGGTGCTGCCGGCGATCGAGCGCGCCGGGCTGCTGGTGACCGACATCGAGATCCTCCGCCTCCATTATGCGGAAACGCTGAAAGCATGGCGCCAACGCTTCCTGGTGCATCGCGAAGATGCCGAACGTCTCTACGATGCCCGCTTCGTGCGGATGTGGGAGTTCTATCTGGCAGCATCCGAGATGGCGTTCCGCCATCAGAACATGATGGTATTCCAGATTCAGGCGACCAAACGCCAGGGCGTGGTTCCGATCACGCGCGACTACATCGCGCAGGCGGAAACGCGGCTGCGCAGCGCCGAAGCCGCACGCCGTCCGCCGCTCCGACTCGCGGGCGAGTAAGAAGCGACGGTCAAGCCGGAAGCGCGCGAGCCTTGGCCGATACCACGCGGACTGTGGATTGCGGGATCAGTCGCTGTGCTACGGCAATGCCGCGCGCCGCCGGGGCGTCCGCCATGTTATCGCGCCTCTGACAGCGCTAACGTGGTGACATGGCACTTCTCGATTCGTCCATCCGCCGGCCCGTTCCGGTGGCCGAACCGTCCTACCGCACGCCTCCGCACAACATCGAAGCGGAGCAGGCGCTGCTGGGCGCGATCCTGGTCAACAACGAAGCCTTCTATCGCGTCGCCGACATCCTCAAGCCCGAGCATTTCTTCGAGCCGCTGCACCAGCAACTGTTCGAGCTCGCGAGCAGCCTGATCCGCGCCGGCAAGGTCGCCACGCCCGTCACGATGAAGACCTTCCTGCCCGCCGACCTCGACGTCGCGGGCCTCACCGCCAGCCAGTACCTCGCGCGTCTCGCAGCGGAAGCGACCACCGTCATCAACAGCGCCGATTACGGCCGCACCATCTACGACCTCGCGACGCGGCGTTCGCTGATCGTCGTCGGCGAGGACATGGTCAACGCCGCCTATGACGCGCCGGTCGATTTCGCGCCGCAGGAGCAGATCGAGGAGTCGGAAAAGCGGCTCTACGAGCTTGCCGAGACCGGCCGATACGATGGCGGCTTTCAGGCATTCGCCTCCGCGCTGACGACAGCCGTGGACATGGCGGCCAAGGCTTACGAGCGTGACGGCAAGCTCTCCGGCATCGCCACCGGGCTGAGCGACCTCGACCGCATGATGGGCGGTTTGCAGTCCTCCGATCTCGTCATCCTCGCGGGACGCCCCGGCATGGGCAAGACCGCGCTTGCGACCAACCTTGCCTACAACATCGCGCGAGCCTGGGCCGGCGAGGTCCGACCCGATGGCCGCGTCGCGACGACACATGGCGGCATCGTCGGTTTCTTCTCGCTCGAAATGTCGGCGGAGCAGCTTGCCACCCGCATTCTCTCCGAGCAGACGGAGATTCCGTCCTACCGCATCCGGCGCGGCGAGATCGATCCGCGCGATTTCGACCGCATCGTCGAGGTATCGCGCGCGATGGAAACGCTGCCGCTCTATATCGACGAGACCGGCGGCCTCTCGATCGCCCAGCTTGCCGCCCGCGCCCGCAGGCTGAAGCGGCAGCGCGGCCTCGACGTGCTGATGGTCGACTATCTGCAACTGCTCGGTGGCTCGGGCAAGCGCGCGCAGGAAGGCCGCGTGCAGGAGGTGACCGAGATCACCACCGGCCTCAAGGCGCTGGCCAAGGAACTCAACGTGCCGATCATGGCGCTGTCGCAGCTTTCGCGTCAGGTCGAGAGCCGCGACGACAAGCGCCCGCAGCTTTCGGACCTGCGCGAGTCGGGCTCGATCGAGCAGGACGCCGACGTCGTGATGTTCGTGTTCCGCGAGGAGTATTACCTCAAGAACAAGGAGCCGCGGGAAGGCACCGAAGAGCACTTCAAGTGGCAGGCCGAAATGGAGGCCATTCACGGCCGCGCCGAAGTCATCATCGGCAAGCAGCGCCACGGTCCGACCGGCACCGTCCAGTTGCAGTTCGAGGCCAACGTGACCCGCTTTTCCAATCTCGCCGGCGACGAACGCCTGCCGGAGCGTTACGGCTGATTGCGAGAGCCCGTTCATACTTATTCTGCGCTCTCGCAACTGACGGTGCTTGCGATACTATCCGCACCGGCGCGTGGCCCACGGGCAGGCACAACAGGGCATTGCATGACCGACCGCGATGAAATCGAGAAGGTACGGCAACTGCTGTCCTCGCGGCCTCGGCCTACCAGCCTGGCGGAGCGGCGCGAGCGGCTCGATCTCGTCGCATCGGCGGACCCGTTGCCGCCGGACGTGACGTTTCACGCGGAGAACGTGGGCGGCGTCCCGTGCGAATGGTCGATTGCGCCGGGAAGCGACGCCTCGCGCGTTCTCGTGTTCTTTCACGGCGGCGGCTACTGCTCCGGCTCCATCCGCAGCCATCGCGGCATGGTGGCGCGGGCGGGCCAGTCGGCCGGCGTGCGCACGCTCGCTGCCGGCTACCGGCTCGCCCCCGAACACCCCTTCCCGGCTGCGCTCGAAGATGCGCTGGCGGTCTATGACGCGCTGCTCGCGCAGGGAATAGCGCCGCAGAACATCGCTGTCGGCGGCGACAGCGCCGGCGGTGGTTTGACCCTCGCTTTGTTCATCAGTCTGCGCGCAGCCTCAAAGCCGCTGCCGGGATGCGGCTGGCTGGTATCGCCTTGGGCCGACCTCGCCATGACCGGCGAAAGCATCGCCACCAAGGCGGACATCGATCCCCTGATCTCCAGAACCTATCTTGAGGAACTCGCGACGTCCTACCTCGCGGGCACCGATCCGCGGCAGCCTCTCGCATCGCCGCTCTATGCAGACATCGGCGGCCTGCCCCCGCTGCTGATCCAGGTCGGCTCGGCCGAAACGCTGCTCGACGATGCGGTGCGCATCGCACGGCGCGCGGGCGGATACGATGTCGCGGTGACGCTCGAAGTCTGGCCGCACATGATTCACGCCTGGCACCTGTGGGCCGCGAATCTGGAAAGCGGACGCCGCGCACTCGCCTCTGCGGGAGCATTCATCCGCGCCCGGCTGGGAGAGCGCGGCACTGCCTGAGAACGGCCTTCATGCGCGCGCAAACTCCCGGCCCTTGGCGTGAAGGCAGAGGCTCAAGCCTGATTGGCGCAGCATATATGATCGGGATATGCCCAAGCACATGAGACAGAACGGCCCGGCGACAAAGGGGCCGCCAGCGTCGGAAGCGGGCGGGGTCCTGACCATCGACCTTGCCGCTCTCGTCGCGAACTGGCGCGCGCTGGCCGAGCGTGCTGCGCCGGCCGAATGCGCGGCGGTGGTCAAGGCCGACGCCTATGGCTGCGGCATCGAGCCTGTCGTCGGCGCGCTTTACCGCTCCGGCTGCCGCACCTTCTTCGTCGCGCATATTTCGGAGGCGCGGCGCGTGCGCGCCTGCGCACCGGACGCCGTCGTCTATGTGCTCGCCGGGCTCCATCCCGGCGGGGGACCCGACTACGCGACCGACAACCTGCGGCCGATACTCTCCGGCATCGAGGAAGTGCGCGAATGGGCGGCGTTCCGCGCCTCCGGCTGGCAAGGCGGCGCGGGTCTGCATGTCGATACGGGCATGAACCGGCTGGGCCTGAGCCTCGATGACGCGGCCGCGCTCGCCACCGATGCGGTGCTTCCGAAGGCCGGCCTTTCGCTGCTGATCAGCCACCTTGCGGTCGCGGACGACCCCGGCCATCCGCTCAACGCCCGGCAGGCCGGCCTGTTTCGCGAGATGCGGGACCTGTTTCCGGGCGTCGCCGGATCGCTGGCCAATTCCTCCGGCATCTTCCTCGGGCCCGATGTCCATCACGACATGGTCCGGCCCGGCGCCGCGCTCTATGGCGTCAATCCGACGCCCACGCACGCCAATCCGATGCAGCCGGTGGTGCGGGTCGAAGGCCGCATTTTGCAGGTCCGCGAGATCGAAACAGGCGACACCGTCGGCTACGGGGCGGTCTGGACCGCCCGCCGGCCGAGCCGGCTCGCCATCGTCTCGCTGGGCTATGGCGATGGCGTGCCGCGCAGTGCCGGCGCGTCCGACCTCAATACCGGCGCCGACATCCTGGTGGCGGGGCGGCGCTGCCCCATCGCCGGCCGGGTGTCGATGGATCTGATCGCCGCCGACGTGACCGACCTGCCGGACGGTGTGCCGCGGCGGGGAGACTGGGCGACGCTGCTGGGCGACACCATCGACGTCGACGAACTCGCCGCCCATGCCGGCACGATCGGCTATGAAGTGCTCACGCGGCTCGGGCACAGACATCGCCGCGTCTATGTCGGCGCGTGACCTCGGCCCCGCGCTCAAGCACACTGCACCCGCCGATTCCCTCTGTGACCCTGCTTCCCAGAACCGATCCATGAGCAAACGCGCGCCATCCTTCACCTGCCAGAATTGCGGCGCCGTCTATGGCCGCTGGCAGGGCAAGTGCGACGGCTGCGGCGAGTGGAACACGATCGCCGAGGAGACGGCGGGGCTCGCACGGCCCCTCCCCGGCCGCGCAGCCCGGAAGGGCCGCGTCTTCGCGCTCGAACCGCTGACCGGCGAGACGCTCGAAGCACCCCGGCTCGGCTCCGGCATTGCGGAACTCGACCGGGTGACCGGCGGCGGGTTCGTGCGCGGCTCGGTGCTGCTGCTCGGCGGCGATCCGGGGATCGGCAAATCGACCCTGCTCGTCCAGGCCGCGGCGGCGCTGGCGCGCGAGGGCCACCGCGCCGTCTACGTCTCCGGCGAAGAGGCGGTGGCGCAGGTGCGCCTGCGCGCAGAGCGGCTGGGACTGGCGAGCGCGCCGGTGCAACTCGCTTCCGAAACCTCGGTCGAGGACATCGTTGCGACCCTGTCCCAGGGCCCGACGCCGCGGCTGGTGGTGATCGATTCGATCCAGACCATGTGGACCGATGCGGTCGATGCGGCGCCGGGCACCGTCACGCAGGTGCGCGGCTCCGCGCAGGCCCTGATCCGCTTCGCCAAGCAGAGCGGCGCGGCGGTCATCCTGGTCGGCCACGTCACCAAGGACGGACAGATCGCCGGCCCACGCGTGGTCGAACACATGGTCGATGCCGTTCTCTCGTTCGAGGGCGAGGGATCGCACCAGTTCCGCATCCTGCGCGCGCTCAAGAACCGCTTCGGCCCGACCGACGAGATCGGCGTGTTCGAAATGACGGGTTCGGGCCTGCGCGAAGTGGCGAACCCCTCCGAGCTTTTCCTGTCGGAACGCGACCTCGGCTCTCCCGGTACTGCGGTATTCGCCGGCATGGAGGGCTCGCGTCCCCTGCTGGTCGAGTTCCAGGCGCTGGTCGCGCCGAGTACGCTCGGCACCCCGCGGCGCGCGGTCGTCGGCTGGGACTCCAACCGCCTTTCGATGGTGCTGGCGGTGCTCGACGCCCATTGCGGCGTCCGTCTCGGCGGGCACGACGTCTATCTCAACGTCGCCGGCGGGCTGCGCATCGCAGAACCCGCCGCGGACCTTGCCGCAGCCGCCGCGCTGATCTCCTCGCTGACCGGCGCCCCGCTGGCGGCGGATTCGGTCTACTTCGGCGAGGTTTCGCTGTCCGGCGCCCTGCGGCCGGTCTCGCACAGCCCGGCGCGGCTGAAGGAGGCGGCGAAACTCGGCTTCATGGCAGCCTTCCTTCCCGAATCGGCGCGCGGAGAAGGCGAAAGCGCCGTGCGGACAACCTCATTGACGATCCTCGCGCAACTGGTCGCCGACATCGCCAGCCGCGCGCCGCGCAAGGTTGGGCAGGATAGCTGAGTGTTTCGGCGACAAGACGGATGACGGCACTTGCCGGGATCGGCTATACACTTTCCCGTCTACGGTCACTGTACAGCTCGATTCCCGCGCCGTTGTTGTCTCGCGCAAGTCAGGCTGAGTGGACCCGGTGCGGCATCCGGTCTGGGCTGACACAGGTCGGCCTGTTCTCAGGCCCGCTGGCTCCCTCCACCTGATCGCCCTTTCCGGCGCGCAAAGGATTGCCTGGCACCATGCCGCTCACGCTTCTCGACATTATCCTTCTCGCCGTCATGCTTATCTCCGGCATTCTGGCGATGGTGCGCGGCTTCATGCGCGAGGTACTCTCGATCGTCTCATGGGCCGCCGCCGCAGTCCTGACGATCTACGCCTATCCGCGCCTGCTTCCGCTGGCGAAGCAATACGTCAATCACGACATGGCCGCGTCCGGGATCGTGATCGCGGGCGTGTTTCTCGGAACCCTGCTGGTGGTCTCGGTGATCACCATCAAGATCTCCGACATGATCCTCGACAGCCGGGTCGGCGCGCTGGATCGCACGCTGGGCTTCCTGTTCGGGTTGGCGCGCGGGCTGGTGATTGTGGTGGTCGCGTTCCTGTTCTTCGCCTGGCTGGTGCCGGAGCGGAGCCAGCCGGACTGGATCAAGAACGCGAAGTCCCGCGTGGTGCTGGAAAATACCGGCCAAGCCATTATGTCCATGCTGCCGGAAGACCCCGAGGGCTATCTGCGGAAATTCCGGAAGCCGCGCGACGGCGAGGAGCCGGAAGTGCCTGCCGAGCCACAACAGCAGGGACAAGGGCGCGGGGCGACCAATATGAGGCCGGGCCAGGACGAGCAGGTTGGCTACGGCCATGCTGAACGTGCCGGTATGCAGAAGCTGCTGGGGACGGTCACCGAACCGACCCGCTGAAAGCTGAGCGGCGGAAGGCTTTGATAGAGGCGGACCATGGTTGATGTCGGCGACGTGAGCCTTCCTGCTGTCGATCTCGATGGCGACCGGCTGCGCGAGGAGTGCGGCGTTTTCGGCATTTGTGGCCACCCGGACGCCGCGGCCATCACCGCGCTGGGGCTGCACGCGCTGCAGCACCGCGGACAGGAGGCCGCCGGCATCGTCTCGTTCGACGGCCAGCGGTTCCATTCCGAACGGCGCATGGGACTGGTGGGTGACACGTTCTCCCGCCGCGACGTGATCGAGCGCCTGCCCGGCAACTCGGCGGTCGGCCACGTGCGGTACTCCACGACCGGCGAGACCGTCCTGCGCAACGTGCAGCCGCTGTTCGCGGAGCTCAACGCAGGCGGCTTCGCCATCGGCCACAACGGCAACATCACCAACGGACTGACGCTGCGGCGGCAACTCGTCGGCGACGGCGCGATGATGCAGTCGACGACCGATACCGAGGTGATGCTTCACCTCGTCGCGCGCTCGCGGCGTACGCGTTTCGTCGAGCGCTTCATCGACGCGTTGCGTGCGCTCGAAGGCGCCTACTCTTTCGTCGCGCTCACCAACAAGAAGCTGATCGGCGCGCGCGATCCGCTCGGCATCCGCCCGCTGGTTCTCGGAGAGCTTGCCGGCTGCCCGATCCTGGCGTCCGAGACCTGCGCGCTCGACATCATCGGCGCGAAATATGTGCGCGACATCGAGCCCGGCGAAGTCGTCGTGTTCGACGAGGACGGCGTGCAGTCGCACAAGCCGTTTCCCCCGATGGACCCGCGCCCCTGCATCTTCGAGTACATCTACTTCGCCCGCCCGGATTCGATCGTCGGCGGCCGGCACGTCTACGACGTGCGCAAGACCATGGGCGCGGAGCTGGCGCGCGAGGCCCCGGCCGACGTCGATGTCATCGTGCCCGTCCCCGACTCGGGTGTGCCGGCGGCGATCGGCTACGCGCAGGCGTCCGGCATTCCCTATGAGCTCGGCATCATCCGCAACCATTATGTCGGCCGCACTTTCATCGAGCCGACGCAGCAGATCCGGCAGTTGGGCGTGCGTCTCAAGCACAGCGCCAACCGCGCCGTGGTCAACGGCAAGCGCATCGTGCTGATCGACGACTCGATCGTGCGCGGCACCACGTCGGTGAAGATCGTGCAGATGATGCGCGAAGCGGGCGCGACCGAGGTGCATTTCCGCATCGCCTCGCCGCCGATCACGCATCCCGACTATTACGGCATCGACACGCCCGAGCAGGACAAGCTCCTGGCCGCCAACCTCGATGTCGAAGGCATGCGCCGCTTCATCGGGGCGGACTCGCTCGCTTTCCTGTCGGTCGACGGCATCTACCGCGCCATGGGCGAGGAGCGCCGCGATCCGCTGCATCCGAAATTCACCGATCACTGCTTCACGGGCGACTACCCGACCCCGCTGACAGACCGCAACGCTCGCGACTCCTCCCCGCGGCAGCTCTCGCTGCTGGCGGAAGCGAGTTGATGCCCGCCCCTTCCATGACGTCGTCCAGCCCTCTGAATAATCGCATCGCGCTGGTCACCGGCGCTTCCCGCGGCATTGGCGCCGCAGCAGCACTCGCGCTCGCACGCGCCGGCGCGCATGTGGTGGCGGTCGCGCGCACGCAAGGCGGGCTCGAGGAGCTTGACGATGCGATCCGCGCCGAAGGCGGGGCCGCAACGCTGGTACCACTCGATCTCAAGGACATGGAAGGGATCGACCGCCTGGGCGGCGCGCTGTACGAGCGCTATGGCCGGCTCGACATCTTGGTCGGCAATGCCGGTGTGCTCGGCACCACCTCGCCGCTCGCCCATGTCGAGCCGAAGGACTGGGACGAAGCCGTCACCATCAACCTCACCGCCAACTGGCGGCTGATCCGTTCGATGGATGCGCTGCTGCGGGCCTCGGACGCGGGCCGCGCGGTGTTCGTGACCTCCGGCGCCGCGACGCGCGTGCGCGCCTATTGGGGTCCCTATGCGGCGACAAAGGCCGGGCTCGAAGTGCTGGCGCGCACCTATGCCGCCGAAACGGCGACCACACCGGTGCGCGTGAACCTGTTCAATCCCGGCGCGACCCGCACCCGCATGCGCTCCAATGCCATGCCCGGCGAAGACGCGACGACCCTGCCGACCCCGGACGAAGTGGCTCAAGCCATCGTGCCGCTCTGCCTGCCCTCGTTCACCGAAACCGGCAGGCTCTACGACTATCGGTCGCGGCAATTGCTCGCGTTCCAGCCGCCCGCCCCGGTGTGACACGAACGCCGGCTGATTGCTTCAGCCTCGCGTCGTTCATTCCGGATTGCTGCGAAGTGGCAAGAATCCGCCTGATTGTGTCGGTTGTCATCCCGGCCGAGGGCGAAGCCCGAGCGCCGGGATCCAATGCTCCGCAAGTTCTGAGAGTGCGGAATGATGGATCCCGGATCGCGCTTGAGAGCGCGTCCGGGATGACAGCCTGGAGGCTCGCGCCGAGCCACAGACCGGATCAACCGGAAGCCTTATGACAAGCGTGGCCGCCTAGCGCCGCCTTTCGGCTTGCCTCATAGTACAACTCCTGGCGCTACCTGCCGCCAAATCAAGAATGCCGGCCGCTTCACGCCCGAACGCGCGCCAGCCGTGAAGGAGTGAAACGCTATGCCCCGCAAGACTCCCGAGACCCTGCGCAGCCACCGCTGGTTCGGCGTCAACGACCTGCGATCGTTCGGCCATCGCTCGCGCACCCTGCAGATGGGCTACGGGCGCGAGGAGTTCATGGGCAAGCCGGTCGTCGGCATCATCAATACCTGGAGCGATCTCGCGCAATGCCACTCGCACTTCCGCGAGCGCGTCGAAGAAGTGAAGCGCGGGGTCTGGCAGGCCGGCGGCTTTCCGGTTGAACTGCCGGCGCTGTCGCTCTCCGAGCAGTACGTCAAGCCGACGACCATGCTCTACCGCAACCTGCTCGCGCTCGAGGTCGAGGAGCTTCTGCGCTCGCATCCGATCGACGGCGCCGTGCTGATGGGCGGCTGCGACAAGACCACGCCCGCCACGATCATGGGCGCGCTGTCGATGGACCTGCCGATGATTTTCATGCCGGCCGGGCCGATGCTGCGCGGCTATTACGGCGGCCAGATTCTCGGCTCGGGCTCCGACGTGTGGAAGTACTGGGCGGAGAAGGAAGCCGGCAACATCACCGAGCAGCAATGGAACGAGATGGAGGCCGGCATCGCGCGCTCGGCCGGCACCTGCATGACCATGGGCACTGCCGCGACCATGACCGCGATCGCCGAAACCCTCGGCCTGACGCTGCCCGGCGCGTCCTCGATCCCCGCCCCCGATTCCGCGCATCCCCGCATGGCGACCGCCTCCGGCCGCCACATCGTCGGGATGATCTGGGACGACCTGCGGCCTTCGCAGATCCTCGACCGGCGATCGTTCGAGAACGCGCTGATCGTCCACAATGCGCTGGCCGGCTCGACCAATGCAATGATCCACCTTGTCGCCATGGCGGGCCGCGCCGGCGTCGAGGTGACGCTAGACGACTTCGACGATTACGCGCAGCGCGTGCCGGTGATCGCCAACCTGCGGCCGTCGGGCGAGTGGCTGATGGAAGACTTCCACATGGCCGGCGGTCTGCGGGCGCTGATGAAGCGGTTGGAGGGTCTCCTCCACCTCGACGCGCGGACCGTGACCGGCACGCTTGGTGAGGGGATCGGCGACGCCAGGGTCTACAACGAGGACATCATCCGTCCGCTCGACAAGCCGATCGCGGCATCCGGCGGCACCGCCATTCTCTACGGCAACATCGCGCCCGACGGCTGCGTGATCAAGCCGCCAGCGGCCGAGGCGCGCCTGCTGCAGCATTCAGGGCCCGCGATCGTGTTCGACACCTATGACGAGATGTCGGCGGCGGTGAACAATCTCGATCTCGATGTTTCGCCGGACCATGTGATGGTGCTGCGCAATGCCGGCCCGATCGGCGGTCCCGGCATGCCCGAATGGGGAATGCTGCCGATCCCCAAGAAGCTGCTCCGCCAGGGCGTGCGCGACATGGTGCGCATCTCCGACGCGCGCATGAGCGGCACCTCCTACGGCGCCTGCATCCTGCACGTCTCACCCGAGGCGCATATCGGCGGCCCGCTGGCCGCCGTGCGCAACGGCGACACGATCACCGTGGACGTTGCCAGCCGCACCATCAATGTCAACCTGAGCGATGCCGCGATCGCCGAGCGGCTCAAGTCCTGGTCGCCGCCTCCGCGGGATTATCCGCGCGGCTATAACTGGCTGTTCGCCCGCCATGTGCGGCAGGCGCATGAGGGCTGCGATTTCGATTTCCTCGAAGGCGCAGGCGGCATCCCGGAGCCGGAGATTCATTGAGAGTCAGAGCCGTTCAGATTGAATCAATCAGACGCCAGAAGTTTAGTCTCCGCGTTTGCTGGAGCGCATTGACGCTTGCCCTATTGCGTCCGGACTTCGCTCCTGTAGAGAACCTACGCCATCATGAATCCTTTGACTCCTGAGACAAAAGTGCACCATCAGACTCTGAATTCATGCATCTAGCCCACCATATGAAGGAGCCACGCGGGAATACCAAAGAAAAAGGACCAAAGGCCAAGCAGCCCAGCGACCAAAGCAAGAGGCCCAAGGAGGCCAAAAAAGAACATCAAAAAGCTGCCTAGCTTTATCGCCATCCACATCCAATAAGCCCAGCCTAAAGTTCCAGCGAGAAGAAACACAATCCCAAACGCAGAGCTAAACAGCGCGGCCAAAACTCCCTTTATTGACTCCATTTATCTTATCCCCCCTCTCGTGAAATACGGCGAGGATAGATTATGCACGTTTAGCGCTAGGCGACCAGCGCGCTCCAGATGGTCCTATCTGACATTTTCTGAGACAAGAAAACGCGTCAACGCCAATCTTTTAGCGATGAACTGGCGTCCCTTTCACGGAAAGTATTCTTAGGGCACGATGCCGGTTCGCCGAACCGGCATCTATCCCTTTGACTTTGCCCGTGGCGGCGACTTGGCCCGCGGCGGTCCTTTGCGCCGACGGTCGGGCCGCGCGCTCTTCGGCTGGCGCGGCTTGTCGGCGTAAGGGTTTTCCTTTTCGCGGATGGTCAGCCGGATCGGCGTTCCGGGCAGGTCGAAGTTCTCACGCAGCCCGTTGACGAGATAGCGCCGGTAGTCGTCCGGCAGCGCGTCGGCGCGCGATGCGAACAGCACGAAGCTCGGCGGCCGCGCCTTGGGCTGCGTGATGTAGTTGAGCTTGAGCCGGCGACCCGACACTGCCGGCGGCGGATGTGCGGCGACGGTCGCCTCGAGCCAGCGGTTGAGCGCGGCGGTCGGCGTGCGCCGGTTCCAGACTTCGTAGGCGTTGACCACCGCCTGCATCATGCGGTCGAGCCCTTCGCCATAGAGGCCCGACACCGCGACGATCGGCACGCCCTTCACCTGCGGCAGCCAGTGGTCGACCTCCTCGCGCAGCTTCGCGCCCATCGGACGGCGCGCGAGAAGATCGGCCTTGTTCATGACGACGACGAGCGCGCGCCCTTCCCGCACCACCAGATCGGCGATGCGCAGGTCCTGGTCCTCGAACGGACGTTCGGCGTCCAGCATCATGATGACGACTTCGGCGAAACGGAGCGCGCGCAGCGCGTCCGCCACCGAGAGCTTTTCGAGCTTTTCGTCGATACGCGCGCGCCGCCGCAGTCCCGCGGTGTCGAAAACCTCGAAGCGGCGGTCGTTCCAGGTCAGCGGCACCGCGATCGAGTCGCGCGTGATCCCCGCTTCGGGGCCGACCAGCAGGCGCTCCTCGCCGAGCAGCCGGTTGACCAGGGTGGACTTGCCGGCATTCGGCCGCCCGACAACGGCAACGCGCAAGGGCGTCGCGCGGGCCCGCTCGGCCTCGTCCGGCTCATCCTCCTCACGGTCACGGCCGACCATCGACCGCAGCGACTCGTAGAGATCGCCCATCCCCTCGCCGTGCTCGGCCGAAACCGCGACCGGCTCCCCGAGGCCGAGCGCATAGGCCTCCATCGCGCCCGCCTGCCCGGCCCGGCCCTCGGTCTTGTTGGCGACGAGGATGGCCGGCTTCCCGGACTTGCGCACCATCTCGGCGAACACGCGGTCAAGCGGCGCCAGCCCGATGCGCGCGTCGATCAGCATGCACACGATGTCGGCCTGGCGGATCGCGGCCGCCGTCTGTTCCTGCATGCGCGCCGAGAGACTGCCCGCCGCAGCCTCCTCGAACCCGGCCGTATCGATGACCGTGAATTCGAGGTCGCCGAGCCGTCCCTGGCCCTCGCGGCGGTCGCGCGTCACCCCGGGCCGGTCGTCGACCAGCGCGAGCCGGCGTCCCACCAGGCGGTTGAACAGCGTCGACTTGCCGACGTTGGGGCGGCCGACAATGGCGACGGTCAAACTCATATTGGATCAGGCCCCGGCACCCGCGGGGACGCGTGCGCACGTGATTGAAAGCGAAGAAGTCTACTGCGAGACCTTCGGCGGGTCAGGCCATTGCGTCGGAACCGGCTCGTGCGTCGGCGCTGCCCAGCCGCCGGCCGCTGCCGGAGGCGCTGCGCGCTGGGGTGCTGGCGCAGGCGCCGCACGCTGGGTCGTTTGCGCCGGCTGCTGACGCGGCGCCGCCTGCGGCGGCGCTGGCCAGACATCGTCCGCAGCGGGCGCGCCTGCTGCCGGCGGCGGTGACGCCGTACGGCGCGGTTGCCTGCGCGGCTGTGTTTCGCGCTGTGCCGGCGGGGCAGCCGCCGCCCGCACTCTCGGCCGCGCCGGCTTTGCGGCCGGCGGCGGTTCGGGGGTCGCGGTAACGACTTCCGGCTCCTGCGGGGCTCCCCGCATGAGTTCCGGCGGCACGCCCTGGTGCACGCCCGGCACTCCTTCGGGGAACAGCGCCTTGCGCTGGCCCGGCAGCGGCGTCTTGCCGGTGCCGAACGGGTTGAAATCGTGCACGGCGTTCTGGACGCTATCCATCGCGTCCTGCCCCGAGGCGCAGCCGGCGAGGCCAAGGCCCAGGGAAAGCATCATGGCAGTGCACAGGGAACGCGATCGCATGGCGCTGCTCCGCTTCAGCTTCCGGCTTCCGGCGCGGTCAGCGCCATCAGCATTTCGGTCCGTGTCCGCACGCCCAGGGGCGTCGCAGGATCGGCGATGATGGCGTCGTACCACCGCTTGGTTGCCGCCGCATTACCAGCCCGCCAGGCGGCGAACGCCATCAATTCGCGCGCAGAGTGCCGGAATACCCGGCCATCCGCCGTCGCGGGCTCGAGCTTGCTGCCGAGTTCGTCCAGCGGGACGGTGTCGATCTGGATCATCCCGCTGCGGACGCGCGCGAGGTCCTGCATCGCCGGCCCGATCCGCGTATCGGCCGCGATGTCGTCATAGAGCTTGACCGCGCCGGCCTTGTCGTTCCGCGCCATCTCGGCGGCCTGCCGCAGTTTGGCGAGTACGCGATAGGCGGTGCTGCCCTCGCCAATGCGCGCGAACGCCGCCTCGGCTTCCGCATGCTTGCCCTCGGAAGAGAGCAATACGGCCGTCTCGAAGGTCGCGCCGGCCTGCGCCGCCTGCCTCGCCTGCCACCATTCGTGGCCCCGCCAGCCGCCAACGCCAAGGATAACGATCAGCGCCAAGCCGATGATATAGACGCCATAGCGCTCCCACACCTGCCGGAGCCGCTCGCGGCGCAGTTCCTCATCGACTTCATTGAAAATATCGGACACGCAATTCTCCGCTCGAACGACGCTGCCTGCTCCAAAGAGGGCACCGGTCGTCGCCCACTGGTTCGCCTAGGATAGAGATATGGCGCCGCGGTGGCAAAGCGATTGATAAACAACGGACCTTTTCCCCGCCCGTGCGCCAGGGACACGGTCTGAGCGGAAAACACCCAGTCGCTACTGTGCCGGCCGCTTCAGGGACGCCAGCACGGAAAACGGGCTCTCGGCCTGATCGCCATCCGCCGGCGGCTCGAATTCGACGCCCGGCTTGCGGGGATAAGGATCGAGGCCGAGTTGCAGGAATTCCACCGCGATGGCGGCGAGGTCGATTCGGCCGTTTACCAAAGCGTCCGGAGGGTCCGGAGCCTCGGGATCGGTCTCGATGTCTGCGTCTGCATCGTCAGGTTCAGTGTCCGCGGACGGCGAGAACGAGACGTCGACGGCCTCGTCGACTTCGTTGTCCACAGGGTCCAGCGTCACCACGCAGTTCTGCGTCACCGTCGCCGACACGGTTCCGGTGACATGAAGGCCGTCTGCGGCGATCCGGCGCACGTGGAAGCGCACGTCGAGTCGCGGAACCGCCACCAGTCCGAGCGCCTGCGCAATGGCTACGCGTTCACTCTCGCCCGCGGCGAAGGCGTAATCCCGCCCGTCCGGCGGCAGGTCGTCGATCCCAACCGGAATGCTCCACCGCAATTCACTGGCCATCGGGTGTCCTTCCTTCATCACTGCTCACCGGACCGCAGCCCGTCCGCCGGTTCGGGAAACCGGAACGCGCCGCGGATGATGTCGTCTGCCTTCGCGTCTGCGAGCGCCCGTTCCGCTTTGCGCATGTATGCCGCTAGAGGTCCGGCGCCAGCATGCTCCTCGTCGCTAAACAGGTTGCGGCCGACGGCGCGGACCAGCCCGGCGCCCGAATCGCTGTTTACTTCGTCGAGCGCCTGGTCGTAGGCCGCCGCCCGGCCATAAAAGGCTTCGCCGAAGCGCTTCATGCGCTTCGGCACCGCCATATCGCCCACGCCCATTTCACGCAGATTGTGATCCATATCGAGGCAGAAGGTGTCGAACAGCGCCTGCGACTGTGCCTGCCCCTGCTCCGCCTCCGCCCGCAAGCGCCGGGTAACGAGGGCCAAATGCACGACGATCATGTCGAATCGGCCCTCGACCGTGTCCGGCACGCCATAGCGTTCGTAAAACGTCGCGTCGCGCGCCTGCGCCACGATGACGCCATAGAGCGCTTCGATGGTCCGCTCGCCGCGCCGTCGGCGAAAGATATTCATAACCATGGCATGGCACCCAAGAGTGCTGCGGCGCGCGATTGCCGCGTCGAGGATCGAGCGCCGCTTCGTTGCATTTATCGCAGCCGCGCGCTAGGGCACGTCGCTGAAGGAAGTCCATGAAACAGCACTCCACCGAGCCGAAACGACCCAGGGCGCGACGCCGCCTTGCAACCGCGGCGGCCCTGCTAGCGGTCAGCCTGCTCGCAGGCGGCTGCATCGCGCAGAAATACAGCCGTGGCTACATGCTGCCGGACGGAGCGCTGGAGCAGATCCCGATCGGCGCCAGCCAGGAGCAGGTGCTGGTGGTCCTCGGCACGCCTTCGACAGTCGCGACGGTCAGCGGCGAGGTGTTCTACTACATCTCGCAAAAGACCGAACAGATCTCCTTCATGCCCCAGCATGTCACCGATCAGCGCGTCGTCGCGGTCTATTTCGACAAGGACCGGCGGGTCCAGCGCCTCGCCAATTACGGCCTGAAGGACGGCAAGGTCTTCGACTTCGTCAGCCGCACCACCCCGGCCGGCGGGCAGGAAATGTCGTACCTGACTTACATCTTCAAGATCGTCGGCATGTCGGACTGATCGGGAGCATCGCCCCGAAAAGCCTGCCCGGGGGCGCTTCGCCGCGCCAAATTTCGAGTGACCAACCCCGGCGTCATTGCGAGCGAAGCGAAGCAATCCAGCTATTTCAACGATCTGGATTGCTTCGTCGCTGCGCTCCTCGCAATGACAGCCGCGGGACCGTGATCCCCGGAATGACGACGCCGATGTGATCCGCCGGAAACCGTATCAGCCATCGATTCAGTCGACCCCACCAATGCAAAAGCCCCGCGGATCGCTCCGCGGGGCTTTTTCTTGTGGGTCGGCGGCTGGCCGCCGTCCTCGCCTCAGTGGGCGAGGATCGCGAGCAGCAGCAGCGCCACGATGTTGGTGATCTTGATCGCCGGGTTGACGGCGGGGCCAGCGGTGTCCTTGTAGGGATCGCCGACGGTGTCGCCCGTCACCGAGGCCTTGTGCGCTTCCGAGCCCTTCATGTGGCGCACCCCGTCCTTATCGACGAAGCCGTCCTCGAAGCTCTTCTTCGCATTGTCCCAGGCGCCGCCGCCGGAGGTCATCGAGATCGCAACGAACAGGCCGTTGACGATGACGCCCAGCAGCATCGCGCCGACCGCGGCGAAGGCGTTCGCCTTCGATCCCGAAATCAGCAGCACGCCGAAGTAGACCACGAACGGCGCCAGCACCGGCAGCAGCGAGGGGATGATCATTTCCTTGATCGCCGCCCGCGTCAGCATGTCCACCGCCCGGCCGTAATCGGGACGGTCGGTGCCCTGCATGATGCCCGGCTTCTCGCGGAACTGCCGCCGCACTTCTTCGACGACCGAACCGGCGGCGCGGCCGACGGCCGTCATCGCGATGCCGCCGAACAGGTACGGAATGAGACCGCCGAAGATCAGGCCGGCGACCACGTAGGGGTTCGACAGGTCGAAGGAAATCGCGCCGATGCCCTTGAAGTAGGAATAGGCGGTGCTGCCTGCCTTGTTCGCTTCGGTGATGAAGTAGTTCAGGTCGTAGCTATAGGCCGCGAACAGAACCAGCGCGCCGAGGCCGGCCGAACCGATGGCATAGCCCTTGGTCACGGCCTTGGTGGTGTTGCCCACCGCGTCAAGCGCGTCGGTGTTGTGGCGCACCTCGCCCGGCAGTCCCGACATTTCGGCGATGCCGCCGGCATTGTCGGTGACGGGACCGAAGGCGTCGAGCGCCACGATGATGCCGGCGAGGCCGAGCATGGTCGTGACCGCAATCGCGGTGCCGAACAGGCCGGCAAGCTGGAAGGTCACGATGATGCCGCCGACGATCACCATGGCCGGCAGCGCCGTCGATTCCAGCGAGACCGCGAGGCCCTGGATCACGTTGGTGCCGTGGCCGGTGACCGAGGCTTGCGCGATCGAGACCACCGGCCGCTTGCCGGTGCCGGTGTAGTACTCGGTGATCCAGACGATAAGGCCGGTCACGATCAGGCCGACGACGCCGCACAGGAACAGGTTGAAGCCGGTGATGGTCATGCCCTGCACCGTGCCCACCGGGCCCCAGCCCACGACCGCGTGGGTCGCAATGGCAAGGCCGGCGATGGAGAACAGGCCGGCTGCGATCAGGCCCTTGTAAAGCGCGCCCATGATCGAGTTGTTCGAGCCGAGCTTGACGAAGAAGGTGCCGGCGATCGAGGTCACGATGCAGGCGGCGCAGATCGCCAGCGGATAGAGCATCACCGATTCGAGCACCGGCTGGCCGACGAAGAAGATCGCCGCGAGGACCATGGTCGCGACCACCGTCACGGCATAGGTCTCGAACAGGTCGGCGGCCATGCCGGCGCAGT
>Ga0182739_1001393_pt1 | contig 25448 bp, 24 predicted proteins | sample eDN5th30CBELigBY_FD_128873 | JGI IMG/M metagenome (GOLD analysis project Ga0182739, IMG submission 128873) | Enriched backyard soil microbial communities from Emeryville, California, USA - eDNA 5th pass 30_C BE-Lig BY (version 2) (version 2) | ecosystem: Environmental > Terrestrial > Soil >... | reverse complement strand
TATTACCCACCCTGTCATTAAATAAGGGTAAACAGACATTTGAACAGAATTACTTGTTAAATAGTCTCTAAAATACAGACATGCAAAGACTCCTATTACAATAAGAAGAAAAAACATTATAATACCTTGGATAAGCTTACTACTCGTCTTGCCGCTCTCAGCATTATATTGATTTGCCCAACCATCTTTTTTATGTGCAGATAGTTTATCTAACCATACCTGGCCAAACGTAATCAAATTGACCCACAGATATATTTCAGGACTAATAAGCAGACCCGCCAATATAACATCTATCGGTCTATGCATCGGAGTCTTAAGAGCAAGTATAGTATTTAGCACAGATGCTAAAACAATAGGAATAATCCATATCCAAGACCAATAAAACTGGTCTGTCGCCAAAGCTGTAACAAGTAATGTAACAAATAAAACCCGAATAATAAGTTCCATAAATGTTTTTATTTGTTCTCGCCATAACTTTCCCTTGTGTCTAGTTTTCACTTCTAAATCACTATTTGTTAATAATTCAACGGTTCCTGATTTCCATTTATTTCGCTGTTGTCGGAAAGTATGGTATGACCTCATAGAATCAACAAAACAACGTGCTTTTGGACTAATTAACGTTTTCCATTTTGATTTTTGCAATTGCCAGGTTAATAGCATATCCTCAACATCACTGTCATTTTGCCAAGGACCGTCTAACTTATTTTCATCTACAACGTCCTGTAACGCCTCTGGTCGAAACAATGTAGCTTGACCTCCAAGTACATACGTACTTCCACCATGATATTGAAGATTTAATAACCAACTTGCCATATCTTGTTTCTGTTGATGTGTCCACCACCGTGTGATTGGTCCTCCATACTCACCACTTGCAATCAACTCTTCGTAATTGACATCGTCTTTTGAAATTAAGCTTTTCTTTTTTGGCATTCTCATTGTGTACTTAGCCATTACGCCACCAATATTTCGCGAACTTCTTAGTCCTTCCCACAAATGAACTAATGCATTCGGTGCCAATCGACTATCTGCGTCCATACCAAGTATAGCTTTAACTGATTTCTTATAAAATTGTTGATATAGAGTTAATTTTTTATCATATAAATCTAGAATATCACCATAAACATATTTCCATGCTGTGTTTAACGCTCCTACCTTTCGCAGCTTATTATTTTTCGTTGTTAAAACTTTCAAATTTAGTTTGAATTCTTCCCCCGCTTGTTTTGCTATTTCTTCTGTTTGATCTGTACAGTTATCTGCAACAACAATTACATCTAGTTCAATATCTTTCGGTAACGTTTGATCTGCTAAACCACATAAGCAATCACGGATTGATTTCTCCTCGTTATGTGCTGGAATAAAAGCAACAATTCTTGGTTTCATATACGTATTCCTTATACCTGAAACAGGGAAAATGCTTTCATTGTTCATATCTGAAACAGGAAAAGTAGGAAAAGTGCTCTCAGTATCAATATGATGAACAGTAAAGAGGCTTTCATTGTTCACATCTAAAACAGGAAAAGTATTCTTCTCCATTCTTTACCCTCCAAGCTAGAAATCAGCTATTAAACTTAGATACAAGTATTTTTCTTTCGGGTTTATTTGACAATTTACACAATTTAACTTGCCCCCCTATTTAAAATAACGACGCTTACATTTTTTGTTTTTCTATTAAATTCTCTAGAAATTGTACTACTTCACCTTTAAGTGCTTCATCCTTTAGCGCAAACTCAATTGTAGTTAGAATAAAACCTAATTTCTCCCCTACATCATACCTTTTCCCTTCAAAGTCATAGGCGAAAACTCGTTGAATTTTATTTAATTTTTGAATAGCATCCGTTAATTGAATCTCTCCGTCCGTCCCTTTTTCTTGTTCCGCTAAAAATAGAAATATTTCTGGTGTAAAGACATAACGCCCTAAAATGGCTAAGTTAGATGGCGAAGTTCCTTTCTCAGGTTTTTCAACAAAGTTATATACCTCGTACCGTCTTCCTATTTGATTGCTTGGGTCTACAATTCCATAACGATGGGTCGTATCATCTGGAACAGTCTGTACTCCAATTATAGAAGAAAGCGTTTTATTATATTCATTTATTAACTGTTTTAAGCAAGGAGTTTCAGCTTGAACGATATCATCGCCAAGAAGAACAGCAAATGGCTCATTGCCAATAAATTTTCTTGCACACCATACGGCATGACCTAATCCTTTTGGCTCTTTTTGTCGAATGTAGTGAATATCTACTTTAGAAGAAGCTTGGACTTTTTCCAATAATTCAAATTTACTTTTCTCCATTAAATTGTTTTCAAGTTCAAAAGCATTATCAAAATGATCTTCAATAGCACGCTTACCTTTACCTGTTACTATAATAATATCTTCAATTCCTGAATCAATCGCCTCTTCAACAATGTATTGAATTGTTGGCTTATCTACAATTGGTAACATTTCTTTCGGCATAGCCTTCGTAACCGGTAAAAATCTCGTTCCAAGTCCAGCTGCAGGTATGATAGCTTTTTTTATTTTTTCCATATTTTATCAAACCTTTCTTAGAATATTATTTAGTATCCAGTTACCTTTTGAGTGTAATAATTCCAAGAAGTGTAGTGGTGTTTATCAAATCGTTAAAATGAATATATAGTAGTCTTATATTAAGTACTATGTATTTTGATTAATATTATTAAATATAACCTTTTTTATGTCAGAAATTTATTAAAGAGAAAGTGCAAATACCATAATAACAAACCAAGGTTTAGAAAAATAATGATTACACTATTCATTTTAGTTCTGTATAGAGAACAAGTCAACTAATTTTTACCATTAAATGTAATTTAGGTAAATTACTAAAGTAAAAAAAGCCGACCATAAAATGATCGACTTTCATTACATTACTTTTTAGTTCACCAAACGTTCACCTTTGCCTTGAGCCTTCCAATGATCATTACGAAGATGAACTTTTTGAATTTTTCCAGATGCTGTTTTAGGGAGCTCTTCAACGAATGTAACTCCTGTCACTGCTTTAAAGTGTGCCAATCGTTCTCTTGAGAACTTAATGATTTCTTCTTCAGTGGCATGTTGATTTTCTTTTAAAACAACAATAGCATGTGGAGTTTCACCCCATTTTTCATGAGGAGCAGCGATAACAGCAGCTTCGAGAATAGCTGGGTGCTCATATAATACTCCTTCTACTTCAATAGAGGAGATATTTTCTCCACCACTGATGATTACATCTTTCTTTCTATCAACAATATCAATATATCCATTTTCGTCGATTGTCGCCATATCCCCTGTATGAAGCCAGCCGTTTCGAATGGTTTCCATTGTTGCTTCTTCATTTTTCCAGTAGCCTAGCATCGTACCATGTCCTCTGTATACAACTTCACCTATCTCTTTTCCATTATGAGCAACTTCTTCTCCGTTTTCATCAACAATTTTGAGCTCACAACCAATCATTGGATACCCTGCTTTAGCCTTCACTTGTGCTTGTTCTGATGGTGATAATTCAGGTAATGATGATCGAATCCTAGAAATCGCACTTACTGGAGAACATTCAGTCATTCCATAAATTTGAATGAATTCCCACCCTAATTCTTGTTCAACACGTGTAACAAACGCAGGTGGCGGCGCTGATCCGGCAATGAACGTACGGACATCTTGCTCGAATTCAACAGGATTCTTCGCATGATGCTCTAGTAAAGCATTTAATACGGTTGGAGCCATGTTTAAAACCGTTACTTTATGAGTTTTTACTAGATTGTGAATAGCCGCTGGAGTAGCTTTTTTAAGAAAAACATGAGTAGCTCCGTTTGCTGTATAGGAAAATGGTGTACCCCAACCATTCACATGGAACATCGGTAGAACATGTAAATATACATCGCGGTCCGTAATACGGAAGTGATGCATAGTACTTAGAGCATGAAGATAATTATTACGATGTGTTAACATGACACCCTTTGGATTTCCTGTTGTACCACTTGTATACAGAAGGCTGCATACATCATTTTCATCTAACTCAGCACGATTGAAAGCATCCGCAGAATATCTTTCTAGCCAAGCATCATAATCAATTTCAGGAGTTTCCTTATCTTTATAATGAACAATAATATGTTCAACCGTTTCTAATCGGTCTTTAATCGGTACAATAAAATCATATAAATCTTGGTCAACAAATAATACTTTAGATTCACTATGGTTTAAAATAAATAAGTAATCTTCAGGCTTTAATCGAATATTAAGAGGAACCATAATCCCGCCAAGCTGATACACACCATAAAATCCCTCAAACATTTCCACTGTATTCGGTGCTAAGTACGCAACATGATCTCCTTTTTTAATTCCAAGATCTTGTAAACCACGTGAAAGTCTATTTACTCTTTCGTTTATTTCTCGATATGTAAATACCCTATCATCACAATAAGCTGCTTCTTTATCTCCATATAAAGCAACTGCTCGATCTAAAAAGCGCGGCAACACTAATGGTACGTTCATGTTCTTCACTCCATTTTAAAAATTTGAATTTACTGAATTCTTTTTATAATAATATTCTATTTTTTTGAAATAACAGTTATCAGTTCATATGTAAAAGTTAAATAGATAATTGTTTCTTTGTACGGGCCCGTACTCTAACAAAGGTTGATACATTTTTTAGAAGCTTCAATGCCTAAATAATACCATATACTAGATATTTTTACAATATTTTTACTACAAATCCTATTTATACTATATTTATAAAAAACTACTTATTATATATCTTGTAATCTTGAATTGATTATATTTGTAAAATATTAGCAAAAATAAAAACACTTTGATAAAAGTTTTCACATTCCCTCCGAATGTTCTTTCTTCTATCAAAGCGTCTTAGCTTTTACATCTAAATAAATTTAATATGACTCTTCTTCCTCTAATCCATCACTATATATTTCACCCTCCCCCTCTTCTTCAAATTCTTCCGTTTCTTCCTCATCCGAATACTCTTCATCTAATTCCTCTTCTATATATACATCGTCATTTTCATAGTTTTCATCTGCTTCATAAGAATTGGAGTCTTCGTTCCAATCTTCTTCGTATTCGTTGTCTTCCTCATAAATCTCTTCTTCATAAGTATCTTCCTCATCTATTGTTTCCTCTTCGTATTCGTAACCGTCTTCTTCATACAAGCTATCTTCTTCTTCCGAAGCATTGTACCAGTCATCGGGGATATCATAGTAGGAGTTGTTCTCATCTGAATAATTTCCTCCATCAAAATACCAGTCATCACTATTCTCGAGCTCTTCTTGATAATGTAAGTGGCCCTCATCGTTATAAAATAGATTATTTAGTTCTTGTTCAGATAACGGTGTGGTAATCCAATCGGTAATTAATGAATAAATTGAATGTATCGGAATACTAAACCCAATAGATTCCTCTCCCATTACTTTAGCGGAATTGATTGCAATTACTTTCTCCGTTTTTAAGGATACAAGTGGACCTCCACTGCTGCCAGAAGCAATTTGTGCTGACATTTGATAAATATTTTCATAAGCACGCTCTCCAATATAAAAGCTGCGATCCACTCCTGTTATATGGCCTAAGGTTGCAGTATTACGCAAGCCTAATGGGCTTCCTAAAGCAAGTACTTCTTCTCCAAGTGAAGCACTTTCAGTCGTTTCCATGGGAAGAAAGTTACCTCCAGCTAAATCAGGTACTCTAACAACTGCAACATCCGTATTATTTGAATACCCAATCACGGTTCCACTATATTCATGATTTGTACTATCTTGAACGGTTACGTATATAGAACCTTCCACGACATGAGCATTTGTTAATATGTCCCCTTTTTCATTAATTAAGAAACCAGAACCTTGGCTTGCTTCAGTATAGATGGTTACTACTTTTTGTAAGGATTCTTCAATCACTTGAGAGACATCTTTTTGAACTTTTTCTGTGATTTCACTAGCGGGTAAAGCTTCAGCCTTAATTTCTTCTGTTTTCTTTTCTGTTTCCTTTTTGTCTTCTTCTACTTTCGTTGAATCTACTACAGCTGTTGTTTTAGGCATTTTTTGATAATCATTTGGATAAAAATAGTTCCATAATACAAGGCCAAAAGTAGTCATACTACCTAAAGCTAAAATTATAAGAAATGGAATCCGCTTTGACCCTCTGATCTTTTTACCACAATGTGGACAAAAACTCCCTCGACTTTCAATAGTATTACCACAAGAATGACACTCCAAATTTACCACCTGCTTTATATAAGTCTTTTAGACTATTATATTTTAATAATAGAATTTGTTCTATATGGTTTACTATTACTTAAACATTTTTTTAGTGGTGAAATAAATAGATCTACATGATTTTTAACATTTGAAGGCGAATAAATATATTCTAACGAGGTGTTTATTTAAATATAAAATAGCGTTGTTGCTTCTTACTTTTCTAGCTCATTACGTTAAAAATATCGAGTTCTCTATTTTTAGTTACTTTTTAGCCCTTAAATCCTACTTGTATGTTACTTTACAAAAGTAAGTTTATATATTTTCTTATTGAATAGGAGTGTTGCAGCATGTCTGAATTGACAACTGTAGTAAAAGAACGTCGCTCGAAAAATCTTAAACATGACCAATCAATATGAAATTGAACTCATGATTACAATTGGAAAAGAAAAAACAGCAAGCGACTACGAGGATATCGTATTTTATTAAAAGTCAATAAAATAATTATGAAACTCTATAATTAAACTATTATCTATTATAATGTCGCACATTATATATAATGCAAAGGAAAAGGATAGATGAACAGGGATTAAACCTGCTTGCATCTATCCTTTTTGTACAACATATGACCTCATTTACTACTACGACATAAATTCCTTCTCTTATATTCCTAGTTAGTCAATCAAGCTTTGTTATTACTAATGTGTCACCTCCGTTTAATTCTTTAAACAATAAACTGAACTTCGGCCTTTCTAGCTTTGTTCTAACAGCTTTCTCGGTTTCACATTTCCAATATTAACTCATTAACTTATTACTATGAGTGTGGTATTTTACATAGATAATCAAGCCGACTAATACTATAACAATGTAGAAAGGTATAAAAACTTATGGACCCTTTGTTTAATCCTGAGCCTCAGCTTAAACATGAATATAACAAGCTATACATCCCAGTAAAAGGAAAGTTTTTGATAAGTCACTTATTTTCTTTTTTATGGATGTGTTTTTCTATTTATCTATCGCTTCCTTGGTTAAAAGATCTCTCTCATATTGTATCGTTTCCGATTGCCTTGTTGATTATTGGGGGAATTTCATACATCCCTGGTTATATGAATGCTTTTTTAGTTACAAGCTTAATTTTCGATCGTCAGCCTTCTTTTAAAATCGAATTTCCTAATGATAAGATTACAATACTTATTGCTGCCCATAACGAAGAAGACAAAATTCTCCAAACTTTAAATTACATTGATAAACAAGACTACAAGGGAAAAATAAAGGTATTTGTTATCAATAATTGTTCAACCGATCAAACTGTTCAGGAAATATTAAAAGCCAAAAAAGAATTATCCGTTGAAATCGAGTTACTTAACGAAGACACCCCCGGAAAATTCCACGCATTAAATCGTGGGCTTAAAGCTGTTACAACTCCTTATATCATAACGGTTGATGCAGATACCCTGCTTCATCAGTCGTCCATTCGTTATCTTGTATCACGAATGAAATCCAGCCCGAAAGATGTTTGTGCTATTGCTGGATCAGTTCTTGTAAAAAACAGTAGAGAGAATTTATGGACAAAAGTTCAGGAATGGGACTATTTCTTAGGAATTGCATCCATTAAAAGACTTCAAGGCCTTTATCAAGGAACATTAGTTGCCCAAGGTGCTTATAGCCTATATAAAACAGAGTGTGTGAAAGAAGTGGGTGGTTGGCCTGATGCCATAGGGGAGGATATTGTTTTAACGTGGCGGTTGCTTGAGAAAAAGTGGAAAGTTTATTTTGAACCATTAGCCGTTTCTTTTACGGAAGTTCCTACTTCCTTTAAACACTTTGTTACTCAACGGGCAAGGTGGGCAAGAGGTATGATAGAAGGGTTAAATGAAATACAGCCTTGGGAGCAGCCTCAAATTTATGTTAAATATTTAACTGGTATTAACTTCCTTATGCCTTATTTAGACATCACCTATACATTTTGTTGGATTCCAGGACTTATATTAGCTTTTTTTGGTTATTACTATATTGTTGGCCCAATGACACTTCTTGTTTTGCCCTTAACACTTATTAGTTATAGCATTCTTTATTTCTATCAAAGAAATTTTGTATTCAAACCTTTAGGTCTTCGAATCCGAAAAAATATTACAGGATTCATTTTTTTCATTCTTGGTTATCAAATCATCATGTCTCCTGTATCCGTATATGGTTATATACAAGAGGTTTTTAAATTTAAAAGGCATTGGAAATGATTAAGTATTTTAAGGAGCATTATTTGCTCTTTTAATTTTTTACAATATCCCTTAAGTTATCACACCACAAAATCAAATAAGCCAATTCCTAGGTGGAACCGTCTTAAATAAATGATTTTCAACTAAAGCCACCCTATAGTTCAATAGCAATAGGTAAGGCTTTGATATTATCTCCACCTTTTCCCCTGCCCTACACCCAACGTGCGACTTTCACCGCATTAGGCGTTCCATCTTATTTTTTTAGACTAAAGCGATTAATTTAATAAAATCAAGCTAATCAAAACACCAGCATAACTAATTGCATTTCAAAAGGGGAAATATAATGTGTGATATTAAAGACAATTTCCTACTCTTAAAACAAAAATATACATTCACTGGTCTTTAATTTTACAAAGGAAACCTGTTACCGAATTGTTACACATATATAAAAAAACGAAGGACAGTTTGAAAGCTGTTCTTCGTTTTTTTATTTCCTACGGTTTAACGGCATTCCCTTCTTCCACAATATGATGAAGTAAATGAGCAAGATGATGAACTGGACCATACTCTTCACTTTCTTCCTCTTCTTCTAATTCATCGATACCGTGTAAATATAAGGCCATAAATTCATAAAAGTCATTTTGAGAAAATGAATAAAAATCTGATGGATCTTCCGCATCCTCTTCATACTTCAATACGAGGTGAGATACATCTCCTTCCTCATCTTCCGCATCTAAAAATACGAAAAATCCGATATTCGTATCGAGTTCGAATAATCTTCGAATTCCACCACTTGTTGATTTTTCAAACTCAGCTTCTGTTAATTTTTGAACTTGCATGCTGTCTACATTATCTTCTTGATGAAATCCAACAATAAAAGTATTCATCGTAGCCTCCTATTAGTTTTCAGAATACTAATAGTATGTCCTCTCATTTTATTTTTACAAGTTCATTTCTAAAACAATGGGACAATGATCACTGCCTAGAATATGGCTATGTATATCAGCATTTATTAAATGAGTTTGCAAGCGCTTTGATACGATAAAGTAATCAATACGCCAACCAATATTACGTTCGCGCACTTTAGCCATATAAGACCACCACGTATACGCCCCTTCTTTGTCTGGATAAAAATAACGAAATGTATCTAGAAAGCCTGCTGCCAGCAAGTCTGTCATTTTCTCTCGTTCTTCCATTGTAAATCCTGAATTCCCTACATTCGATTTAGCATTTTTTAAGTCACATGGTTGATGAGCAACATTTAAATCGCCACAATATACAACAGGCTTCACTGCATCGAGCTCAACTAAATACGCACGAATTTTATCTTCCCACTCTAAGCGCTCGTCCAATCGCGATAAATCTCGCTTTGCATTAAGGGCATACACATTGACCATATAAAACGTATCAAATTCTAGTGTAATAATTCTTCCTTCCGGTTCCTCTTGCTCATCACCTACACCATATTTTATCGATAAAGGTTGTCGCTTCGTGAAAATGGCTGTACCCGAGTACCCTTTCTTAAGGGCATAATTCCAATATTGATGATATCCTTCTAATTCAAGCTCGATTTGTCCCTCTTGAAGCTTTGTTTCTTGTAAACAAAAAATATCTGCATCTACTTCTTTAAAATAATCTAAAAATCCTTTCTTTACACAAGCTCGTATGCCATTTACATTCCATGAAACTAATTTCATATTTTGTCTTCTCCTTGTTGCTATTTTTTCTTATACTATATCCGATTATAATCGTGAAAACAAAAACCAAACATGGATAGAGCCTGAACTCTACCCATGTTTGGTTTAAAAAGCAGGGACCGCTGTCGTTTCAACTAAAGATTCATATAACTCAATATATGCTTTTGATGATGCATCCCAGCTATAGTCGAACCTCATCGCTCTTTCGGCAAGATTTTGCCATTTTTTCGGTTGAAAACGATATAAACCAACCGCTCTCTCAATCGTATACAGCATATCATGCGCATTATAATTCGTGAAACTAAACCCATTTCCTTCATTTGTAAACTCATTATAAGGAATGACCGTATCTCGAAGCCCACCTGTTTCTCGCACAATCGGCAACGTTCCATAGCGAAGTGCGATTAATTGTCCAATGCCGCATGGTTCAAATTGAGACGGCATCAGGAATAAATCAGAACCTGCATAAATTCGTCTCGATAATTGTTCATCGAAATATGTCTGAACGGATACCTTATCCGGATACTGCGCTGCTAAATCTCGCAGTGCAGATTCATAATAGGCATCTCCTGTACCAAGTATAACAAGTTGAACATGTTGACTCATCATTTCATGAAAGACACGAAGAACTAAGTCTATTCCTTTTTGTTCAACGAGACGAGTAACCATTGAAATAACGGGTATTTCATCATTTACAGGAAGATGTAAGTCTTCTTGAAGCTTTCGTTTATTCTCCATTTTTCCTGCATATGTTTTATACGGTTTAAATAAAGAAGAATCCAGCCTTGGATTATACACTTCATAATCGACGCCATTAATAATACCTTGCAGACGATTACTTCGTTTACGAAGAAACCCATCAAGTTGTTCACCGTAATAACCCGTTTGGATTTCTCCCGCATAACTTGGACTAACAGTTGTTAAATAATCAGAAAAAGCTAATCCTGCTTTTAAATAACTTACATTTCCATAAAACTCAAGCGCGTCCATATGAAAATACAACTCACTTAAATCCAATAATTCCGATAATACTGACTTAGGAAATACTCCTTGATAGCGTAAGTTATGTATCGTAAACACTGTTTTTAAGTTACGATAAAAGGGATGATTGCTAAAATGACTTTTTAACAAAACACTAATTGGCCCAGTTTGCCAATCATGACAATGGATAATATCTGGCTTTTCTTCTAAATAAGGCAGCGCTTCTAACACCGCTCTTGAAAAGAAAGCAAATCGCTCTCCATCATCAAAATATCCATAGTTGCCATGTCGTTTAAAATAGTATTCATTATCTAAAAAGTAGTAATTAATCCCGTTATCAACCAATTTTTCAATCCCGCAAAATTGCTTTCGCCAACCTACCGGTACTTCAATACTCGTCATATAGGTTAACTGTTGCTTGTATTTAAAAGGAAGATCTTCAAACTTTGGTAAAATAATACTAACTCCTATTTGTTGTTTTTTCAATGCTTTTGGCAGCGCTCCAATGACATCGCCTAGCCCGCCTGTTTTAATATATGGGGCACATTCTGAAGCAGCAAATAATATATGCATAATCATGCACCTCCATTAAATAACTTCCGCTTTTTTGATAACTAGTGGTTCGTTTTCTCCAACAGCCTTTTTCGCTTTCGTAATTCTTACTTCTTTATCCGCGATAACATTTTCAACAATAGCACCTTCTTCAATTTCACCCTTTTGCATAATAATGCTATTTCTCACGACTGCTCCTTTTTTCACTTTAACCCCACGGAATAGAATGCTGTTTTCAACTGTCCCTTCAATATCGCAGCCATTAGCAACTAAAGAATTTTTCACATTTGATGCCTGTCCGTACTTAGCTGGAGGCTCATGTTTAATTTTCGTAAATATACTCCATTCCTCACTAAAGAAAGATTTAAGAGTTTGAGGGTTTAAAAACTTCATATTACTAGCATGAAAACTTTCGATAGAATGAATAAATGGCAGCTCCCCAGTAAAGTGATATCCTTTTACATTTAAACAATGAAGATTAGCTTTTACCGCATCTTTTAAAAAATTATATTCTTCATTCGCTGCACATTTTTTAATCAAATCGATAAAAAGAGATTTACTAATTACATATGTTTCAAGCGAAATATGGTCGCCTGCTTGCGGTACATTAAATAAGTTAATATCAGTTACATTTCCGTCCTCATTCACTATACATTGATGATAAATTAGCTTTTCAACAGCACCGTCGTAAAAATCTTTATACACAACGGTAATATCCGCTTGATTTTCTCGATGAAAAGCAAGGATTTCATTGTAATCGATTTTACATACATGATTTCCTGGTGAAATAATAACTGTATCAGCATTTACTCGTTCAAAAAAACTTAAATGATTATGAAACTGTTTCATATCACCCATACTCGTTTCGTGCGGCTGAATAGGGGGCAAAATAAATAATCCACCTGAACGTCGATCTAGATTCCATTCCTTCCCTGATCCAAGGTGATCCATCAAGGATAAGTATCTTTCTTTTGGAAAAACGGCAACTAAAGAAATATCGGCATTAATAAAATTCGACATCGTAAAATCAATAAGACGATAACGCCCTCCGAAAGGCACGGATGCTATATTACGGTGAGTAGTTAATTCTTTTAAATATTGCTTCTCATTAATTAAATTAATAAGGCCTAATACATTTCCCATGACGATCGCCCCTTATCAAATATTCGTAATCTTTTTTTGGTCAGTAGAAGTAATCGTTTGACCTTCTCCTATTAAAGTAATCTTAGCTGATGGATTGGAGTTTCCAATCACAGCCCCATCTTCTATCACACAATTACTATCAATAATCGCTCTTTCAATGTGAACATTATCTCCAATATGAACATTCGGCATAATGACGGAATCTTTAATAGTTGAATTATAGCCAACCTGAACATTATAGGATAAAACAGAGTGCTCCACTGTACCATAGATCATGCACCCTTCATTTGTAAGAGATTGCTTAATGACTGCCTCTTCCCCGATATAATGCGGCGGATGATTCGCGTTTCTAGCGAATACTTTCCAATCAGGATCATCTAATTGAAACTGAGGGTTTACCTCTAGAAGATCCATATGCGCTTCCCAAAGGCTTTCCACTGTTCCAACATCTTTCCAGTATCCTTCAAAATGATAGGCATATAAGTGTTTTCGGTCCTTCAACATATTAGGGATAATATTTTTACCAAAATCGTGATCTGAGGTTAAATCCCTTTCATCATCTATTAAATAACTTCTTAATGTTTTCCAGTTAAAGAGGTATACACCCATTGAAGCTAAGTTGCTTTTCGGATATTCGGGCTTCTCATCAAATTCGATAATTCTTTGATTATCGTTAGTATTCATAATGCCAAAACGGCTTGCTTCTTGCCATGGTACTTGAATAACCGCAATTGTCGCTTGGGACCGTTTTTCAATATGATAAGCGAGCATTTGACTATAATCCATTTTATAAATGTGATCACCGGAAATAATTAAAACATTTTCTGGATTATATCGATCTATATATTGAATATTTTGATAGACTGCATTCGCTGTTCCTTTATACCACTCCCCGCCGTCTTTCCCTTTATAAGGAGGTAGTACCGAAACGCCGCCGAAATCCGAATCCAAGTCCCATACTTTACCATTCCCGACATAGTCGTTAAGTAAATGAGGCTGATATTGCGTTAAGACACCAACCGTATCAATGCCAGAATGTGTGCAATTACTTAAAGGAAAGTCAATAATTCTATATTTCCCTCCGAAAGGAACAGCTGGTTTAGCTAATCCACTTGTTAATTCTCCTAATCGAGATCCCTGTCCGCCGGCTAATAACATTGCAACCCATTTCTTTGAAGCCATTATCCCTTCACTCTCCCCTGTCTTTTTTGCGTTTGCTTCATAAAAACTGAAATAGCTAATGGTGGTACAGTTATTTCCATACTATAACGTTGATTATGATAAGGCTTCTTTTGAACAGCAATCGGCTGTCTATTACACTGACCCGTTCCACCAAAAGAAACGTCATCGCTGTTTAACACCTCGATATATTTTCCTAATGATGGAACACCAATACGGAAGTTATGATGCACATCAGCTGAAAAGTTGCACACAATCAATGCATAATCCCCTTTACGTTTGCCCTTTCTAATAAAACTAATAATACTCTGTTTATGATTATTCGGATCAATCCATTCAAACCCTTCCTGATCATGGTCAAGTCTCCATAAGCAAGACGATTGCTGATAAAAATGTTGCAACGTACGGAAAAATCGAGCCAACTTTGTGTGTGATTCATAGTCTAATAGTAACCAATCTAATTGCTCTTCATCTTTCCATTCAATAAATTGACCGAATTCTCCGCCCATAAACAGTAACTTTTTTCCTGGATGTGTGATAAAATACCCATAAAGCAAACGAAGATTCGCAAACTTTTGCCAATAATCACCTGGCATTTTATTTAGAAGAGAACGTTTCCCATGAACAACATCGTCATGTGAGAAAGAGAGCACAAAATTTTCTGAGAAGGCATAAAATAACGAGAATGTTAAGAGGTTATGATGATAAGGGCGATGGCTTATATCCAGCTTCATATACCGAAGAATATCATTGACCCAGCCCATATTCCATTTAAAATTAAAACCTAGTCCTCCTACATCCGTTGGTGATGTAACCAGCGGCCAATCCGTCGCTTCCTCGGCCATCATTAAAGCAGTGGGATACTTATGAAATACCGCTTCATTTAATTTTTTAATAAAAGCAATCGCTTCTAAGTTCTCCTCTTCGCCATACTGGTTGGAGATCCGCTCCGGAAGCGGGTTATCATGGTTTAAGTAAACCATCGAGGATACTGCATCAATGCGAAAGCCATCAATATGATATACATCCATCCAAAACATCGCATTAGAAATTAAAAAACTAACAACCTCTGGCTTGCTAAAATCAAAGCTGTACGTGCCCCATGCCGGGCGTTCCGCTCTTCGAAAATCTATCGGTTCATATAAAGGAGTGCCGTCAAACCTTCCTAAGCCATGAGCATCTTTACAAAAATGAGCAGGAACCCAATCTAAAATGACCCCAATTTGATGTTGATGACATTGATCCACAAAATACATAAAATCCTCTGGAGTACCATACCGACTTGTGAGTGAATAATAACCAGTCAGCTGATAGCCCCATGATTTATCATATGGATGTTCCATAACGGGCATAAGTTCGATATGTGTAAATCCGTTATCTACTACATATTCAATCAATTCATCGGCAAGCTCTCGATACGTATAAAACTCCCCTGTCTCTTTTTGTTTCCACGTTCCAATATGTACTTCATAAATGGACATCGGTTTATGATACACATCTTCCTTTTTTCGTTGAGCCATCCATTTGGAATCTTGCCAATTGTACGTATCTAATCGCTTAATAACTGAAGCTGTCTTGGGACGTAATTCTGAATAAAAAGCATATGGATCTGCTTTGAGAATAATATGATTACTTGGTGTATGTATTTCATATTTATACAATTCACCTTCCTTTAAGTCAGGCACGAACAGGACCCAAATTCCCGATCGTTCAATGCGTTCCATTTGATGATTCTCTCCGTTCCAATGATTAAAATCACCAACAACGGATACACCTCTAGCATGAGGAGCCCAAACGGTAAACCTTACACCTTCTTGATTCGCTTTTTTCACAAAATGGGCACCAAGCAATTTATAACTTTCATAAAGTGTTCCTTCATGAAATAAATATAAATCAGTGGGATTTATCTCATAGCAAGCATCAACAGTATTATTCAAAATTCCACCTCCATTCCTTTCTTAAATATATATTCGTTATAATTCTGTTTAATCCTTCCATATCTCTCGACTTCATCTGTAATAATTAACCACTTGATTTAACAAAATATTATATTCGACAAAATATTTACCTTTTTAGAAAATTAGATACGTTGTTCATGAATCTTGTTAATTTATACGTTATGTAACAGCGTAAAAAATTAAGTAAAACAAAATGAAAAAGCTCCTCCTATTCAAAAGGAAGAGCTCACGCCTATTTTGAGTATGTTAAGTTACTTGTTCATTGCGAATATTGTCCATTTTTACTAAAAATAGATACGATAAGGAAACGGACCAGGCTAACGGGGTATTTCCATTTGGTATATTTTTGCCGCCGATATATAGTTCCGGCACTTCAAAATTAGCGGGAATAATTTTTTTCGTTTTCTCAATATATTGTTTTGCCATATTATTTATACCTAGTTCTAAATAGCATAGCCCAAGCCATGGGAACCCAAAACACCATTCAGCTTCGCTGCCCTCATTATAATATTGATCATTTTCATAGCGGATGCAGCCATAGGTTCTTTCTAATTTATTGGAGACATTTTGTACGATTTTTAAAGCGGTTTTCCGATCTACAACTCGATACGGGTAAATGAGAGAAAGTAAGGCTAAGTCTGTTTCCTTTGTTTCACTTTCTCTAGGCAGCATAAATCGTAACGTTTCTTCTCCTTTTTTAATTAGCTCTTCCTTTACGTTCACAAGCATTTTGACGGCATTTAATCCTGCAACACAGGCGCCAATGCTCGATGCATGCAGCTCCATATTCTCTTCCCACATACCATTATCGATTGCTTGCCAATATTGTAAGCACTCTAAATAATCGACTAACTTCTGAACAATTTGGAGATCTCGTTCGTCACGAATCACTTTTTTTCCATGACGAAACCCTTCGCCTACCCCCCATAAAAAAGCACCAATGGCATCATTTTGAGCATGCCCCCACTCAACAGGAATTTCCTTTAAATCCGTTGAGTATCTAGAGTGGATATATTCAAATAAATACATTGGTTTTTTTTCTGTATGAATATCAATCTTCCATTCATAATTACGAAACAAGTCGAACAAAGCCTGATACGCTTTCTCATAACGGTCTGAAGAATCTGTTAAAAAAGGGAGCACGGTATAAACAACATCTCTAATCCAAACATAGCTATAATCTTTAGAGAGACTGGCCGTATATGCCCCATTCGAAAGTCGCATCCGATCAAGAACTTCAATGGCCTTGTTTACATTCATTGGATAACACCTCCGTAGCTTTTTGCTTTACTCTCAGTGTTGACAAAACCTACATTTCTAAACATCGTCCTCTATCTATTTTAAGCGTTTTCATAAAATCAACTGCAAAACCCGCTCCCTTGGCCTCTACGTATCTGTACTGTTAGTGTATGTAAGTACACATTGATTTGATAATGTTTTTACTCGATATAGAATAAAGGACAGCCCATATTATTTGTTACTCAATATGGGCCGTCCTTTATTCGTTTGAGCTTATTTATCTTCTCTTCAATACAGTGTATAACACTTTATTCTATTTAGCCTTATTATGAATTGATCAAAAGAAAAATCTTAAAATCATTAATGATATGACACCCACCAATACAGTGCCTAATAAGCTTCGTGAAAAAATCGCGACAAGAAATGTGGGTAACGCAGCTAGTAAAGATAACAGGTTATCCGATATAGAAAATTGATTGTTTGATAATAGAAGTTCTTGCGCAAGCAAAGCAGCCATAACAGCTACAGGTATATGCTTCAACCAATTAATGCCCCATTCTGGAATTTGAATACGACTTAGCAATACTAACGGTATAACTCTTGGAATAAAGGTAACAATAGCTGAGCCAACAATGACTAATAAGATATACATGTTTACTTCCATCGCTCAATCACCATCCCAATTGTAGCCGCCGCGATTGTTGCTATAATTACGCCCGCACTTCCTGGGAAAAGAAAGCTAGAAATAACAACTATCAAAACGGCACTTAAAGCAACTATAATATCAATAAAGTATTTTTTGTGACTCATAATTTGTAAAATAAGGAGCCCAATAAACATCGCTGGCAAAGCAAAATCTAATCCATATTTCTCCGGTGTTGGAATCCACTGTCCAAAAAATCCACCTGCTATATTAGCAAGAACCCAATTTAAATAAGCTGTAATGTTTAATCCTAACATCCATTTATAATTTAGCTGTTTTTTATGCTGCGCATGATTAATCGCAACACCAAATGTTTCATCTGTTAGCAAAGCGCCTGTTAGTATGTTTTGCCCTATTGTTTGCTTGCGAAAATAAGGAGCAATTGCTGCACTTAATAATAAGTGCCGACTATTTACAAAGAAAATGGTAAATACAATAGCTGATATAGGATGAGCAGCTGCAATCATCCCAGCTGCAATAAATTGACCAGATCCAGCATATAAAATTAAAGATATAAGGGCAATTTCAGCAATGCTTAAACCCGCTGTCTTTTCAACAACTCCCGCCGCAAAACCGATGCTCAAATAGCCTAATAAAGTAGGTACACAATCTTTAACACCTTGCCAAAAACTATCTTCTTCCTCGTAATATAATGCACTTTCGTTCATGTATTTCCCCTCCACTGATGACCGAAAAGCTTTCTGCTGTAATCTGTAGTAGCTAGACTTCCATAAGTAAATGATTATCTCTCTTTCTCTATAAGCAATCTCGTTAATCCTTGATAAATCCCCACAATCTCCTCCATCTTCATTCTGACAAGCCCGCTTGATGATGGAGCAACAAAATCAATCGTCCTAGGAACCATTGGCTGTGCCTGAACACCCCAGGTCACATTTCGCTTATTTGCATATTGTTGATAAACACCTTTTCCTACAAAACAAACAACTTTCGGTTGATACTTTATAATCTTTTGTTTTAATTGTTCTCTTCCTTCTATGTATTCAGCTTTTGTAATTTCATCGGCACTTTTTGTCGGCCTAGCAACAATATTTGTAAATCCAAAGCCTAAACCCAATAATGTATAATCTTCATTAGAACTATACTTTCTCGTTGTAATGCCCGCTTCAAAAAGAATACGCCAAAATCGATTATTAGGATTGGCATAGTGGTGTCCTGTTTCCGCAGAACGAAGGCTTGGATTGAAGCCGACAAATAAAATATCTAGGTTATGCTTTAGATGGTCTGAGATTTCCTTCATCGACATGCCTCATTTCTATCGATTTAAAAAATTCTAGGAAGATGCTTCTGCCTAATTAAGCTACAATTTCTATTTTACATATTATAATAAATTTAATCACCTCTTCCTTAGAAAAATTTTACATTTCCCAGGAAATTTTTTTTAAAATATTACTATTATACACATAAAAAACAGCCATCCATTTTAGAATGACTGTTTAGTAAACATTTTGTGTTATACAAAGATTGTGAGGCTCTTCTGCTTTTCTTGTTACCAACTAGCTTTTTTCACACCTGGTAGTTGTCCTTTATACGCGAGTTCACGAAAGGCAATACGTGACATATTGAATTTGCGCATATATCCACGTGGACGCCCTGTGATTCCACATCGATTATTTAATCGTGATGGAGATGAATTACGCGGCAATTTTCGAAGCGCCTCATAATCCCCTTTTACTTTTAATTCACGGCGTAGCTCTTCATATTTTCGTACTAGTTCTTCTTGCTTTTTTGTTTTAGCGACTTTCGATTTTTTAGCCATGACATGTTTTCCTCTCTTTCAAAAAGCGAAATCATTACGATTTAAATCTTATAAAAACTACTTTGTTTCACGATGTAACGTATGTCTTTTTAACCGTGGACTATACTTTCTTAACTCAATTCTATCAGAATTTGTTCGCTTATTTTTTGTTGTAATATAGTTACGATCCCCTGTTTCTGTACATGCTAACGTAATTTTCACTCTCATACATCATTCCTCCTATTTTTTACACGTTGTAAGATGGTAACTCATCCGCAAATGTTGTCCAATCCATTGAATCCTTTATATATATAAATATTGTTGGTCATTTTTCCCAACCCCTTGTGCCCCAATACTTATTATAGTTTTCGCCCATTTGTTTTTGGCGAAATACATCTAAAAACGGTCTATTTTCACATTAAATTCGAGTGAGTTTATGGTTTATATCAAATGTATGGATTCCTAGTATATCTTTAAGCTCTACATTACAATTTTGCCCATATAATCGTTTAGCAGTAGGATTCATCTGTATGATTCTTCCTTCAAGCTCTTGTAAATTTTCCTCAGATATTAAATCTGTTTTATTTAAAATAATCACATCAGGGAAGGCAATTTGCTCTTGTGCTTCATCATGATAATCCAAATGCTTTGTGACATGCTTACAATCTACTACAGTAATAATACTATCTACTTCAAATGTCTCAGATAGTAGTTCATCCATAAAAAAGGTCTGAGCAACAGGTGCGGGATCTGCAAGCCCTGTTGTTTCAATTAGGACTCGATCAAATTTCACCTTCCCTTCTTTCATTGAAAACAGAAGAGTTCGCAAAATACGTATCAAATCTCCACCAACAGTACAACAAACGCAGCGATTTTTCAATTATGCTTTTCTGTCAAGATTCGATTTAAAAGCGTTGTTTTTCCAGCCCCCAAATAACCAGTTAGGATGGTCACAGAAATTTTATTTGGATTGATCATAACCATGGATTTTAATCCTCCATTTATAGTATTTTGGATACTTTATTTACTTTTGCTTTATTTTTTTACGAACGCCTGCTACAGTCCCCTCTGAACTTTCAAATTCTTCACCATTAAATGTATGGCTTATTTTCCCTGTACAATCTTTATTACTCAAAAGGGAATCAATTAATAAAGGAGAATCCTGGGGCTTCATATCCTTATACCAGGTTCCATTTGGATAAGCAATGACCACACATTTATCATGGCAGCGTCCATTACAACGAGTACGGGTGGTGTGAATCGTATCATCTAATTCTTGATCTGAGATTTCTTTGCGAATGGCTTGAGTAAGTTCCTCCGCTCCCTCTCGATTGCAGCTACTGCCATTACAAATAAGAACATGATGCTTCGTGTTACTTAGATTCCATGTAGCCATTTTTATCATCCTTTCACAATAAATCGTAATAATTACGATTTATTAGGTATAATAATTGATTAATTAATGAACAGATATAGATGTTTCTTACTATCCCTAGCATTAGATTGTTTCACTTTTTTCGTATAGTCAATCCATTTCACCTTTCTATATCTTACTTCCATTCTTTCACTGATTTCTGCCTCAATTTCTTGCATAAAACGAGTAATCTCTTCGACTGACATATTGAAGTGACGAGCTGCAAGTCGATAGGGAGAGTGCTTCGTTAATAATTGGAGTAGTTGATCAGCTGTTTCTGCTTTTTCAGCCAACAAATCTTCTTCTTTTACAATGAATTTGTAAACTTTCCTTTTCTCATCAGTAAGCTTGCTTACCTCATCCCTTAACAAAAACTCCATTAATTTATCATTCATTTTCTGTACCTCGAGTATATGAATGGTAGTATAAGTTTGACTTTCTCTGATTTGAACAGATTTTCCTCAACATACAATCGTGACTCGCTCACAAAGGGTTTGAACCCTCTGCTTTTGAGTCAACCTTCGTATGCTTACCAACTGGCTTTTTTCACTCCTGGTAGTTGCCCTTTATGTGCAAGCTCACGAAAAACGATACGAGACATGTTGAATTTACGTAAATATCCTCTTGGCCTGCCCGTTACCGCACACCTATTATGCAATCTTGTTGGTGAAGAATCACGAGGTAATTTATTTAACGCTGCAAAATCACCTTTTTCCTTTAATTCTTTGCGAATTTCCGCATATTGTTCAACCAATTTTTGTTGTTTGATGGCTTTAGCCACTTTTGATTTTTTAGCCATATTCCTTTCCTCCTTAGCATTAATTGTAATGATTACGATTTAAATCATAAAAATATTCATTTATTTTGTTTCTCGATGCAAAGTGACTCTTTTTAATCGCGGGCAATATTTTTTTAATTCAATTCGATCTGGATTGTTCCGTTTATTTTTAGTTGTGATGTAATTACGGTCTCCCGTCTCTGTACATGCTAACGTAATTTTTACTCTCATGATAAATTCCTCCTCAATGTGATTAACTTAGTTTTGAAAAACTGGCAGTGGATCATAAAAAGTGGACCAATCTTGATTCATTTCATCATCCGTTAGTAAGCAGCTATCTAATAAGTCAGTGATTTGCTTTTGATTCATTCCAATCCCAATTAGAACTAATTCAGTCATCCTGTCTCCATATATTGCATCCCAGCGTTCTAAAAGCTCGGGTTCTTCTTTGAGAACTTGCTGCTGTTCTTCTTCTGAATAAGCAGCAATCCACTCCCCTGCTTTCTCTAAAGTTAATGACGGACCAGCTTGAGAAAGCAAGGAAGCCACATTGTTTCGTGTTGCAAGCCAAAGAAATCCTTTAGCACGGACCACTTCAACTGGCCAATTTTCGATCCAGTCCATAAGACGTCCTGGATGAAATGGCTTTTTCCTTCTAAAAACAAATGATGCAATCCCGTACTCTTCAGTTTCAGGAACATGTTCTTCATTCAGTTCTTTCATCCATCCAGCACTTTGGCTTGATGTTTCAAAATCAAATAATTGGGTGTCAAGTACTTGATCCAATGAAAGCTGTGAATGAACGGTTTCAATGATATTTGCATCAGGATTTAATGCTTGAAGGACAGCCTTTAACTCAGCTAGCCGATCTTTTACGACTAAATCCGTTTTATTCAAAACAAGGACATTGGCAAACTCTATTTGATCAATGAGGAGATCAGCTACCTCTCTTTCATCATCATCATTTGCAGCCTGCTTTCGGTCGAGTAACGTTTCGCCTGAAGCAAAATCCTGCCAAAATCGATTTGCATCGACAACTGTTACCATCGTATCTAATCGACAATATTGTGATAGATTGATTCCAATCTGGTCATCCACATATGTAAAGGTTTGTGCTACAGGAATCGGTTCGCTTATACCCGTCGACTCAATGACAATGTAATCAATATGACCCAATTGAGCTAGCTTTTCGACTTCTACAATTAAATCTTCTCGAAGCGTGCAGCAAATGCAACCGTTTTGCATTTCTATTAATGTTTCATCCGCTCTTACAAATCCACCTTGCTTCACTATACTTGCGTCAATATTGACTTCGCTCATATCGTTTACGATTACGGCCACTTTCTTATTTTCACGATTCGCAAGTATATGATTAAGTAACGTTGTTTTCCCGGAACCTAAATACCCGCTGAGTACAGTGACCGGAATTTTCTTTTGTTTCATTTCATTCCCTCCACTCCAGAATCAAAATCGTAATTATTACGATTTAATCACCTTATCATAATAAAGCGTAATCATTACTATTTGCAAGTTTTTTTCACAAAAAATTATTCAATACTTGTATATTCTGATAAATATTGCTCTTTCGGCGGTTGAATTTGATTAAATGTATTCAACCGGATGACTGGAATGACTTCTCCCTTGTACGTTTCTTTTCCTATCTTTCCTTGGACTTCGTACCATTGATTCGTTTTCAATTTTTCAACATCCCCTCGAAAAATAAAACCATATACATTAGCATCTGCAATACAACAAGTCATCGTTAAGCGAGCAATAGCAATTTGATTATTTGGAAAATCCGGTTCACGATAAACAAAACCTGCTAAAGAAATTTGTTTACCTTCCATATCATCTAGAAAGGTATACAAATGATTAAAAACTTCGAAATAGTTTTCATCCGTTACTTGAATAGCGTCTTGTTTTAAATCATATGAACCTTCTTCCATTTTCTTTGTTGAAAAAGCACTATTTTGCAGCCCCTTATTCGCTAATGCTTGTTCACTGAGCGAAAAATCTGTCATTATAAAACCTAAAAAAAGAGGAATACCAAAAAGCAAGTAAGGATATATAACTTGTTTCTTTTTTGACGTTTCGCATCCGCAGCAATCACAGCTTGAAACATGGGTTTTACCACTTTGAAATAGACATACACTAATCACACTAAACAGAACAAGCGCAATAATAGAAAAAGGAAGCATTCGATCAGCGAGAATATGACTTAAATTACCCGATACGTATAACTTAAACATCATTAAGCCGCTCGCAAGTAATAACAATGCTTCTAACTTTCTACGAAATTCAGCACCATATTTCCTCATTATAAACCTCCCATCTCTATAATCACACCAGCTAATAAGGATAAGCTAAATACAATACAAGTGACCACAATGATAAACATAAGAACAAAGCGTGGTTTAAAACAAGCAAATAGCACAAACGTATTCTTCAGATCCAGCATCGGTCCGAATACTAAAAAACCTAGCATAGCTTCTGGACGAAAACTATTCACAAATGTGGCTGCAACAAAAGCATCTGCTTCAGAACAAAGGGAAAGTAAATAAGAAAATCCCATCATCGCAGCTGTGCCTACAATCGACTGTTCACCTAGTTCAGTTAATAGAGAACGATTGAAAAATACTTGCAAGCAGCTTGCGATTAACGCCCCGATAATAAAATACTTAACAACCGAGAAGAAATCTTGAGAAAAATGCTGAATAAACTCTCTCCATCTTTCAGAAAACGAGGTTTTACTTCCTTCCATACTATGAGATAGTTCACCATAGTTATGAATCACATGTTCAACTTTTCCATTAAAAAATATTAGAGTGAAGAGACCAACTAACAAAGCTGTTATCACACATAAAAGAATTCTTCCATAAAATAGGGCAGGATGATTCGGAAAAGCATAATAGGTAGAGGCAAATACAATAAAGTTTAAGATTGGAGCCGCCACTAAAAGGACCACTCCTGCATGCAACGGAACCCCTTTTTGAATAAGCCTCCTTACAACAGGAATAATCGCACATTCACATACCGGTGTCACCAGCGCTGCAATGATAGCAAAAAAGAGAGCTTTGATCGAATGTTTTGGAATACATCTTTGAACCATTTCTTCACTAACAAATAATTGAATAAACGCTGAAGCTAGAACACCTATTAATAGAAAAGGAAGAGCTTCAAGGAAAATACTAAGGAACACCACAAATACCGAATTCCAGCGGCTGGATAAGAAAGCGTTAATATCCACGATTTCTTGACCTATAAAAAAGAAAACCATCAATAACAGTGCTAAAAGAAAAAGAACCACGTTCCCTACATAACGAATAACGATAGGCAACACCCCACTTAATAGATTGATAAAGTATATACTCTTCTTTCTATTAATATGAGTAGTATGAGAATTGAATCACATTTTTTGCACTACCTCTACTTAAATTATATCTGCTTGGCATCATTGGGTTTTGAAATAAGAAGGCTTCTCGCTGGATAAAAATGAAACAGCCACCTGGTGGATGGCTGTTTTTAGTCTTCAAATTAACGTTAGCTATTTCCTTGACCCATTGCTCGAGCCATTAATTGGCTGTAAACTACCATTTGAGCTAAATTACTAGCTTCAGCAATATCTGCTTGTTGTTGCTGTTGTTGATTC
>Ga0182739_1001392_pt1 | contig 25467 bp, 18 predicted proteins | sample eDN5th30CBELigBY_FD_128873 | JGI IMG/M metagenome (GOLD analysis project Ga0182739, IMG submission 128873) | Enriched backyard soil microbial communities from Emeryville, California, USA - eDNA 5th pass 30_C BE-Lig BY (version 2) (version 2) | ecosystem: Environmental > Terrestrial > Soil >... | reverse complement strand
TTCATCCATTTATCATATTGTGTCATTTCCTTATTTAACATATAATTTTCTTATAATGGCATTATTTACATAACTTTAAAAAGTCTTCATTTGTTTATCCCACTCTTAACGGCCAGTAAGACTCCCCTCAAGCTTATGAGTATGCGAGGAAGAGAAGTGGGAGATCAACTGTCCGTAAAGGTCCGATTGGTTCAACTAACCATCAGTGGGGGAGAGGAACCCCCACTGAAGGAAGTTTCACTTTATAAAAAAATAATCTTCCAAGCTTCCCCTTTTTAACTGGTAGATTGATAGGAGGATACATGAGATTTAGTACAAAGCTTTATTTTGGTTTAGGAATTATCTTTATTTTAATCACCATTCTAATTATTGTACTCCTAAGTATGCTTCGACAGCAAAATGACAAAATGCATCTACTTGTCCATGACAAAACTGAAAGAATAAATGCTGCTTATACATTAAAGAATGAAGTGAATAATTTAAGCAGGCAACTTTATGAATTGTCCTCCCAATCTTCTAAAACGCTCAATGATATAACGATGAGACATATGGAAGATACAAGAAAGGAAATAAACAAAGCACATAATTTTTTAACAGAGAATGATAAAAGAGAAGAGGCGCAGGATCTTTTAATAAAATTTGAAACCCTTTACGAACCATTTGAAGAAAAGGGGCAACAGATAATAGAAGCTGAAAATAAAAAAATGAATACAAATTTTTGGGTCAGAGAAAATGATGAAAAAAATAGATTGCTGCAAATCGCCAGTTCCCTTTATACAGTACAGATTCAAGAAATGCAGGATGACCTAGAAAATTCGAAAAAAACATATGATATCGTTGTACTGATGACGTATATTTATATTACTGTCGGGGTCGTATGCAGTATAGCGCTGGCTATCTATTTAATTAGAGGATTAACGAAAAATTTGCGCCAAGTTACTACTGTTATGTCCGGTATATCCTACAAAAAAGGTATAAAATTCCCACGATTAAAGGTTGCGTCAAAGGATGAAATAGGAGAAATTTCCCGTGCCTTTAATGAAATGGTAACAACTTTAGAAAATTATTCTCAGGATGAAATAGAAAGCCGTGCAAAGGCAGAAGAGAAAAGTTGGCTTGATTCACAATTGGCAGAAATTACAACGAATTTTTCTATGGCAGAAACAATGGAATCTCTTGCAGACTACTTTATTAGCAAAATAACACCAGCAGTTGGTGCCCAATATGGTATCTTTTATCTATTAAATAAGAAGGGGAATGTTCATTATCTAGAGGAAATAGCAAATTATGCTTTTCATATTCAAGAACAACAATCTATTATCCAACTTGGGGAGGGGCTAGTAGGACAAGCTGCGAAAGAGAATAAAAGTATCAGTCTTATTGATATCCCTAAAGGATACATAAAGATTAAATCCGGGTCAGGAGAGGCAGAGCCAAAGCAGGTCTTGATTCAACCTATTTCCTATGAAGGAAAGGTATTGGCAATTGTGGAATTAGCCTCTTTACAATATGTTAGACCTTTGCAACAAAGTTTACTTAAAGAAGTGGTGGAATATTTAGGTATATCGATTCAAGGGATTATCAATCGACTGGAAGTTAAGAGATTGTTAGAAGATGAACAACGTTTGACAGAGGAGCTACAAAGCCAATCGGAGGAGCTGCAAGCACAGCAGCAAGAATTAATGGCTATTAATGAGGAACTGCAGACTCAATATAGAGTTTCAGAAGAAAAAAATGCAGAACTCGAAAAAATAAGCAAGAAATTAGAAGAAAAAGCACAGCAGTTGATTTATAGTTCCCAATATAAATCAGAGTTTTTAGCTAATATGTCTCATGAACTGAGAACACCTTTAAATAGTATGCTGATATTGTCGCAAATGCTAGTGGAAAAGGAAAATGAAAATTTAAATGCAAAGCAAATTCAATATTTACAAACAATCTATTATTCTGGCAATGAATTATTAAGGTTGATTAATGAAATTTTAGACTTGGAAAAGATTGAGACTGGGATGATGGAGATAATAGAGGAGCCTGTGAAAATGGAGGGAATCCTAAATTGTTTGAAAAACCAATTTTCTCCTATCGCTAATCAAAAGAAGCTTGATTTTCTGATAAAAATTGATAAAGAAGTTCCTACTTGTATTGAAACAGATAGCCATCGTTTAAATCAGGTATTAAAAAATCTACTGTCTAACGCGTTTAAATTTACGGAAAAGGGAAAGGTAGAGCTCTCTGTTCAAATGGAAGATACTTCTAAGTTGGCCATACCTGATGAAGTGGTTTTATCCTTTACTGTGAAGGATACAGGGATTGGTATTCCTGAGGAAAAAATGAGTATTATTTTTGAGCCATTTAAGCAAGCGGATGGAACCATTAGCAGAAAATACGGTGGTACAGGACTTGGATTATCTATCTGTAAGGAAATTTCCCGCTTGCTTGGAGGGGAATTAGAAGCAACCAGTATCGAAGGAATGGGAAGCTCCTTTTCCATTTATTTGCCTATAAAAGGACAAACGAAAAAGGGAACAGTCTTAGCTAAAGAAACTATTTCTATGGAAGGGAGTTATCGGCAGATTGCAACCGCAAAGGGAGAGTTAATAGAGAACATCGACTCTAATAAGAGTGTTCATTTAACGGGAAAGAAAGTCCTAATCATAGATGATGATATACGCAACATCTTTTCCATCCATGCAGCTTTAGAGGAGTATAATATTGACATACTTTATTCGGAAAATGGTAAGGATGGTATAAATCTTTTAGAGGAAAACCCGGACACTGATCTTGTATTAATGGATATTATGATGCCAGAAATGAGTGGTTTAGAAGCTATTTCCATCATAAGAAAAAAGGAGAAGTTTAAAACATTGCCAATTATTGCATTGACTGCAAAGGCGATGAAACATAATCGAGAGCAATGTATAGAAGCGGGAGCATCTGATTATATTAGTAAACCAGTTAATTTAGAACAATTATATTCGCTTATTCAAGTTTGGCTTTATAAGGAATAATAGAGCGATACTGATATATAGGTAACGTTGGTAAATGGCTTGTTAATAGATAGGAGGCTTCATATATTTATGCAGTATTCGGCTCAATCTATAGAACAAAAGAAAAATCTATCTTCTTCTGTATCGGAACCAATCTACATTTTAATGGTAGATGATTTACAAGAAAATCTTTTGGCGCTAGAAGCAGTATTAAATTCTCCTCGTTATCATTTAGTATTTGCTAAATCAGGTGAAGAAGCTTTAAAATGCATTTTAAAATATGACTTCGCTGTTATTTTACTCGATGTCCAAATGCCAGGTTTAAACGGGTTTGAAACAGCAAAATTAATTAAAGAACGAAAAAAATCACGACATATTCCCATTATTTTTATTACCGCCATCTCACAAGATATTCAACATATTACACAAGGTTATCAAGTAGGGGCAATTGATTATATTGTAAAACCTTTTAATCCAGAAACATTAAGAAGTAAAGTGGCTCAGTTTGTTCAAATTTATGAAAGCCATACGAAAAGTCTCCATGAGATTAACTGGCAAACAACATCAGAACTGGAGAAAATGAATAAGGAACTAAGAATAACGAAAATGGATTTGACTAAAAATACGGTATTCTCTTCTGTCTTACAGAAAGCGTTACAGGATACAATTGTCACCTTCGATGAAGATGGAACCATTATTAGTGTTAATCCAAGTGTAAGAAATATGTTTGGTTATGAAGAAGATGACCTTATTGGGTCTTCTATCGAAGTTCTCTTGCATTCTGTTGAATCAGAAGTTTCTGGAGAGACACCTATTACCTTCGATATACTCATGCCAAATTTTATTGGTAGAATGATAGAGGCAAAAGCGAAGCGGAAGAATAATATTATTTTTCCCGTTGATTTATATATTGGGGATGCAATGGTTGAAGATTATCAGCTATTCGTATGTACGATTCGAGATATTTCTGAAAGAAAAGAGGTAGAGCTATTAAGAAAACAACAAGTTGATCAACTAGAGCATGCTGTAGAAGAAAGAACGCTAGAGTTATTATCTATGAATCATCAGCTGCATAGGGAACGGGAGGAAAAATCTAGGGTAACAGATGATTTAATGCTTTCCGAAGGACGATTTCAACAAATATTCGAGGCGAGTCCATGCATGATGGCAATTCGTTCCTTGCAAAACCCAGTTTTTATTGCTGTAAATAAAAACTGGGTGGCAAGTACAGGTTATACGATGGAAGAGTTGAAGGAAGACAGTTATCAATGGGAGATATCCAAAGATATAAATGGCTTAGAAGAGAAATTTCATGAGGATGAATGGCAGACCCCATTTAAAAATCAAAGAGTCTTTTTCATGCTGAAAAATGGGGAACAGAAGCAAGGATTATTATCTACGGAGATTATAACAATTGAGAATAAAAATTGTGTGTTAATCGTTTTGAACGATATAACAGAAAGATTGGCTTTTGAAAAGGAAATGGCAAGACTAGATCAATTAAACCTAGTTGGGGAAATGGCCGCTGGAATAGCTCATGAGATTCGTAATCCGATGACAACAGTTCATGGATTCTTGCAAATTGGAAAATCGAATCCTTCAAATTTATCATTAGAGCATATGGAGTTAATGATTGATGAGTTAGATCGGGCGAATAAGATTATCAAAGAGTTTCTAACATTAGCAAAAAATAAGACGAGCGATAAGAGAAAGTACTCGTTAAATAAGATTATTGAAATTATTTATCCCTTAATTAATGCAGAGGCATTATTGACTGGAAAAAAGGTGAATCTCCAGTTGGATGATTGTCCTGAACTTTATTTGGATGAGAAAGAAATAAGGCAGCTTTTACTGAACCTTGCTTTAAATGGTTTAGAAGCTATGGATGCAGAAGGAATTCTCACAATAAGAACATTTTGCCAAGAACAATATCTTGTGTTGGAAATCATCGATAGCGGTACTGGAATTGATGAGGAAATCTTAAATAAATTAGGAACACCTTTTTTTACAACGAAGGACAATGGTACAGGACTTGGCCTTGCGGTGTGTTATCGAATTGCAGAACGTCATAAAGCGAGAATAAAAGTTAAGACAAGCGAGAATGGTACGAGATTCTCTGTATATTTTGAAATAGTGGAAGGAAAATAGGGATTGCTTAACTAGCAGTTCTTCTATTTTTCTTTTTTATTGTTAGAAATCCATTTCCTTTATAGCAAATGAATAAGGATTTTAAAATTCATGTTATTTAAAAAGGAATTCTAGAAAGAAAAAACGAAAGTATACAAAAAATGATAGAGAGGAGATTTCAAATGGTTCCACAAAGGGTTTCGTTGCTAACGTTAGGAGCTTTCCAATTACCGGAATTGCGCAGGTTTTATCAACTTCTTGGCTGGGAGGAAAAAGAATCTAGCACAGATCAATATGCCATTTTTACGACAGCTGGCGTTTTGTTAACCTTGTTTCCATTGGAGGAATTAGCGAAGGATGCTGGGATAGAACTACAAAATCCAAAGGAGGGCTTTAGAGGAGTTACCTTTGCTATTAATGTAAATACGCCAGAGGAAGTAGACGTTGTAATGGAAAAGGTGAAAGAAGCGGGAGGAAAGGTTCTTAGAGAACCAAGTGATGCATTTTGGGGCGGAAGAACCTCTTATTTCGCTGATCCAGAAAATAATATTTGGGAAGTAGCATGGAATCCGAGCGCTATATTTGATGAACGTGGAGCAATGATTGAGTTCTAATCGATGAAATAATAAAAAACCAATGGTGTTTTCCATTGGTTTTTTGACAGTCTTTTCTTACATAGATTACTTATGTTTTACAAAATCCATTACGTAGCGGATATATTTATCATCTCTTGCAAGCCATGCCCCATAGTTTCTACGGAGGAAGATTTCCCCTTGCAAGAAGGTCGGAAATGTTTGCGGGAGTTTGGTTTTTTTATGATTGATTGCCCACTGGTTTTTGCTTACTTGATAAAGGAAGAATATATCATCTTGTTTATTTTCAAACAAGGTTCCGAGTGGAGAATCTTTTTTATTGTATTCATTCTTTTTTGGATCTTCTCTTAACGGTTCTAATGCAAAAGTATCTAAGCAATAATTTTGATAGGCTTTATCGGTTAAGTTGCAGCCAGATGCTTTGACATGACCACCACCGCCATAGGTACCTGCTACTTTGGATACATCTACATGATCATGAATGGTACGGAAACCAAGCTTTTTCCCGCCAATATTAACAATCGCTATGTAATCTAAATGAGGGTACTCTTTTCCGAGCTCATTCCCTAATTCAGAATGGTATTGCTCTGCATATACAACGCCTGCATATAAACCATCAATCTCCTTTTGCACGAGTTCACGTCGTTTGCGTCGGATGTAACGGTCAATTTTCTTTTCTTCCATATCTAGTATCTGTACTTCTAGCTCATCAAAAAAGAAATGCTCATTTTCCTTTAAACGTGTTACCATTTTCTCAACAAATTCATCAAAAGAAATTAGATAAAAAAGTGCATTTAGACGTTGTGCTTCTAAATTATTATTTCTTTCCCAATCCCAGGTATCGTATTGTCTTACTAGTTCAACAAATTCATCCACCGCTGGAGAGGGTGTCATATAGCCATTTTTGACAAGGTATTCATATAATAAAGAAGTGGCACTAGTTAACGTTCCATCCTCATCTTGAACAGAAACAAATCCCCATTCAAAATCATTTAAATGAAGTGCCGTTTTATGATGGTCAATAAGTTGAACTTTTCCACCCTTTTTATAATAATCATCTAGTCGAATTGTATTTTCCTCATTAACAGAAAGATCGGTAATAAAGAGGAAGGTATTTTCTATTTTTTGATCTAAGAATTTTTCTACTTCTTGATTCAGAAAAGAAACGGAGTTATAACGAATCTCTACGTCTTCTCCGAAAGCCAGCTTTGCCACAATGCCGCAGCCAACTCCATCTAGGTCATTATGCGATAATAGTTTGTACATTTTTTTCACCCCTGCCCAATAGTATAATCTAATATGGAAAAAATAGAACAGCTTACGACTAATTTCTTTTAGAAAACAATCTGAAAAACAATTCATTGGAAAGAAAAAAGGTGTCTCAAATAGGTTATGCACCCTGCTTGAGACAGCCCTACGTATAGTTATTTCAATCCAATGTATACAATTTCGCCGTCTATTTGAATTTCTTTCATTTCTGCTATTCTTTCAAAGAGGAGCTTATGAAGAATAACGCCTTTATGAATGAGGGAATGATATTCCATCATTGTATTTTTGAAAATGGATGAACTGTCGATATATAAATCAATTTTTTTATCGACAGGCAGATTTTTCTCTTTGCGCAAATCTTGGATAGACCGAATCAGTTCTCGGATGTTCCCTTCCTTTTTTAATGCTACTGATACGGTAGTATCAAGCATTACGGTAAAGTTCTTATTAGAGGCCTCATGATATCCAGGTAAATTTGTTTTTCTTTGAAGGAGTATTTCCTCTCCTGCTAGGGTAACACTTTCTTTACTTTCTAGCTGAAAAGTTAAATATCCTTTATTTCTGAAGAAATTTATCTCTTCTTGTGTAGCGGTTTGTACTCTCTCTTTAAGTTGCTTTGTATTACTTCCTAGTTTTGGTCCTGTCTTTTGAAAATTGAGCTTTAAGGAATATTGAACATAATTATCTTGAGAATCTATCCAGTTAATGCTTTTTACATTAAGTTCATCTTTTATAATTGGCTCAAATTTAATAAGCTCGATATCTGGCGAATTCGTTGCTGAGAAAATCAGTAGTGTTGCTAAAGGTTGCTTTGTTTTTAGTTGAAACCGGTGACGGAGACTTCGCCCTAGTTCAACTATCTCTTTAACCTGTTCCATTTGTTCTTCTAATTGTTTATTCATTCTTTCTGAATTCTTTGAAGGAAAGTTAGTCAGATGGACGCTTTTCCCTGTTAAGGCAAGATAAATGCTTTCAGAAGTGAAAGGAGTAAAAGGAGCAAGCAATTGTGATAACTGAGTTAATACAGTATATAGTGTTTGAAAGGCAGAAATTTTATCCTCAGACATTCCGGCTATCCAAAACCGTTCGCGATTTCTACGAATATACCAGTTGCTTACATCGTCCATTAACTCACCAAGTTTCCGAGCTGCATTAGTCACTTGATATTGTTCCATCTCTGATTGCACGACCATTGTCGTCGTTGCTAAGCGAGAGAGAATCCAGTGATCCATATTAGGCATATTTTTAACTTTAGGTAAATCTGTCTCAAAACCATCTATCTCAGCGTATAAGGAGTAGAAATGAAATAAACTTAAAAATGTATCAATGATTTTTGATTTTGCCTCTTGGACATTTTTTGCTGAGAATCTTTTTTGGTTCCATGGAGCGCTATCTGCGATAAGCGCCCATCGTAGTGCATCTGCACCATATGTTTGGATAAGCTGGACAGGGTCTAGCGCATTGCCCTTACTTTTAGACATTTTTTGCCCATCCTCATCTAATACATGCCCTGTAGCCACAACATTCTTATATGGTACTTTACCAGTATAGAGGACAGATACAGCCAATAGCGAATAAAACCATCCTCTTGTTTGGTCAATTCCTTCTACAATAACATCTGCAGGAAACTGCCGTTGAAATACTTCATTATTTTCAAATGGAGTATGATATTGGGCAAATGGCATGGAGCCACTATCAAACCATACGTCGATTACTTCAGGTGTTCGATACATCTCTCCACTGCAAGATGGACATGTTAAGACAAGTTCATCTACGTAAGGTTTATGCAATTCTAACTGGTCAAATGGGGCCTTAGTATATTTTTTTACTTGTGCAATACTTTTTGGAGCAACCTCCTTTTGACAGGAAGTACATTGCCAAACATTTAGTGGTGTTCCCCAATATCGGTTTCGACTTATATTCCAATCGACTAAACCATCAAGAAATTTTCCGAAACGACCATCCTTTATATGCTCAGGATGCCAAGTTACTTCTTGATTTCTAGTGATAAGCATTTCTTTTACGGCAGTAGTTTTAATAAACCAGCTTTCTGTCGCGTAATACAAAAGAGCTGTGTCACAGCGCCAGCAATGTGGATAGGAATGTTCATACTTTTCTTTATGGAATAACAACCCCTTTTGGTGAAGCATTTTGATTATCTCCACATCCACTTTCCCGTCTTTTACAAAGGCGCCAGCTAGAGGAGGAATACATTCTTTGTATCTTCCCCTTTCATCGACTACGTGTACAAAAGAAAGATTGTTTTCTTGCACAAGTCGATAGTCATCCTCTCCATAAGCAGGAGCAATATGGACAATTCCTGTTCCGCTTTCACTTGTGACGAAATCGCCATGATGAATGGTATGACCTTTCACAACTTGAATATAGGAAAATGGTGCTGAATAGGAGAGACCAACTAAGGCTGATCCCTTTAATTGTTCGATTACTTCCCCTTCTGTGCCAATAACCTGCTGCAATCTATTTTGAGCAACAATGAATATCTCTTCCCCTACTTTTACTTTTACATAATCTAAGTCTTTATGAACTGCTAAGGCCACGTTCGCTGGTAGCGTCCAAGGTGTCGTTGTCCAACCTAGTATATATTCATTTGCTTTTGTAGTTAATTTAAATTTAACGGTTGCACTTAAATCTTTTACATTTTTATAGCCTTGTGCCACTTCATGTGAGCTTAAGGAGGTTTGGCAGCTAGGGCAGTATGGAGAGACGCGGTGTCCTTTATACAGCCAGCCCTTTTCATGAATAGTTCCAAGGATATTCCAAACCGATTCCATATATTCATTACTCATGGTCATATATGGTTCATCCATATCAACCCAATATCCTAATTCTTTCGAAAAGGTTCTCCATTGCTTTTCATAAGAGAATACACTTTCTTTGCACTGTTCAATAAATGGAATAACCCCGTATTTTTCGATTTCTTGTTTTCCAGAAATACCGAGTGTTTTTTCTACCCCTAATTCAACAGGGAGTCCGTGGGTATCCCAACCGGCTTTACGAATTACTTGTTTTCCGTTCATTGTTTGAAAGCGGGCAATAATATCTTTGATAGTTCTGCCTAATGCATGGCCGACGTGTGGAAGGCCATTAGCTGTTGGCGGTCCTTCGTAAAATACAAAAGAATCATTGTTTTTGCGCTGTTCGATTGATTTTTGAAAAATCCGTTCTTTTTCCCAAAAGGCGAGTATTCTTTTTTCACGAGCTCTGTCTGTTTCTTTTTGTTTTTCCATGCATATCCCTCCATTTTTAATCAGTAAACATTCCAGTATAGAAAGATATTTTCGGAAATAAAAAACACCCGTCCCTTTGTAGGGACGAGTGTATTATTCATAACCCGCGTTACCACCCAAATTCTGTTTGGCAAAAGAGCAAACAGCGCTTAGTCAACGTACTATCATACGTGTTCCTTTTAACGGTGGAAATCCGTCAAGACTTACTAACTGTTCAGCCTTGCATCTCAGAGATGATTTTTCCGGTTTGCTTTCCTTACTGGCTTTCACCATACCCAGCTCGCTAAAAGGGACACAAAACGTACTTTTTCTCTTCATTGATTTCTATGAATTGGAATGTTTTGTATAGGATAGCACTTTTAAATGGGAAGTTCAAGAGGCATATGCCTATATTTCATCATGAAAAAAAGCTTAATGAATAAGAGAAAATACAGCCACAAATCTGTCATAGTATCGAGACTGGGATTTTGTTAGAATGGTAGGTAGTGATTGAATAGGCTTGAAAGGGAGTAGAGACATGAAGAAAGTATTAAATATAGCCTTCTTTTATGCTATTTTAGGATTAGTAAGTGGTGTTTATTATAGAGAGTTTACAAAAATGAGAGATTTTGCAGGGGAAACTCAACTCTCTGTTGTCCATACTCACTCGTTTGCTTTAGGAATGATGATTATGCTGATTGTCTATTTATTCTGTTATACGATGAAAATACATACGCTTAAAAATTTTGATGTGTTCTTTTATTTTTATAATATTGGTGTTCTTTCAACGATTACATTAATGATTATTCGCGGGACACTGCAAGTGCTTGAATTTGATTTATCAGTTGGGTTAGACTCTGCTATTTCTGGAATTGCAGGCTTAGGCCATATTTCTGTTACGATTGGATTAGTGTTGTTTTTTCTTCTTCTGAGAAAAAATCATAGCGAAAATATTCGAACGAAGTAGAAAAGAGCTGTTTTTCCGAAGCTTATTCGTAGGAAGTTGCTTCGGAAAAACAATAGATTGTATGTTTAAAGATTTGTCTCTTTGTTTGTTATATATTTTTTATAATGGGAAAGAGCCAATAATGGGAAAATCTTATTATAGCTATGATAATAGATATAGAATTGATTTGGTAAACCAATTCCTGTAGGATAGGTAATTGCATCATCCTCTTGTTTTTTTTCTAGTATATAGCTTATTCCCCTTTTTACTTCTTTGCTTGCTCCTTCCCCTGCTGCAACTAATGCATCAACAGCCCAAGCCGTTTGTGATTCTGTGCTGAATGGGAGAGACACATAGGATAATTTTTCACAGCTTTGGCAAGATTCGCCCCATCCTCCATCTGATTGTTGAATTTTTTTCAGCCAAGCAATAGCTTTCTTGATTGTTGGGTGATTTACATCCATACCAACAGCGGCTAAACCAGTAATTGCTGCCCATGTTCCGTAAATATAACAAACACCCCATCTGCCATACCAAGAACCATCTTTTTCCTGATGGTCGATTAGCCAGCTTGTGGCTCGCTTTATATGAGGATGCGTGTAGTCTAAATGCGCAAAGTTTCCCAAGTATTCTAGCACTCTTCCTGTCAAATCAGCAGTAGAAGGATCAATTGCTGCATCTTTTGCATTTTCAATTGGAACTAATTTAAGTATTTCCCAATCGGTATTTTTTTCAAAGGCTCCCCATCCTCCATCTCTGTTTTGCATGGAAAGTAAATAGTTTGTTCCTTTTTGCCAAGCCTGATGGACAGTTTGGTCTATTGCTGCTGGAGCTGTTATGGCTCGTAAAACTGCAGAGGTATCATCATTGTCTGGGTTATTTGTATTAATGTCAGAAAAGCCCCATCCACCAGGTTCTGTATGGGGGTTATGAACCTGCCAATCTCCTTTTTTTGTATGCTGTTTTGTCAGTAGATATTTCGTTGCTTTTCTTATCGGGGTAGTGTCAGTAGCCATTCCCGCTTGCTGTAACGTATAACTAATTAACCCTGTATCCCAAACGGTGCTGGTAGAATTCTCGAGGTGACTTTGTTCCCCTCTTTTATCAATGAGGGATGAGAGACCAGTAACTGCTTTTTGAATAACAGGAGAGTCCTTTTTATAGCCAAGCGCAAGTAGTGCATAAATCATAAAGAAAGTTGCGCTTGCATAACTGTAAAGCGTTCCATCTTCTTCTAGTCGATCTAACATGTACTTTTCTCCGTATTGAAAGCCTAGGTGATGGAGATAAGACGGGAATTTTCCTATTCGTTTCATCTCTTTCCATAGGAAGGTAATTGGAGAGCGCTCATCTTCTAAGTGAGCATAGGATGGATAAAGGGCTATATCTCTTGCAAATAAGTCATCTAGCTGTGGTTTTGTTTTAGCATCGATAGTGAATTTTTTATTCGCTGCTATTAACATTGGTATGAAATGAATACGAGCATAGGCACTAAACTGATAGAAATTAATAGGTTGAAAGGTGGGCAAAAGTAGAAATGTCATCGGAATATAGATCATATGGGACCATGGGTAAAGACCATTGACGGAAAGCATCCATTTTATCATAAAATGAGCTTTCGCTAATCCGTCATTTTTTACTATAAATGCTTTTGCTTTCTTCATTTGATTGTCGTTCTTCGAATAATGTCCAGAGTATAAAAGAGCAGTATACGCAATAATGGTTGCGGATAAATGCCCGTTAGGCTCATCGCTATATGCTTTCCAATAGCCCTCTCTATGCTGAGTGGCACGCAGTGTCTTCGTTAAAAGGCGAATATTTTCTTCTTCTGTCTGGATGTCTAAAGCTCTTATGGTGATGATATAAAATGCATCTGTCATTAAGCTTCCCTGAAAACGAAAAGGAAAAGATCCATTTGCTTGCTGATGTTCGACAAGTTCTTTTACACGTCTTTGTTGTTCTGTTTTAACCGATTCGAGAAATGTATTCAATAAGCTCACCTCAAATTCAACATCGTATTAGTAAACTTTATGCAACTTAGGGAAAGTCATATTCAGAAATATTTATATTTTCTTTTTTTAGTGGTTGAAATTGGAAAGATAGAGGACTATAATAAAACATAATTTCATCGAGCGAACATGTAGATCAGAAGGAGTATCCTAAAAAACTTTTTCAAAAGAGAGCAGTCGGCAGCTGAAAAGATTGTGTTGAAGTCTTAGGAGAAGACATCTGTGAGTGTTACTTTGAACGTTGTATAACTAACTAGTAGAAGTAACCGGCCGTCACCGTTATGATACAAGTGGTTTTTTTAAAAGAACAATTTGGGTGGTACCGCGGATAATCCGTCCCTTTTATAGGGGCGGATTTTTGTTGTTTTTTTGCATAAATTTAAGGAGGTGAGTACCGTGGATGACGATGATGATAACGATATGAATCAAGAGAATTTACTAACTTTAGGAGGAACAACGATATGGAATTTTCAAAAAGGGTACTCATTTCTGAGTGTGAGCAACATATTGGTAAAGAAGTAATATTAAAGGGCTGGGTGAAGAAAATTCGCCAACTAGGAAAGGTTGGCTTCTTGTTATTGAGAGATCGTACTGGAACAGTACAATGTGTTTTAGAGCAGGAGCAAAATCAGTTGAAAATAGAAACAGAAAGTGTAGTTCGGGTGACTGGAGTTCTTGTAAAAACGGATAAAACAGCAAATGGAGTAGAACTGCAAGTAAACGAATTAATCGTACTAGCTGAAGCGGATCCTTTGCCATTTGAAATTAATAAGAAAAAAGTAAATGCAGGGTTAGACCACTTATTAAATCATCGAGTTTTATCATTAAGACACGAGCAAATAAATGCTATTTTTACAGTCCAATCCATGTTTGTAAAAGGTTTTGCAGAGTTCTTAACAAAGGAAGGGTTCACCCGGATTTTCACTCCTAAAATCGTTTCACAAGGAGCAGAAGGCGGGGCCAATGTTTTTACCTTTAACTACTTTGATAAAAATGCTTATTTAGCTCAATCTCCGCAATTTTATAAACAAATGATGGTTGGAGCGGGGTTTGAAAGAGTGTTTGAAATTGCTCCTGTATATAGAGCAGAAGAACATAATTCCTCTAGACATTTAAATGAATATACCTCGCTAGATGTCGAAATGGGCTTTATTGAAAACGTCGAGGAAGTAATGGAGATGGAAAAGCAGGTTCTTCAATATACTTTTGATTATGTGAAGGAGCATTGTCAGAAACAGTTAGACATACTAAAGGTTGAAATACCAGTGATTAACGATATTCCCCAAATGACATTAGCAGAGGCACAGCAACTATTAAAGAAGAAGTATCAAAAGGATTCCCCAGAAGGAGATTTAAATACAGAAGGGGAAAAGTGCATTGGAAACTATATAAAGGAAAAGTACGGAAGTGATTTTGTTTTTATAACCAACTATCCGAGAACAACTAGACCGATGTATACAATGCCAAATAAGGAGAATCCGGTGTTAACTGATTCATTTGACCTTTTATATAAAGGAAGTGAAATTACCTCAGGCGGACAGAGAATTCATCGACAAGCAGAGCTGATAGCATCTTTTAAAGAAAAGGGACTAAACCCAGATGAGTTTAAGGCATATATCGATTCTTTTGCATATGCAATTCCACCACATGGAGGGTTTGGAATTGGCTTAGAACGAATTATCATGAAGTTTCTAAACCTAGGAAATATTCGGGAAGCAAGCGCGTTTCCGAGAGATTGCGACAGGATTATTCCATAAAATGGTTATTTAAGTCTAGTACCCATAAATAAAAACTAGCCCCTTACTCGTAAATTCGTAGGTTAATTTGGAGAAATGTTTTCTAGAAAACATAACCAAAGCAGAGCTACATTACGAAAGGAGCTAGTTTTATTATAATATCCCGAATTTGATTGATTAAAACATAAAAACGAGCATATTTTTATAAAATTTTAATAATATGGGTTTCTTTTCTATCTAGAAAAGGTATAGGACAAGGAGATAGATTATACATAGTTGGAGGGGGAAACATATGATAGAGGATCTAGAATTAGTACTTGATGCAAAAGCTGTGCTTGGAGAAGGACCATGCTGGGATTTTAGAAACAATATTTTATATTGGGTAGATATTGAAGGAAAAAAAGTACATATGTATAACCATATTTCTGGTGAGCACAAACAGGTTCAACTAGAACGAGAAGTATCGGCTGTTATCCCTTGTATAACAAAAGATACAGAATTTATTGTTACATTAGATAATGGCTTTCATCTTTTAAATATAGAAACAGAGCAACTAAAGTTTATTGGCGATCCAGAGCGAGATTTAAAACAGAATCGTTTTAATGATGGGAAATGTGATGCTTATGGTCGTTTATGGGCAGGTACAATGTGCAGAGATGGAAAGACGAAAGATGCAGCACTATACTGTCTTGATAATGAGGGAAAATGGACGGAAAAAATAAGTCATTTGAGTATTTCGAACGGCATTGCATGGACTAGTGATAATGAATACTTATACCATATTGATACACCTGCTCAAACAGTAACACGTTATGAATATGATTTGGAAACAGGAAAATTAGGAAAAGCAAAGCAGATTATTGATTTTTCAGAGGAAGAAGGATTCCCAGATGGTATGACAATTGATAGCGAAGGAATGCTATGGATTGCTCATTACGGTGGAGGAAGAGTGTCTAGATGGAATCCAGAGAGTGGGGGGAAATTAAGTGAAATATGCTTGCCAGTGCCGAATGTGACGTCTTGTACATTTGGAGGGAAAAAACTAAATGAGTTATATATAACGACAGCGAGATCTGGTTTGGATGATGAAGAATTAAAAAAGTATCCACAATCAGGAGGGTTATATAAAATCAAGCTACATATTCAAGGAGTAAAAACGTATTTATATCAAAACTAATTCTCTTGGCTATAAAAAAAGAGCTAATCAAACAGGATAATCATTTGATTAGCTCTTTTTTTATTTAACAACTAAAACTGGACATTTTACGCTTTTGATTACTTTATGACTAACACTTCCCAATACCAGTTCTTGCAAGGAATTTAATCCGCGGCTGCCAATGACAAGTAAGTCAAAGCTCTTTTGATTTGCATACTCGACAATTGTAGGACCCGGCTCTCCATGAAGAAATAGTAGTTTATAAGTGATATTATTGGATTGTAAGTATTCTTCCATTGATAAGAATTTTTTCCGCCTAGTAAGTTCTAAATCAGCCTTCCCTTGAGCGTGCAATACATCATATTTCGATTGAGTGATATCTAGGACATGAACAACTGTAATTACAGCATTCTCCTGAAGGGAAGCTAATTTTACTGCTTCTGTTGTTGCTCTTAACGAGTTTTTTGAACCATCAATTGCTAAAAGAATAGTAGAATACATGATTTACGCCCCTTTTTCTGATTTAGTGATCAGATAGTTTCGCATTTTGTTTGGGAAATACAGCAAGTTTATCTACAATCTTTTTACTTGCAGAATCTAAGCCAGTAATGGTAACTGTATTTTGATTTTCCTTCAGCTTTAACGCAATTTTATCAATGGCACCGACTGCAGAATCATCCCATACATGAGAATTAGTAAAATTAATGGAAATTTGTTTGTTTTTAATCGTTGTATCAAATGCTTGAACAAAGCTATCAACAGAAGCAAAAAATAGTTGTCCTTCCACTGCATAGTTGTAGCCTTGCGACGTTTCCTGTTTATGCATTTTCACATGGGAAATCTTCGCAGCAAATAAGACAGCACTTAAAATAACCCCAGCAATTACCCCTATCGATAAATTATCGGTTGCGACAACAATTATCACGGTTACGAGCATAACGATTGCATCTCCTTTTGGAGCAGTAACTAAGTACTTGAAGGAAGACCAGTCAAAGGTGCCGATACACACCATAATCATGATGCCAACTAGGACTGGCATAGGAATCTGTACAACAAGGCTGCCTAATACCATAATTAAAAACATTAGAAAAACGCCTGCAACAAATGTAGAGAGTCTCCCTCTCCCACCTGATTTCACATTGATAACAGATTGACCAATCATCGCACAGCCAGCCATTCCGCCAAAGAATCCTGTAACAATATTAGCTATTCCCTGTCCCCTTGCTTCTCTGTTTTTATTACTGTCTGTATCTGTTGCATCATCAATGATAGAAGCAGTTAATAAGGATTCCAATAGACCAACAATCGATAAAGCCAGCGCATATGGGAAAATTATTGCTAACGTTTCAAAGGAAAACGGTACATTTGGAATAAAGAAAGATGGCAATGATTGCGTAATTTTTCCCAAATCACCAACAGTAGATACATTTACATTTCCAACAATAGCAACAGCGGTTAAAATAATAATAGCAATTAGCGGTGCTGGAATGACTTTTAAAAATCGCGGCAAGATATACACAATTAATAACGTGATGATTACAAATAAATAAGTAATGTTTGTTACGTTAATAAGATGTGGCACTTGAGCCATAAAAATTAAGATCGCTAAAGCATTAACAAATCCAATCATCACTGCTCTCGGGATAAACTTCATGAGCTTCGCAATTTTTAATACGCCGAAAAGAATCTGAATTATCCCTGTAAGGATTGTAGCAGCAAATAAATATTCTAATCCGTAATCTCTAACTAATGGCCCCATTAATAATGCCATTGCTCCTGTTGCTGCCGAAATCATACCAGGTCTTCCACCTGTAAACGAAATAACCACAGCCATAGTAAAGGAGGCATATAATCCGATCATCGGATCTACCCCGGCAATGATGGAAAATGCAATCGCCTCTGGTATTAATGCAAGAGCAACGACCATTCCTGATAAAATATCCCCACGGATATTTGAAAACCATTCTTTTTTTATTTTTTCAATCAAATGATTCACCTCAATATCTTTCTGCTTGATACAAAGAAGTCTACCATGTTTTTTCCCAAAAAGGAATATGTTTTGGGAAAGTTTTTACAAGGAGAGAATTTCTATCTATAATAATGAGAAGAGATAATGTTGGAGGCAATTAAGATGAAATATGGTTATATGCGACCTACCATTGCAGATAATAGCTGCGAGCAACAGTTAAAAATACTGAAACCTATATGTGAGCAAATGTATCAAGAAGAACATGATTCGGCAAAAAATAGATCCAAGCTATCCGAAGTAATAGCCTCTCTATTAAAGGGAGACAAAATTATTGTAGCCCAGTTATTTACAATTGCAGACTCGAGTAGGCATTTGATGGAGTTATTAGACATACTTGAAGACAAAGGTGCTTATTTGCAATCAATAAAGGAAGATATTGATACAGAAAGAAAAAAGGAATATTCATTGTCTGAAATGCTGTCTCATTTAATTGAATTCCAGAATGAGATTATTCGGGAAAGAACAAAAAAAGGCATGGAATACGCGAGACAGCATGGGAAAGCAAGTGGAAGACCGAGAAAAGCTGATGAAAATGTAAAAAAAGCAATGGAGATGTATCAGTCTAAAAAATATACATTAAAAGAAATAAAAGAAGAAACAGGAATTAGTAAATCTACATTATATAGGTATTTAGAGCATTAATGAGGGATTTCATTTTTAAAGAGTGGAAGGAAGAAGCAGGGTTTATCAAAGAAAAGAAAGCAAGAAATAAGTCGTTCATCCGAGGAATGAACGACCAAGTCGAAGTGAAACGAGTTTTTTATTTTGTCTTAAGTAACTGTTTTACGATTCTACCTAAAGAATTTTCCTCCATAAAAGGAGCTAGCTTTGCTAGTAATTGTGGGGATAGTTTATCAGCATCCATATTGGATAATAATTGATCAATAGCATCCTCTTCTAAAAAAGGAGCAAGTTCAATCAGCTGTTCCAATTCTATTTCTCCATTCACTGCTTTATCCACTAGTTCATTAAAGGAAGCTTCTCCTATAAAAGGAGCCATTTTTTGTATGAAAGACCATTCCCCCTTACTTGATGCGATTGAAACTAAGTGTTCAATCGTATCTTCTTCTAAAAAGGGAGCCAAACCAATTATATGTTCCTCATTAAACATGTCATCTATTCCTTGCAAGACAAGATTATTTAAAGCTGTATCACTAATAAAAGGAGCCATATTTGTGATGAACTTCCAAGTTAATTGCCCATTTTGCACTTTCCATATTAAGTTGTCTATATATTCTTCATCTAAAAAGGGGGCAAGCTGGACTAATTCTATAGGTTCAATCGATTCGCTAATGACTTGATTGGCGATTGAGTGTAAGGTGCTAGAAGATAAAAAAGGTGCAATTCGCTGAACAATCTTCCAATCTATGGTTTCTTTTGTTACTTGTATGACGATTTCATCTAATGCTTCTGTTGACAGAAAAGGAGCTAGATGAACAATTGTGTCTAGATTCCAAGCGGTTGCATCCATTTTTTCAGATACTTTACTTAGTTGACTAGTTTTAATAAGAGGGGCGATATCAATCAGCTCCTTTACGTCGGCAGCTCCTGAATTAATTAAATCAGCTACTTCCTCGGTTTGGTCGGCCGATAAATGCTCAACCATTTTCCCAATTTGCTTGGAAGGTTTTGGTTGTTTATTCCCAGCGCTCATTAAGAGATCAATAGAAACCTCCAATTCATTAGCAATAATGGGAATGGTCATAATATCAGGAAGGGATTCTCCTCTTTCCCATTTGGATACCGCTTGATGACTGATATTTAATTTATCTGCTAATTCAACCTGTGTTAGGTCTTTTTCTTTTCTCAATTTTGATATATATGCCCCAATTTTTCGTGAATCAACCATACTTGTCATCTCCTCTACTTTTCCAGTGCGCACTGTCTAATTCGATACTAGCATACTTGCCAAAACATGCCTATCAACGGTTAGTTGAATAGCTGAAAAATAGTGATTCTACTGGTGGTAGAATTGTTTTTGCATGATGGTTTTTAGTGGAAAGCAATGCAACATTAGAACATAAAAAATCCACAAAGAGTCTCAACTCCTTGTGGACTATTATAATCTTACACTAGTACGCCTTCTTTATATTCTTTTGTTAATGTTGGCCAGTATTCCTTATTTGCCTCAATTAAATCATCAAGAACTGCCTTTGCTACTTTTGCTGATGGTAAAGTTTTATTTAAAGTGAATGCCTGTAACGCTTTTTCATAAGAACCTTCCACAATTGCTTCCACTAAAATTTTCTCAGATGCTAATTGCTGGTCAATCATTGCTTTGTAAAAGTAAGGAATGTCTCCAACAAACTCAGGTTTAGGACCATCACTTGTAATAAGCGCCGGTACTTCAATCATTGCATCAGCAGGTAAGTTTGGAATGGTTCCGTTGTTTTCTACCATAACTAAATATCTTTTTCCTAAATTTTGTGCAAGGGATACTGTTACATCTACAATAAATGTTCCGTGTACGCCTACTGCAAAGGAATCTTCTAAAATGCCAGTCTCTTCATATTTCTTAACTGTTTCAAATAAGGTTTTTTCACGGCCATCCATTACTTCATTTGCACGAGTATAATCTTTGTTTGAAGTTTCCACAATATAATCTGGGAACAGATAGTATTGTAAATATGGGTTTGGCAGATATTCTGGAAAATGATCCATAATTAGTTTGATATTCTTAAAGGTTTTAATCCAAGAAGAATCTGCATGGCGATAATCAATTTTGGAAATGTCTTCTGTTAGTAATCCATATTTATAGACATGTTCACGAATTTCAGGCAATTTTTCTTGACCCTCTACCTTAATGCTTGTAAACCAGCCAAAGTGGTTTAGACCGAAATAGTCAACCTCTAGTTCTTCTCTTTCTACTCCAAGGATAGCTGCAATATTACGCATTGTTGCTACCGGCATATCACATATATTTAATACTCTTGAGTTTGGACGTAACTTACGAACGCCTTCTGCTACAATAGATGCAGGATTTGAGTAGTTTACAATCCAAGCTGTTTCTTTTGCGTATTTTTCTACATAATCGATTAACTCAATCATTGGGAAAATGGTTCTAAGTCCATAAGCTAATCCACCTGGTCCACACGTTTCTTGTCCGACTACATGATGGGAAAGGGGAATTTTTTCATCCAGTTCACGCATTGCATATTTGCCAACTCTCATTTGTGCAAACACAAAGTCTACATCATCAAATGCTGTTTGTGGATCTGTTGTATCAATGACTTTAATTTTATCTGTATATTCTTCAATAACTGCTTTTGCTGCAACAACTACTTGGGATTGTCTTTCTCCATCAATATCATAGAAGCGAATTTCAGATAGAGGCAGGTCCTCTAATCGATCCATTAAGCTTCGAATAATTCCTGGTGTGTATGTGCTTCCTCCGCCTGCAACTGCTAATTTATATGTTTTCATATTAAATACCTCCTAATTGTTGGTCTACTTGGTCTCGAACAGATTTAACATTTAAACCATAGACGACTTGAACATTATTTCCTGATTTAATAATTCCTTTTGAACCTGTTTGTTTTAGTGTTTGTTCATCTACCATATCTGGATCTTTTAAAATTAAGCGTAATCTTGTATAACAATTATCTACATTTTCAATATTTGTTTTTCCGCCTAAGGCGTTGACAATAGTTGCTCCTAAAGCAGATGGTGAATCGCTTGGTGCGATACTAGATGCAGCTGCTTCTGCATTAGCGATTTTATTTGTTTCTGTTGCTACCGCATCTTCTTCTCGACCTGGTGTTTTCAAATTCAACTTAAGAATGAGGAAGCGGAAAAGAATGAAGTAAATAGTTGCCATTAATAATCCTACTAAGATAAACATTGGCCAGTTAGACTTGGTTGTTCCAAGCGGTAAATTGTATAGTAGGAAGTCAATAAATCCATTTGCACCAATTGCATGTACGTTAAAGATACTTAAGAGCATCATCCCTACGCCTGAAAGAACCGCATGTATTACAAACAAGATTGGAGCTGTGAAAAGGAAAGCGAATTCTAATGGCTCTGTTACCCCTAGTAAAAAGGAGGTAAAGGCAGCTGGGAGAAGAATTGCTTTTGCGATCGATTTCTTCTTTTTATCTGCAGTCACGTACATTGCTAGTGCTGCACCCATCAGCCCAAACATTTTGCTTAAGCCACGCGCATCCCAGTTAACCGTACTGCTTAACGTTTTAATACCTGAGTCTGCCATTTCAGCAAAATAGATATTTCTTGCTCCATAAATAATTTCGTTTCCGATATGTGCAACTCCGCCTAATTCTGTATATAGGAATGGAGTATAGACTAAGTGATGAAGACCAGTTGGAATCAGAATTCTTTCTAAGAATCCATAAATAAGTAATCCGACTACCCCTAAATTTTTAATGCCGCTTGCAACTGCTGTAATACCATCTTGAACGAATGGCCAAAATTCTGCGGAAAGTGCGCCTAAAATCATTGCGCTAGGAATAGCTAAAATAGCAACGAAGCGATGTCCTGAATATATGGCCATAACTCCTTTGAATTCTGTGTCACAGTATTTATTGTGCAAAATACCAACTAGAGCACCTAGAAGAATTCCGGAGAATACTCCCATTTCCAGCACTTGGACATTTAATACCATTGCCTGCCCAGACAATTGCATTTGCTCCGGTGCTACTAAACGACCAGTTAGGTTTAGTACTTGATGCATAGCGTTTATAAAGATAACGAAGGTTACTAACCCAGTTAAGGCAGCGTATCCTTTATCTTTTTTAGCTAAGCCGATCGGGATACCAACAGCAAAGATTAAAGCTAGATTTTGCAGAATGGCTACAGCTGAGGAAGAAATAAACTTCCCTGTATTTTGGATAAGAGGATTTTCTAAAAACGGAATATATTGTGCTAAGTTTCCATTTCCGAAAACATTCCCAAATGCGATAAATAAACCGATAATCGGTAGAATGAGAATTGGTGCAAATAAAGATTTTCCAAAGAGCTGGAGACCATTTACAACCTTTTTCATCTATAAAACCTCCCTTTATGGTAAGCGTTGTCAAATGTTTTTAATAACCAAAGTATATAATTGAATATATCATTTTGAAAGGGGTTGCAAGCATTGTGTACTATGTCTTTCAATCCTGTAACATGTTACAAACCTTCGGCAAGGCAAAATAGAGGATGTTCTACGAGCATCCCCTTAATAGGTCAGTATTCTGTAATAATCCCTCTTTTAATGGCTACAAGTAACAGTAAATCAATGAGCATAAACATGTTGGATTCATAGGACGTTACTTCAAACTCTTGTTGGGACTCAATAGTCGGATCGAGGACAGTAAAAACAATATCAGAAATTTTAGCTGTTGAACTTTTACTATTTCCGGTAAAAAGGATTGTTTTAACGCCCTTGTCTTTTGCGATTTTCACTTTCTCTAGAACTTTAGCTGTTTCACCAGAACGTGAAAAGGCAATGAGTAATTTATATTTTTGAATATTATTGAGGAAAATGGCTCGACTATCACTTGTTGTTGTATTGGAAACATAATAACCAAATAACTCTAGTTTTTTAGCGAAATAGCTAGAAAATACGGTGGAAAAGCCTGCACCATAAAAGTAAATCATTTTATTATCATTAATTTGTGTAAGAAATTGTTCAATGCTTGTCTCATCTAAGGAATCGATGGTGCGTTGATAATTTTGTTTAAAGGAAACCACCGATTCCACTAGTGGTTGGTGAATACTGTCTACGTATTCAACTTCTTGATTAAGCATTTTAGTTACTTTCAAATTTAAGTTGTATATGAATTCGCTGTATCCACTAAATCCAAGCTTTTTACAAAGGCGGATAATGGTTGCAGTGGATACAAATAGATCATTTGCGGCTGCGCGGATGCTTAACGTCTCTCCTGCTAATTTCTTTTGGATGAGAAAATGGATGATATCTTTCTCCGACTCGGTTAGGTTTTTATCGTTCGCATAATCAAGAAAAAGCATATCTATATTTTTCAAGCTATCATCAGTCCTTGTTATTATTTTCGTCTAGTATGTATGCTCTTATTATAATGAATAAATAAGTACGACATTATGTTTTTCTAATATTCATTAGATAGCATAATATCAAAAAGGATGCCCATACTACTAAATACAATGTAAATTTTGGAGGTTTTACTTCGTGTCCCAATCAAATATAAAACTGACATCCTCAGAAATTGCTTCCCTGTGGACATCGTATTTAAATAATTGCATGTCCAAACAGGTTCTCACACATATGATTCAATATGTAAAGGACAGAGAAATTGCTGATGTTATTCGTTTTGCTTTTCGGTTTGCCCAAAAGCAAGGAAAGCGTTTTGAAACAGTTTTTCAAAAAGATGAATTTGCTATTCCACTTGGTTTCTCAGAAGCCGATGTTAATACGAAAGCGCCTGCTTTATTTACTGATTCTTTCTGTTTAGCATATATTAACCATATGGCGAAAGCTGGCCTACTGGCATACGGAGGATTTTTGGCTATGAGTACAAGGGAAGATTTGATAGCCTTCTTCCATCATGGATTACATTATACCTCAAAGTTATATCATTTAAGTACTTCCATTCTTGAAAAAAAAGGATTGCTCGTTTGCGCACCTTATACTTCCATTCCAAAGGAAATGGATTATATTGATAACAAAAAATATTTAAGTGGCTACTCCTTGTTTCATAAAAAAAGACCCTTAAATGCAGTAGAAGTTTCTCATCTTTATATGAATACACAGACAAATAATATGGGACTAAAGATTACAATGGCTTTTGCTCAAACAACGACGAATAAAAAAGTACAAGCATATATGCTAAGAGGAAGAGATATTTCACAAAAACATTTAAAAATATTTACGGATACATTAATGAATGAGGGAATCCAAAATCCCAATTCTTCGGATATAGGTGTCACTAACTCGACCGTACGAACTTTCTCTGATAAGTTAATGATGTTTCATATTGGTTTATTGAGTGCCACTGGCGTAGGCAATTATGCAATGGCGGGTGGAGCTAGCCAAAGAAGCGATCTTTTGCTTAATTATGAAAGGCTATCTATGGAAATTGGACAATATGCAAAAGACGGGGCCGATTTAATGATTGAAAATAAGTGGCTAGAACAGCCGCCGCCAACTAAATAACATAAGTAGTTAGTTCACATGATGGCAAAATAGAGTTCGCAGCATACAAAGAAGGGAAACATTCAAGCATGAATGTTTCCCTTCTTTGTATTTTAAGCTTCCTGCTCATTATTTATTCTTTTACTGTTTTTTTTGACAGTGTGAGCGCTTTCCTCCAAGATGTACATTACCGGTAATTGAGAGGTAATATTTGATTCTCCTATATAGACTTCTGTAACATAATACGCAATATTTATATCGGAAATTTTCGCTAATTGGC
>Ga0182739_1001391_pt1 | contig 25475 bp, 27 predicted proteins | sample eDN5th30CBELigBY_FD_128873 | JGI IMG/M metagenome (GOLD analysis project Ga0182739, IMG submission 128873) | Enriched backyard soil microbial communities from Emeryville, California, USA - eDNA 5th pass 30_C BE-Lig BY (version 2) (version 2) | ecosystem: Environmental > Terrestrial > Soil >... | reverse complement strand
TCCTACTCTCCATTGTTTATAAGCCTGCTTAAATTCAGGTGTAATAGGCTCCTGTTTAATAGGTTCAATATTAATGTGTGAGAAATCATTGACTATTGACTTATAGATGCTTTATTGAAAATCGAGAGGATATACGTCTCAAATCCAATGATGTTAGAGTATAATGCATGAGCCTAGAGTACATAATTAGGGGAAAGAGAAAAAGGAGGAAGGGATTTTGGCTTTAACCAATCCTTTAAGTGCATCAGAGGTGGGTACACTTTGGCTTACCTACGAAGAGAAAACCCTTATTATGAGAATATTGGAATACTTTATCGAGAAATCAGACGAACAAGAAGGCAGGAATCTTTTGGGAGGCTTATGGCAAGAACTTAATTTTTATGTTTTAGAAATGGAAAAACTATTTGAAGAACAAGGAATTGTAAAACCTATAGGGTTTACAAAAGGGGATGTGAACCTAGACGCACCAAAATTATACGACAATGGATTTGACATTATGTTTCTTCGGATTTTAAAAGAAGTTAGCATGGGTATGTATACAATGAATATGAATATGGCTTATAACAACCAAGTGATGGCTATTTATGAAGGTCTAACGGTAATTACTCAAAAAATTTATAAGCTAGCTACCCTTTATTTGCTTCAAAAAGGGATTCTCTCTCTTCCACCCAAAGTGACGATGCCAAAATCAGTTGAATTTATTAAAAACAAAAGTTATATGAGTGGATTCAACCCATTTGGTCACAAAAGACCTTTGAATACCCTTGAAATTGGTATTCTTCATCAAGCGATAGAGTCAAATAATATTGGAATGCAGCTAATTACTGGTTTTGCCCAATGTGCAGAGAACAAAGATGTTAAACGATATTTTGTAAAAGGAATTGACCTTTGTAAGAAACAAATCAAAATAGCTGAGGATCTTCTTTTAGAGAGTGATGTTCATTTTTCTGCTACATCTGGAAGCACGGTAACCACTTCAACAGTCGCTCCATTTTCAGATAAACTTATGATGCACTGTATATTCCTTCTCAATGGATTCAGTATTGTAGGAAATAGTTTTGGGACATTTTTTACTTTAAGAAATGATATAAGCATGAAAACTACATTAATCGCCAAAGATATATTTTTATACGGAAAAGAAGGAGTTGAAATTAAGATTAAACATGGATGGTTTGAAGAGCCGCCACAAATGGAAGATAGAACTGGAATAATAGAACAGTAATCTTTTCGTCTTTTGGGGAACAATACATATAGTGTTATCTTTAACACTAAATTTGAGTGTGGAGGGATTTATTTTGAATACTTCACTTAAAAGCTTATTATCAATTTTGCTTTCTTTGTTGATTAAAACTTTCTTCTTAATCAATAAGATAAACGCCAAGTTAAAACCTGCATTAAGAATGCCGATTTTAGCATAAGCATTAAGTGTTCTCAGAATTGTCTAATTCCACATCGTTTTGAGAAGGTAAGCCATAATCGTGGCTTACCTTCTTGTTAGTGCTATCATCTTTTCAACTCGGCTTTTTATTAAATGAGCGGGGCTTCGGCCAGATGGATGTTTTAATTTCCTGTTTAATGATTTCAAGCTTCTTGTTCTTTTCTATTGTATATCCAAGCGAAGGGACACCCTGCCCTCATTCACCACGCTTAGTATCTTCACGTTTACCTCTTTTTTAACGTTTAGCAATCAAACGTATTTCTTAAGAAGCTATACACTCCACATAACAAACATCAATCTATCATCAGCGTTAAAGTCATAGGACTTCTCCGGTATCAGAATGTAAACGTCATTGTCTGCTAATACCTTTTTCACATATTGAGTGTAATAATTATCCGTGCTGATACGGTCTGTTGAAATCACAAATGTTTATACATATATTGATAAATAATCTCATACATTTGAGATGAAAGGGGGTTCTTTTTTTATGGCGCGTAAATGGGGGCAACAATTAAAACAGCTCATTGTCAAAAAAGCAGACCTTCCAGAAGATGTCATAATGGACCTTCCACGAATCACGATGATTGGACAATTGCATATTTATATTGAAAACCATCAGGGGTTGTTAGCTTTTACTGATCGTGAAGTAAGGCTGATGCTTAAACATGGTCACCTGTTAATTAAAGGCTCAGCCTTTGTTATAAAAACGATTTTACCTGAAGAGATTATGCTCGAAGGTCAGATTGAGCAAGTTCTTTTTATTAATGAATGAGTCCTGGGAGGTACCGATGAAAAACCAATGGACAAACTATTATACAGGCTATGTAAAAGTAAAAGCATTCGGGAGAGGGACAGAACGTTTGATTAATAGCTTAACAAGAAGAGGGCTTCATGTGTGGGATGTCAAGCGCATAGGCACTGAGGCCCTTGTTTTTTATATGGAGATAAGCGATATTCCAAAGCTACGTCAAATCGTTCGCAAAAGTGATTGCAAGGTTACCTTTTTACACGGAAAGGGTGTCCCGTTCTTATGGAAGCGAGTTTTAAAGAATAGTGGTTTTTTAGTAGGCTTATTTGCTTTTTTGTTTTCTATTTTTATTCTCTCTAATATGGTCTGGGGCATTGAAGTCCACAATGCTAAGCCTGAAACGGAGCATGCGATTCGTAAAGAGTTAGAGAGGATGGGTGTGAAAGTAGGAAAGCTGCAGTTCTACCTTGATGATGTGGATACGATTCAACGTAAACTGTCAGATGAAATCGAGGAGTTAACATGGGTTGGGGTGGAATTAAAAGGGACGACCTTTCATTTTCAAGTCGTTGAGAAACAACAACCGAAAAAGGTGGAAGCGACATCGCCACAGCATCTTGTTTCCAAGAAAAAGTCAATCATTACTGAGATGTTTGTTGAAAAAGGAAAATCGATTGTTAAAGTGAATGATTACGTCGGAAAGGGACAACTGCTTGTTTCAGGTATTATCGGTACAGAAGAGAAACCAGAAATTGTGTCGGCAAAAGGCGTTATTAAAGGACAAACATGGTATAAAGCGAATGTAGAAGTACCGCTCGAAACAAAATTTTCGGTCTATAATGGCGATGAAAAAACGAAACATTATTTGAAATTTTGGAATGTATCTATCCCGATTTGGGGATTTATAAAACCAGACTATTCAAATTATGAAGAGGAAGTAACGATCCGGCCGCTGTATTTTTTACAGTGGAAATTACCAGTGAGTTATAAAGAGAAAACATGGAGAAGCAAAGAGGAAATAAAGCGGGTTTATACCAAGAAGGAAGCTGTTGCAGAAGGAAAAAAGATGGCAAGGAGTAACCTTGAGAAACGAGCAGAAGAGGGTGCGGAAATCATTGGCGAAAAAATTTTGCATGAATCGATAGAGAATGGTAAAGTTAAATTATCGATACATTACCAAGTTATAGAAGATATAGCGACAGGACAATCAATCATTCAAGGAGACTAACGAATGTCAGAAGATGTAAAAGTATTAAACTTAGAACTTGAATCAACGAATGAAGCTTATGCTCTATTAGGGAATGCTGATTCGAATGTAAAAGTACTCGAAGAAGAGCTGCACGTTTCTGTCATCACACGTGGTGAAGCAATTTGTGTGGCGGGGAGCCTTGAAGAAGCTGAAATGGCTCAGGATATTTTAAAGGCGCTGTTATCTGTTGTACGTAAAGGAATCACCATTAACTCTCGTGATGTTGTATATGCGATTGAACTGGCTAAAAAAGGAACATTAGAGTATTTTCGTGATTTATATGAAGAAGAAATAGCGAAGACAGCAAGAGGAAAATCAATCCGTGTGAAAACCATTGGTCAAAGACATTATATACAGGCGATTAAAAGACAAGATTTAGTCTTTGGCATCGGTCCTGCGGGAACGGGAAAAACGTACCTTGCTGTTGTGATGGCTATCAATGCATTAAAAGATGGACGAGTTAAGCGAATTATTTTAACAAGGCCAGCTGTTGAAGCGGGAGAAAGCTTAGGCTTCTTACCAGGCGATTTAAAGGAGAAAGTGGATCCGTATTTACGTCCATTATATGATGCTCTGCATGACTTATTAGGAGTGGAGCAAACGCAAAGAATGATTGAACGAGGTACAATTGAAATTGCGCCGCTTGCCTATATGCGTGGACGTACATTAGATGATGCATTTGTCATCTTGGACGAAGCGCAAAATACAACAGAAGCGCAAATGAAAATGTTTTTAACTCGTCTTGGCTTTGGTTCTAAAATGATTATTACAGGTGATCGAAGTCAAATTGATTTACCAAAAGGTATAAAATCCGGTTTGATTCGGGTAGAAGAGATTTTAAAAAATGTTAAAGGTTTAACCTTTGTATATTTAGAGCAAAGTGATGTAGTGAGGCACCCGCTTGTTGCACGAATTATTACCGCATACGAGCAGGCGAATGAATAGACCAAAGCAATCCGCCATGTGAAACTGGCGGATTTTTTAAACGAAGGTGAAACTTTGATGAAAAACTGTTATCATTTTACATAACTTATTACTTCATTTGAATCCGCACATCAAAAGTATGTTTTTCTTGAAAGGAGAGTCTTCTTTGAGTCAGATTCAGAAGTTTTTTGCAAAATTAAAAGAGCTAATGGTCCATCGGCTGTTTCAAGTGTTATTATTTATTGTGGTTGGTACGTTTGCTTATGCATTGATGTATTCTAATGTGAAACCTGAGAAGATTCATATTGAGCTTTTTAAACCAGCTGAACAAACAATTCGTGCGACTAAAACGGTTGAAGATACATATAAAACAGAGCAAGAAAAAGAAGAAGTTTTAAAGCAAGTGGCTGATGTATATACGCTGAAAAAAGAGTATGCCAAGAATAAGGTTGACTTAATTGCTTCGATTTTTGACTCGGCGATTGAAGTGCATGAGGAAACGAGCGAAGAGGCATTAAAGGAAGACGAGAAAGCTATTGCTAAGACGGATGCACAGAAGGTTTCCATTTTAAAAGAAAAGCTAACAGATGAAGTGAATAAAGACATTGAAGAATCTGTTTTTTTAGCATTAGTTCAAGCAGATGAGGACGAATTAAACATTACAAAAGATTTAACGATTACAGCTGTTAATAATGTGATGAGTTCAAGAATTGCAGCGGGCGATGTGGAGAATGCCAAAAAACGAGCTGAAGAGGAATTACGCTATACAAGTATTAGCAATGATATGAAGAAGGCTGCTATTTCGTTAGCTCGTTCGGCTATTATTCAAAATGTATTTTTTGATAACGAAAAAACGGAAGAACAGCGAACAAAAGCGGTTGAAAATGTGGAACCGGTGCGTATTCTTCAAGGGCAAGTTATTGTAAAGGAAGAACAGCTTGTTGATCGTGAAATTTATCGTCAACTTGAATTAGCTGGGTTTTTAAATACGGAAAAAACGATATATCCATATCTGGGCTTATTATTATTTATTGTGCTAACTTTGATAGCCTTTTATTATTTCTTTTATTCTTCTGCTTCAAAGAAGGAACAGCAGCATAATCAACTGTTAATTTTTAGTCTGGTCTTTGTCATTGCATTATCGATGATGAAAATCTTTAGTATACTTGCTGATTTTCAACATGCTGATTTAGTGTATTTCTTTCCAGGAGCAATGGCAGCGATGATTAGTAAAATGCTCTTAAATGATCGCTTGTCTGTAGCGATGACGCTTTTACTAAGTTCATATGGAACGATTATTTTTAATGGAGAAACTCCGAGTAATTTAGATTATTCGATGGGATTATACATTATGTTTAGCGGTTTTGCCGCAATTATTATTTTATCTCGTGATAATTTTAAAACAAAAGTGTTATCAGCAGGTAGTCTATTGTCGGTAGTGAATGTGGCGTTTTTATTCTCATTGTTATTTATTATGGATGGGCATTATTTAAAAATGGAGTATGTATATTATAGTATCGCAGCTATTGTATCTGGCCTTAGTTCAGCTGTTTTAACGATGGGGCTGTTACCATTTTTTGAAGCCGGCTTCGGTGTATTATCAACAATTAAGTTATTAGAGCTGTCTAATCCTAATCATCCATTGCTTCGAAAGATTTTGACGGAATCACCGGGAACCTACCATCATAGCGTTATGGTAGCTAATTTGGCGGAGTCTGCTTGTGAAGCAATTGGGGCGAACGGTTTACTTGCCCGGGTAGGTTGTTACTATCACGATATTGGTAAAACAAAACGACCTCAGTTCTTTATTGAAAATCAACTCATGGGAAGCAATCCGCATGATCAGTTGCCGCCGAGAACAAGCAGGGATATTATTATTGCGCATGCAAATGATGGCGGTGAGTTGTTGCGAAAGCATAAGTTTCCTAAGGAGATTATCGATATTGCCGAACAGCATCATGGCACAACTTTATTAAAGTTCTTTTATTATAAAGCGTTAAAACAAGATGAGACCGTACAGGAATCAGAGTATCGTTATCCCGGCCCGAAAGCACAAACGAAGGAGGTAGCCGTGATTGGCATTGCCGACAGCGTGGAGGCTGCTGTAAGGTCGATGCAACAGCCGACACCGGAAAAGATTGAAGAGCTCGTGATTCAAATTATTAATGACCGTATTCAAGATCACCAATTTGATGAATGTGATATTACGATGAAGGAGTTAAGTATTGTGAAATCTTCACTCTGTGAATCGTTAAATGGGATTTTTCATTCACGCATTGAGTATCCTGAGTTTAATAAATTAGAACAGAAGGTGGAAGCATGAGATTAGAGCTTGATTTTATCGATGAAACAAATGAAATTTCCGAAGAAGTGCAAAAGCTGGTAGAAAGTGTTTTGCAGTTTGCCGCTGAAAAGGAAGACATTGAGGAAGGGACAGAGCTTTCCGTTACGTTTGTCGATAATGCAAGAATCCAGGAGATTAATAAAGAGTACCGTAATAAAGATGCGGCAACGGATGTCATTTCTTTTGCACTTGAAGAAATGGGGGAAGAAGAGATTGAAATTATTGGTGCGGATATGCCTAGGGTTCTTGGAGATATTATTATCTCTATTGAGCGTACGAAAGAGCAGGCGGAAGAGTACGGGCATTCCTTTGATCGCGAACTAGGCTTCTTGGCTTTGCATGGCTTTTTGCATTTGCTTGGCTATGATCATATGACTGAAAGTGATGAGCGGGTCATGTTTACAAAACAAAAGGATATCCTAGATGAGTACGGGCTATCGAGAGAAGCGTAAATATCCTTTCGTCAAGAGCTTTTATTTTGCTCTAAGAGGGATTTGGGAAGGGGTTAAAACAGAGAGAAACATTCGAATTCATAGTATGATGACAGTAGTGGTCATTTTATTAGGAGCGTATGTTTCACTTAATTGGATAGAATGGCTCTTTGTTCTGATTGCCGTTACGGGGACCATTGCGCTGGAACTAGTCAATTCGGCGCTTGAACGAGTAGTCGATTTAGTGACAGAAGAGTATCATCCGCTAGCACGTCAAGCAAAAGATATGGCAGCAGCGGCTGTCTTATTATATGCTGTATTCTCTGTGATTGTTGGAATTGTCATCTTTTTGCCGAAGCTGATCAGTACGTAAATACCTATTGGAAGGATGATGTTAAATGAATCAGCAACAATTAATAGAAGAAGCAAAATTAGCAAGAGAGAAGGCCTATGTGCCATACTCCAAATTCAAGGTAGGTGCGGCTGTTTTAACGAAAGATGGAAAAGTTTATCATGGGTGTAATATTGAAAATGCAGCTTATAGCATGTGCAATTGTGGGGAAAGAACGGCTTTATTTAGTGCGTATGGCCATGGAGACCGCGAGTTTCAAATGCTTGCGGTTGTAGCGGATACGGATGGTCCTGTGTCTCCTTGTGGAGCATGCAGACAAGTTATTGCAGAACTTTGTAATAAAGATATGAAAGTACTATTAACGAATTTAAAAGGCGATGTGAAGGAAATAACGGTTGAAGCCTTACTTCCAGGCGCTTTTTCAGCGGAGGATTTACATGAATAAATTATTTGATGATAGACAAGTGCAAGGTCATAAATCGGGATTTATTTCGATTATTGGTCGACCGAATGTAGGAAAGAGTACGTTTTTAAATCGTGTTATTGGGCAAAAAATTGCCATTATGAGTGATAAGCCCCAAACAACGAGAAACAAAGTACAAGGTGTATTAACATTGAATGATTCCCAAATGATTTTTATAGATACGCCAGGTATTCATAAGCCGAAGCATAAGCTTGGTGATTTTATGATGAAAGTTGCGACTAATACACTGAAGGAAGTCGATTTGATCTTATTTATGATTAATGCGACAGAAGGATACGGTCGCGGTGATGAGTTCATTATTGAAAAATTAAAAAATGTAAACACACCTGTTTTTTTAGTTGTAAATAAAATTGATGCGGTTCATCCTGATGAACTGCTGCCGCTTATTGAGCGCTATCAGCGTTTATATCCATTTGCATCTGTTGTACCGATTTCAGCTCTAGAAGGAAATAATGTGGAGACGTTGCTCGAGCAAATTAAAGAGCATCTACCAGAAGGACCGCAGTTTTATCCAGCAGATCAAGTGACTGATCACCCGGAGCGGTTTATTATTTCCGAGTTAATTCGTGAAAAAGTGCTTCATTTAACACGTGAGGAAATCCCTCATTCTGTTGCTGTTGTCATCGATTCGATTAAAAAAATGGACAACAATGAAACGATTAATGTCATGGCAACCATTGTGGTCGAACGAGACTCACAAAAAGGAATTGTCATTGGCAAACAAGGAAAGATGTTGAAGGAAGTCGGAAGTCGTGCTCGAATTGACATTGAAAATTTATTAGGCTCAAAGGTGTTTTTGGAGCTATGGGTCAAAGTGCAAAAGGATTGGCGCAATAAAGCAGGCCAGCTTCGTGATTACGGATTTAATGAGGACGAGTATTAATTAGCAAATTTTACGCTTCATGAAAGTAGAAAATTAGGTCAAGCTATTCGTAAGGTTGGAAATGAACATATGCTAGTTAACATGAAAGGTGGGCTTTATGATGTTGGATTTTACCTGGAAATTATTTAGTGAAACGGGTAATGTAGACACTTATCTTCTTTTTAAAGAGATAGAAGTCGAAAAACAGGAAAGAGCCGAGCAGTCAACTGAGGAGCTAGCAAATATTGATTTTCCTGTTTCCTAACGTTTAGTTAGGCAAGAATTGGTGGTGTCTTTATTATGTTTCAAAAATGTGAAGGCATAGTCATTAGGCGATCCGATTATGGAGAGAACAATAAAGTCATCACGATTTATACACGTGAATTTGGGAAAATAGGTGTTATGGCAAGAGGGGCAAGCAAACCTAATAGCAGGCTTGCCTCTGTTACACAATTATTTTGTTATGGTTATTTTCTTGTAACGCCTTCAACAGGTCTTGGGGGTCTACAGCAAGGTGAAATGGTAGATTCTATGCGTTTTATACGCGAGGACTTATTTGCGACAGCTTATGCCTCTTATATTATTGAATTATTGGATCGAAGTGTCGATGATAAAAAGGCGAATCCATACTTATTTGAGCTTTTATATCAAACATTACATTACATAAATGAAGAATACGACCCAGAAGTGTTAAAGTTTATTTTTGAAATGAAAATGCTTCCGGTTAATGGGATTCATCCTGTATTAAATCAATGTGCAATCTGCGAGGAAACAGAAGGTGTGTTTGCTTTTTCACTTCGGGAGGCAGGGTTTATTTGTCATCGCTGTTTTGATAAAGATTCCTATCATTTAAAACTATCGCCAGCTGCGGTTAAGTTGTTGCGTTTGTTTTATTATTTTGATTTATCACGCCTTGGCAATATTTCCATCAAGCCGGAAACGAAGAAAGAGCTGCAAACGATTATTGATGCCTATTATGAAGAATATTCCGGACTTCACTTGAAATCAAAAAGATTTCTAAAGCAGTTGGATTCGATGAAAGATTTGCTTTAAGGTTGACTTTTTTTACTTTGTTGGATAGAATACAATCATCTAAAATATGAAGTTGCGTTGATGGAAAGGAGTACCTGTCTTTCTCCATAAAAGCGAGCCTGGGATAGTGGGAGCCAGGATATGGACATTCAGGGAAGGGCGTTCCGGAGCATGATATTTAACAAAAGAGGTCATTTCCTTAGAAATGACAATTAGGGTGGAACCGCGGGTAAACTCTCGTCCCTATGCTTACATTTTGGCATAGGGACGGGAGTTTTTTGTGTTACGTAGGATACGGCAGGTAATCTCTTAAAATTGGCAAGTAAATAGCCAAATTCAGCAGGGAAGGCGACAAATTACATTTTCGCTTTAAAAATTTGGAGGTGCAGGAATGAATATTCAAGATATGATTTTAACGTTACAGAAACATTGGTCTGAACAAGGCTGTATTTTAATGAATGCTTATGATGTGGAGAAAGGTGCGGGCACAATGAGCCCTTATACATTTTTACGAGCGATTGGACCAGAGCCGTGGAATGTAGCATATGTGGAGCCATCACGTCGCCCTGCGGATGGACGCTATGGTGAAAACCCAAACCGTCTGTATCAGCATCATCAATTCCAAGTGATTATGAAGCCATCGCCAGACAATATTCAAGAGTTATATTTAGATTCTTTAAAAGCTCTTGGAATTGACCCGCTTGAGCATGATATTCGTTTCGTTGAAGATAACTGGGAAAACCCTTCGTTAGGTTGTGCAGGCCTTGGTTGGGAAGTATGGTTAGATGGAATGGAAATTACACAATTTACGTATTTCCAACAAGTTGGTGGACTTGAATGTAAGCCTGTTTCGGTTGAAATTACATATGGAATTGAGCGTCTGGCTTCTTATATTCAACAGAAAGAAAATGTATTTGAGTTAGAGTGGACAGATGGTTTTACTGTACGCGATATTTTTGGTCAGCCTGAATATGAGCATTCTAAATATACGTTTGAAACGTCGAATCTAGATATGTTATTCCAACTATTTACGATGTATGAAGCAGAGGCGCAGCGTCAAATGGAAGAAGGACTTGTTCACCCAGCTTATGATTATGTGTTGAAATGTTCTCATACATTTAATTTGTTAGACGCAAAAGGAGCCATTTCGGTTACAGAAAGAACGGGATATATCGCTCGCTGCCGAAATTTAGCGCGTAAGGTTGCGAAAACCTTCTACGAAGAGCGGGAAAAATTAGGCTTCCCGATTTTAAAAGTGAAAGGGGAGAATGCAAATGAGCAAGCGTAATTTATTGTTGGAAATTGGTTTAGAAGAATTACCAGCACGTTTTGTGACATCATCAATGAACCAATTAGCGGATAAGGTTCAAAAATGGTTCACAGAAAAAGCAATCGAATTCGGTGATGTTCAAGCTTTTTCAACACCTAGACGTTTATCGCTTCTTGTTACGGATGTGGCAGAAGCACAAAAGGATATTGAAGAAGAGGTAAAAGGACCAGCTAAAAAAATTGCCCTGGATGCGGAAGGCAATTGGTCAAAAGCAGCAATTGGTTTTACAAAAGGTCAAGGACTGACAACAGACGATATTTATTTCAAAGAAATTAAAGGCGTTGAATATGTTCATTTAAATAAATTTATTAAAGGACAACCGACGAAAGATTTACTAGTGGAGCTGCAGAATCTTATTACAAGCATGACATTTGGTAAAAATATGCGTTGGGCAAACCAAGAGCTTCGTTTTGTCCGTCCAATTAAATGGCTAATTGCATTATTTGGTCAGGAAATTGTACCTTTTACCATTGCTGATGTAGATACAAACCGTACAACAAAAGGCCATCGCTTCTTAGGGGAAACAATCGCAATCGAAGATCCTGCTGAATATGAAACACGTTTAGCTGAGCAATTTGTTATTGCGAACCCGGATACACGTCGCAATATGATTTTGACACAAATTAAAGAGTTAGAAGCCAAAAATAATTGGATAATTCCAGTTGATGAGGAATTGCTTGAGGAAGTCAACAACTTAGTTGAATATCCAACGGTTTTATTTGGTCGTTTTGAAGAAGAATTTTTGGAGCTGCCAAGTGACGTATTAATCACATCTATGAAAGAACATCAACGTTATTTCCCTGTAAAAGATCAAGCTGGCAACTTGCTTTCTTTCTTTGTTACTGTTCGAAATGGGGATGATCGTCATTTAGAAACGGTATCGAAAGGAAATGAGAAAGTATTGCGTGCACGTCTTTCCGATGCTGCGTTCTTCTACAAAGAAGATCAGAAGAAAGACATTGCAGATGCTTTGAAAAAGCTTGAAACGATTGTTTATCATGAAGAAATTGGTACGTTAGCTGAGAAAACAGAGCGTGTTACAGCTATTACAGGAGCGTTAGTCGATGCACTTGAAGTATCTGTCGATAAAGAGTTGGCCCTTCGAGCAGCACGCATTGCTAAATTTGACTTAGTCAGTCATATGGTGTATGAGTTCCCGGAATTACAAGGCTACATGGGAGAAAGGTATGCCCTTTTAAAAGGAGAAGCGAAGGAAGTGGCGGCGGCAATTCATGAGCATTATATGCCAAAGTCTGCTGACGATAGCGTACCGTCTTCAACGATTGGCGCCATCTTAAGTGTTGCTGAAAAGATGGATACTATCGCATCATTTTTTGCAATTGGGATTATTCCTACCGGCTCTCAAGATCCGTATGCATTAAGAAGACAAGCGAGCGGAATTGTCCAAATTTTAGCAGAGAAGAATTGGAATATTTCTTTAGAAGCAATCGTCGCTTTAGCATTGCACGAAGTAGAAGCGAAAAATATTGTGAAACGTGAGCTTGCCGATGTGCAGGAAGATATGCTTACCTTCTTTAAAGCCCGAATTAAGCATATGCTACAGGAACAGCATATTCGCTATGATTTAATTGATGCGGTTTTATTAGGTGAAATTGGCTACATCTCATCTCTTGTAGAGCGTGCGGGCGTGTTGGAAGCGAAGAAGAACGAAGCAGGCTTTAAAGAAGAGCTAGAGGCACTAAGTCGTGTTATGAATATTGCTGGTAAATGTGAACATCAAGTATCTGTGGATGCTGCTAAATTTGAAAATACTCAGGAAACAGCACTTTATGAGAACTATCAACGTGTGTCTGTTGCTTATCAACAAGCAGATAATGAAACAGAGCGTTATGAATTATTAGCTTCTCTTCAAACAGATATTGAACAGTATTTCGAGCATACAATGGTTATGGCAGACGATGCATCTATCCGTAATAACCGTTTATCACTTATGAAAGAGATTAGTGATTTAGTGGCTACTTATGCAGCGATGAATAAAATTATTGTATCGTAATAATGATACAAAAGAACGGATACTGCTTCAGACGATGTTTGTATAGTAGTATCCGATTTTCTTTTTCGCTATGTTAAACAAGATGATTAGTTGAAATGAACAGCATGATCTAATAGGAGTCTTTTAGTAGGAAGCAGTTTTGATAAAGGATGATGTGAGTAGATGAAAGTTTCCTGAACATATATAAACAAGCAGGAGATAAGAATTTTATGTCTATTTACGATATAATAATGGAATATACTAATCATTATAAAAACAGATATCCTTTTTCTCTCTTAACGCATTAGGGTGGTGATTAAAATCGAATTGAATAAGCGTCAAGAACAGATACTACAAATTGTGAAAGAAAATGGGCCAATCACGGGTGAAAATATTGCTGATCGATTGAATCTGACGAGAGCAACACTTCGACCAGATTTAGCAATTTTAACGATGGCAGGCTTTCTTGATGCGAGACCTCGTGTCGGGTATTTTTATTCTGGCAGATCGGGGACTCAACTTTTGACGGATAGTTTAAATCATATTTTTGTAAAGGATTATCAATCGATACCGGTCGTTGTTAACGAGAGTATTTCCGTATATGATGCAATAGTCATGATGTTTTTAGAAGATGTAGGTACGTTATTTGTTGTTGATAAGCAATCCGTATTAGTAGGAGTTCTTTCACGGAAAGACTTATTGCGAGCAAGTATCGGAAAACAGGAATTATCATCCATTCCTGTTAATATTATCATGACGAGGATGCCGAATATTACGATGTGTACAAAAGAAGATTTAATGATTGATGTAGCGAAAAAGCTGATTGATAAGCAAATTGATTCGTTGCCGGTCGTGAAGGAGACAGAAAAGGGCTACGAAGTGATTGGGCGAATTACAAAAACGAATATAACAAAAGCTTTCGTAGCTTTAGCAGACGAAAAGTTTTAGGGGGGCTCGCAAAAGGCATGACAGGAATGAACGGTTCAATCATATATGTTGTATCGGACTCAGTAGGAGAAACAGCGGAATTAGTAACAAAAGCAGCGGCGAGCCAGTTTATGGGGGCCTCTTTTGCAATCAAGCGAATACCATACATAGAAGATGAACAAAATGTTGATGAAGTCATTTCGCTTGCTAAATTAAATGATGCGGTTATTGTGTATACGCTCGTAAAGCCAGACATTCGAGCATATATGGAACAGCAAATTAAAAAGGAGAATTTACCTGCTCATGATATTTTAGGTCCGCTTATGGACTTGCTTCAACAACGAGCGACGTTTAAGCCTTTAAATGAGCCAGGTTTAGTACGCAAGCTTGATGATGATTATTTCAAGCGTGTAGAGGCGATTGAATTTGCTGTGAAATATGATGACGGACGTGATCCGCGAGGGATTTTACGATCGGATATTGTGTTAGTTGGTGTGTCTCGAACATCTAAAACGCCGCTTTCGCAATATTTAGCTCATAAGCGTTATAAAGTAGCGAATGTGCCGCTCGTTCCGGAAGTAAAGCCTCCAGAAGAATTATTTTTAGTGTCGCCGGAAAAGATTATTGGTCTGAAAATTAGTCCAGAAAAACTCAACCATATTCGGAAAGAACGTTTGAAATCACTCGGACTAAATGACCATGCCATCTATGCAAATATGGAAAGAATTAAAGAGGAACTAACCTATTTTGATTCTATTGTTTCGCGTCTTAAATGTCCAATCATTGATGTAACAAATAAAGCTGTTGAAGAAACAGCTAATTTAATCATTAATATTCTTCAAAATCGAAGCGTGAAATAACCATTTTTATGACGAGTTCATACATGATGATGGACGATAAGCTAACATATAATGTATAGCTTATTGCTCCATCCACTTTTTTGTGTACAGGGTTATAAAAAAAGTGAATGTAGAAATAGATTTTTTAGATTGAAATGATGGCAACTTTTGAAAAAATAGATTATAATAAAAAATTGCGAGAAATTGTATTATAAAGGTTTAGAGTTCCTTAATAAGGAATAAACTAGTGATTAACGAGAAGTCAAGGTTTACGTTATACATTCATTCACCTATTCATGAACGAGAGAAAGGAAAATGTTCATTTACAGGAGAGGTAGCTGAGACATAATCAGTCTGTACAGATAGTTATTCGCTCCTCTTTTTATGGCTTTCTCTCGATTTTTAAGTAGGCGTTTATTGCCTGTTAATTTGCGATAAAGATTCAATGGAGAAAAAGGATTATGGAGAAAGATGTAGAATTTAATGTTATGGACGATAAACCATCAATCTACGTTGATGCAGATGCATGCCCTGTGAAAAAAGAAATTTTGGATGCTGCTTCATTATTTAAGGTGAACGTTATATTCGTTGCTTCCTACAAAAATATGATGAGTAATCCAGAAGGAACATGGGTATATGTTGATGCAGATAAGGAAGCAGCGGACTTATATATCGTTAACGCAGTAAAAAAGGGTGATATTGTTATAACAAATGATATTGGATTGGCTGGAACATTACTCCCTAAAGCTGTATATGTTCTTTCTTCAAAGGGAAAAGAATATACCGAAGAGAATATTTCGATGCTTTTAGATATGCGTTACCTTTCCGCTAAAATGCGCAGAGCTGGTAAACATACAAAGGGGCCTAAAGCATTCTCGAAGGAAGATCGCATTAAATTTGCACAGGTACTTGCAAAAATTTTGTCGAACCTTGAAGGAATTTAGCCGTACATATCGAATAATAAACAATCACCTAAATTATAAGGTGAGAATATGACAAATGCCCGAATAGAAGATGAAAAGATTAATGAAATTCGCGAATCGGTCGATATCGTCGAGTTAATTGGCGAATATGTTCAATTGAAAAAACAAGGTCGAAACTATTTCGGTCTATGTCCTTTTCATGGTGAAAATAGTCCTTCGTTTTCCGTTTCTGCTGAAAAGCAAATTTTCCATTGCTTTGGTTGCGGAGCAGGTGGTAATGTTTTTACCTTTTTAATGGATATAGAAGGATATAGCTTTGTTGAAGCCGCTAAGGTTTTAGCGGAAAAAGGAAATGTTCCTTTAGATGTTGAAATCAATAAAGGACAATCACGCTCCAATTTGCCGGCTGGTTCAGAGCAAATGCTTGAAGCACATGATTTATTACGAAAATTTTATCACCATCTTCTGGTCCATACAAATGAAGGTCAAGAAGCGTTAGAGTATTTATTAAATCGTGGGTTTACTGAGGAGACAATTGAACAATTTCAAATCGGTTATGCTCTAGATTCATGGGATTTTGCAGCTAAGTTTTTGAAGAAAAGAGGATTTTCTTCAGAATTAATGGAGCAAGCAGGCCTCATTATTTTTAGAGAGAAAGGTGAATCTTATTTTGACCGTTTTCGTAATCGGGTAATGTTTCCGATTATGGATCATCAAGGAAATACGATTGCATTCTCGGGGAGAGCGTTAGGTGAGGATCAGCCTAAATATTTGAATAGCCCTGAAACGCCAATCTTTAATAAAAGCAAAACTTTATATAATTTTCATCAAGCAAGGCCGCATATTCGAAAAAAAGCGCAGGCGGTTATTTTTGAAGGCTTTGCTGACTGTATTTCAGCTGTTCGTGCAGGCGTTGAACATTCGATTGCTACAATGGGAACAGCTTTGACAGAACAGCATTTGCAACTTTTGAAACGGAATACAGATCAAATTATTATTTGTTATGATTCTGATTCGGCTGGGTTACACGCAGCGAATCGTGCAGCTAATATGCTTCATGAAAACGGTTTTGGGATAAAAGTGGCGCTCATGCCAGACCACCTTGACCCCGATGACTACATAAAGAAATTTGGTGAAAAGAGCTTTGTTTCTGAAGTAATAGGGGCTAGTCAGACCTATATGGCTTTTAAGCTTCACTATTTACGTTTAGGAAAAAATCTAAATAGTGAAGGAGATAGGATTCAATATATTGAAGAAGTGTTAAAGGAAATTTCGCGATTACCAAATGCTGTTGAGCGAGATTATTATCTGCGCCAGCTATCAAGCGAATTTTCACTTTCTTTAGATGCCCTAGAGAAACAGCAACGGCAAATTTTTTTCAATGAACGAAAGAAAGGAACATTGCCACAACCTTCTTTGCAAAAAACAGTAACTTTGCAATATGAGCATAAGCTAAGACCAGCGCATCAGAATGCTGAAAGATATTTAATTGCTCATATGTTAAAAAGTAAAGAAGCTGCTTATAAAATTCAACAAATGTTAGGAAACAATCGTTTTCATTTGGATGAACACCAAGCAATCATTACGTATCTATACGCTTATTATGAAGATGATCATGAGCCGGATACCAGTTTTTTTCTAACATATTTACCTGATCAAAACTTGAGAAGAATTGTTTCTGAAATAGAAATGATGTCAGTGAGTGAGGAAGTATCTGATAAGGAACTGACAGATTATATAAATCAAGTGTTGAAATATGAAAAAATGTTAAAGATAAAAGAAAAACAAGAAGAAGAGAAGGAAGCGGTGAGACGTAACGATACACAAGCGGCCGCCCGGATTGCGATGGAGATTATTCAATTGAGAAAAATGTTGTAAGAATGGTAAGTGTAAGTTTTGGAAGGAGGGGAACTAATGGCTGAGAAACCAGCACGTTCCAAAGAGGTTGATAATGAATTAAGTCTTGATCAAGTAAAAGAGCAGTTACTAGAGTTAGGGAAAAAACGAGGCTCATTAACGTTAGAAAAAATTGCTGCTAAAATTGGCGGCTTTGAATTAGACTCTGATCAAATGGATGAGTTCTATGAATATTTAGGTGAACACGGCATTGAAATTCTTACAGATGGTGAAGAAGAAGATGAAGATGACCCGAATGGGAAAGAACTGGAAAAAGAGGAAGAGTTTGATTTAAATGATTTAAGTGTTCCTCCAGGTGTGAAAATTAATGATCCTGTCCGTATGTATTTAAAGGAAATTGGACGAGTAGATTTATTATCTGCTGAAGAGGAAATTTCTTTAGCAACACGTATTGAAGAGGGAGACGAAGAAGCAAAGCGCCGATTAGCTGAAGCAAACTTACGACTTGTTGTTAGTATTGCGAAGCGCTATGTAGGGCGAGGTATGCTATTTTTGGATTTAATTCAAGAAGGAAATATGGGGCTGATTAAGGCTGTTGAGAAGTTCGATTATCGTAAAGGCTTTAAATTCAGTACATATGCAACTTGGTGGATTCGTCAGGCTATTACTCGTGCTATTGCTGACCAAGCAAGAACGATTCGAATTCCAGTTCATATGGTAGAGACCATTAATAAATTAATACGCGTGCAAAGACAGCTTTTGCAAGATTTAGGACGTGAACCGACTCCAGAGGAGATTGCGGAAGATATGGATTTAACTCCAGAAAAAGTTCGGGAAATCTTGAAAATTGCTCAAGAGCCTGTTTCTCTTGAAACGCCTATTGGGGAAGAAGATGATTCGCATTTAGGTGACTTTATTGAAGACCAAGATGCAACATCTCCTTCAGAGCATGCAGCGTATGAACTTTTGAAAGAACAGCTTGAAGATGTACTAGATACGTTAACAGATCGTGAAGAAAACGTTCTACGTCTTCGATTTGGGTTAGACGATGGTCGCACCCGAACATTGGAAGAAGTAGGGAAAGTGTTTGGTGTTACTCGTGAACGTATCCGACAAATAGAAGCAAAAGCATTGCGTAAGCTGAGACATCCAAGTCGAAGCAAACGTTTAAAAGACTTTTTAGAATAGAAAAAACACTCCGAGAGCCGGCTTGATTCATATCAAGTTCGGCTCTTTCTTCCTTCTCAATAGTTCCTTCTTTTTGCCGATATAGTAGGTAAGAAGGAATTTGGAATTGAGGGTGGGAATATGAATGAAACACGTAAAAAAATTATTTTACAGGAAATCAAGTATTGGAAGCAAACGAACCTTTTACCTGAGCAATATTGCGATTATTTATTGACTTTATATAGTCGCGGTGAAGAACAAATTACACCGCCGCAAAAAAAGAGTAGCAGGTCCCTAGCCATTCCATTATGGATATTTACGTCCCTTTTTTTTCTAACCTTATTTGTCAATTATTTTACTGAAATTAACAAGGGATTGCAAATCACAATTACAGCATTTTTCATTATTATGTTTGGTTCCTTTATTCATCGGTATATTGAAAGTGCATGGTTATTGCAGTTAGCTCTAGTTGGTTTAGCATTACTAGTTCTTATGGAATCGGTTCATATTGTTGACCTAGTATTTCCGAATAGTACTGGCGCTCTATATATGGTCTTGCTAGTTCAATGCGTTATTTGGTTTCTAGTAGGCCGCCGATTAAAATTATTGTACTTTTCTATCTCTGGAGTCATTGGAGCTTTCATTATTGTTTATTTTTTAGCAAGATTATTTTTTTAATGCTTTTTTATGGAAAAAAATTGGCAAATGATATACTATATAATGGTAATGGTAGTTGTGACAAACCTTGAGAAAGTGCATAAATATTTGTTAAATTTAACAAAATAGAATATATCTGTTTATTTTTACTCTTTTCCTTAACCATGTTTAAGTAAATTAATAGTTGTTTGGACAGAATACTCTGATTCAAACAGGTTCTATGGGGGGTTAATTCTATGAAGCGTAATCCAGTTGTACCATTTATTGTGATTATGGTGTTTGGAATTGGACTTATGTTTATGCTTTCTTTCAAAGGTTTAAGTGATTCTAAACAAATGGCTAAGGAGCAAGAAAACGGTGGTAAAACGGAAGAATCTACTGAGAATGCAGCGGCAACTCCTGAAGATATTTATAAACAAAACTGTATTAGCTGCCATGGTGATGCATATCAAGGTGGTGTCGGTCCTGCTTTAACAGGTGTAGGTGACCGATTATCTGCAGATGAAATTAAAAATATTTTAACGAATGGGAAAGGCGCTATGCCTTCTGGGTTAGTACAAGAAGATCAGCTGGATGGAATGGCTGAATTTTTACAAGGGTTAAAATAATGAAAAACCACTGAGTTGTTCATATAGGACAATTCAGTTCTTTTTTTGTATAGATAAATTTCGCTGAACAAGTGAAGTTTTGTTATAATCTTAGAGAAAATGATTTGAAATACATATAAGAGAGTTGATTTAGATGAATCATGAAAAACTATCGATGCGTTTGCAGCGTGTCGCCTCATATATTCCAAAAGGAAGTGTTCTAGCGGATATTGGTTCGGATCATGCTTACCTTCCTTGTTATGCGATCAACAATCAGTTGTGTGCGAAAGCAATCGCTGGGGAAGTTGTAGAGGGGCCTTATCAATCGGCGTTAAAGCAAGTAATAGAAACAGGTTTACAGGATGAAATTGATGTTCGTAAAGGGGATGGGCTAGATGTTCTCGAAATTGACGAAGCAACGGCTGTCACGATTGCTGGCATGGGCGGTACATTGATTGCAAGCATTTTGGAAAGAGGTAAAGAGAAATTAACAAAAGTAGAGCGTCTTATTCTTCAGCCGAATGTAGGTTCCAGAAACGTTCGAACATGGTTAATAGAGAATGGATGGGAATTAAAAGCGGAAGAAATTCTTGAAGAAGACGGGAAAATCTATGAAATTTTAATTGCTGAAGCAGGGGAGCCGCTTCAGCCGTATCAAAATAAGCATGAAATAGGTCTTCAGTTTGGTCCGTTTTTGCAAGCACAGCACAGCCCTGTTTTTGTGAAAAAATGGATGCAAGAAAAAACTCATTTATTAAATGTAATTGCGCAAATGGATGCAAGTGGAAACGCTAATTTAGAAGAAAAACGAAATGAATTACTGAAGCAAATTAGGGTCATTGAGGAGGTGCTGGCATAATGATGAAAACAGCGAACGGACATCAGGTTATTGAATTGTTTGAGCAGTTTTCTCCGAAGCATTATGCAATGGAGGGAGATCCAATTGGTCTTCATATTGGCTCTTTAAATAAGCCTGTTTCAAAAGTAATGATTGCTTTAGATGTACTAGAGGAAGTAGTAGATGAAGCGGTTGAAAACGGAGTGGAGCTCATTATTGCCCATCACCCGCTTATTTACCGTCCGCTCAAAAAAATTGATACAACGAGTACAGCTGGTAGAATTGTTGAGAAATTGATTAAGCATGATATTGCCGTGTATGCCGCTCATACGAATTTAGATGTTGCAAAGGGCGGTGTGAATGATTTACTAGCGGAAGCTCTGCAATTACAGCAAACGGAAGTATTAGCTCCAACACATGAGATCGCTTTGAGAAAGCTTGTTGTGTTCGTTCCTGTTGAGGCTGAGGATCAAGTAAGAGCAGCGCTTGGAAAAGCTGGAGCTGGTGCAATTGGAAATTATAGCAATTGCTCATTTTCTGCTGAAGGAACTGGACGATTTTTACCGGGAGAAGGTAGTGAACCAGCAATCGGTACGCAAGGCGCATTGGAGTCGGTATCAGAAGTGCGAATTGAAACAATTTTTCCAGAAAATATCGAGAAAAAAGTGCTGTCAGCTATGATTAAAGCACACCCATATGAAGAGGTCGCCTATGATTTGTATCGCTTAGAGAACAAAGGAGAAGTGTTAGGCCTCGGAAAAATTGGTTCCCTTGCTTATGAAATGACACTTGAAGAGTTTGCCGAGCATGTGAAGCGTACATTGGACGTGGATCGAGTGCGTGTTGTAGGGGATTTGAATACAACAGTTAAAAAAGTAGCCGTACTCGGTGGAGATGGTAATAAATATTTTACAACTGCTAAATTTAAAGGGGCAGATGTCTATGTGACGGGTGATATGTATTACCACACTGCACATGATGCGATGATGATTGGTTTAAATATTGTAGACCCAGGACATAATGTGGAAAAGGTAATGAAGCAAGGTGTGGCAACGGTGTTATCGAATATGTGTCAAGAACGAAAGCTAGATGTGACCTTTATTCCGTCTAAATTAAATACAGACCCGTTTACATTTGTTTAATAACAAAAAAGTCGTCCATAGACGACTTTTTTGTTATTTAGGTACTTTAATTTTCGGTAAAATTTTATTTAATGGTGTTTTCTTTTCTGTGCTCCATGTTGATTCGTCATTTGGATTATATTTTTCTAAGAAGGTAATGACCTCTTTTGTAATTGGTGTTGGCGTTGAGGCACCTGATGTGACTGCTACGGCTTCGACATCTTTTAACCAATCAAGATTTAACTCAGAAATATCCGCAATTCGGTATGCTTTCGTCCCAGCAATTTCCTCTGAAACTTGAGCTAAACGATTCGAGTTGTTACTTTTTGGATCACCGACAACAATGAGAACGTCTGCTTCACCAGCTTGCTGTGCAACGGCTTCTTGACGAACTTGGGTTGCCAGGCAAATTTCTTTGTGTACTTCAGCATGCGGATACTTTTCTTTTACTTTTTCCATAATATCTAAAACGTCCCATTGGCTCATTGTTGTTTGATTGGTAACGATAATTTTATCGCTTTCAATGGTTAATGCTTCTACATCTTCAGCATGCTGGACAAGGTGAACGATATCTGGTGCAACGCCAATCGCTCCTTCTGGCTCTGGGTGTCCTTTCTTACCGATGTAAATGACTTGATAGCCTTCTTTTTGTTTGGCACGAATTAAGTCATGAGTTGCTGTTACATCCGGACATGTGGCATCAAGCGTCACGAGCCCTTTTTCCTCTGCAATTTTACGAATTTCTGGTGAGACACCGTGAGCAGTAAAAATCACGGTTCCTGAATCGACCTGCTCAATAATTTCTTTTCGATTTTTGCCATCAAGTGTGATGATACCATCTTCTTCAAATGCATCTGTTACATGTTTGTTATGCACAATCATGCCTAAAATATAAATGGGGCGAGGCAATGTTTTATCTAAAGCCGCATTTCTGGCGATAACCATGGCATCGACAACACCATAGCAATAGCCGCGCGGTGATATTTTGATTACTTTCATCTATATGTCCTCCTTATAAAAGCAAAAAAACGATTAATTTTATTATATAGGAGGAATGAATATAATACAAAACATCAAATAGTTATTAAATGTATAGTTTCGGCCCGGATGTCTTTTTCTTTTTTGGTTTCGGTTTTTTATCCATTTTTTGTTGTGCGGTTTGTTCAGTGGGCGATTTAGGAGATTCTTCTATAGGAATCTCGGTGACTGTTTCTTTTGATATGTTTTCTTCTTGTTTGGGTTCTTCTTTTTTATCGTTGTCGTTAGAACTAAAGGCTCGAATAATGTTCCACATGGACGGTAAGTTTTTAATCATTGGACCATATTGTTGAACGATTGGGGTAAATTGTTCTGCTGCTTGAAGTACTTTTTGCGTATTGTTGAGCATGCTTGTAATACCTTCAGGATTTCTAAGTGTTTCCATGATACCGCCGCTATTATTGCTCCGTGTGTCTTGTTTTCCTTGTGAGGGTGGTGCGAATAAGTTTTGGGGAGCAGCCTTTTGTTTAGACTTACCGAGTAATCTTCCAATGAGACCTTCTTTTTTAGGTCGTTGCTGCATCATGTCTTGTTGATGAAAAGGTGCATTTGCCCTTGGCTGATTGATATGAGGTTGTTGTGGCGTTTTTTGGAAAAAAGGGTTCGGTCTTGAAGGTGTAGGCATTCCTCTTTGAAAGTTTGATGGCGGATACATATTTCGTCGATTGGATGGCGGAAAGTTTGGCCCTGGACCAGGGTATCGTCCTTGAATCATATTGTTTCCCTCCTTATCCGGGGAAAATTATTTTTTCTATATTAGTATGCAAAATAAGAAAAAAGGTTTGAACAATGGCAAAACTAGAACGATTTGTTGTGAAGTTGGTGGAAAGAGGGTAAGATGGTAACGATAGTTTGTTTGTAAGCAGTCCATGATGCTTATATCACTACTTAATAAAACCAAGTGCCTTGCGCTTTTCTTCATAACTATTTTATAATCATAGGATATGTGAACGATTTGACCCATAGGATAAAGGAGTTTTTTGATGAAACAAAATCAATTTGAACGTTTTAATTTGCAGAGCCACATGGTTGATGCGGTTGAGACTTTAGGGTTTAAAAAACCGACGGAAATTCAAGAGCGTGTAATTCCTGCGATTTTAAACGGCCATAGTTTAATTGGCCAATCGCAAACAGGAACGGGAAAAACCCATTCATACTTGTTACCGATTATGGAGAAGCTGAATCCGGCTAAACAAGAAGTTCAAGCGATTATTTCTGCGCCTACTAGAGAACTAGCTACTCAAATTTATAAAGAAGCTTTAAAAATTGCCGATCATTTTCCGGAAGAGGCTCCTGTTCAAGTCCGCTGCTTTATTGGCGGAACGGACAAGCAAAGGACGATTGAAAAGTTAAAAACACAGCCGCAACTTGTAATTGGGACTCCAGGTAGAATTAAAGATCTTGTGGAAGAACAAGCTTTGCAAGTATATGGAGCAACGATGCTTGTTGTAGATGAAGCCGATTTAATGCTAGATATGGGCTTTATTGAAGATGTCGATAAATTTGCTGCAAGAATGGCTGAAAAAATCCAAATGCTTGTCTTCTCAGCAACGATTCCAGAGAAGCTAAAACCATTTTTGAAAAAGTATATGGAAAATCCAAAATATGTTCAAGTGAATCCGAAGCAAGCAACAGCAGCGAAGATTGAACATGTACTGATTCCACTTCGTCACCGCAATAAAATTCAACTATTACATGATATCGCTATTCGCTATAATCCATATTTAGCGATTATTTTTACGAATACGAAAAAAATGGCTGACACTGTTGCGGATGAGTTAATTTCCAAAGGGTTGACAGTTGGACGTATTCATGGTGACCTTTCACCACGTGATCGTAAACGAATGATGAAGCAGATTAATAACTTAGATTATCAATTTATTGTAGCGACAGATTTAGCTGCACGTGGAATCGATATCGAAGGTGTTAGTCATATCATTAACTATGAGCTGCCATCAGATTTAGACTTTTATATTCATCGTACAGGTCGAACAGCACGTGCAGGTCAATCAGGTATTGCGGCAACGATTTATGATACATCGGATGAAGATGCATTAATTCGTCTTGAGAAAATGGGTGTCACTTTCCACGATGTAGATATTCAAAATGGTGATTGGATTGAAATAGACGAACGAAATAAACGAAAACATCGTAAAAAGCAAGCTTCTGAAATCGATGCAAAAGCAAAAACAATGGTTAGAAAATCGACTAAAGTCAAACCGGGCTATAAAAAGAAACATCAACGCGAAACGGAAGAGTTTAAGAAACGACAACGTCGCATGGCTAAAAAACAAAGATAAGTTGTGTTGAATGTTTGAAGAGAGGAGGACGTTA